>Ga0187872_10001300_pt1 | contig 25874 bp, 28 predicted proteins | sample June2016WEW_16_4_FD_132973 | JGI IMG/M metagenome (GOLD analysis project Ga0187872, IMG submission 132973) | Peatland microbial communities from SPRUCE experiment site at the Marcell Experimental Forest, Minnesota, USA - June2016WEW_16_40 | ecosystem: Environmental > Terrestrial > Soil >...
CTGCAAGAAATCTTCATGAATAATGGAATGACGGATTACATGCCGATCATCATTCCCACTGAAGAGAAAGTAGAAGCGATGCTGAAGGGCACGAGCCACAGTCCGGATGAAGTGCTCAGGACGGCGATGCAAGGTGTGGGCTATACGTCCGCGCGCTGGGGGTACACGGTGGGGCAGGTCGCTGTGAACGCAGTGATGGCGGGATGCAGGCCGGAATTTTTCCCGGTGGTGCTTACCATGGCGTCTGTGGGCCCATTAGGGCTTTTCGGTTCTACGACGTCGTCGAGCACCTCGATCGTGATCAACGGCCCCATCCGCGACAAGCTCAACATGAATTACGGTCTCGGCGCGCTCAGCCCCTTCGCGCAGTCTAATGCTACGATTGGGCGATCATGGACGTTGATGGGCAAGAATCTCACCAACGGCGGTATACCCGGCGACACCTATCAAGGTGGGCAGGGCAACCAGCTGGACTACAACAACTGCGTTATTGCGGAGGACGAGAAGAACAGCCCCTGGACTCCCCTGCACGTGCAGTTTGGATTCAAGCTCGAGGAAAGCGTCGTGAGTATATTCGACGGGCCGGACATCCGCCAGGGTCACGGCGCGAAGGGCGCGGGAGCCCAGATTGCGATGTTCGACGAACAGATCAGCTTCATGTTCCAATCCGTGGTCGGCGGGTCCGGTGCGCTGGTGATTTGCGACCCGCTCGTGGCAAATCGTCTGGCCGAACAGGGATACGACACCAAGGATAAGCTCTCCGATTGGCTGTGGAAGAACACGGTGCGCACGGCGAAGGACTTTCGGGAGTCCTTCTTAGCCTCCTTTCACTTGTATCCGCTCGCGCTGCAGGGAAGAGAGCCCTATGCCACCTGGTACAAGGTTCCAGAAGACACGCTGATCCCCTTTTTCCCCAGGGCCACGGACATCAACTTCGTCGTTTGCGGCGGCCAGGCCAATGCTTTTTTCCAGGTGGCGAACATGCGCCACGGCAGGAGCGCATCGATCGACAAGTGGATGTAGATGAACTTGGCACGAATTTGGCGATTCCGAAACTGCTTCGGACTGCCGCTGACTTCAGACTGACTCACTACCATTTCGGCGGTCGTGGGTGATCGACGCGGTTCTCGCCCGCGAAAGCACACGAACCAACTATTGTCCGGCCACGGCGCCGACGATCTGGATCTTTTCGGCGAAAAGCTCTCTCGTTGGATCGATCCATAACCACAACAGCGCGCCAATGGAAAGCACTGCCGCCATCGGAATCAATGGTGCGTTGTAGCTGCCGTAGCGCTCCACCAAGTATCCGAACGCGACCGACGACGCCAGCGAACCGGCCTGGGCGGCGCTATTCCCGAACCCCATAACCGCGCCCGCGTGCTTCCCGCCGATATCCAGACAAACCGCGCAAATGACAGGCTGCTGGAATGTCATTCCACCGTAAACGAGCGACAGGAAAACCAAGGCCAACGCGCCGCTTGTCGTCAGAATGGTTGCCACCATGAACAGCGTTGCGGTGCCGAGCCCCACCAATCCTGAGATTCGACGCCCCGTTTTCAGGCCGAACGCGCGTACCAGCCAGTCGCTCGTAACTCCTCCGAGACCGTTCGCGCAGGCGCCAACCAGATAGGGCAGCGACGAAAGCCATAGCTCGTTTTCGCCGTAGCCGCGTCCTTTCACAAGATAGGTGTGGAACCAGGATTGAAAGAAATACAGGGCATACACATAGCAGGCAGCCGTGGCCATGACCCGCCAAAGATTGCCGCTTTTTAATGCGATGCCCCACGGCATGCCGTGGCGGGCGCCAGAGGAAAAGTCGCCGATCTCGTCCCGCTCCGCTTGGGTCACTTTGGGCTTCTCGGCCGGAGAATCTCGAAACCACCCGTACCACGCACCGCCCCAGATCAATCCCAGAACACCAAACACGAAAAAGGACGCCCGCCACCCGTAGCGCTCCTGGATCGGAACGACAAGCAGGGGCGAAATCGCGCCACCGATCTGGCTGGTCATCCACACAATTCCCCAAGCGCGCGCCCGGTGCCTGGCCGGAATCCAGCGCGCCAAGACCGCCGCGGCGTTTGGATACGCGCCAGCCTCTCCGATGCCAAAGCAAAACCGGATCAGAAGGAGAAGAAAATAGTTTGACACCGCGCCAGTCAAAGACGTGAACACCGACCACCACAGCACGATCCTGGTGAGGACCTTGCGCGGCCCAATCCGGTCGCCCAACGCGCCGGTTGGGATCTCGAAGAGGCCATAAGACAGCGCAAATACGCCCGTCACCCATCCCCATGCTTCGGGGCTGATGTGGAGGTCGTCCTGTATTCGCGGTCCGGCGACCGAAATGCACACGCGGTCGACGTACGTGATGATCGACAACAACGAGAGGAGCCCCAAGACGCGGTGCTGATATTTCATGGAAGTCCGCGCATTGTCTCACAGGTCTATTGGGTTTGATCCGCTCCCGATAAACGTGGACAAGTGTCCCTGAGTTCAAGCTGAGCCACCACCCTTAGCGCGGCGCAGTTGATCGAACGGGCTCGAATGGCATATAGTCAGTGCCATTCGGCGGTCGGCGCGAAGTCATCGTGGAGTCATCATGCGTCCAATCAAAAAGCAAAGCGGTCGGAGGTGGTGGGCCGGGTTTCTTCTGGCCACGTTGGTTTCGCTCACCATGATGCCGATTGCTCGCGGAGGTAGCACCTTGGATCTCATTCGAGTAGAGACGGAAGACAAGCAAGCGTTGAACGGGCTCCTCTGGACGCCCCAGACGCGCGGCGATTCGCTGGTGATCCTGGTGCCCGGCGCCACGACGGGTGCGGCGCTGATCCCTTCGCACGACTACTATCCGATGGCGAACGCGCTGACGGACAAGGGCTACGGCTTCCTGATCGCCAACATGCGCGCCGCCTACAACTATCCTTACGCGGAATACTCGGACGCGGTGAAGGATATCGCCGCCTTCGTCGCCTACGGCAAAGCGGCGGGTTACACGCGCATCGCGATTTTTGGGATCAGCCTCGGCGGGCCGCGCACGGCGCAGTACATGGCCGAGCGGAACGAGCCGGCGGTTAAGGCTGTCGGCTTCATCGCGTCGATCCCGTCGCCCTATCTCGAGTTTCAGGTTCGCTCGACCCCGGCGGAGAGGAAGCGGCTCGACGACTGGCTCCAGCACGCGCGCGAGCTGGTGGCGCAAGGCAAGGGGCAGGAGCCGATGGCGTTCGAGAACTGGTTTCCGGACGGCCGGTCTTTCATGGGCACGGCGCAGTCCATGATCAGCTTTTTCGGCGCGCCGAGCGACAAGAGCTCGCCTAGCTCGATCAAATACGGGCCGCAGATCAAGGTGCCGGCGCTGGTGATCCACGGCGAGAAGGACGAGATTTCTTTTCCGCCGAATGCCACGGCGATTTACAACAGCCTGACGGCGTCGCCGCAGCGCGACCTGATATGGGTCCCGGGCGCGAGCCACTATCTGACGCCGGGCCCGATCGCGGAAGCCTACGCCAAGGGCGTTACCGGTTGGTTGGTGAAGAACATGCCCGCGGGGCCGCGCCAGTAACCGGTCTCTCGTGTAGTATCTTTCGGCGCTTGATCCTCGATGCAATCGCGAAGTAAAACCGAACAGCGCACCGGTTTCGGCGGCGCGGCTTCTGGTCTGCCGCTGCCGACGCTCCTTTCCCACGTGCTGGTCGCATTCACAATCGAGTTCGACAACGAGTCCGAACATCGAATGGCGCATCGGACGACGAAGCATGGCCGAACGGGCGGCTCGCTCCGCGTGCCGTGGCTTGTGTCACTCGTGATGTAGTCGAACTGCATGCAGTTCGTCGGCGAGAAGGGTGTGCACCTCGTGGAGCTTGAAGAGCTCGCCCGCACGACCACGAACCTGAACGGCATGGAGAGGTGGGGGTACGTCACCGTCGCACCGGATCCGGCCGACAAGCGACCAAAGCCGCCGCCCTCCGACTGGGTGATTCGCGCGACGCCGGCAGGCCGGAACGCCCAGGAGATATGGCGGCCGCTGTTCGGCGCCATCGAGAAGCGCTGGCAGGAGCGGCTCGGCAAGGACGAGATCGACCAGCTTCGGGAATCACAGTGGGCGCTGATCAGCCAGATTGATGGCCAGCTACCCGACTGCCTCCCGATCCTGAGCTATGGGCTGTTCAGCAAAGGGCCGGATCCCGAGCGGAGTGCGCCGGCCGAACGCGAGGATCGTGGCGTTGCGCGTCTGCCTCTGCCGGCGCTGCTGTCGCGGGTACTGCTGGCGTTCGCCATCGAGTTCGAGCGCGAATCGGAGTTGTCGCTCGCGATCAGCGCCAACGTTTTGCGCGTACTCAACGAGAAAGGAGTGCGGGTCCGGGACCTGCCGCTGCTGATAGGCGTGTCAAAGGAGGCGATCAGCATGGCGATGGGCATCCTTCGGAAGAAAGACGTCGCGGTGGTAGAGACGGACCCGGCCGGCAGTCGCGCGAAGAGCGCTGGCGAGCGCGCTTTGGCAAGGACTGCGTCCGCACGCTTCGAAAGTTGCTTGAGCGGTTGGTCGGCGAGCCCACGGCGCATACGTCGCCGCTGTTCCGCGGGTTGGATCCTTACGCCGAGGGGTGGCGAGCTTCGGTGCGCAAACCCGAAACGCTGCCGCACTATCCTATGGTGCTGCACCGCGGCGGATTTCCTGATGGCAGTTGACACACGAAACAACGCGACCGTCGGTGCTGGGATTCAGTTCCTTTAAGACGCGCGGTGTCTGCTTCCCTATCCCCTCAGGTGCTTGGGCCAAATGCCGTAGCGGCCGGCGGCAAGGATGCCGTTGGGGTCGATCGCGTCCTTCAGCGTCTCGTGGAAGCGCCGCAACGCGTGATTGTTGAAGGAGTATTCGTCCATCACCGACTGCTGTAGCGCGGGAGCGGCGCGGTACTCGCCCCAGCCGTGCTTGGCGCACTCGGAGATGAGCGTCTTCAGGCCCTCGAGCGTCTTGCGGTCCTTCAACGGATCGCGCGTCACGCCAAACCCGTAGATCAATATGAAGGAGCGGTTCCAGTAGGTGGTCGGCACGCTGAAGCGCACGCGCCGGTAGCTATCGACGAGGTCGTAGTCCGCAAGAATCTTGGTGACCACGCGGTTCACTTCGAAGACGGCCTCGCCCGAACGCGGGATGATCGGCGCGAACCAGATGTGGCCCCAGTCGGGCACGGGATGCGTCTCCGACCGGGCGCCGCGCACGAACATCTCGAGGCTTGGAATTCCGAACGTAGGCTTGTGAACTTGGTCGCGTTCTTCGGGCTTGAGAGGTAGCTTCCAGAGCTTCGGCTCGCCGGCCTGCGTCCCCGGAACGCGTTCGGCGAATTTCGCTTTGCAATATTCCCAGTTCTCGCGGATTCCCTTCTCGGCACCATAGAACTTCAGTTGAACGGTCCAGATGGGAATGCCGTTGGCTCGGCCGAAGGCCTGGAGTTCCTCATCTGAGGGTTCCGCGCCGAGGCGTTGCACGTAGTCGACAACTTTCGGGTCGCGCAGGATGAACGTCGAGCCGCCATAGAGCCGACTGGCGAGAAAAGGCATGCCGTTGGAGACGCCGGTGTTCTCGACGTAGTTCAGCACGTCGATGAACGCCGGCAGATCCTCGCGCTTGTAGGCGTCGATGTTGCCGATCAGCACCGCGTCCGGCTCCGGCATCAGCCAGAAACCCATCTTCGTCACGACGCCGAAATTCGACTGGCTGAACACGCCGTCGATCCAGGGGCCGACGCCGAACTTGTACTCCTGCCAGGTCTGGGAATTGGGCAGCGCGCCCATGCCTGTGCGGAGCAGTTCGCCCGAGGGCAGCACAACTTCCATGCCGCAATGTGAATCGAAGTGGTTGCGAAAAGCTGCCTGAAGATAGCCGCCGCCGTGATCCAACGCGTTGCCGACCAAGCTCCCCCAACCCGGATCGGGGACGTCGATCATCAGGCGGATATTTTTCTCCTGGATATAGCGGTAGAGGTCGAAGTAACTGACGCCCGGCTCGACGAGGACGGTGCCGTTGGACTCGTTCACGTCGAGGATGCGGTTCATACGCTTGAGATCGAGGACCACGCTGCCGGAATAGTTTGGCGCCGAGCCGCCGTAACCGAGATTCTTGCCGGTCGAAATGGGATAGATCGGAATTTTGTAGCGATTGGCGACGCGCATCACCGCCTGGACTTGCTCGACCTCCAATGGACAGACCGCCGCGGATGCGACCATCTCGCCGGGCTGATTCCAGAGAATGGAGTAGGCGTCGCGGTAGAGCGTGACATCTTCGTCCTTGGTGAAGACCCAATCCGCGCCGACGACGCTGCGGAACTCGTCGATGGCCTTGGCGAAATCGGCGGCAGAGACGCCAGGAGGTATTTTCATTGTGGCCTCCGGCTGCTGAGCAGGTGCGGCCCTATATAGCGATAAGCCGGAGTTGGCGTCAAGCTCTTCGCGGGTCTTCCGGACAAAAGCCGAGGGAAACGTCTGGGCGAAGGAAGGAGTCTCGCTTACGTCGTTGGTTCGGCGACGGCCTGGAGCGCGTCGCCTATCAGAAGCGCCGACTTCCACTCATCGAGGAACACGGCGCCAAGGTCGCGGTAGAACTCGATGGCCTCTTTGTTCCAGTCGAGAATCTCGCAGCGCACGCAGAAGTAGCCCTCTTTCCACGCGACTCCGGCCACGTGCGCGAGCAGCGCCTTGCCAATCCCGTGCTTGCGGAAATCCGCGCGGACGAAAATGTCGTCCAGAAACAGACCCGCGCGCCCCTGAAACGTGGAGTAGAACTCGAAGAAAACTGCGTACCCGGCGACCTTGCCGTCCCACTCGGCGATCACGGCGCGGAATTTCGGGTTGGCGCCGAAGCCGTCGCGGGCGAGGTCCTCTTCGGTGACGCTGGCCTCGTGTGCGAGTTTGTCGTATTCGGCGAATTCATGGACGAGAGTCTTGAGCAGCGGCGCGTCTTGGATGGTGGCGGGGCGAATCGAGAGCATCGGCGGTGTCCCAGGATCGAGCGGTCTAAGCCTGGGAATTATAGGCCAGCGCCAGGGTTCGTGTCTCCGTCAATCGGGATGCCGCGTCGGGATCTCGTTTATCGCCTCCTAAAGCGTCGGACGGTCGTCACTCTTTGATGCCCATGGCGGCGGCGAAGGCTTTGCGGACTTCGCGGGGCTGGCCGGCCTGGAAGACGTAGTCGGTGAGCTGGCCCAATCCGAGCGGATGCTTGGCCAGTTCTTCGAGCGACATCCCTTCGGTGAGGCGCTTGCGCTCGGCGATGGGGAGGCTGATGCAGCGGTTAATTTCGGGATCGCGGATGGTTGCCTTTGGGTCTTCGCCGCACATGATGGCTTCGATATCTTTCAGGAACCGGTGGCGCAGCATGATGATGCCCGCGTCGCTCGTGCCGAGATGTTCGCGCGTGCGGTCGGCAATAGTTCCCTGCCCCATCCACGCGACGAAGTCCTGGTTCATCACGTGCGATGAAATCCAGCGGCCGGTTTCGGCGTCGCGCACGGGGCCGTGCCACGCGGGAATCTGCTCCTGCGCGTACGGCTCGCGGTGCTTGGGGACGCGGCTGAAGCACCAGGTGACGCTCAGCGTGCGCTCGTCGTCGATCGGGACACGCCATTCGAAGTGGTCGCCGGTGAAGAGCGCGTTGGGCCACAGGCAGACGCGGCCCACCTTCCACATCGGATCGTTTTCGCTCATGCCCTCGCGGATGCGGCGGTACACGATGCCGTAGTCGAACTCGTCGAACGCGAGCTTTAGATGCCGCGGCGAATATTTTCCGCCCTTGTCCGCGAGGCGCACGCTCCAGTTCATGTGCATCCACTCGAAGTGCAGCGGATCGACGGAATTTTCCTGGCACTGGAGCCAGTTGCACGGGACGTCGGCGAAGACGATCTGCACGAAGCCGTTTTTCCACGTGAACGGCTCCCAGTTGGGCACAAGCGGCGCCGGCTCCGGGCCCAGATACGCCCAGATCAGCCCGGCCGTCGTTTGCACGGGGTACGCCGTAATGCGGATTTTTTCGCGGAAGCGCGCCTCGGGCTGCGCGACGTCTTCGTAGGGCTGCTCGAGGCAGCGGCCGTCGCGATCGAAGAGCCAGCCGTGATAGTTGCAGCGCAGGCCGCATTGCTCGACGAAGCCGTAGGACATGTCCGCGCAGCGATGCGGGCAGTGGCGGTCGACGAGGCCGAAGGTGCCTCTCATGTCCTTGTAGAGCGTCAGGTCCTCGCCCATCAGACGCACGGGCTTGATGCTTTCGTTTTCGAACTCGCTGGTCGCCCCGATGGGCATCCAGTAGCGGCGCAGTAGGTCTCCCATGGGCGTGCCTCGGCCCACCTGCGTCAGGAGCTGGTTCTTGGCTTGGTCGAGCATCGGACTTCGGCCGGGATTCTACCGCAACTGCCGCCACGCGCCAAAGCAAGCTTGGGGAACTACGCTAGGGCGCGTTTCAATCGTTTCGTGGTCTTCTGCAATTGCTTCTTGAGAATCTCAACCTGCTTCGAAATCGCCGCAAGCTCCTTTTTCGCAACAACTCCAGCTTTTGCGACCTTATGAGCTGTACGATCAGCTCGCCCCATTACAGTGCCAATTTTTTCTGCGGCCTGCGTGAGCCTGGTTTTCTTGGCCATTTCTCCTCCCACAAAAGTCGATAGCGAGCATTGACTGTTGCTAAATTGAACCAAGGTTACGATTCTCCGCCATATTCAGCATCATTTTCAGGAGCCGCCGGCGCAGTCTCCGATTGGCTGGCGGCCTCGGGACCAACGCCTTGATGTATCGGTGCCGACGCGGTCAGAGAACGAGCCGCCTTCTTACGCCGAATTGGTTTTTTCCTACGATTCATCTTCCGGCCAGCGGACTTCCTCTTGGCGGGTTTCTTCTTGCGCACGCGGGGAGTCTATCACCAGCGCACTTCTCGGGCAACGTTGGTCCCAAGCATGCGCTTGTTCCAAGCTGTCAACCGACGGCGGGGCGCGCCGCTGGTCCACCTGCGTGAGGAGCTGCGGCGCGGGCTTACGGCATCAGGCTTTCCTACCAAACATGCGGGAGAACGCGGAGGAAGCTTTTTCACCTTTTTCGCGGGCGTCCAACTGAGCGAGCCTCTCGAGAGTCTTGGCGTGCGTGGGATCGATCACCAGGATTTTGGAGCAGAGCTCGCGGGCACGCGCGGGAAGTCGCATTTCCTCGCAAAGCTCCGCGAACTGAAAATGGACTCTCACATTCCAAGGATCGAGCTCGATGGCTGTCGCGAAATGCTCGATCGCCTCGTTTTGTTACTGGGCGACAGTCCCGAGGCTGCGGGCCAACATGGCATGGTACTTGGCGTCGCTGGGTGCAACGCACTTACGGAGCCAGACGACCGAGCCGACGAAGTTTCGCGCCCGGATACATTCGATGGCTCGCGTGAGGCAGTCTTCAAGCGTCTCGCGCCATTCCGTCGTGTCTCGATGAAGGCTGAAGGCGCCGGAAACGGCAAGCTTCTTGTCGTATGCGCCTCGTTTTTGCTCGTCGGTAAGCGTCTTGTAAGCCAGCGTGACCGCTTCCATCAGCTTCTGGAGGGATCCCGCCAGGTCGCCTCTCCCCATGTGGTGGTCCGGATGAAATTTCCGGGCCAAGGAATAGAAGCTTTTCTTGACCTGGCCGGCCGTGGAATCGGTGGTGACGCCGAGAAGCCGGTAATACGTTCCCTCCTCAGTCAATTCGAGCAGCCGCTTGAGCTCGCGTTCGAACAGAACCTCCTCCGGCGGTTCCACCGGCGTTGGCGTTCGGGCAGGGGTCGGAGTAGGAGTCGGAGTTGGGGTTGAAGGCTGCGCGGCCGGGTGAGCGGATTTCTTGGCGGGAACCGCAACTGGCGCTTCTTGCTGCGCTATCAGAAAACGATGCAGCCGCGCCCGGTCTTCCGGCCGCATCTGAATAAACTGCAACCCCATACCGACACTCGGTCTTACGTGTCGCACGGTTGCGCGGGCGCGAACCTCTCCGGTCGGTACATCGAAGAGTAATTCGATCATGGAACCTTTCGTTGCCGGCTCCTTGGTATATACAAACACGCCGCCCAGCCCTAGTTCCTGCATACGCGAAACCGTGTGATGGCCGGGGGACTTCCATCCGACGAACATCCCCTTGGGCACCTTGATCCGCGGATACTTCCGGCGATTATCGCGCTCCGGTTCGCTCATTGGGTTTACTAATCAGTTTACACGTCCCGCCTCGCAGTACCTCGCTCGCGAAAGCCGATGGTGCCCTATGCCGCATTTCGGCGGCCGATGCAAAACGGGGGGGGCGCGGCGGCGCAAAACAGTTTGCGCCGAAGGCGGGGCATGACATGATTGCGGCGATTTGCAGCCGAGGTGATCGATGAGCACCTACGTCCTGGTTCACGGCGCGTGGCACGGCAGTTGGTGTTGGAAACGCGTCCGCAAAGCGCTGCACGCGCAAGGGCACGAAGTGTTCACGCCGACGCTGACGGGCATCGGGGAGCGCTCGCACCTGCTCTCGCCGCAGGTCGACCTCGAAACGCACATCAACGACGTGGTAAACCTGATCCGCTGGGAGGAACTTTCGAACATCGTGCTGTGCGGGCACTCGTACGCCGGCTGCGTGGTTCGTGGCGTCGCGGACCGCATTCCGGAGCGGATCGGCGCGCTGGTCTATCTGGATGCGTTTGTTCTCGAGGACGGCCGAAGCTTGCACGATGACCTGCCGCCCGACCACAGGAACGGGCAACTGGAGGGTGCAAGACTCCACGGCGAGGGGTGGAAGGTGCCGCCCATTCCCGCCGCGGCGTTCAACGTGAATGCCAAAGATGCCGAGTGGATGGACCGCCAATGCACGATGCAGCCGCTCGCAACTTTCCAGCAGCCCTTGCGGCTGAGCGTGAAAGGCGACGCTGTGAAGAACGCCACGTTCATCCTGGCGACCGGGTACGACGGATCGCCGTTCATGCCGTCTTACGAACGCGCGAAGGCCAAAGGCTGGAAGACGCTGAGCGTGCCGTGCGGCCACGACGTCATGCTGGATCTGCCCGAGGAACTCGCCACAATTCTGGTGAATGCTGCGCCACGCAGCGCGGCGCCGGGTGCGTAGCCGCTTCATGAGACATGATTGGCTTTGGGCCGGCGCAAAAGGGCGGGCGCGACGCTAGGACTCTTCTTTGAGTTCGCCCATCTGGAGGGAAAGGTAGCGCTCGTAGCCGAGTTCCTTGATCTGGTGAACCTGCGCTTCGAGCCAATCGACGTGGCTCTCTTCGTCCTTGAGGAGGACGACGAGGAGGTCACGCGAACCGTTATCCGCTTCCTCGGTCGCGATTTTCACGGCGAGGTTGTACTGCTTGACCGCCGAAAGTTCGAGTTGCAGATCGTTTTCGAGCGCCTGGCGCACCGACGTGCCTACGGAGAGCTTCAGCGGCTCCATGTTCGGCGTGCCGTCGAGAAAGAGGATGCGCTCGATGAGGCTTTCGGCGTGCTTCATCTCGCCGATGGACTGCTTCTTGATGAACTCGGAGAGCCTGTGGTAGCCCCAGTTCTCGCACATCTCGGCGTGGACGAAATACTGGTTGATCGCGGTCAGCTCTTCGCGCAGCGCCTTGTTGAGTTCTTCGAGGACCTTCGGGTTCCCTTGCATGCGGCGCAGTATGCCAGATTGCGGGAGCGGAGGCAAAAGAATCGCGGGACGCAGCCGCCCGATTTCAGCGGAGATAGCGGCTTTCGTGACGATCAGGCTGCGTGGGCGGGCTCGGGGTGGAATTTGATCGCGGCAGCGATGGTGAGGAAGACGAGTAGCAGCAGCACGACAACCTGCGTGACCTTGAATGGCGGCCCGGGCTGCGTTGGATCGAGCGCGTGCAGAGCCGGCACCTTCTCGAAAAGCTGCACGACCAGGATGAAGCAGTTAAACCAGAGGGCGATCATGGCGGCGACCACGTTGATCCAGCGCCAGGCGCGGCGAGGTGACGACCGTAGCGTGCGAGGATCGCAAGCGCCAGCACCACTAGCGACATGATGCCGATCACGATGCCCGGCGTGATGCGGTGGAACGGGAACAAGAAGCCGGTGACGCTCGTCAACACCGTGGTCACCAGAAAGAGCGCGGTCCAGCCGTCGAGCCGCTTCGAAGCGAGCAGGCCGAACGCGACGACGAGTCCCGAAAGGATTCCGATCAGGCTCAAGACGACGTGCACGAAGGTGAAGATCGTCATGCCGAATGTCATGTGCGGCGCTCCTTCATCCGGAGTGTCCGTTCTCGGCCGATCGGACCGCCGAGAACATACATCCGGGCGCCTTTCGCACGCAATGCCCTGCCTCGTTTCAGTGCAGCGGGGATTCAGCATTCGGTGGGGCCTCCAGAACGCAAACGGATGCTATAGTGGTTCCCGTGAAGCTCCTCTCAACATGCCGAGACGCCGGCGACGTGGCGGTGGTGGATTTTACGGGGCAGATTACACTCGGAGAAGGCAGCGCGGCCCTACGGAAAATGACCAAGGAGCTTCTCGCGAGCGGGAAGCGCAAGATCCTGTTCAACCTCTCCGAGGTGGACTATATCGACAGCGGCGGGCTCGGCGAGCTGGTGGCTGCCTATACGGCTGCCCAGAACGCCGGCGGCGAATTGAAACTCGCGAACCTCACGACAAGAGTTCGCGGCATCATTCAGATCACGCGCCTCTACACGGTATTTGACGTGCATCCGGACGAACGCTCCGCGTTGAGCAAGTTCCGCGAAACGGCGTGACGTTACTAACGAGCATAGCGGGGCAAAGGAGCGACGATGATTCCCATTGGAACGGTTCAGGCGATGCGAGACGAGCTGACGAATGTCGGCTTTCGAGAGCTGCGCACGCCGGCGGAGGTCGACGCCGCGCTGAAAAATGAGAAGCGGACGGCGCTCGTCGTGGTGAACTCGGCCTGCGGATGCGCGGCCGGCAGGGCGCGTCCGGCGATTGCTCGGGCCCTCGCTCATCCCACGCGTCCGGAAGCTCTCGTGACGGTCTTCGCCGGGCAGGATCGCGAAGCCACGGAGCGCGCACGGAGCTATTTCACCGGCTATGAGCCATCTTCGCCGTCGATCGCGCTGATGCGCGACGGCAAGGTAGCGTTCATGCTGGAGAGGCGCGACATCGAGAGCCGCGACCCCTACTCCATCGCGCAGGACCTGATGCAGGTCTTCGATCGCTTCTGCGCCCCGACGACGGCCTGAGCGACCGGCAGGCGGGTGGAAGGATCGCAAGGGAGGCAATCATGGACGATTCGCACCAGAGGGCCGCAGAGTTCCACGAGCTTGCCGCGCACGCTCACCGCGTTGCGGCCACGCACCACGGCAAAGAAGACCACCTCACGGGACACGAACACTCCAAACAGGCGATGGAGTACGCGGCCAAGGCCTATAAGGCCTCGCAGGAAGCTTTGGAGAAATCCGCGATGTTCGCCAAGCAGCAGGAAAGGAAAACTTCTCGTTAGGCAGACAAGAGAGAGATTCGATCCCTTCTGCGCCCAGACGACGCCCTGAGCCGAAATTCTACTGGAATTTCTGACTGTGCACGTTTGACCTCGAAAAGAAACGAATCAGCTGGCCGCCGGGTCGATGACGGCTCGGACCGTTGCCATTGCGAACCGGCGTCACTCATCATTGTGCCCCACTCTCATCGGGAGCCGCTTTCACTACCTGGAAAGGCCACGATGATACCTGCCGCAAATGTGGTTGTGCTCGTCGGAAGTCTTCGCAAGGACTCGCTGAATCGCAATCGCGCACGCGCTGATCGGGCTAGATGCCGCGCCGCTGAAATTGGAGGTGGCGGAGATCGGAAACTTGCCGGTGTACAACCTGGATCTCGACCGGGGAAAACCCGCCTCGGGCGTGGGTCTCTTTTCGCCAGCAAATCAAGAGCGCCGATGCGTTTCTCTTCGTCACGCCGGAATACAACCGCTCCGTGCCCGGCGTCCTGAAAAACGCGCTGGACGTCGCCTCACGCCCTTACGGGAAGAACGTGTGGGACAGCAAACCGGGCGCGGTGATCAGCGTGTCACCTGGAGCGCTCGGCGCATTTGGGGCGAATCACACTTGCGTCAGTCTCTCGTGTTCTTGAACGTGCGGGCGATGCAACAACCGGAAGCGTACATCGGCGGAGCGGCCCATCTTTTCGACGCCGAGGGAAAGCTGACCAACGACAGCACGCGCGGCTTCTTGAGGAAGTTTGTGCAGGCGTTCGCCGCGTGGATCGAAGCCAATCGGAAGCGGTAACTTGCGAAGGCGTCACCGGATTGTGATAAGGTTGTGGGTCAAAATTCCAAATTAAGCGAGGGCGAAAACATGAAGGTCGGCGTTGCTGGACAAGGCGCTTTTGGCGTGAAGCATTTGGAGGCCCTGGCCAACATTCCGGGCATCGAAGTGATCACCCTGACGGGCGGGAACCAGGCGGCCACGGCCGAAGTGGCGAAAAAATTCAAGATTCCTCATTGGACGGGTGACCTCGGCGAGAGCCTGAAGCAACCAGGCCTGGAAGCGATGATTCTCGCGACGCCCACGGGGATGCACGCGAAGCAGGGCGAGCAGTGCATGCGCGCCGGCAAGCACGTGCAGATCGAGATTCCGATCGCGGACACGCTGGCGGATTCCGAGCGCCTGGTGAAGGTGCAGAAGGAAACCGGCGTGGTCTGCATGGGCGGCCACACGCGCCGCTTCAACCCGAGCCACCAGTACGTTCACAAGAAGATCAAGGCGGGCGAGCTGAAGGTCCAGCAGATGAACGTGCAGACCTACTTTTTCCGCCGCACGAACATGAACGCGGCCGGGCAACCGAGAAGCTGGACCGATCATCTGCTGTGGCACCACTCCTGCCACACCGTGGACCTGTTCCAGCATCAGACCGGCGAACTCGTTTCCGACTGTTACGCCGTGCAGGGTCCGATGCACCCGGAACTGAAGATCGCCATGGACATGGGGATCGTGATGAAGGTGCCGTCCGGAGCGATCTGCACGCTCTCGCTGTCGTTCAACAACAAGGGACCGCTCGGCACGCACTTCCGCTACATCTGCGACAACGGCACGTTCCAGGCTTACTACGACGACCTGGTGGACGGCGAGGACAAGAAGATCGACCTGTCCCACGTGGACGTGTCGATGAACGGCATCGAGCTTCAGGACCGCGAGTTCTTCGCGGCGATCAAGGAAAAACGCGAGCCGAACGCCAGCGTCGCGCAGTGCCTCACCGCCATGCAGGTTCTGGACCGACTCGAACAGATCCTCAACAGGGCGGCGAAAGCCCAGTCGAAGTAAACCGCGTTCCGATTTACGACGATCCGGCCTTCGGTCTTCACCCGTCCGCGTTGACATTCGTCAAGAAATTGTTCTACAAGAGAGCCGCAGCAGGGGCCCGTCCTACGTCGAACACAACGGGGGATCGATCATGAACTTTCTTGAGTGGATTGTGGTTGGGCTGATCGCGGGTTGGCTCGCGGGACAGGTGATGAAAGGCGGAGGATACGGTGTTCTTGTCGATATCATCCTTGGGATACTCGGAGGCGTCCTCGGCGGATGGATTTTCGGAATGCTGGGGATTTGGCCCGGTGGAGGAATCATCGGATCGCTCGTCGTGGCTTTCATCGGGGCGGTGATCCTGGTTGGGATTACGCGCCTATTGAAGAGGGCGTAAACAAAGTTACAGAAAAAACGAAAACGCGTTGCCAGGCTGCTTCGAGCGTCGCGGCAACGCGTTCTTGTTTTGTACAGTGCCCATCAACACGAATTCTGCCGATTCGGATTAGTGCTTGAAATATACTCCCACATCAAAACGATCGTGATCCCAATCCGAATGTTGGTGCTCGCGGCAGCCGCTACTTCACTGATTCAAAGGCATATGTTCAATACGGTACAGTTCGCAGCCGTTTGTTGACGCATACGGCACATCAGCCATCGGCGGCCCTAATCACTCCATTCAACAAGGCCGACAGAAAGTGAGTCGGAAAGTGCGGCCGCAAGAAGCATCTATGTCCAGCATTGAACAGGCAATCTTTCCTGCGGAAGACAGTTTGGCAGCCTTGGAGGGCATCAACGCTACCAAGATTTTACTGATTGCCGCGAGTCCAATGGGAGTGTCGTTCCTGGCTACACGCTTGAAAAAGTGGGCGTGCGAGATCTACTTTGCGTCGTATTGCCAGGAGGCAAATGCGTTCGTCAACCACCAGTGATTCGACCTAGTGCTGAGCGAATTCAGATTGCGGGACGGCAGTACCTATTCGTTGGCACCTTTGCTTATCGGGTTGAATTCGACTTTAGCCTATTCCCATCCGGTGGAAGCCGGTTGCCGGTGGTTGCCAGCCGTCAAGAACGGCCAATCCTGCTGGGGCTCTCGGGCGATGCAGCCGAGTGAATTTATGAACTTCCTGGATAACACTCTCAAAGAGATCAGGTCGCGTGAAACGGCGAGTTCGGAACAACCCGGCGAGCCATTGTTCAAAGTGGCGGCGAAATAAATCGGCCGTCCATGCTACATCGAAAAAATAGGCCCTTCGATCTGCAGGCTCTTTGGGCTTTATCGAGTACAAGAGCGGATTGAACGTTCACAATTCCCTTCTCAGCGTCGTCCTCCCACGACCTAGCGCGCGGCTTATGATCCTCGTCACCCAGACCCGACGCTGTAGTTTGATTGCGAAGAAACACATTCTTCTCGTAGACGATCATGAACTGGTGCGCAAAAGAATCAGAAGCGTGGTCGAGGAGCGCTTCGCGGTCTGTGGGGAGGGTTCCAACGGTCAAGAAGCAGTTGCGAGAACGATTGAGCTGAAACCAGATCTTGAGATACTTGACGTTGCCATGCCTGTATTGAACGGAATCGAAGCCGGTCGTCGAATCCGCCGCATTGCCTCTGATACAAACATTTTGCTTCTATCGGAGCATGAATGCTTCACAGCTTAAAACGAAGCGACAGCAGCCGGAGCCGATGGCTTCTTACCAAAAAAACCGCGCTACCGACCAGCTGCTAGGAGTCATCAACCAACTGATTGGAGACACAGGCTAGACTGATTCAGTTCGCCTGAGTCCGTTTCTCCGGCCACCTGACTCGCGACTCGAATGGCAACCTCTACCCCCCAGGCAGCGAAAAGGCTTCAGCGAGGAGTTCGTAAGAGCGACTGCGGTCGGCGTGTTCGTGGGTCATCGTGGTGATCATGATTTCGCGGACGCCGGCTTTGTCCGCGAGATCGGTGATGTGCTTGCGAACGCGCGCCGGTGAGCCTGCGAAGAACCGCTCGCGGCTGCGGCTGACGACGTAGCGCTCCTCGGGTGAGTAGGGATAATCGGTTGCCTCGGCAACGGTTGGAAACCGACCCATCTTCCCCGAACGGAAACGCAGCAGCGTGAGCTCCATCGGGCGCGCGAGTTCCGCAGCGCGCTCGTCGGTTTCGGCGCAGAGGACGGACATCGCGAGCAGCGATTCGGGCGCGGCGAGATGCCGTGAGGGCCGGAAATTCTCGTGGTAGAAGCGCAGCGACGTGAGGGCGCTTTCCGGCACGATGTGGTGCGCGTAGGCGTAGCGCAGGCCAAGCATGGCCGCAAGCTCCGCGGAAAAGTCGCTCGTGCCGAGGAGCCAAATCTCGGGCGTGGGCACGTCATCTGGCATGGCGCGAATGTGTTCGAAGGGATGATTTTCCGGGAACTCGCCGTCGAGGAAGCCGAGCAGCTCTTCGAGGCGCACCGGGAAATCGTCGGCGCTCATCGCCTCGCGTGAACGACGCAGGGCGAGCGTGGTGATCGGGTCGGTGCCAGGCGCGCGGCCGAGGCCCAGATCGACGCGGCCGGGGTGCAGCGCCTCGAGCACGCGGAACGTCTCCGCCACGTGCAGCGGCGCATGGTTCGGCAGCATCATGCCGCCCGACCCAACGCGGATCCGGCGGGTCGCGTCCGCCACGGCGCCGATCATCACTTCGGGCGCGGAGCTGGCGATCAGGGGCGTGTTGTGGTGTTCGGCGAGCCAGTAGCGCGCATAGCCAAGATCCTCGGCGAGCCGCGCGAGATCAAGCGTGTTGTGCAACGCTTCCGTGCTGGATGAGCCGGATGGCACCGGCGAAAGATCCAGCACGGACAAGCGATAAGCCCCCCCAGCGGTCATGCCACATTTTAACGGGGAACGTGTGGATCACCGAGAAGTTCTCGGGGAGCGCGCCGGGCTCCTTCCGGTGCTCGGTGCGTGCTCACAGCGACGGATAAGGCTCCGCCTTCGGTGAGCCGATAGGGGGAATATGAGGTCAGTCCGACACGGCGCTCCGGCGGGCTGGATTCTAACTTGCCCTGGGACTCCCTATGGAGTGCGGCCTGTCCTGAGCCTGTCGAATGGCCACCGTTGTGAGGTGCCAAGGCTCGCCTCGGCGGTTGAGGCCCCTGAGTTCAGACGATCCCGCGGTCCGATAGTACAGAGGTACCAAAAGCGGGTGCCACGAGGGTACTGCTAGAATGTAACTTCCTTTCTAGTGCACGCAGGCCCATGAATCAACTACTTTAGGTTCTCGCGAAGACGCACCCTGAGGGAGGCATTCTTACATGAGCGACGAATTCGATGTGTCGGCCCACGGCGAAAGCCAGGGCGAGGATATTACAGGCGATCTGCTAGCGGCTTCGAAGAGTTCGAAAAAATCGCGCAGAGTGGCTGTGGGAGCGGAGATTCCGGTACAGGCCACGCCGGAGACAAGCGCCGCCGACACCTCGACACGTGCGGAGCGCCGCCGCCGCCGCCGGGCGCTGATTTCCGCATCGGTGCGCGTTCGCCGGATCAACACCACCGACGGCGGAGCGGACGAGATTTCGACGACCCTGGATGTCTCCCGCAGCGGGATCCTGTTCGTCAGCCAGCAAGACTCTTTCGCCGTCGGCATGGAAGTCGCGGTGACGTTTCCCTATAGCAAGTCGCCTGTCGCGATCCAGGCGGAGCAGAGGGGCCACGTGGCGCGAATCAGTGAATCGGCCGACGGAAACCGCGCCGTGGCAATCGCGCTTGATACGAGCGTCCGCAGCGGCATGGTCGATTCGAGCGGCGGCGCGCTGACCGAGAAGTCCGGCTGGACTTCCTATGCTTCCACCCCGGACCCGAACAAGCCATTGGTCCTGGCGGTGGATGCGGACGGCGCGGTCCGCGAATCGCTAAAGACCTACCTGAGGAACGAAGGTTACGAAGTGATCGCGGTGAGCAGCGCCCGCGAGGCGCACGAGGTGCTGGATGCACGCACGCCCGCGCTCGTGATTGCTGAAATCGAAGGCGACGACCTGCCCGGGTACGACCTTTGCGCCCACATCAAGGCGATGCCGCGGCTCCAAGCGGTGCCCGTCATGCTGATGACGCGCTCGGCTTATCCGAGCGATTACGCGAACGCGCACTCGCTCGGCGCGATCGTTTGCATGGCGAAGCCATACCGGCAGGAGCGGCTCGGCCACGTCGTGCGACTGCTCGCTCCGCCAGCGCAGGCGAACGACCACGCCGCGCCCCCGCGCGCGGCCGACCCCTCGCGCAGGGCCGGCTGCGGGCCCGCGAAGAAGCCGGCGAAGATCGTGCGGCGCAACCCGTTTCGGTTGTCGCGATAACAAAAGGCGCGTTCCACTTGCCCCAGAGGCCAGGTTAACCCTGTGAGCGCAGGGCAGTCGTCTCGCGCCCCCCGGCGAAGGATACCCGGCTAGAATCAGGACATGAATTGCCCGAAGTGCGGAGCCGAGGCTCGAGACGTCGCGCGGTTCTGCCGTCGTTGCCATGCGACGTTGCGTTATGAGTGCCCTGCGTGCCAGCACGAACAGCGGCAGGGCGGCACGTGCGAAAAATGTGGCGTTGATTTCCTCAAGTACATCACCGCGGTTGTCGTGGCCAAACAGGCCGAGGCGGACGCGATTCACGAGCGGCTCGAGCGGCGCTCAACCTTCATGAAGAACGTCCTATGGGTGCCCTTCACGCTGGGCATTCCCCTGCTGCGCGACCTGTTCGTCGGCTCGCGCAGGCGCAGCAGCAGGTGACACGGGCCCGTCGCTCGCCGCCAATCCTCGCAACCGAAAAAGGCGCGCAGGCGGGAAAAGTCCGGTCCGCGAGAATTCAGCGCCCACGGCCCGTCTTACCTCTCCGTACCAATAATCGAACGTCCCTTCCGCCACGCCCACCAGCCGGATCGCGCGCCGGTATTCCGCGCCACGTAGGAAACAGACATTGAAGAGCTTGAGCCGCCCTTTCCATTCCGGACGCCGCAGCGCGTAACGGCTGATGCGCTCGAAATCAGCGATGTATTCGCAGGCGCGCGCGGTCGGGGCGCCACCGGTAGCCCGAGGAGGGCGTCCCGAGATCCAGCGCACCCACCGAACCGGATCCGTCCTTGAGCCATGTCGTGGCACTCGTCGAAGATTTCGGCGGCTTTCATCGTCCGGTCAGTTCTCCTGTGACGTTTTCGGCGTGCCGGCGAGCAGCGCGCCGATTTCCCAGACGTCATCCGTCCGCGCGATCTCCAGCATTCGCGCCAGCCGGCGAGATATCCGCGCGCGTATTCGCCGGCGGGGCGCTGGCGGTCGCGATACGCCTGGCCGCTCAATCTCCGGACCGGTCCCCACCGCGAGTTGGCGCCGCACAGCCTGGTCGCACTCCGCGCGCAGCAATTGCTGGCGAAGACGCATTTCGAGATAGAGATCCTGCTGCCGGTAGGACGGAATCTTAGGCTGAAAACTCTCCTTTGGGTTTGGCTCTGGGTCTTGCCCTTGATCCAAACCCGAAAGGTTTTGAAGTGGAATCTGGTCTTCTTGGTTTGAAGGTGGTTTGTGAAAATCTCTGTGATTTCGGATCCTTTTTTTCTTTTGATCGAACTACGGATGAACTACCTATCCCGTCTGCAAATTGCTGATGTGGAAAAGATTGGCAATCGATTGCCTCGCTATTTTAGGTGGCGGCTGTTGGGGGAACCAGCGTTCAGGAACGGCGCGGCGGCCAGGGCTCGAGAAGCTGTTCTTTGCGGTAGAGCAGCGCGTTGATGTCGTACGGCGCGAGCTCGATGCTGTGCCCGTGGGTGATGGCGTCCGTGGGGCAAGCCTCGACGCAATATCCGCAGAAGATGCAGCGCGAGTAGTCGATGTTGTAGACCTTTGCGTAGCGCTCGCCCGCAGAGATGCGCTGCGACTCCGTATTTTCCGCAGCTTCGATGTAGATACAATTCGCAGGACACGCTGCGGCACACAGAAAGCAGCCGACGCACTTCTCGAAGCCGTTTTCGTCGCGCTGGAGGACGTGGATCCCGCGATAGCGCGGCTGAACGCTCGCCGGGACCTCGGGGAAGTTCTCCGTCGTCGTCTTGCGGAACATGGTCCGAAACGTGACGCTAAAGCCTTTCACGAGCGTCATAAACGTTTCGCCGACTTCCCTTACGATCGATGCCATGGTCAATTCACTCTAACAAACTTTTCGTTCCTTCGTTCCTAGATTTTAGCTGCCGCCCTGAAGGGCGCCGCTACGACCACTTTCCCTCAGGGGCTAAAGCCCTTGGAAAGAGGGCCTTCATGTCGGAGCTAAAGCTCCGACCACCTAAGAACCGTTTACATCTACCTATTCTCCTCGGGGCGCGACCGGGGCTGGCTCCTTCAGATGTCCCTTCCCTCCGATGGAGGCGGTGATCTGGCGGCCATGAAAGCGGCCGTTTTCAATGAAAATCTCCGACGTGTGCAGACCGCCGACAACGACGCCCGCCACATACATGCCGGGGACATTGGTTTCGAGAGTTTCAGGGTCGCAGGCGGGGCGGCGTGTATCGCGATCGAGCCGAATGCCCTGCCGCTCGAGGAAATCGAAATCCGGGTGATAGCCGATCATGGCAAAGACCTGCGCGGCGGGAACGGCCGTTTCGCGGCCAGAGTTCTTCACCCAAACCTGGCCGGGCTCGATGCGCGTGACCTCGGTCTTGAACATGGCGCGGACCTCGCCGGCGCGGATGCGGTTCTCGATGTCCGGCTTGACCCAGTATTTGAGGTTTTTCCCCATCTCGTTGTCGCGGTGAACGATGGTGACGCGGGCGCCCGCGCGGAAAAGGTCCAGGGCCGCCTCGGCAGCCGAGTTTTTGCCGCCGATCACGACGACATCCTGATTCCAGTAGGGATGAGCGTCGTTGAAATAGTGCGAGACGTGCGGCAAGTCTTCGCCGGGGATGCCCAGGTAGTTCGGCAGGTCGTAGTATCCGGTGGCGATGATGACTTTCTTGCCGTGGTATTCGTGGTTATTGCCGTAGGCGTCGCGGGTGTGGACGACGAACGCGCGGTCCTTCGCTTCCACCTGCCCGACCGTTTCGTAGAGGCGGGTTTCGATGGCGTAGTGCTCGGCGGCGCGGCGGTAATACTTCAGCGCCTCGGCGCGAGTGGGCTTGACGCCGGCGGTGGACATGGGGAGGTCGCCGATCTCCATGCGCTCGGGCGTGGTGAAGAAGAGCATGTTCGTCGGATAGTGCTGGAGCGAGTTGCAGAGGCAGCCCTTGTCGATGACGAGCGAGCGCATGCCAGCACGCTTGGCCTCGATGGCGCAGGCGAGGCCCGTCGGCCCGGCGCCGATGCAGATGACGTCGAAGGCGCCGTGATTCGTTCGAGATTGGTGGCTCGTGCCCATGCCCAGAATCCGTGTCGATTAGAAATCGCTCCTGCCTTTCATTTTCATGCAGCTGCGGCCATTTCTAATCGCCGCCCTGTCGATTAGAAATGGGCAGAACCAGGGGGTTGGAGGCTCGAAATTGAAAGGCGGAATGCCACGCGCGACGCGGAGGTCGAGCGTCTTCCCCGCCCCTGCCCCGCGCCCGACTTGTCGAACCGCATTTCGCATTACATATCCTCATAATCACCCTGCCATATTGCAAAACGCGCTGCAAGCGGTTGTTGATGTAAAGAATTTGGAGGCCGCGTTCCGGCTTGCGTGGGTACCGCTGAGGTGGCGCTGAGAAAGGTCGCGAAGGCCTGAACATCACGATCGATATTCTTGACTCGAACAGTCAATTGGTAATACTTTGCGGCGGCGTACAGCGAATTCCCCTACGCTCACTGCCATAGTAGGAATCCTTCTTGGCAACCCGCTGATTGCAACTCTCTTCGCACCGGCATTGCAAAAGCTGCGCGAAATACTCGGTCAGTTTGCTGACATCCAGCTTCCTTACCACGATCGATGGCTAGGCGCACCACAGATGACTCCCGAACAGCGTCACCAAGCCGCGGAGGCCGCCGCGCGTGACTTCAATCGCCTTTTCCGCGAATACGCGATGTCGTTCAACGCTTTCAAGAAGGGTCGCGGCGGTGTTTGTCACAGCCATAATTATTCTCGCCTGCGTGGTCGCGTGGCAAATGTCTTCGAACATCGGGATCCGCATATTGTGGATGGCGCTTTTCGTCGGTGCCATCTTCCTCCAGAGGGCGAGTGCCCCTACACCCGGCCAATTAGTTTCAATCGACTTTCTCCAAAACAACTTCGCGAACCTCCACCTCTCTCCGCTCTTCGACTGCTCGCGCTTGCACATCAATTTCGGACGAATGCTTGGCTCAGACGATCCTCTCGCACATTTCAGCATCTATCAGAGATTCATGTTTCTGAGATACAAGTTTGTGATGGCGATCTCAGATCAAGAATGTTCTCGCGTGTATTTCGTCGCGTACGGCCAAATGGACACCACCGTCAACTTCCAGCAAGAGTGGACTCCCGAAATACAGGACCGTGCTCACTGCCGTCATTGCGGTAGCGACTGTCGCGTACGTTTTTTGCACCGTCTTTCTATGGCTCGCGACGAAGAGGGCGGCCGACGCAGCTACTGTTTCGACAGATGCGGCGAAGAAATCTGCGGATGCGACCAAGGAGGCAGCCGACGGGAGCAAAAGGTCAACAGATCTGCTCGCCGCGCTCAACCGGTTGTGCATGGATGTGCATCGAGTGGCGTTTAGGATGGGTCCGAGTACTCAGAACGCCCCGGTTTGGCAGATCTCGAATTTTGGAACTTCCGGCTCTCGGAGTGGAGGCAAAAGTGGAGTCCTGTATGAACGAGACGGTCCTATTCGCGTGGGCTGGTCTTCGCTCAGCCGAAGTTTTTCCACAATCTGAACCCGTATCGACAGTAACGAACTTTGAATTAAAGGGGCCCCGACGAGGCGAGGTCATGAGTGGCGCCGTAACGCTGATTGTGAGAATTCACATCGCCTTCAGAGCATCGGATGGACAGCGGTACAACCGTCGCGCGGATGCTCAGTTTAATGTAGGGTACGGAACGTTTTCGGTGATCAACTCAGATACCGGGACTCTCCAGCGCGCGCATGCTGCGATAGAAACAGCGCAGCGGAAGGCGCGTTGCGCGGCCATTATGTCGGACCCGAAGGTCCGACCCCCCAAACCTGGTCCACCTGAAGGTGGCTGCTAGGAAGAGCACTGATCACGACACGTTGTGCCCCTACGAGCCCCCGACCAACAGCAGATCCCTCCTGCCCTTCACTCACGCTCAGGGCAAGAAGGTCCGAGCCCCTAAACATCGACTTCCTGAAGGTGGCCGCTGCGAAGAGCGAGAGAGTGCCGCGCGGAAGCCCGCGGCGCTGAAGCCTGCGGCGGTACATTTACGGCACGGTGCCAACTCCCCTGCGAAAGGCCCGTTCAATTCGAGCAGGGCGAGCGCGTGTGTGAAGGGGCTATTGGGCCTGTGCGATCTTGCCGCCTTTCGCGGAGACCATAAGCTGGACCAGCTCTTCGGTGATTTTCGGCTCGAGGCCTTCGGTGTGTCCCTTGCCCTCGCGGATGATGTCGGCCACGATGCGGCCGTCCTTGCAGTCCGGATACTGCATGACCACAGCGGTGCCGGGCCTCGGCAAGTGTCCCCACGAGTCGGAGCCTGGATTCTGGCGAGTAGGGTCGTAGACGTAGCCTGCCTTGGTGTCGACTACGTCCGGCAGGCGCACACGCGCGCCGCAAGCGTACCTTGCGGCCCAGGGCGAGGCGTCCGGCAAAGGCTGGCCCCCGAGTTCATGCTCGCCCGTCTCGAAAATGAATGAGAAATCCGCCGCGGGAGGGTCGCGCAGGGCTGCCATCGCCGCCGCCAGTTCACCAGCATTAAAGGCCGGGCCACCGGGCAAGGGCCGCGCAGCGGCGAAAAAGCTGGCCGGGATCGGCGGCGTCGGGCCCAGGCGGCCACCGGAAAGACTAAGCCAGCCGTCAACCCGGCTGGCAAAGAAATCCGTGCGCAGGAGCCGATTGGAGGTCATTCCGCCCTGCGAGTGGCCGACCAGCCAGAAGGCTTTGACGTTCTGCTTGCCGATCTGGTCAACGAGGGAGTTGACGATGTTCTGGAGGTATTCGTCGTCGGCCGTGGACCAAACGTGCGTGGGAGAGTTTGGCGTGGCGACGACGAGGCGGTACTTGTCCACGTAATCGAGCAGCGGGAAATAGTGGCGCTGCCAGTTTCCGTACGAGCCGGCGCCGTGAATACTGAGGATGAGAGTGACCTTCTCGCCCGGCTTGAGGTCGCACGGATAGTCGAGGAAGTAGGTGCGGCGCGTCTTCATTTCAACCACGGGGCCTTGATTGATCTCTCTGTCCGCCGTGCAGTCCGTGTCGGGACAGTGTAGGACCGGCGGCGTGGCGCAGGGCGCTCCCGCGAACTGGACGGATTGTTGTTGCGATTGCGCACCGGCGTATCCCATGAATGCCAGCATGGCGCCGACCATAACGAAGGCTCTGATCAAATTGTGCGGATCTTTCATGCGGTTTCCTCCGGGGTGCTTTGTATGCGCCTGGAACAGAACGTGTTCGCCTCGATTCGGGATGACTTGGCTCATCTGTATTCTCTGAGCTATTACCCGCAGCCGAATCCCAACCGCGGCTGGCGCACGATCACGGTAAGACTAGTGAGCGAGCCATACAAGAGGTA
>Ga0187872_10001301_pt1 | contig 25862 bp, 15 predicted proteins | sample June2016WEW_16_4_FD_132973 | JGI IMG/M metagenome (GOLD analysis project Ga0187872, IMG submission 132973) | Peatland microbial communities from SPRUCE experiment site at the Marcell Experimental Forest, Minnesota, USA - June2016WEW_16_40 | ecosystem: Environmental > Terrestrial > Soil >...
ATGTCGCCGATGCTGTTGGTGCCGGTCTCGAATTCATGGCTCATGGTGATGGCCTTTTCGGGGCAGACATCGGCGCAACGCCCGCAGTAGGTGCAGCGGCGGCCGAGGTATTGCAGGATGCGGATTTCCTGGCAGACATCAAGCACCAGGATTTCACGCGCCGGACAATTGCTGGCACAGCCGGCACAGCCGATGCACTTGGCCGCGTCGAAGATCGGCCGGCCGCGGAACTTCTCCGGCACAGGCCGGGCCTGCGCGGGATAGGGCAGCGTGACGCGCCCCGCTTTGAGGCAGATGATGGTTTCCTGGAGTTTGCTTAAGAGTGACATGGGGCAAAAATCCGAAGTCCGAAGGAAACCCGAAGTGCGAAATCCGGAGAGAAGCACCCGGCCTGGGCGTTCGCCGACCTGGGCTTCGGATTTCGGTCTTCCTTCAGGCTTCGGATTTCGGATTTCGGATTTCATTCTCTCAGTGTCCATAGCTTGCCAGAACCAATGCGGCCAGGGCCACAACCAGCAGCGACGCGAAGAAGCGGAGGGCCTGGTCAATCCGGTAGCGGGCGTGGGTGGCGGCTACGAGTGTGACCAGCAGGACCAGCCCAAGCACCTTCGCCCAGAAGATCAACCAGCCGAGTGGGAACGGCAGAGTCGAACCCCACGGCACAAACAGCCCCACAAACAGCGCGCTGTAGATGACCAGCCTCGCCATCTGCGCGTACTTGAACAGGGCCAGTTTCGGCCCGGAGTATTCCATCAGCGGCCCCTCCATCAGCTCGGTCTCCGCCTCGGCAATATCGAACGGCACCCGCTGCACAAAGGCTTGGAACGAGAGCAACATCACGCCCAGCAAGAGGACGCCCGACCAGGGAAAACCGCCGGTGGCATAGACCGAGCCGTCGAGCACCGTGTCCAGCCGAAACGATCCCGTGTGGACCGCGCCGGCCACGATGGCCACGGCGAACAGCGGCTCGAGCGCAATCATGGTCATCATTTCACGGCTGATGCCGACGAGCGAGTAGGTGGAACCCGCGGCCAGGCCGGCCAGCAGGGTGCAGATGCCGGAAAGCGTCAGGAGGTAAATCACGAGGATAACGTCCCCCGCGCCATTCAACGGCGCGGCGAAGCCCAGGGGCACGAGGCAGGCGAGGGTGAGCACGGTGGCCAGCGACAGGTAAGCCGCGAACCGCTGCATGACGGGGGTCTGGCCCGATTCTATGTCCTCCTTGCCCAAGAGCTTCAACAAATCGAAGTAGGGCTGCCACAGGGGCGGCCCCTGGCGCGATTGAATGCGCGCGGTGATCTTGCGCAGCACGCCCTGGAAGAATGGAGCCACGAGCAGCACGAGGGTTACATTCGCCATTCCGCTGAGAATTATCCAAACGAGTTTCATAGGCCGGTATGAAATCCGAAATCCGAAGCCCGAAATCCGAAGACCGAAGACTGGACTTCTTGCCAAAGGTTTCGGATTTCGGGCTTGGGGTTGCCTTCGGGTTTCGGATTTCGGAATTCGGATTTCACGTCACGCCTTTCTCACCAGCTTTATCAGTTCTTGCTGCGACCACACTTTCGTCGCGCCCGACTTCAGGTCAATCGTCTCCAGCCGGTCGGTGCAGGAGAAACACGGGTCAATGCTGCCCAGCGAGATTGTCATGTCGGCCAGTTGCTGGTCTTTGATCATCATCGGCACGGCCTGGAGGTTCTGGTAGGTCGGTGCGCGCACCCGCCAGCGGTGCGGACGATTGTTCTCGCCGGTGATGACGAAGTGGTGGCTCTCGCCCCGCGGCGCCTCGACCGACGACAACCCCAAACGCCCTACTGGGAGTTCGTCTTTGATCGGCACTTGCAGCGGTCCGTCCTCCATCTTCTCCAGGCACTGGCGGATGATCCGGATGGCCTCGAATACTTCTTTCATGCGCACCACCACGCGCGACCATACGTCACAACCGCTTTCAGTGATGACGTCGAAATCCACCCGGTCGTAGGCGGCATAGGGATGATCGCGCCGGCAATCAATGTCCGCGCCCGCCGCGCGCGCCACCGGCCCGATGAGGCCGATGTTCTTGACCAGCGTCTTGTCCGCAACGCCCACGCCGCGCGTGCGCTTCTGGATGTTCTTGTCCTTGCTCACCGCGGCCACGACCGCGCGCCACTCAGTCTCCAGTTTGTCCAGCACGTTACGCAGTTCGGCTTTCACCTCGGGCGTAATGTCCCAGCGCACGCCGCCGATGACGCATAGGGCGTAGGTCTTGCGGTTGCCGCTGATCTTTTCCGCAATCCACATGATCGGCTCGCGGATGCGCCAGCTCTGCATGAACAGCGTGTCGAACCCGACGATGTGGCAGGCCAGCCCGACCCACAACAGGTGGCTCTGCAGGCGCTCAATCTCCAGCATGATCGTGCGGACATATTCGGCGCGCGGGGGGGGACGCACGGCGACGGCCATCTCGACGGCTTGCGCGTAGGCGACGTTGTGCACGCAGCCACAGATGCCGCAGATGCGCTCCGCCATCATCGGGATGTCGTTGTAGGTGAGGACGGATTCGGCGAGTTTCTCGATCCCGCGATGCACCATGAACCCGCGGTACTCGCAGCCGCGCACGATCTCGCCTTCCACGTAGAGCCGGAAATGCGCCGGCTCGTCAAGCGTAGGATGGAATGGCCCGAACGGCACCACGGTGCAGCCTTCCGGCGGGTCGTCGAACTTGAACTCGCGCTCCTCGTCGAAGCCCTCCGGCACCTGGTTCCAGGGCACGTCTTTGCGCAGCGGATGCACGCCGTCGGGCCAGCCGTCGGGCAACACCAGCCGTTTCAGGTAACGGTGGCCTTCCGGCTCGATGCCGACCAGGTCGCGAATTTCGCGTTCGGCCCAGTTGGCGCCGGGCACCACGTCGGAGATGCTGTCCACCTTCGGGTTGTCGGCGGGCAGATAGGTGAGCACGCTGCAGAGCAGGCGGTCGCGGTCGAAGGCGAAGTCGTGCGCGAGGAGAAACTTGCCGGAGAAAGGGCGGTCGTCCAAGCCGATGCTGATGACGTAGCGGGCATCCAGGTCGCGGAAAATATAATGGCAGATGGCCTTGAGGGCCGACGGCTCGACGAAGACAAACAGGCGGCTGTCGCCCGGCAGGTCCGCCCGCTGGATGGCCAGGCCGAACTTCTCTTTCAACTGGTTGAGTCTTTCGCGAGCGATCATGGCTTTGCTGAAGGTTCCTCACGTTGCGGTCGCGGGGCGCCGCCGAGCCAACGGAAGCAGCGTTTGATTTCGCCGTAGAAGTTATGGGCGGAATAGCGGTGGCAGTCGGCCTCGCGAACATAGCCGCAGAGCCAGGGAACGGCGGCCCGGCGCGAGGCGCTGCCGACCTTCGAGAGGACGCGGACGACCAGGAACATCAGGCCCAGCACCAGCGCCAACACCAGCGGCGCAAACAGGGCGGTGGATTGAAATGTCTCCACGCCCGTCCAGAGTCCGGTTTGCATGGGGACGGCCTTGGCCAGCGCGGTTCCGTACCCCTGTCTGCTGGCATCCAAGGCCAGTTGCATGAGGCGGAAACCAATGGCCGGCACGACGCCCAACAGCACGCACGCCAGAGCTAGCGCGACTTGCGGCAATTGCATTGACCAGCCGACTTCGAGCCGGCTGTGCCCGGCGGCCCGAGCCGTCACCAGCGCGCTGGTCCGCGAGAGGAAGCTCACCCCAAAGAACTTGATGAACGAAGCCAACGTGAGCGCGCTGGTCAGGATGGCAACGACGGCGAATACGGCGAGATACCTCACCGATCCGCTCCCCTGCACCGCCGCGATGTAGATAGTCCATTTGCTGACGAAGCCGTTAAACAGCGGCACACCCGAGATCGAGAACGATGCGACCATCGCGGTGATCGCTGTCAGCGGCATGAATTTCATCAGGCCGCCTATCTGGTTGAGGTCTTGCGTCCCCGTAGCGTGAAGCATCGATCCGGCATTGAGGAACAAGAGGGCCTTGAACAGCCCGTGGTTGAGCACGTGGAGGAGCGCGCCGAAGATGCCGATCGCAGCGAGCGCCGCGGCATTGGGCCCCATTGCCGGCAGCAGGCTCATGCACGCACCGGTGCCCAGCAGGATATAGCCGATCTGGCCGATGCTGTGGAAGGCCAGCAGGCGCTTGGACTGTTCCTGTTTGAGCGCCTGCATTGTGCCGGTAAACAACGTGATGGTGCCCAGCAGCGCAACGACCAAACCCCACTTTGCGAGCGGGTAATCGGCTTGCCCGGCGGGCGGCACCAGCCAGAGGAAATAGCGCATCAGGCCATACACGCCGGTCTTGATCATCACCCCGGAAAGCATCGCGCTCACCGGCGACGGCGCGGCGGGGTGCGCATCCGGCAGCCAAAACTGCCCGAACGGCCACATGCCCATCTTGATGCCGAACCCCACCAGAAACAACGCGAAGGCCAGCGCGGTCGCGCCCGGTTTGGCGCTCAACATCAGCGGGAGGTTCGCGCTGACGGTGTCGAAGTCGTACTTCAAGCTTGCGCTGCCGCTCGCCGCCGCGCCGGTAACAGCCAGCAACTCGGCGCCGATCATCGTTGCCGCGCAGGCGATTTGCATCATGATGAGAAACTTGTTGGCGGAGCGGATATTGGCGGGGTTCCTGTGCTCGAATCGGATGAGCGCATAGCCCGGCAGGGTCATCATCTGCCAAAAGATGAAGAAGAACCACATCATGTCGGTCGTGCTGACCAAGCCGTACATCGCGGCCAGAAAGAGCAGGAAATACGGATAATAGCGCGCCACGGTGTAGCCCTCGTAGTTCCGCATATAAACGATGGAATAGAGCGCGGCGGGCACGGAAATCAGCGCCGCCAGCAATAGGAACACGGCGGTCAAGCCGTCCACATAGACTCGCAGCGCTAAGCCAATCTGCGGAATGATAGGGAACTCCTGCTGGCGCCCGGGGCCCGAGTTAAGCACCTGAGCGACCGCTGAGATAATCACCACCGCTGTTGCCGCAGTGAACATGAAGGCGAGCCAACCCGCGGCGGTCTTATTGCGCGAGACCAGCAACGTCAGCACCGCCCCGGCGATGCAGAGGAGGATGGCGACGATAACCGATTGTTCCGGGGTCATGCCATCACCTCCAGGCCGGAGTTTTTGGGTAGGGCGCGCAGTCCTCTGCGCGCCACGGCATGGTAGAACCGGGAGTCCTGCAAGTTCGCGGCGCGCAGAGGACTGCGCGCCCTACCTGAGAAACGTCTCTCACCAGTTCTAGTAGCAATTGGAAAGTGGCTCGGACCGCCGGGGTCAACTCTCCACCCGGCTTGAGCGACTTTGGCTGCACGCCCAGCAGCCAGGCTTTGGTCGTTCCGTTCGCCTCCGCCCATTTCGCCAGCAGGCCCAGCGAAATCTTGTGCGTGGAAATCTGCGGGTAGCGGGCGGTGATTTCGTCCGAGTTCAGCAAAACCACCGAGCCGGGAGCGCCGCCGAAATCCACGGCATCGAGGAAGATGACGTGGTCGAAGTTCTCATCCGCCACCTGTCCAACGAAACGCTCCGGGGTCGTGCCGGCGATGACCACATGACTCCGAAACCCGAAACCCGAAACCCGAAATCCGAAGGAAGCCCGAAGTCCGAAATCCGAACGACTGCCCCCTAGGTCTTCGCTTCGGCCCTCGGGTTTCGGAGTTCCTTCGGCCCTCGGATTTCGGATTTCGGATTTCAACTCCTCCACCAGCCTCACCCCGAAACCATCGTCCCCGTAGAGCACATTCCCGAGGCCCATGAGGCAGACGCGGCCCTGGAAGCATTGTTGGAGTTGTTCGCGGAGGTCGGGCATCAGATATCCTCGCCGAGTTTCTTGATTTGCTCGTAGGTGAACACGGGGCCATCCACACAAACGTAGGCCACGCCAATGCAGCAGTGGCCGCACTTGCCGACGCCGCATTTCATGTACCGCTCCAGGGTGGAAACGATGTCCCCTTCCCGGAAGCCCATCGCCAGCAGGTCTTTGATGACAAAGCGGAACATGATCGGCGGGCCGCAGACAAAAGCCATTGTGTTATCCACCGGCACTTGCACGCCGGGCTTCTTGAACAGGCTGCCGACCACGCCCACGTTGCCGCTCCAACTGTCCGCCGCGCGGTCCACCGTGAGGTAGCACTCAACGCCAGCCGACTGCTGCCATTCCCGCAGATTGGGCAGGTACATCAACTCTTTGGGCGTCTTGGAACCGTAAAAGATCTGGATGCGCTGGTACTGGTCGCGGTGCTTGAGCGCATAGACAATGCAGGAGCGGAGCGGAATCAGCCCGATGCCGCCGGCGACAAAGACAAGGTTCTTCCCGTAGTAATCCTCCATCGAGAAGCCGTTGCCATAGGGACCGCGCACGGCAAACTTGTCCCCCGGCTTGAGTTGATGGAGGGCGGCGGTGCAACTGCCAACCTGGCGAATCGTAAAGAAGGTTTCGTCCTCGGTTGGGCTGGGCGGAAGAGAAGCTGGAAACTCGCCGAGGCCAAAGAGCGAGACTTGCGCGAACTGGCCGGGCCGGAAGCGTCTGAACTGCGCCTGCTCCGCGGCATCCTCGAAATGCCAGAAAAACGTCTTCACCTCCGGGATGTTGTCGCTCACCCGGTCCAGCACGGCCAGCTTCGGCAGGTAGATATTCTCCGTCGCCGCCACCGGTGAACCCGCACTGTGCGCTTCGCAGTTCATACCGGCTGAATCTTGTCGTTCGCGGCGGTCGCCCGCCGGATCATCTCCACCACGCTCGGCATCCCCACGTCGCCGTGGCAGACCGCCGCGCAGCGGCCACAGCCGACGCAGGCCATCGAGAGTTCCCGCTGGATGAAGTAATGCGCCAGCTTGCGGAAGAAGCGGCGGTTGCGGCGGTCGTGCACGGCCCGGCGGGGGTTGAAGCCGCCCGCCATGCGCGTGAAGCCGCTCAACGCGCAGGCGTCCCAGATGCGGACGCGCTCGATCTCGTCCGGGCCGACCTGCCGGTCGCTCACGGTAAAGCAGGTGCAGGCCGGGCAGACGTAGGTGCAGCCGCCGCACTCCAGGCACCGGTTGCCGATGTCCTCCCACGTCTTCTCAAGAATGTTGCCCTGCGAAACGTAACGCACGGTCGCCGGGAACCAGCTCGTCGTGGTCTTGAACCGCTTGCGAACTTCGCTCAGGATGGCGTGGCGTTTCTCGACCTGCGCCTCCGTGCCTTGCTTGAACATCGAGTGGGCGAACAACGCCTCGCCTGCGGGCGTTCCCGCCACGGCCATGAACTCGCCGCCCAAGTCCATAAGTTGCAAATCAAAGTGGTCCCGCGCCGCCGGACCCGTGTCGGCGCAGGGACAGAAACACTCTTCGCCAATATCGCGTTCCGGATCGGTGCAGACGACGTTCACCAGAAACAGGTTCTTCCGGCGCTTCTCGTAATAGACATCGCGGAAGTCGCGCCCGAGGTAAAAGCGGTCCAGGTGCCAGATGCCCGCCAGATCGCAGGAGCGAATGCCGAAGAGCGCGCGTTTGCGCTCCCGGTAGGTCGGCTCGATCTGAATCTCGCCATTGCTCCGCCGGACCTTCAGCAGCCGCTCGATGTGCGGCAGCACGAAACGCTTCGGCGGGTAATACGGATTCGGCAGGTGCACCTGAATCCGGTCCCGGTTCTCGTCGTTGACCAGGTCGAACCATGTGTCGCGCCCGCGCCCGGAGAACGGGGCGAAGACCTCATAACCTTGCTGGCGAAGCAGGTCCACGATTTTCAGCACGTCCGCGCGCTCCAGCATCCGGGCCTTCATGCGGCTTCCTTTGCCACGCGCACAGGGATGAGCTGGACGCCGTTCTCGGTCGAGCCGCGAATCCGTTGCTGCACCTGGCGCACGAAGTACGGCACGAAGACCGCCCCGCTGCGCACCTCGGGCGTGACCCGCGCGTCGGTCACCGCCGAACCGCCCGCCGCCCGTAGCCGGATCTTCTCGCCGTCACGGATGCCAAGCTGTTTGGCGTCGTCGGGGTTCATTTCCACGAAGCCCTCCGGGTAATCCAGCAGCAGGATGCGATACTCGCGCTTGAGCGTCTCGCTGTGTTTGACCAACACATTCTGGTTCCAGTAGTAAAGCGAGTGGCCGAAGACCAGCGTGAGGGGATACTCCTTGGAAACCGCCTCGGATTGAACGGGCCGGGGAATGGCGACAAACTTGAACGCCTGCGGCGGGAGGCCTTCGGCGAACAGAAACCGCGTGCCGAGCGGACGGTCCTTGGTGCAAGGCCACTGCCGGCCATATTCGCCCGCCAGATTAGGGTAGTTTGCCCCGCTGTAGAATGGCACTACGGCGCCAATCTCATCCATCACCTCCGCCGCCGAGTCATACTTCCAATTGGCCCCCATCGCTTGGGCCACCTCGGTCAGTTGCTGCCACGCCTGGGTCGTCCCGGCCAACGGTTCGATCACCTGCTCGGCCAATTGAATCCGGCGCTCGGTGTTCGTAAAGGTCACGCGTTCCTCACCAAACGCCGTCGTCGGCAACACCACATGCGCATACCGGGCGCTTTCGGTCAGGAACAAATGCTGCGCCACGACCAACTCGCACTGCTGCAAGGCGTTGGCCGCGTCGCCAAAGAAAGCGGTGCTGACCGGGTCGTAGCGGCAGAGCCAGATCGCCCGCACCTGCCCGTGACCGCGATCCGCGAAGAGCGAGCGCGAGGCCAGCCCCGGCTTCGCCGGCAGCTTCGTTCCCCAAATCTTCTCCAGCTCCGCCCGCGCCGCGTCGCTGGCCACCTCCCGATAGCCGGGCAGACGGTCGGGCAGCGCGCCCATGTCGCAAACCCCTTGCAGATTGTTGTGCTCAGTCAACGCGAAGATGCCGGCCCCTTCCCGGCCGATTTGGCCGGTCAGCAATGCCAGATTCACGATCGCCTGCACCGGCTCCTCGTCCCGGGCTTCGATCCCGGTCGAGTAAAGAATGGCCGCCGAACGGGCGCGGGCATAGGCCAGCGCCGCCGCCTCGATCTGTTCCGCCGCCACGCCACAGGACTCCGCCGCCGCCAGCAAATCGTAGTCGCGCGCCCGCGCCAGAAACTCCTCGTAGCCGCGGCAGTGGGCTTTGATGAACGGCAGGTTCATCAGCCCGCGATCCACGATCACCTTCGCCATCGCCCCATAGAGCACCGGCTCGGTGCCGGGCTTGAGCTGCAGGAAAAAGTCGGCGCTCTCCGCCACCCGATGCCGCCGGCTGTCAATGACTACCAGCTTAGCCCCAGCCAGTTTCGCCCGGATGACCGCCCCGCCGATGGTCGGCAGTTGGCGGGCCAGGTCCACCCCGTCCACGACGATCACTTCGCTGCGGGCCAGCTCGCTAATGGAGTTGGTGGTCGCCGGCACGCCGAGCATCTCGAGCAGGACGTTGATCGAGTTGTTGCAATAAACTCCCGTGCCGTGATCCACGTTGTTCGTGCCGATGACCGCCCGGGCCAGTTTCTGCAAAAGGTACGCTTCCTCGTTCGAGCAGCGCGGCGAGTTCAGGAAGGCCAGCGCATCGGGACCATGCCGCGCGCGGATTTCCTTCATCCGGCGGGCGATGAACCCCAGCGCCTCGTCCCATGACACCTCCTGAAACTGGCCGTCCTTCTTCAGCAGCGGGCTTTTCAGGCGGTCCGGCGAGCTGGCCACTTCGTGCACATGCCAGCCTCGCAGGCAGATCCGCCCCTCGTTGGTGGGGTGCGACATGCTCGGGTAGGCGCCCACCACCTGGTTGCCGACGGTCTCCAGGTAAATGCCGCAACCGACCCCGCAGAACGTGCAAGTGGTCAGCTTATGGGCCATCTGTGTGTATCACCTAGGTTCGACGGTGCGGTTGTCAGCCAACTGGCGCCCGCCCAATGCCCTTCGCTTCCAGATCCAGATACTGGCGGCCAACACATAAATCATTCTCGCTGATTCTAATTATTATTGAGCAATTAGGTCTCTAATAAGGCGCTTTTCATACCTGAGCAGCACGAAATGCAAAAGCTTTTTTTGGCCGCCCCGTGAGGCGTGACGCTGTTTTGTTGGATTTTGTTCTTGCCTTCCGGGATGCTTACGATACAAATGACAGGCTGGTGCCAGCAACAGCCGTGTCTTAAAATCTGCGACCACAACTCGCCTAAGAAATCATTGTTATGACGAACCTCGCCCACAAGTCACTCCGGTTCGTCCCCGCCACCCTCGGCCTCGTGTTCGGCCTCCTGGTTAATCACGCCGGGGCGGCTGTCACTACTTGGGACCCCCAAGGGACAAGTACAACCCCCTCCAACGGGACCTACTACACAGGCAATCTGAGTCAGACCTGGGAGAATAGCGAATGGGACACGGCGAACAGAACCGGCACCGCCTCCCCGGCAAATTGGGTGGAAAATACCGCTGCGCTCTTTGCCGTCAACAGCGGCACCGGCACCCCCGCGTTCACCGTCACCATGAATGCCAACCACACCGTCGCCGGCATATACGACGGACCCCTGAGCGCGGCGAACCCGTGCGAGGTGACCATCCAGGGCACCGGCACCATGACCCTGCTTGCTGGCAACATGAGCGGGTTCGACATAAGCAGCGACAGCGGCAACCCCGGCTCGGTAACGATCAACAACGTCATCTCCGGCGACTCCACCGCCATTCTTTGCGCTGAGAACGACGGCCAGCTTTACCTTAATGGAATCAATACCTATAGCGGCGGCACCTGGCTGGGTTTCTCCGGGCAATCGTTCACCGGCATCATAAACTTTAACAACAGCGCCTCCTTTGGGACCAACGGCATACTCATCATCAACACCGGCGGCGTCAATGCCGCGCTGGCGGTCGAGGGGACCAGCGCCGTTACGATCCCCAATACCGTTTCTTGGGCGACTAGCGGTGGCGCCTATAGTGGTGTGAACATTGTCGGCAACCCGGCCGGCGTAACCTTTAGCGGCAACTGGTATTTGACCAACACTGCCAGTATCGGCTCGGGGGGCGCCGCAAACAACCTGGTCACCATCTCCGGTGCGATAGCCAGCGTCGGCGGCGCCTATGGTCTTAACCTTTTTAACCCCGGCATTCTGGCGCTTTCCGGCGTCAACACCTACACGGGCGCTACGGCCGTAAACGCCGGCACGCTGGCCTTGGGGCCGGGCGGCGCCATCGGTGCTTCCACGGTCACCGTCGCCTCGGGCGCGACCTTGGCCAGCACAGCGGTTAATCCCGTGACTATCGGTGGCCCGACCACCCTCAGTTCCGGCGCATCCGCTTCCTTTACGGGCGCGGGCGGCCTCTCCTCCACGATTGGCCAAATCAGTGTGACGGGAAACCTCACCTTGAACGCCAATGCGATCACCGTCAACGTCACCGGCGCGCCATTGAAAAATGGGACTTACCGATTGATGAGTTGCGGCGGCAGCCTGGCTAACATCGGAACGTTCGGCACGCCCACCATCACTGGTGCGGGAGTTAACGGCACGGCTTCCATCAGCGTCACCATCGGCAGCGCCGGGCACCTGGATTTGGCCGTTGGCGGCGGCACGGCGGCCGGGGTGACCACTTCGCCCAGCTCCGAGTCGGTCTGCGCCGGTTCCTCGACCAGTTTCACCGTAGTCGGTTCCGGTTCCACGCCGCTCTCCTACGCCTGGCGCAAACAAGGCAGCGGCTGGGGCGGCTCCTGGACTATTACCGATACTCCGAGCAGTGGTTACGCCGGTCATCTGATTGGAAATCCGGGTAGCGTCGGAACCAGCGACATCGGCACGGCCTGCTGGCAACAATATGCCAATGGCAGCGGCACACCGCAGGACGTGGCCTATCGCAACTTCCCGGCGACGGGGTCGCCCTTGACAACCGGGCAGTCGTTTGTGATTGATCTGCAGAACCCCGGCAACGCGAAAAACAATACTACTGGAAAAATTGGGTTTGGACTTACGGACTTGAGCAACAACCCGTATCTGGAGTTTCAGTACATCGAGAATCAGACTGACTGGACGATTCACGACAGCGCGAGCGCTTCGACGGACACCGGCGTTGCCCATGATGGCCGGGGCATCCACGTCATCGTGACCCTGACCAGCGCGACGACGTATTCCTGCACCATTGAGAAGTATAACAGCGGTGGCAGCGGGTTCAGCTCGACCACCATAACTAACGGCACCCTATTGTCAGGGGGCAGCGGAGGCATCCAGAGACTTTGCTTTTGGAACATTAACGGCGGGACCAGTTCCGACATCTATTTCAACAACCTGGTCGTCGGCCCGGGTGCGGACGACAACGGCGGCAATTATAGCGGCACTTGGACTTCCGGGGCCACGGATACGTTCGGTGAGGCGCCGCTGGCCAGCGGCGGCGAATTCTCGGGTATCAACACCGCGACGCTCACCATCAATCTGACCAGCGTTGGCGACACGGGCAGCTATAGTTGTTTGGTCTATAATGCCAACGGTTATTCGACCTGCACTCCGGCGGGCTTGACGGTGAACACGGAGTCGGCTGCTCCGACCTCAGCCACAGCCAGTTTAACCACCATTTGCAGCGGAGGGTCAACCACTCTGACACTTAACGGAGGCGGGGGCGGAAACAACGAGACGGTACATTGGTACACCGGCTCCTGCGGCGGCGCATCGGTCCGCGCCGGCAACGGCTTGAGTGTCAGCCCGACCACGACGACGACCTACTACGGCCGATATGAAGATGGCGCGCCGTGCAGTTACAACTCGGCCTGTGCATCGGTCACCGTGACGGTCGATCCAGGCCCAACCGGTCCCACGGTCTCGATTGCGCCGGGTTCTACAATTTGCGCGGGGAATCCGGCCACTTTCTCCGTCTCGACTGCCAGCGGGTCGCCCAGCGGTTACGCCTGGCGCAAGCGTAACACCAGTGCCGGCTGGGGCACGGGCAACAACTGGGTGTTCACCTGCAACTCCACTGCCTGCGACAATTGGAACGGTGTGTTCATTGGCAGCGCCACCACGTCCGGCCAGTCACCCGGCATCAACGACAGCGGCCAGGCCTTTGGTCTTTATGCCAACACCTCGAATTCGGCCGAAGCGAAGCGCAGTTTTGGCAACCTGTCAGTCGGGCAAAACATCAGCTTCGATGTGCAGATACCAAAGACTTTGACCGGCAGCAGCGGTGGTAACAGCAGCCAGGCGCTGTTCGCGCTGCGGAATTCCGCCAACGAGGCCAATCCGCGCTTTGAAATGTGGGTTCTCGCCGGGGCCTCCTATGTGACCATCAGCGATGGCACGGGCAACGATAGCTCCACCGTTCCCTATGATTCCAACGGTTACCAGTGCGTGTTCAAGCTCACCGGCCAGAACACTTACAACTTGACGGTCACGTTGTTGGATGGCAGCAGTGGCCCGTACACCTATACGGGCCGGTCGCTAAAGGGCACGAGCAACGACCCGGTCAACCAGGTTCGGGCGTGGCTTAAGAATTACGACACCGGCGGCGGCTCGGCGGAGGATTTCTTCATCAACAACATCGTCGCCGGAGCCTACGAAGATAATGCGAGCAATTACACCGCTGGCGGCTGCGCCAGCACTAGCTGGACCACTAGCCCCAACCTGGGATTCGGGCCGGTAGCCAGCAGCGCCAGTTACGTCATCAGCAGCCCGGCCACGACTGATTCGGGCAGCTACGATGTGCTCGTCTGGGATTTCTGCGGGCAGGCCCTCGCCAGCCCCGTCACTCTCACGGTCAATAAGGCGAGCACGACCAATAACGTGGCCGCCTCCCCCAATCCCTCCCTGCCCGGCGCGAGCGTGACCTTCACCGCCACGTTGACTGCCGTAGCTCCCGGCGCGGGAACCCCCACCGGCACGGTGCTGTTCAAGACCAATGGCGTCGCCCTCTGCGACCCGGTCGCCCTGGACACCATCAGCATGGCCACGTTGATTACCCACTCGCTCCCGCACGGTTCCAACACCGTCAGTGCGGAATATGCCGGCGACAGCAACTTCCAGGGCAGCACCAACAGCGTCGTGCAGGTCGTCAACACGCCGCCCATCGCGCCCAATACCACCGCCGAGGTTACGGAAAATCAGACCCTGGTTTTCAGCGGCGTCAAGCTGCTCTCGCTCTGCCACGACCCGGATGGCGACCCGCTGCCCATCACCTCCGCCGGCCCCATCAGCACTAACAATGCCGCGGAATCCCTGGGCAACAATGTCTCCCTGGACAACTTCGCCGGCACCATCACCTACGCGCCGGCAGCGAACTTCGTCGGCACGGATTTGTTCAGTTTCGTCGTCAGTGATGCTTACGGCGCGTCGAGCACGGGAACAGTCCTGGTCATAGTCACTTCCGCCAGCGTTCCCTCGCCCAACATCGTTGTCCCAGCGGCCTATGCCAACGGTACCTTCAGCGTCACCTTCGCCGGCATCCCCGGCTGCACCTATACCGTTCAGTGGGCGCCTACGGTTGCCGGCGCCTGGTCTTTCCTCAAGACCGCCACCTCTGGCGCCGACGGCCTGTTCACGGTCACCGACACGCCGGTGCCGCCGCCAACCTCGCGGTATTACCGGACCGTGTATCCCTGAATATTGATGAGCGGCAACACTTTAACACCAGAGCTGGGTCGGCGGCTGCTGCGCAAGCTCCGCGAGATCCGTCAATTCGAGGAACGGATCATCTCCCTTTATCCAACCGACGTGATGGTGACGCCGGTTCACCTGCACATCGGCCAGGAAGCCGTGCCCGTCGGGGTCTGCGACCATCTGCGACCGCACGATGTCATCTTCTTCGGACATCGGACCCACGGCTTCGCGCTGGCCAAAGGCATGGCGATGAAGAGTCTGATGGCCGAGCTTTATGGCCGCACAACGGGTTGCGCGCAAGGGTTCGGCGGTTCGATGCACCTGGCGGACCCGGCCAACGGCTTGCTCGGCTCTTCGGCGCTGGTCGGCGGAAGCATCGCCCTGGGTGTCGGCGCCGCGCTGGCGGCCAAGCTGGAAAAGCGCGACCAGTTGGCTGTCTCTTGTTTCGGCGACGGGGCCGCCGATTCGGGCGTGTTCTGGGAGAGCATGAACTTCGCGGCACTCAAGAGCGTTCCCGTTCTGTTCGTCTGCGAGGACAACGCGCTTTCCAATGTCATGCGGAAGCAGGACCACCTGTTTGCCGATATTGTGGCGGTGGCGGAGAACTTCATGAAGGTGTGGCGCGCGGACGGCACGGACGTGCTTTCGGTGCGAGCCGCCGCCGGCGACGCAATCGCCCACATCCGCGCCTCGGCCAAACCCGCCCTGCTCTGGTGCCCCACCAAACGGTGGATGAAACATCAAGGCGTTGAGGCGGACGACCTGCCCTTCAACCCGGTGGACCGGAGCGAAGACTGCCCGATCAGGAAGCTCGAACAAGTGATGCTGGCGGAGGGGCTGATCACGCAGGCCGGGATCGACCAATTGGCCGGCGAAATCGAGGCGCAGATCGATGCCGCCGTAAAGTTTGCCCGGCAGAGCCCCGTCCCAACGCCCGCAATGCTGGTCACCGAAGTCTGATATGCCCTGGAGCCGATTTGATCAGAGCCAGGCCGCGCCCGAGGGCAGCGGGCGCATCCTTGCGTTCAAGGACGCCATCCGCGAAGCCATCGACCAGGCCATGATCAACGACTCACGCGTGTTCGCCATCGGCCTGGACGCGGACGACCAGTTCGGCGTCTTTGGGTCAATGCTGAACCTGACTCATCCGGAGCGGGTCATCGGCACGCCGATCTCCGAGAACGCCATGACCGGCGTCGCCCTCGGGGCCGCGCTCAACGGCCTCCGCCCCATCTGCATCCATCTCCGGGTGGACTTCATGGTTCTGGCCCTGGACCAGATTGTCAACTACATCGCCAAATGGCGCTACATGACGCGCGGCCAGGTCAAGGTGCCCATCGTCTTGCGGGCGGTCATTGGCCGCGGCTGGGGTTGCGGAGCCCAGCACTCGCAGAGCCTGGGGGGCCTCTTCGCGCACATTCCCGGGTTGAAGGTGGTCATGCCGTCCAATCCCTATGACGCCCAGGGCCTCTTCCTCGCGGCAGTGAAGGATGATTGGCCCGTGATCTTTATCGAGCACCGCTGGCTCTACAAAAACACCGGCCCGGTGCCCGAGGCGATCTACGTATTGCCGTTGGGCACGGGCCGAGTCGTGCGTCCAGGGAACAAGCTAACGCTCGTCGCGACTTCGCTGGCAGTGATTGACGCCCTCAATGCGATTGGCAAGCACAACCTGGACGTTGAGCTGCTTGACCCGCGCTGCCTCAAACCCCTCGACGAGGAACTCATCCTGACTTCCGTGCGCAAGACCGGCCGGTTGCTGGTGGTGGATTATGATTTTCCCGCCTGCGGATTCGCGGCGGAGGTCTGCACGGTGGTGGCCGAAAAAGCGGCCAACCACCTCAAGCGCCCGGTGCAGCGCATGACCTTCCCGGAGTGTTCCATGCCGGCCAGCGGCGTCCTCGAAAAGCTCTATTATCCCGGCCCCGACACCATCGCCGCGCGCATCAAGTCAATCCTCAATGAAGCCTGATATGACGGCTTCAGGATCGGCTTTGAGAACACTGTTGGCCCCGGTGGGCCGGCACTGGCAGCCCTTTCTCGTTTATCTTGTCATTCCTCTCCTAACCGGTTACGCCGTCACCTCGCGAGCGTTCGTCGGCGACGGCATTCTCCCTGTTGACGATGGGGATGAACCGGCCGAGACCTTCATCCAGGTGCCGATGGCCCAGGCGCAGTTGGCTTCGGGGGTTTTCCTTAAAATGAACCTTTTCAACAACTTCGGCACACCCATCCTCGGGGAACCGGTAGTCTATCCTTACGCGCTGCACGCCCTGAGCTATTTTATCTTCCGGCCGCTGGTGGCGATGACGGTCAATAAGTTTTTCCTGGCGGCCCTGTCGATGGCCGTCCTCACGCTGTTTTTCTCGCGTTACTTTCCGCCCGTGATCAGCTCCTTCTGCGCGTTCCTGACTTTCTCCAGCCCGTCCTTCTTCTATTTTTTCAACAATCACCCCCACCAGGGCGCATTGTTTTACTATGGTCTCGTCCTGCTGGCGTTGCGCTGGTTCTTCCACCGGTTGAGCGCGCCGCGCGCCCTTGGCCTTTACGCCGCGTTTCTGGCCTTTCTCTTGAGCGTCGGCATCAACGGCGCTTTGTTGGGAACCTGCTTTATTTGGGCCTACGCTGTACTGTTGGCGGGCCGGAGGTGGAAAGCGTTGGCTGGGCCAGCGGCTCTGTGGGGGGCAGCGTTTCTGGCCGTCCACCCGCACTACCTGGAATTCTTCAGATTGGCGCGGGAAAGCGCCCGCAAGGAACTTAATTACCAGACGCTGACCGCGGTGCCGCCGCTGCAGTTCGTGAAGGGTCTTTTCTTTTTCGACGCCGGGGTGGCACAGGCCGCCATCTTTTATTCCTGGCCGGTGGTGCTGCTGGCGCTGAGCGGTCTGACTCTAATGGTTCTTAGACGCTATCGCCCACCGCAGAGTGATGGGGTCGCGCCTCGGCAATCGTCCAATGCAGGCGGCGCGGTTGCGCCCGCGGATCGGGAGGATGGAAACACTCCCCCTCGCCAGCATTGGCGAGAGCTGCGGAAGCTGACGCTTTTTCTTGGTCTGGCGCCGTTCGGTGTCATCGCGATTTGCCGGATATTCCCGGCCCTGCCGACACACTTGCCCGTGGTCAAGGCAATCAATATCTCGCGCTTATTGTGGTTCGCTGATTTGTTTTTGGCGCTTCCGGTCGGCGTGGCCGCCGACGCGGTTTGGCGAGGGCTGCCGCCTTTCCGGCTGAGATTCCTGTCCGCTTTCCTGGACGGGCTGTTGGATAGTTCAACCGGCATCGCAACGCGCCATAACTTAGGCGGCCGGGTATTGCTGGGCATGGTGGTAGCGCTTTGCTTGGGACAGCGTGGCTCCGCCTTTTTCAAACAGGCGAACTATGCCCTGTGCAACGAGAAGTGGACCCGCTTCCAACCGGAGAGCTTTCTGACAATCATGAAACCCTACACGCGCCTGGCGACCTTATGTGATCCGGTGCCTTGGAGTCAGGACACTAAAGCCAACCGCCACCAGATTCTGGGCAGTGCCGGACGCTCGATCATTCTCAACAAGGCTTTCAAAGACTATCTCCAGACGCGAGGACTGATCGAGCCGGGTTTTGGGGGGATGACGTATTTCTTCCACCCGGCTCCTCCGGCAGTTCTTGCCCCATTCGGGATTCGCTACTGTATGAGCAGCGGGCCAAAGGAGCAATTGGCACAGTGGGGATGGGTTCCCCGGTCTCAGGTGATGTTAAAGTCGAAAGTTGTCACTGTCAAAACACCCTCCCAAGCAGTGTTCACTGACGAGGACACTCGGTGGGTTCTTTTCGAAAGCTCCTTTCCCGTCACACCGTTTTATCTCAGCGGGGCGAAGGCCCCGGAATTCCTTCAGGATTACCGGTTGGCGGGCGACAAGGTGGAAATCGAACTGCCGCCACTCGCGCAGGCGGGCGAGGTCGTGGCGACCTTCGTGGCGCAGCCCGGCTGGAAAGCGTTTCTCGATGGCCGGCCCGCGCCCATCCGCAGGGGAGAGGACTGTTTCATCCGGGTCCATGTCGAGCCTAAGCAGCAGCGACGTCCAAACGAAGGCGGACCGGCAACGCTGGCCGGTCCGGGCAGACCGCAGAAGCTGGTGTTAAGGTACGAGCCTTACAGCAACGCCTATTTGTGGGCTTGCCTGGTGGTTTCGCTTGGGGCAGCAGTTTGGGTTTCCCGGCGGTTGAGGACGGACGGGCAAATAGCCGTCTGAATGACTGCCCCACGCAGGGGTTGACGTGCAAGGCCGCGCTCGGTACGTTGGATACGGTGAGTTGCCAAGTCGCGCTTGGACCCGGATGCAGCCCTGCCCCCCATTCCCCACTTTCCCGTGCTGTCCCCCCCCTTTCGCGCGCCCCCTTTCGCGCGCTTGACTCCGGGGCGAATTTCCCGCACGCTCTGGCCGTGGCCCAAGAGCGGTATTTTCATTGTGACATCCGCGCCAGCTTTGCGTGCGCCTTCGGCAACTGGCGCCGGAAGCACAAGATTCCACTCAAGAGAATCGCCAGTGATTTGGGCGTTTCCGTTTCCACCGTCAGCTCCTGGGAGTCGGGTCAATGCCTGCCCCAAGGCTGCAACCTGGAGTCGCTCGTGGAATACACCGGCTTGCCGCCCTGCAAGCTCTTTTGCGTCATGGCCGACAAGTGTGTCCCCGCCGACTGCTTGCTGGCGATGAGCCAGATCAAGCGCAGGCCCGTCAGGTAGGGACGCCTCGCCGCGGCCTCCGCCCACGCGAACCACCCTCCCGACGCCCGACCGCGCGGGCCGCACGCCCCTACCCAACCCGTCCAGGCAGACGCCCGCGCTTCCTGCCTGCGAATTCCACTTTAAATGGAAAGCTGCCCGTTGTGGCTTGAGAGGCGCTAATCCATAATATTACCGTTTATGTCCTTCGGCTTGCATGATGTGGTCTGCAACAACGGCGATTCAATCTTCGCCGCCCAACGGCAATCGTTACTATCCACAGCCGAAAGTTTCAACCGCTTGCCCATAGAATCTGAAAGCAGCAACCCTCAACGTCACAGCGGCCGGCGGGCCGGCACTCTTGCTCAGCCGCAGCGCCACTTCGGAACCAGCCCGTGCGCCATGAACACCGCCGCCAAACTCATTCCACCTCGAATTCAACGAACCGGGTCCAATCCACGAGAACAATGCTGCTCCAAATCCTGCGCCAGTTGTATGGACAACCAGTGCTTAGAAACCATTGAAGAACACGATGAAAACTAAATTTGTTCCGAACCTTCTTGCCGTCATTTCCACCCTGGCTGCCGCAATGCACGCTCCTTCCGCCCGCGCCGTGCCTTACGCCTCGGGTGTGACCAACAACAGCGGCACCATTTCGTTTTACCTGAACGAAGCCGGTGCTAATGTGACCATCGTTTAGGACGATGGCAGCACCAATTCAATATTCAACGGGGTCGGCACCCAGCCCGCCGGCAGGACGAATTTCACGCTGTCTCCTCACACCAGCTACAGTATTAACGTGTACAAGCTTGGCTCCGGTAGTCCAAGCTTAGTGGCAAGCCAGGCTTATGGCACCCCACGTGGCGTCGATGTAAACAAGAATCCTGCGTCCCCATACTTTGGCCGCGTCTATTTGGCCAACGGCGGCGCCGATGGCCTCTACTTGCATAACAGCGACCTGTCCCAGATCAACACCTCGTCGAGAAAGGCCGGCGTGGCTTGGCAGGCCACTTCCAGCGCGGGTACAAGCCCGTACCGAATCGCGGTGGCCTCGGACGATTACCTGATGGTGGGGGACGCCAGTGCCACCGGGGCTGCCGTCTGGAGAATTGATCCCAATGCGCTCACCAGCGCACTGTTCCTGGGTCCCGTGGGCGAAACGGCTGGATTGGGCCCCACTGCCGTGCATGGATCCATTCAGTCCCGACCGCTGCTGATCGGCACAACCACCGCCGGGAACGCATTGCTCTATCAGGTGGACGGTAACTTGAGTGCCGGCAATGGATTCAACTCGCTGCGGGGTTATTACGTTGGTTCCGGGCCGCTGCCGTGGCAGAACGTGCCTGACACCAACGGACCCGAGATCGGCATCGGGCTCTCTGCTGAGAGCCTCGGCGGCAATGAGTACCCCGGCCTGGTCCTGGGTCCCGGTGGCTACATTTATGCCAGCACTTACCGCCTCGATCTCTCCCGCCCGGACGTGCAGATTTATAACACCAACACACTCGCTCAGGTCTGGAATTCCCAGTACAACGGCGGCACGGCCGACTATTTCGTTACCGCCGCCGCCGGGGGCGGCACCAGCGGCGTTGCTGATTGCGCCGTTTCGGCCGATGGCAGGTTCATCGCTACTTGCGGACTTGATAATCATTTTACCATTGCGTCGCTTACTAATGGTATTCCCAATGTCGCCAGCCTTTATACGGTGACCCCAACATCCTTCACCGGCAATGCCCGCGGGATATGTTGGGATGCGGCGGACAACCTTTATCTGAGCAGTTCGGGCATCGGTGCCGTGCAAGCCTGGACGCTGGGACTAACGGCCACCGCCATTACCACAGGCAATGCCAGCGGCTCCACCGGGTTCCAGCTCGTGTTCCCCGGCACGAGCATCCAAGTGGTTGCGGTCACCAACTTCGCTTCGCAGAACTACGGTGCCCCCATACCCGGCGTCTTTACGATCACGCGCACCAATGTCAACAATGACTACAGCTTCCCGATAACGGTCAATATCACCCTGACCGGCACAGCGACCAACGGAGTCTATACCTGTCTTCCCGCCAGTCTCACCCCGGCCGCGCCCAACACGATCACCATCGCTGCCGGCCAGACTTCCACGAACATCACTATCATCCCGATCACGAACAATGTTCCCCGGCTGGCCACCACGGTGGTCTGCTCCGTCAATGGGAGTGCAGGCTATTCGACGGCGTTCCCCCCCAGCGACGCCGTGACCATCCAAAACACTGCCGAGCCGCAACTCGTGCTCTCGGCGGGCGCGTCCACGGCCTACAAGCGTTTCACCAATGATTACGCCTCGGTGACCATCACGCGGATGGGCAACACCAACGTCACTCTCTCCGTCTCCACGTTCACCTTCGGCGGCACGGCGGTCAAGAATACGGATTATGCCGTCCTGCCGGTCACGATCCCGGCCGGCACGGTGACCATGGCCGCCCCAATCTTCAACCCGTTGAACCCGCCTGAGCCGGTCTGGGTTGGCGATAAGACGGTGACTGTCACTTTGGGCGCCAATAACCCGACGTACACCAATATGCCGGGGTCCGCTTCGCAGACGCTGACCATCCTGGATGACAAGAATCCGGCCGCCCCGGTTCTCTGGTCCGACCCGCTGACCAACAGCCTGGGCGGCGTTAACGGCAACAACGACGGCTCCGGCCAGTGGAATCTCACCGCAGTTAGCCGGGACGGCAACCCTACCGACAGCACATACTACAATGTCAATTGGGGCTATGATCTGGTGGGTGACCCGAGCGGCTACGGCCACATTCCCCTGCCGCTCAATGGCTTCAGCCATGCCCTCCGGGCGACCTACAACAAGGTCCACGGCGTCAGCGGGGCGGTGAACCTGTATCCGACCAACGTCACCTTCAGCGGCGATTACGCCGTTCGCTTCCAAATGTGCGCGGCTGAGGGCGGCGAGAACGGCGGAGTGGGGAAAGGCACGGTCACCGAAGGGCCGATGTTCGGCATCAACCATGACGGCATGGAAACCAACTGGTGGGCCGGATCAACCCCGGTCGTGGGCGGGCCATGGTCCGGCGACGGCGTCTGGTACTGGCTGGACGCTGACCCGGGTGGCGCCACCTCATCACCGGCCAGCCGCAGAGCTGCACCAATATCGCCGGCACGACGGCTGCCTTCACAGTTTCGGCGGATGGAGCGGCCGGCTACCAGTGGTTCAAAAACCAGACGAACACCATTGTCGGGGCGACCAATACAGTTCTGTCACTGAGCAACGTCCAGAGCAATGACGCGGGGGGCTACTCGGTCTTGGTGACCAATGCCTACGGCTCGACCAACAGCGCTACGGCGACGCTATCCGTGCTGCCAGCCGGGACGGTCACGAGCCTTGCCGATTCCGGCCCCGGAACGCTCCGGGCCGCCATCGCTGCCTCTGTCGCCGGCGACACGCTCACCTTCGCGCTCGGTTTGACCGGTACTATCACGCTGACCAACGGTGAGCTGCAAATCACCCACAATCTCACGCTCATGGGTGCGGGGGCGACCAATTTGGTGGTGAGCGGGAACGGCAGCAACCGCGTGTTCAACATTTTCAGCGGCGTGACCGCGAGCATCTCCGGTCTGACGATCAGCGACGGGCTTGTTGCTGGGGGCGTGGGCCAGAGTGTAGGCGGCGGCGGCATTCAGAACAACGGCAGCCTCGTGCTGCTGAGTTGCACCCTCAGCGGCAACTCTGCCGTAGGTGGATTCGGGTACACCTACGGTGGTTTGGGCACTGGGGGCGGTGTTGGCAATGCGGGCACGCTCGCCCTGACCAACTGCACTCTGAGTGGGAATCTCGCCCACGGCGGTTATGCCGGCGCCCTGAATGGCAATTATAACTATGGAGCTGTCGGGGGTTTGGGTGGCGGGGGAGGCATTTACAGCGCTGGGTCAGTTTCCGTATCCTTAGCCGACTGCACGGTCAGCGGCAACTCTGCCGAAGGTGGACACGGGGACTCCTACGGTGGCTCGGGCACTGGGGGCGGCCTCCAATGCGTCGGCGCGTTCAGCTTGCGGAACACCATTGTGGCCGGGAACACGGCCTACGGGGGATTCGGGAATGTCACCTACCCCGCTGGGGGAACTACTTCCGGTCCCGACGTTGATGGGACGGTGAGCAGCCAGGGCTTTAATCTCATCGGCCTGAGCGACGGCAGCAGCGGCTGGATTCTGAACGGGACGGGCCTGGACCTGACGGGCTCAACCGCCAGTCCGCTGGATCCGCTCCTGGGGCCGCTACAGAATAACGGCGGGCCAACCCCTACAATGGCACTGCTCCCTTGCAGCCCGGCGGTTGATGCCGGCAGCACGGATGTCAGCACAGACCAGCGGGGCCAGCCGCGGCCCTACGGCAACGCACCCGACATCGGCGCTTACGAACTGCAGGCCCCCTCCGCTTTCCACCTCGTGGTGCTGGCTAACGGCCCTGGGACGGTGGCCGTTGTCCCGAGTCAGATCTGCATCAACCCGGAGGACACGGTGACCCTCACGGCCACCCCGAGTCCGGGTTCTGGCTTTTTCGGCTGGTCCGGCGACGCCGGAGGTGCCCAGAATCCGCTGGTCATTCCGATGACAGGCAACAAATCCATCACCGCGAGCTTCGCTCCGCTTGTCGGCGCCCTGCCGGATATCGTTTCATTCAACGGCACGAACGGGGACGACCCGGGGAACTTGGTGCAGGGCAGCGACGGCAATTTCTACGGCACGACACAATACGGGGGCAGTGCCGGGTATGGGAATGTCTTTAGGATCACACCCAGCTTGGTGCTCACCAACCTCGCCTCGTTCAACTACCCGAATGACGTCTTCCCTCGCGCGGGCTTGGTACAGGGCAGCGACGGCAATTTCTACGGCACGACACAATACGGGGGCAGTGCCGGGTATGGGAATGTATTCAGGATCACGCCAAGCGGTGCGCTCGCCAACCTCGTCTCGTTCAACTACATGAACGGTGCCTACCCTTGGGCGGGCCTCGTGCAGGGCAGTGACGGCAACTTCTACGGCACGACGAAACAAGGGGGCAGTGCCGGGGATGGGACGGTCTTTAGGATTACGCCCAGCGGTGCGCTCACCAACCTCGCCTCGTTCAACAACACGAACGGTGCCTACCCTTACGCGGGCCTGGTGCAGGGCAGCGACGGCAACTTCTACGGCACGACGGAACAAGGAGGCAGTGCCGGGGATGGAACGGTCTTTATGATCACGCCCAGCGGTGTGCTCACCAACCTCATCTCGTTCAACAACACAAACGGTGCCTACCCTTACGCGGGTCTGGTGCAGGGGAGCGACGGCAACTTCTACGGCACGACCTTCTATGGAGGCAGTGCCGGCGATGGAACGGTCTTCAGGATCACGCCAGCGGGCACACTCACGACGCTCATGGCGTTCAACAACACTAACGGGGCGCACCCGAGCGCGGCCCTGGTGCAGGGCAGCGACGGCAAGTTCTACGGCACAACAGAAGACGGTGGCAGCGGCGGCGGTGGTGTGATCTTTCGGCTGGGGCTTTCCCCCGTGATCACTGCCCAGTCGCCAGGCCAGACGAACGTTGTGGGAGGCACAGCCCGGTTTCTGGTAGCCGTCGCTGGAGGCCCCCCGTTTAGTTACCAATGGCGGCTCAACGGCGTCAACCTGCTTGATAACGGCCGTCTTAGCGGTTCGAGCGGCAACACCTTGAGCATCAGCAACCTGCTGACAAGCGACGCGGGTAGCTATAGCGTTGTCGTCACGAATGCCTACGGTTCGGCTACCAGCGCGGTGGCCGTGCTCAAAGTGGTGGCCTGCCCGATCATCACGGTCGGTCCCGCCACTCTGCCCTGGGGGACCCCCGGCGCGGCGTACGCGCAGAGCTTGGCTGCTGGCGGCGGGGCTGGGCCTTATCTGTTCTTCGTGACCGCGGGCGGACTGCCGGCGGGATTGGATCTGTCTGCGACCGGGCTCCTCAGCGGACCGTTGGGCGGCCCCGGCACCAACGCCTTTACGGTCACTGCCACCGATACCAACGGCTGCGCGGGGAGCCAGGCATACGCGCTCGTGGTATCACCGCCGGTAATCCAAGTTGGCTCCGGCAGCTTCGGGTTCGGCCCCAGCGGGTTTGGGTTCAATTTGGCGGGCAGCGCCGGCTCGGTGCTGGTCGTGGAGGGCTCGAGCAACCTGGTGAATTGGATTCCCATCACGACGAACACCCTGGGCGCTGGCCCGCTCTATTTCACCGACCCCGCATCGTCGAATTTGGCGACACGGTTTTATCGTGCCCGCCTGCAGTAGCGCGTGGAACCGGATCCTTCCCTGCCCTGATATACCCACCCTCGCTGTGCGCGTACCAAAGGCCAGTACACAGGGTGACCAGTGACGGGTCACCAGGTGACGGGCCGCCACCTCACGCTTTCCCACGCCATAAAATAAACCTGGCTAATAGCGGACACTTTTGGATCTGCACCCGGCCCCCTGGCCCCTTAGCAGCAGGGGGGAGCACGGGGGCAGCAGGGGGTTAATACCATTTCCACTTTGGGAAGGCACTATTAGCAACAGGGGGGACAAGGGATGGCCAAGGGCAAATCCCCTTCCGCTGCCCCCGGAGCGGCCCGGAGAGACGACGGCAGTCAATGGCACCAGCGTGAACGGGATTGGGTATTGGC
>Ga0187872_10001302_pt1 | contig 25849 bp, 25 predicted proteins | sample June2016WEW_16_4_FD_132973 | JGI IMG/M metagenome (GOLD analysis project Ga0187872, IMG submission 132973) | Peatland microbial communities from SPRUCE experiment site at the Marcell Experimental Forest, Minnesota, USA - June2016WEW_16_40 | ecosystem: Environmental > Terrestrial > Soil >...
ACATCTACAACACGGTGCGTCCTCATCAGGCGCTCCGCTATCTCACCCCGCTCGAGTTCCTCGAGCGCTGGAAATCTCAACGAAAGAAAGCCGAGTGTCACTAATCATGTGGACGAGTACATCTCGTTGACGGCCACTCGCGCGAACGGCTATAGTGGCCGCGAGACGGCTCACGCCGCCCACCAGCATGAACTCTCGACTCCTCCACAATCTGAAAAAGCTGCTCGGCCGGGACGGCGTCCTGTACGAGCCGGAGGATTTGATGCTCTACGAGTACGACGGCTCGGTCGAAACGGCCCGGCCGAATTGCGTCGTGTTTCCGCGCACGGCGGCGGAGGTCGTGGAAATCGTGCGGCTGGCGAACCGCTACCTGATGCCGCTCGTCGGCCGCGGCGCGGGCACCGGCCTATCGGGAGGCGCGATCGCGCGGCAAGGTGGCATCATCACCTCTTTTGCGCGCATGAATCGCATCCTCGAAATCGACGCGGAGAATCAGCGCGCGCGCGTGCAGCCGGGCGTGGTGAATTCCGACCTGAGCGTAGCCACCGAGCACCTCGGGCTGCATTTCGCGCCCGATCCTTCGAGTCAGAAGGCGTGCACGATCGGAGGCAACGTCTCCGAAAACTCCGGCGGGCCGCATACGCTCGCCTACGGCGTGACGACGAACCACGTGCTGGCGCTGGAAGTGGTTCTCCCGACGGGCGAACTGCTGCATCTCGGGAATTCGGCGCTCGACGCGTCCGGCTACGACCTCACCGGCTTATTCGTAGGCTCGGAAGGCACCTTCGGCCTCGTCACGGAAATCACGGTGAAGCTCACGCGCCTGCCGGAAGCGACGAAAACGCTGCTCGCGGTCTACGAATCCGTGGACGACGCGACCGAGACGGTGGTCGAGATCACCGCACGGGGGATCACGCCGGCTGCGTGCGAAATGCTCGACGGGTGGACGATCCGCGCGGTCGAGGATTACGTCCACGCGGGGTTTCCGCTCGATTGCGCGGCGATCCTGCTGATCGAAGTCGATGGATTGCGCGAAGCGGCCGAATACGAGGGCGCCGAGGTGGCGGAAGTTTGCCGGCTGCACCGCGCGCGCGAGGTTCGCGTGGCCCGCGATGCGTGCGAGCGCGACCTGCTCTGGAAGGGCCGCAAGAACGCGTTCGGCGCCGTCGGGCGCCTTTCGCCAACGTACTACACGCAGGACGGCGTCATCCCGCGCACGAAACTTCCTGCGACCCTGAGGCGAATCAGCGAGATCGGCCAAAAGTACGGCTTCGCCATCGGCAATATCTTTCACGCGGGCGACGGCAACCTGCACCCGATTATCCTGTTCGACGCGCGCGACCAGCAGCAATTCCGCAATGCCGTCGCGGCGTCGGATGAAATCATCCAGTTCTGCATCGAGGTGGGCGGGGCGATCACCGGCGAGCACGGCGTGGGAATGGAGAAGGACCGGCTGATGCCGCTGCTCTTCAGCGAGGCCGATCTGGACCTGATGCGAAGCGTCCGCGACGTGTTCAATCCGGCGGGCTTGCTCAACCCTGGGAAAATCCTACCGACGCCGAAAGGCTGCGGTGAAATCCACGTGCGGCCCGCGCCCGAACCGGCACGGGCTTCCGGCCCGGCCCCGGCATGAACGCAGCGAGCGCAACGATTTCCTCGCGGCTCGCCGAAATTGCCGGCCCTTCGAACGTCAGCGCCGATCCCGCGCAGCTCGAAGCGTATGAAATCTGCGGCAAGACTCCCGGCGCGGCAGTGCGTCCCGGGTCGAGCGAAGAGGCCGCTGAGATCGTCAAATTCGCGGCGGCGGAAAAGCTCGCCATCGTTCCGATGGGCGCGCGGACGAAGCTCGGGATGGGCCTGCCGCCGCGGCAATACGACCTGGCGCTGGACATGACGCGGCTCGATCGCGTGATCGCGTACGATCCGGGCGATCTGACTCTCAGCGTCGAGCCGGGAACTCCGCTGCGCAGGCTCGAGGGCGTGCTCGCGGGGCACCGGCAATTTCTGCCGCTCGACGCGCCGTTCGCGAATCGCGCGACCGTGGGCGGCACGATCGCTTCGGGTGTGGATTCGCCACTGCGGCAGTTCTACGGCACGGCGCGCGATTACGTTCTCGGGATGGAATTCGTCACGGGCGATGGAACGGCGGCCAAGAGCGGCGGGCGTGTGGTGAAGAACGTCTCGGGTTACGATCTGCACAAGGTGATGATCGGCGCGCTCGGGACGCTCGGCGTCATCACGAAGATCAATTTCAGGACGTTCCCTCTGCCGGGAGCCACGCGGACGTTCGTGGCCGGCTTCTCGAGCAGCGAGCGAGCGCTCGATTTGCGCCACAGCGTGGCGAGCTCGCCGCTGAGGCCGCTGACCGTGGAGATTCTCAGCCCGCGCGCCGCCGAGTTGCTTTCGAGCGACGTCGCTGCGGGCATCGAGCCCGGCCCGATGCCGCCCGGCGAGCTTTCCAAGGAACAGTGGGCCGTCATGGCAAGCTTCGGGGGGACCGGGAAAATTCTCGAGCGGAGCGAACTCGAAGTGCGCCGGATGGCGGAAGAGGCCGGCGCCGCGGGGATCGCTGCCCTTGGCGATGACAAGGGGCCGGGCGCGTTCGGACGCACGCGCGAGTTCATTCCCATCGCGCTGGAATCTTCAGCGGCGACGACGATCCTGAAACTGGGCGTCCTGCCCACGCGGATGCGGCAAGTCCTGGATGCCGCAGCAAAGGCGGCTGACGCGGCCGAACTGCGCTGGGCAGCGCTCGCGCGCGGGCTTGGTGTGATCTATTTCGCGCTGTTCCCGAGCGAAGAGGCGCTGGGCCGCGCGCTTCTCGCCGCGAACGACATTCTTACCGAGTGCGCGGCGCTCGGCGGAAACGCTGCGATTCCCTGGTGCCCTGCCGCGTGGAAGAGCGCCCTGCCGGTATGGGGTCTCGACCGCGGCGATTTCGAGCAGATGCGCAAGCTGAAAAGAGTCTTCGACCCCCATGGGATTCTCGCGCCGGGGCGATTCGCGGGAGGAATATAGCGCGTGGCTTCCGGGCTCAGCGGATTCACCGGCGTGGACAAGCCCGAGTACGCGGACTATTCGCGCTGCGTTCACTGCGGCCTTTGCCTGAACCATTGCCCCACGTATCGGCTATGGCATCAGGAAGCCGATTCGCCGCGCGGGCGAATTCGCCAAATGCAGCTCGTGGACGAAGGGCGGCTGGAACTGGGCGACGGATTCGTCACGCACATCGATCGCTGCCTCGATTGCCGCGCGTGCGAGACGGCGTGCCCCTCGGGCGTCGAGTACGGCAAACTCGTCGAGACTGCGCGAGCGCAAATCGAGCAGCGATACACTCGGCCGCTCGCTTCGCGCGTGACGCGCGATTTCGTCTACCGGCGGTTGCTTCCCTACCCACGGCGCATCGCGAGGGCCGCGCGCCTGTTGCGGATCTATCAGCGGTCAGGCCTGGCCGCGCTCGCTCGCGGGGCGGGCATTTTGAAATTGCTCGGACTGGACGATCGCGAGCGGCTACTTCCGAAAATCGATCGAGAGTTTTTCTTCGCGGAGCTCGGGCGGACATTCCCGGCGCAGGGCGCGCGGCGCGCGCGGGTGGCGTTCTGCGCGGGCTGCGTTGCGCAGGTCACTTTCAGCGAGCTCAACCGCGCGACGATTCGAGTGCTGCAAGCGAACGGCTGCGAAGTGGTCGTTCCTGTGGCGCAGGTCTGCTGCGGAGCGCTTCCGGCACACGCGGGCGTGCGAGACGTGGCGCGCAACCTGGCCCGCGCAAATCTCGCCGCATTTCCCGTCGAAGATTTCGACGCGATTGTCACCAACGCCGCCGGATGCGGATCGACCCTCAAGGAGTACACGCACCTGTTTGCGGCAGACGATCCGGCGCGCGAGCAGGCCGCGCAGTTTGCCGCCAAAGTGCGCGACGTGACGGAGTTTCTCGCCGAGCTGGGCCTGGCTGCGCCCATGCGGTCGCTGCCTATCCGCGTGACGTATCAGGACTCGTGCCATCTGGCCCACGGGCAGAAAGTCCGCGAAGCCCCGCGCAAGCTGATTCGCGCCGTGCCGGGAGTGGAATTGGTCGAGATGCCGCTCGCGGAACAGTGCTGCGGCTCGGCGGGCGTTTACAACGTCACGCAGACGGACACATCTCTCGAATTGCTGGCGCTGAAGATGGAATCGGTGGGCGCAACGAAATCCCAGGCGATCGTGACAGCGAACCCCGGCTGCATCCTGCAGCTACGCGCCGGCGCCGCCATTCATCGCACCGGCCACGAAGTCCTGCATGTGGTCGAGCTTCTCGACCGCGCTCTGGCCTGATTGTCCGTTCGGCTCTATTTCTCGCCGACGAGGTAGCGGCAGCCGCGCGGCCCCATCTGTGCGGAGTGCACGGCGCCGGCGGGAACATCGCAGCGGTCACCCGCGCGATACGTCTGCGACGCTCCTTTCATGGTGAGCGTCATTTCGCCGTCGAGGACGATGTGCGCGGTGAGTCCCGCGTGTGTGTGATCGGAATAGAAGGCGCGCGGGCCATCCTGCCAGACGAACGTGTGCGAAAAGCCCTCCGACTCGAGCTGCTTGCGAAGGTCGCTTTCGTTCAGCTGTGCCATCCGCTGAGTATAACAGGAGGCTTTTCGAGGGAGGGAGCTTGCGGGCGGGCGTGGTGGGGGATACCGCCCGCAAGCTCTCGTTGTGCGGAAGAAACTCGATCGTGCCGCGCGATCGCTACTGCTCGAGCCGGCCCGCCCTGTAGGCGACGTTCGGCCCGCCCTGCTTCACCGTGTAATTGGACGGGACCTGGAAAAGGCTCGCTTCCGGCTCGCTGCGCTGAATGTTCGTCAACTGCGTGACCGTCGCGCCGGTGCGCGGGTCGCTGCGCTTGCTCAGGACCACCATTTGCAGATCGGACGAGTACCACCGCTCGGTGGTGATCACGATGGGGTTCTGGTTTCCGATGGCTCCCGCAGGAATCGTGCGCGTGTAGCGCGTACCCTCCGCCGCCACGCCATTGATCGTCTGCGTGCCGAGAGACGTGGTGACGACGTCCTTCTGATGGTTCCACGGCCCGCCCTGCGCAGCCGGGCCGGAAGACGCCGGCCCGCCGTGGCGGTGTCCGCGATGGGGTCCCTGCACCGTGCGCGCGATCTTCCGATCCGGCTCCAGGATGTACTGGGTGCCCGCAACGGCATCGTTGATGAAGATCACATGCGGCGCGGTCTTGCCCGATGCGGCCCACGGCCCGATCCCGGGCAACGTCATATCGCGGCGCGTGCGGCCCTGGCTATCGCGCGCAAACGAGCCCGTCGTGCTGCGCTGGATCTGGTTGCCGTCAGCGAGGGTCTGCGTGGTCTGCGTGGAAAACGTCGCGCTGAACGCTGCGCCCGTCACCGTCTTGCCGCCGACGCCGCCCTCGAAACCGACGAACCAGATGGCGTCATCCGGACCCATGCCGGGTCCTGGCCCGTAGGCAACTTCAGGACCCGGTGGCGGTGGAGGTCCCTGTTGCGCCTGCGTCAGGCTTGGGGCAACGAGCACTGCCATCGCAAGAAGTCCAATCCACTTTCTCCCGCTCCTCATATCTCACTCCCTCATCAATTTCTGAGACGGCTAAAACTCCTGGCTCGCGTTCTCCTGGGAGACCAGGCGGATCGCCTGCGGCGTTCCGTCGTCGCTTACCAGCAGGTCCGCCGGAACGCTGCCCGACGATCCCGCCAAGCTCACCGGCATTCCGAGCGACGCGAGCGCCGGTCCCGAAAGCTCGACGCGCACCACGGCTCCGCCCTCGAGCCCCTGAGGATCGTCCGCGTAAGGCAGGGCAATGAACCGAGCGCTGGTATCCGAATCCTCTTGTTGAACCTGCGGCGCGGATTGAGTTGTTCCGGCTTGGTCCGGATTTGCAGCCGTTACAGGAGACCGATTCGCCTGCAACCCGTCCGAGCCTGATGCCGGACTGACTCCCGTTCCCTGCGGTGCGGGGCCAGACCGTCGGAACTGGTACAAGGAGAGCCCCACGACTACAAGAACCGCCGCGGCGATTCCGATCGCCGCAATTCGCCATCGCGTCGCGTGAGGCGATGAAGCAGCTTTTTCACGGCGAAACGCTCGAAGCAGCGCCGCTTCCATCGCCGGAGGGGCCTGCTGTTCGGTTTCCTCGGTTGCGACGGCGCGCAACGCGAGATCGAGGGACTCCACTTCGGTGACGATTCGCGCGCAGCGCGCGCACGACTCCGCATGGGCGAGCGCGCTTTCGCGCAGCGCCGCATCTGTTCCCGGGCGGTCGAGATCGTGAACCACTTCATCGAATCGTGCGCAGTCCATAGGTTTCGCCTCACTGCCCGTCGGCCCGCTCATCGGTCTATTCATTCGTTCGCTCATGCGCCCACCGCCGGAGCGCGGCGCGCCGCGCGCGCGTCGCGAAGTTTCTCGAGCAATATCCCTCTGGCCCGGTGCAATCGCGAACGGACAGTTCCCACTGGGCAAGCGAGCGCGGATGCCGCCTCTTCGTAACTCATTTCTTCGAGCTCGCACAGGATCACGACCTCGCGGTAGTTTTCCGGCAGCGTGGAGATTGCCTGGCGCACGCGGCCGATTGTCTCGATCGTGGTGAATTCATCCCGGCCGGCCAGGTGTGCGCCGTGGGCGTTGCCGCCGCCGTACGAACCGTTGCGAGACGCAGGCTTGTTGCCTGCCGCGGATTCGCTGAGATCGTCCGCATCGCCCACGAACGCCACCAGGCGACGGTCCTGCTCCCAGCGTTTTCGCAGGAAATTCCGCGCGATGCCGAACAAGAACCCGCCGAGGGTTCCCCGCGCCGGATCGAATCGTTTGGCGTCGCGGATCAGCGTCATGAAGACCTCTTGCGCCACGTCTTCGGCCACCGCCGGGTTGCCGCTCATGTGCAGCGCAAAGCGGTAGATGGGTGGATACCTACGGCGGTAGAGCAGCGTAAACGCTTCTTCATCGCCGGCGATCATCCGGCCAAGCAGGCCGTCGTCGGTCAATTCGGTGGCCTTGGTCATCTTGAGTATTTCGACGGCCTGTCCCGGCTCTCGTTACATAATTCCAAGGATAGTCCCCTTTGGTTCCAGAAACTTGGATGCGGGATCCAGGGACCGCGCCGAAGGCGGGTTCTTGACCAACGCGCCCCGCTCCAATAACGTATGGTCCGGCAAGGACACGGAAAACGCCAGCCGAGCCCGCAGCGGGCGGCGCGCGGCAGAGATCCGGACCCCAAGAGGAGGACCGATGCAGGAGTTCGATCCGCACGTTCTCGAAGAAAAGCCGATTCCGCCGCCGTCAGAGTTCAGCAAGCGCGCGCATGTCAAGTCGCTCGAAGAGTACCGCGAGATATACGACCGCGCGGAACGCGACCCCGAAGGCTTCTGGGGCGACCAGGCAAAGATGATCGACTGGTTCACACAGCCCACGCGGGTCCTCGAATGGGACTTCCCTCACGCCAAGTGGTTCGTCGGCGGAAAACTGAACGTCTCCTACAACTGTCTCGATCGGCACCTCGCGGAGAACCCAAACAAGCCCGCGCTCTTCTGGGAGGCCGAGGATGGCAAGACGCAGGAATTCACTTACACCGAACTGCAAGAGCGTGTGTGCCGGTTCGCTAACGCGATGTTAAGCCTCGGAGTCAAAACGGGCGATTGCGTTGCCATCTACCTGCCGATGATTCCAGAACTGCCCATCGCGATGCTCGCCTGCGCGCGGATCGGCGCGGTGCATTCGGTCGTCTTCGGCGGATTCAGCGCCACGGCGCTCGCCGACCGCATTGCCGATGCAAAGTCGAAGATTCTAATCACGGCCGACGGCGGATATCGGCGCGGCAAGGTCGTTCCGCTCAAGCACACGGCTGACGCGGCACTGAAGAATTGCCCGACCATCGAGAAATCGATCGTCGTTCGGCGCACTGCCGAAAAAGTCGGATGGCAAGAAGGTCGTGACCTATGGTGGCACGATCTGGAGAAGGCAGCTTCGAAGGATTGCCCCGCCGCGCCTTTCGATTCCGAGCAGCCCCTCTATATCCTTTACACGAGCGGCACGACGGGGAAACCGAAGGGCGTACTGCATACCTCGGCCGGCTACCTGCTGCAATGCATGTGGACCGCCCGGCTCGTGTTCGACCTGAAGGACGACGACATCTACTGGTGCACGGCCGACATCGGCTGGGTCACCGGCCACAGCTACATCGTGTATGGCCCGCTCGCGAACGGTGCGAGCATCGTGATGTATGAGGGCGCGCCCGACCACCCGCGGAAAGATCGCTTCTGGGAAATCGTCGAGCGTTACAAGGTCAGCATATTTTACAGCTCCGCGACGGCCGTGCGCGCGTTCATGGCCTGGGGAACGGAGTGGCTCGAGAAGCACGACCTTTCGAGCCTTCGCATCCTCGGCACCGTCGGCGAGCCGATCAACCCCGCGGCGTGGAAGTGGTACTTCGAGGCCATCGGCAAGAACCGCTGCCCGATCGTGGATACCTGGTGGCAGACCGAGACCGGCGCGATGATGATTGCGCCGCTGCCAGGCGCCACACCTACCAAGCCCGGCTCCGCCACGCTGCCGCTGCCGGGTGTAATCGCGAAGGTAGTCAACATGAAGAACGAACCGGTAGCGCCCGGCGAGACCGGTTATCTCACAATCCAGAAGCCCTGGCCTTCGATGCTGCGGACTATCTCCGGCGACGACGAGCGCTACGTCCGCGAGTACTGGCAGAGGATTCCCGGAGTCTATTTCGCCGGCGATGCCGCGCAGTGCGACAAGGACGGCTACATCTGGGTGCTCGGCCGCGTGGACGACGTCATCAAGGTCGCCGGGCACCGGCTCAGCTCGATGGAGATCGAGAGCGTTCTCGTCAGCCATACGTCGGTGGCCGAAGCGGCGGTCGTTGCGCGGCCAGATGAGATCAAGGGCGAGGCCATTGTCTGCTTCGTCACGCTGCGCTCGGGACTGTCGCCCTCTGGCGAGCTTCGCGCGGCGTTGATGGAACATGTTTCCATGTCCATCGGGACCATCGCGCGCCCCGCCGATGTCCGCTTCTGCGATGTGCTCCCGAAGACTCGCAGCGGCAAGATCATGCGCCGACTGCTGCGCGAGCTCGCGCACAAAGGCGGCATCTCCGGCGATACGACCACACTCGAAGATATGGCTGTGATCGAGCGGCTCGCTGCGGCTCAGGGCAAGGAAGAGGAGTAGGGGCGCTTCCGAAACGGGAAGCGTCAGGTCCTGACGGCGTGCGCCTCGACACTTTCACGCATCATTAGCGGCAACGGGAACTCCTGCAATCGCTCACTCTCCACCATCGACAATTGGTTGAGTTGAATCCCCATTCGGTTTTCACCCAGGGTGCGCACGACGAGGCCCGAGCCGACGATCGGCTTCCTGTGGGCTGGCCTGACCGCGAAATGGACGGGGAATCCAGTTTGCAGGCGCCTGTTGCGGCTATTATACTGCACCGGTTCGCGGCTGCGGTGCCAAGAACGCCGCGACTGTTTGACGATCGCCGGGTAAATGGTTTGGGGACCATCGGGGGAACCCGCTCAATGCGCTTTTCAGGGATCAGTGTCTTGGCTAGTGGCACGTTGCTCGCCTTGCTGTTGGCGCCGGCGACTAGAGCTCAAACAGCTGCCGATTGGCCGATGTACAACCGCGACCTCGCCGGCACGCGCTATTCGCCGCTCGCGCAAATCAACACCGGGAATGTGGCGAAGCTCACGCAGGTCTGGGCCTATCGCCCGCGGGCTGAGGACGCCGCTCCATCGGCCGCCAGCTTTAACCAGGTGACGCCGATTGTCGTGCGCGACGTGATGTACCTAGCCGCGGGAAACCGAGTCGTCGCGCTTCAACCGGAAACCGGCAAGGAGATCTGGCGTTACGAAGTGAAGACGGGTCTAGTCCCGCAGCGCGGCGTCGCGTACTGGCCGGGCGACGCCAACAATCCCCCGCGAATCATCTTCACAAGCCTCCACAAACTTGTCGCTCTCGATGCTACGACCGGCAAGCTCGACCCCAAGTTTGGCGACGACGGCGCAGTCACCATGGACGTGCCCTTCGCCGAGGTCCCGACGATCTACAAGAACGTCATCCTGATCGGAGCCAACGTGTACGGGCCCGGCGAGACAAACCTCCATCCCCAGGACGAGGTGTGGGCGGGGATTCCGGGCGACTCGCGGGCATACGATGCCCGCACGGGCAAGAAGCTTTGGACCTTCCACACGATCCCCTGGCCGGGCGAGGTCGGCCACAACACCTGGCCGCAGAACGGATGGAAGGGCCGCGGCGGCACGAACGTCTGGTCCATCACCATGACCGTGGACGAGAAGCGCGGCACCGCCTACATGCCCGTCGGCGGACCGGCGGCGAATTACTACGGGGGCGACCGGCCCGGCGACAACCTGTTCTCCAACACGCTGGTCGCCGTCGATGTCAATACAGGAAAGTTGAAATGGTATTTCCAGACCGTTCACCACGAACTATGGGATTTCGACCTGCCGCCGGAGCCAGCGCTGATCGACATCGTGCACGACGGCAAAAAGATTCCTGCGGTCGCGCAGGCGGGCAAGTCGGGCTACATGTTCATTCTGGATCGCGTCACCGGCAAGCCGGTGTTCGGCGTCGAAGAGCGACCGGTTCCCAAGGGTGATGCTCCCGACGAGGCGTATTCGCCCACGCAGCCGTTTCCGGTGAAGCCGCCGCCGCTGGCGCGAGTGTCGATCAGCCCGGTGGATATCGTCACAGCCGACGATACGACTGCCGATCACGCCAAGGCTTGTCATGAGCTTTGGGAGAAGAGCAACTACCTCACCGAAGGCCCGTTCACCCCGTGGGTCGTTCGAACCGACCCGAAAGACACCAAGACAACGCTGATTTTCCCCGGCGCCACCGGCGGAGCGAACTGGGGCGGCACGGCGTCCGACCTCAAATTGAACTACGTCTTCGTGAATGTCCAGAACCAGGGATCGAGCGGCTGGCTCGAGAAGAATCCGAGATACAGCCCAGATACGGCGAACAAGGAGGTCGCCTATCACCGGGGTAGCGGCGCCGGCAGCCAGTTCGGCTCGTTCAGCGCTCCGGCAAAGGGCCCGGACGGCAAGGTTCTTGGCACCTGGCCATGCCAGAAACCGCCGTGGGAAACCCTGGTCGCAGTTGACGCGAATACGGGGGACATCGCGTGGAGCGTCCCGCTCGGGATCACGGAAGAGCTGCCCGAGTCGAAGCAGCACACCGGCAGGCCCGGCGCCTTTGCCGGTCCCATCGCGACGGCGGGCGGACTGATCTTCATCGGCGCAACCAACGACAACCGCTTCCGCGCCTTTGATTCGAAGACGGGCAAGGAACTTTGGTCGACCAAGCTCGAATACACAGCCAGCGCTGTGCCGATGACCTATCAAGGCAAAGACGGCAAACAGTACGTCGCTATCATGGCCGCCGGAGGCGGCGGGGGCACGGACCAGGGTCTGGTCGTGTTCGCCCTGCCCCCTGAGTGACCTGCCCAAGAAACTTAATTGTGTGGAGGCGCGTGTGACCCATCCATGTGACCGCCGGCGATGACGGATCGTTCGCGCCGCCGCTTCTTGAAGATCGCATCGGTCGGCGCCGCGTTCACTGCCCTGGGCGTTTCGGGTGATCCGGTGCTCGGATTGATATTTCCTCCGGCGAATACTCCCGTCCCGCCGGAGGCCTACCTGATGTACCCGTCGGGCGTGCAATTCCTTTCGCTCGGCGTCGGCCTCGAGCGGATGACGCCGGAAGGCTACGATCAAGTCGTAGGCCGCATCGTGCCCGCCGCGAAGAAGCTGGCTACCGATGGCGCAAACGCCATCGCGGTGATGGGCACATCGTTGACGTTCTACAAGGGCGCGGCGTTCAATCAGCAATTGAAGGAAAGCATCACGAAAGCCACCGGTTTGCCCTCGACCACCATGAGCACCGCCATCATCGACGGCCTGAAGGCGGTCGGCGGGCACCGCTTGGCCGTTGCCACCGCCTACAATGAAGAGGTAAGCCGGCGCCTGCGCGTGTTTCTGGAAGAGTCGGGCTTCGAGGTGCTCGTGGTGAAGGGCCTCGGCATCGAGAGATTTGAGGACAGGGCCCCTGTGACGCAGGATGAACTGCTGACGTTCAGCGTCGGCGTGTGGAAGTCGGCTCCGAAGGCGGACGCAATCGTGATCTCTTGCGGAGCCCTGAAAACGCTCGAGCTTCTCGCACCCCTCGAGCAGCGCTGCAAGGTGCCCGTCGTTTCCAGCTTGCCGCACGCGCTCCGGGCGGGCGTTCGGCTGCTCGGGCTGAGCGGACGCGCCCCTGGCTACGGAATCCTGCTCTCCAAGGGATAGTTTGCCCGAAACCAAGACATGGCGACGTTGAGCGCGGGTTTGCTTATGTTCCGGAGACGGGACCAGGCGCTCGAGGTTCTTCTCGTCCATCCCGGCGGCCCGTTCTGGAAGAACAAAGACGACGGCGCATGGTCGATTCCCAAAGGCGAGCATTCACAGGGAGAAGATCCCCTTGAAGCGGCCCGCCGGGAATTCCGCGAGGAAACCGGATTCGACCACGGAACTGACGTGATTCCTCTCGGCGAAATCCGGCAGCCCGGCGGAAAGATCGTGAGCGTGTGGGCGTTCGAAGGCGACTGCGATCCGGCCGACCTGCGCAGCAACACGTTTTCAATCGAATGGCCGCCCAGGTCCAGCCAGACCCGTGAGTTCCCCGAAGTCGACCGCGCCGATTGGTTCCCGATCGACGTGGCCCGGACAAAACTCCTGAAAGGCCAACTGGGCTTCCTCGACCGCTTGGTCTTGAAGCTCGGTAGACCGAACCGCTAGGACGTCGCACCCCAGTATCGCGCCGCTCGTATCTATTTGACGTTCGAACTTTGGGGTCGCATCATCTTCGCGGCCATTTTCGCGATGAAGCGTCGCGGCGCGAGGCGTTCCCCCTCGACCATCAGCCGGTTCCTGGTGCCAGAAATGACGCAACTCTTGCCTTCCAGAAGCCCTTCGAGCCCCACGCGGGCGACTTTCTCGGCCGTTTCTGCCACCCGGAACATGCGATCGGGCTGCCGCGCGACCTGCTGGAACTCCGTGTTCGTCGAGCCGGGGCATAGCGCGCAGACGCGCACGCCGAATTGGCGGACTTCCTCGGCGATTCCCTCGGCGAAGATTAGATCGAACGCCTTGGTCGCCGCATACGCCGCAATGAACGGCACAGCTTGAAATGCCGCCGTCGACGCCAGGATCAGGATGTCGCCGTGCCCCCGCTCGATCATCGCCGGAATGTACAGCCGCGTCAGATGGACGACGGCGGAGCAGTTGACCTGGACCATTTCGAGCAGGCGCGATTCCTCGATTTCGTGGGTGTAGCCGAACGCCCCAAACCCGGCGTTGTTGACCAGCAGCTCCACGTCGATGCCCTTCCCGGTCGTGAACGCGTGAATCTCGCGCGCCGCTCCAGGCTGAATCAGGTCGGCCGCGAAGACTTCTGCTCGGACGCCGTGCTTTGAGGAGAGATCGGCTGCCAGTTTGGCGAGACGGTCCGTGCGCCGGGCCGTCAGGACCAGGTTTGCCCGTGCCGCCGCCAACTGCTCGGCCAGCGCCCAGCCGATTCCAGCGCTGGCGCCCGTCACCAATGCCCACTTCCCGGCCCATCGGTTGTACGAATTGTCAGACACGGATGCCTCCTCTCGGCGAAAAGGAATCAAATCACACTTGGGGATGCTTCGGAAGCAGGAAAACGGAGATCTAAGACAGGCGACGGGCGCGAATCAGGCAACGCGATCGGTCCGGGGAAAGACCGTGTCACGGATGCGCGTGCCCTGCTCCTTCAACCGGTCGAGGAGTCGCCGCGCCCACACGAACTCGGCGGCCAGAACGCCAAGGGCCAGAAGAATCGTCAGCCAACCGGGGAATGGGGTAAAGATCATGATGATGCCAAGCCCAAGCAGCGTGAAGCCGAAGACGATTCGGAGGATCCGCTTGGCCTGTTGGAGCGTCTTGATGATCATCTCTTCTTCGACTTCCTCTCTGATTCGATCACTCTTCTGATCCGCGATCGCGTCAGCTACTGTGTTTGATGCACTCGCCACGGCGCACACTTCCAAAATATTGACAGCACGCGTCGTGCCAATTCATCGGCCGCTTGCCGAACGCGTTCGTGCTGCTGATAATGGACTTCGCTTGCAGCGGTGTTCGAAAAAGTTTCGCCACATTCCAAATGTGGAAAATTTCTACTCAGCGAGGATGAAAAAATGGAGCTAATGAGCGTGCGCATGCAAATTCCCGATGGCGCAAATCTGATTTTGGGACATTCGCACTTCATCAAAACGGCGGAGGACCTATACGAAGTCGTGGTCAACACCGTCCCGGGCGCGAAATTCGCGGTCGCGTTCAACGAAGCTTCGGGACCGTGCCTCGTGCGCGTCGAATCAAACGACGACGAGTTGCGCCGCGCGGCAATCGCCAACGCCCAATCGATCGGCGCCGGGCACACGTTCGTGCTTCTCATCCGCCAGGCCTATCCCATCAACTTGCTGAGCCGCGTGCGTGACTGCTTCGAGGTCTGCACGATCTTCTGCGCCACTGCGAACCCGGTCGAAGTAATTCTCGCCAAGACGGAGCAGGGCCGAGGCGTCCTCGGCGTCGTGGATGGCGGTTCGCCCAAGGGCGTCGAAGGCCCCGAAGACGTGAAGCACCGCCGCGAATTCGTCCGCAAGATCGGATACAAGCTCTGATTCGGGGTCCAACGCCCGAACTCGACGTGCATTGAGTGCATTTCGACCTACATTTCGGCCGGAGTCGGCCGAAACTTTAGGCTGCGGCCGCGGCAACCAGGGTTTGCTGCGGTCGAATCGGACTTGTGAGCTCGCTAGAACTTGTAAACGACGCCCGCAGAAACCTTTGGGCTGTACTGGTAGGTGCCGAAGTAGTGTGTTCCGACCATATCCACCTGCAAGCGAAATCCGAGCCGCTTGTGAGGCGGGATGAGATCGACTCCGCCGCCGGCCTCGAAGCCGAACGCATCCTGGCCGCCGAAGGCCGTCTGGGGAAGGAAGTGTGACCCGCCCGCCATGCCGTGCGCCCACAATGCAAGCCCGCGCGGCCCCATCCACCGGAGCCTCGCGCCTCCCATTCCCATCACGAATTTTGAACTGACACCCGCTTGAGAACCGAAAGTTGCAACAAGCTCGCCGTCAACAGCGACCCAGTCCCGCAGATAGTAGGCGAGCGAAAGATTAAGGCCGTTCATGTTTTCGCTAAAGTGGGGAATTTCATAAAAGCGAAAGTACGTATAGCCGGCGTACAACTCGGTCTGGTATTCCGGGAAAACCGCGAAGACGCCTTGGCCCTGTTGGGCGGGGGCAGCCGAAGCGGCCGGGTCGGGCATAGGCGCAGGGGCGGCTGCCCTCGCGACAGGCGCGAACGCCCAGGGCGCGCCCAACTCGGCGGCGACCAGATTCGTAGTAGCGGTGTCCCACTGCACTGCGCTTTCCGGGGCTATCTGTGCCCCGGCGCCACACGCAAAGATGAAAAGGGCCCCGCATACGACCGCAATGTGCCTCATGGCTTGCCCCCTCTGCCGGTGCCTGACTCCTTCATTAGAACCGGCGCGGCAATTAACTGTCTATCTATTTGGCGGGGTCGGACGCGAGGGAATTACTGGCCCCTAGCACAGGAAACACGGAAGAACCGCCCAGACGAGAACATCCCGTTGACTGCCGCTGAAATGGGAACAAAAGAATGTTGGGGGCCAGAAGGTGAGGGTGAAAGGCTGGCCCCCAAATCGCGCGAGTCACCATGCGCCCTTACTTCTTGGCAACCTCAACCGGAATCGCCTCCGCGTTGCGTGCTTCTTCGGCAGCTCTTCCGCTTTCCGCGAACGGATGCGCCTCTTGGAAGACCTCTCCCAGGCCGGCCAACCGCACGGAGTACACCGCGCGCTGGTTTCCGCGGACGGTGATGAGCAGTTGGCTGTCGTCGTTGTCCGTGTTATCGCCGGGCCGGGCAGACTCGCGAGCGACGATCTTGCCGATGGATGCATCGCGAATGATGATTGTTCGGGTCGGCTGATCGAGCGCGAGCGTGTACGACCCAGGGCCCAGCACGGCTTTGGCCCATCGCTTCATCGCTTTTGCAATAGCCCGGCGGGTCGTCCGGTGGCGCCGGCATTTCGAGACAAATTGGACGGCGGGGCCCGCGATTTGCGCTGGGCTTGCTATTGACGGAAATACGCGGCTTTTGTTACGATTTCGGTGCTGCTTAACTGGCAGCGCTTATCCAGAGTGGCTGAGGGGACAGGCCCTAGGAAGCCACAGCAACCTGGTGCTACTGCCAAGGTGCTAATTCCTGCCCAGTGGGGAGAGATAAGATCCTCAACTGACCGGAACCCCGGTCGATTGAAGATTCAACTCCCAAACTGAAGTCCAAGAGAGCGCGGGCACGCCGTTTTCCGGGTCCCATGCGTTTTCTATATCCTATGGCGCATCGCGCGCCTGCGATGGCTTTGCTACATCATTAAAACCCCCGCTGACGCCGGGCGAAAAGGGAGTGACACATGAAGTTCGCAACGAAGACGATCCACGTGGGCCAGCCTTCGGAGCCGGGAACAGGCGCGCTCGTCGCCCCGATCTTCCAGACCTCGACCTACGAACAGGACGCGCCCGGGCAGGACAAGGGTTTCTCGTACTCGCGCACCAATAATCCCACGCGCCAGCGGCTCGAGGGGGTGCTCGCGGCGCTCGAAGGCGTCGAATACGCAGCCGCGTTTGCGTCGGGTCTGGCGGCCGAGAACGCCGTGCTGCAAGCGTATCTTCGCCCCGGCGACGAGGTCGTGATTCCTCTCGACGTGTACGGTGGCACCTACCGGATATTGAACAAGGTCTACCAGCCCATCGGCGTGGTCGTGAAGCAGATCGACACGAGCGACCTGACGGCAATTGAGAAGGCGCTCACGAAGAAAACGCGCTTTCTCTGGATCGAGTCGCCCACAAATCCGCGCCTCCTGATCACGGACATCAAAGCAGCGAGCAAGCTGGCGCACGCACAGGGTGCGCTCGTCGTGGTCGACAATACCTTTGCGACTCCCTACTTCCAACAGCCCTTCGAGTTGGGAGCCGACATCGTGGTCCACAGCGTGACGAAGTATCTCGCCGGCCATTCCGACACGGTCCAGGGCGCCGCGCTCGCCAAGGAAGCGGCTGTTTTCGAGCCGATCAAGTTCTTGCAAAACGCTACTGGCGCGGTTCCTTCTCCCTTCGACTGTTGGCTCACGATGCGAGGTTTGAAAACGCTAGAATTGAGAATGCAGCGGCACGAAGAAAACGCTGCCGCGGTCGCCAATGCTTTGCACGGCCATCCGCTCGTCCGCCAGGTTTACTTCCCCGGCCTCCCGAGCCATCCGGGCCACGACATCGCGCGACGGCAGATGACCGGCTTTGGCGGCATGGTTTCGATCGACCTGAATGGCACCGTCGAGGACGTTTCGGCCTTCGCGTCGTCTCGGCGCTACTTCACGCTCGGCGAGAGCCTGGGCGGAGTAAAAGCGCTGATCTGCCATCCGGCGACGATGACCCATGCCTCGATTCCCGCCGACGCGCGCGCGCAACTGGGCCTCACCGACACGCTGCTGCGCCTCTCGCCTGGATGCGAGAACTCGGAAGACCTTGTCGAGGATCTGCTCGAAGGGCTCACCGAACTCGAGCGCGCGCAGGCCGCGCGCAAGCCGGTTGGTGCGTCGGCCCGGTAGTCTGGCGCGAACCACATCCCAAATAGAAACGGGCACGGCATCCTAAAAGACGGGGACAGACGCCGTGCCCTGAAGCTGAAACACCTTCTTTCCACTCGAATCCAATAGAACTCAGAGTCCTGAGGGTTTCCCCCGGCCTACGATAGAATGCCGCAGCTATTGGAGCCGAAGACTGTGGCATCGCGCAAAGTTCGATGGGGAGTGCTGGGCGTGGCCTCAATCGCCGTCCGGCGCGTGATCCCGGCGATGCAGAAGGGCGAGCGGAGCGAAATCGCGGCGATTGCCTCGCGCGAGCTGTCCAAGGCAGAGCGGGCGGCGCAAGCGCTCGGAATTCCGAAGGCCTACGGATCGTATGAGGAGCTGCTCACCGATCTTACGATCGAAGCGATCTATAATCCGCTCCCGAATCACCTGCATGTGCCCTGGTCGATTCGCGCGGCCGAGGCGGGAAAGCACATCCTGTGCGAAAAGCCGCTGGGCATCACGGCAGAGGAAGCAAAGAGCCTGCTTGGGGCGCGCGACCGAACGGGAGTGAAGATCGGCGAGGCGTTCATGGTGCGAACGCACCCGAGGTGGCTGCGGGCGCGCGAACTCGTCCGCGCGGGACGAATCGGGCAGTTGCGCGTGATTTCGGGTTCGTTCAGCTACTTCAATCGCGATACCAGGAACATACGCAATATGGCTGAATACGGCGGAGGGGCGCTGCTGGACCTTGGCTGCTATCCTGTGACGCTGTCGCGGTTCATGTTCGGAGAGGAGCCGTCGCGCGTGATGGGACTCGTCGAGCGCGACCCGGATGCGAAGACCGACAGGCTGACGTCGGCGATCCTCGAATTCCCTTCCGGGCAGGCGGTCTTCACGTGCAGCACGCAGCTTGCGTATCACCAGCGAATGGATTTGACGGGAACCACGCGGCGAATCGAGATCGACAGACCAATCAACCCTCCGAACGACCAGCCGACGCGGATTCTGATCGACGACAATCCGAGCGATCCGACCGGAGCGGGCATCACGGCCGAAAGCATCGGCACCTGTGATCAGTTCACGATCCAGGGCGATCTTTTCTCACGGGCGATACGCGAGGGCGGCGAAGTTCCCGTTCCGCTCGAAGACTCGATCCACAACATGAGAGCGATCGATGCGATTTTCCGCTCCGCCGAATCGGGCAAGTGGGAGCAGCCCTAAGCTTGTTCAGCGGGGTTTGCGCGCGGTAATGATGCTGTAGTCCAAGATGATGTCGCGATACTCGGGGGGCGCGAAGCCGACGGCGCTGAGGAAGCCCTCTATCTCGGCGATCGAATAATACCTGCCTTCTGTTCCCGCCATCAAAAACACCGAATGTGCGGCGATCCGCAGCGGGCCGGTCTTCTCACGATTGAGATGGCGGTCGTGGATCACGACGAGCCCGCCCGAAGGAAGCGCCGCAAACGATTTTTCGAGGAGCAGCTTCACCGTCGGCGCGTCCCAATCGTGCAAGGCGTTCGACCACAGATGAACGTCGTATCCCGCGGGCAGCGGGTCACGAAACATGTCGCCGGAAGCAACGCCGACACGCTCGGTGAAGCCGCGTTTGGCAATGCATTTCTGCGTGACGCGGTCGACCGGCGGCCTCTCGAAGACAGTGGCTTTCAAATGAGGATGCGCGGCGGCAATGCAGCAGGCGTAAATGCCCGACCCGCCGGCGATGTCAAGCAGGCGGCGATGCGCTTTCAGATCGAGCTGCGCGGCCAGCACCGGGCCGACGTACATGCCGCGGGAATCCATCGTTCCCGTGAACTGCTCGGCAAACGCGTCGTCTGCCATCGCGTCCGCCCAGGGCTTTCGGGCCGGAGCGCCGGACCAGCCGGGTTTGTCCGTGCGTAGGGTTTCGAGCAGCGCCCGGTAAATGGGACGGTCGACAAAATGAACGAAGTACGGACCGACGAACCACGGCGAGTCTCGCACCAGAAACTCGCGCGAGATTTCCGTGAGATGAAATGCGCCGGCCTTCTTTTCGATGTAGCCCATCGCGCAAAAGAGCGTAAGCATCACGTCCACGGGCCTTTTGGCGAGGCCGAGCGAGGCGCAGATCGCTTGGGTGTCTGCAGGCGATTTCGCGAGCCACGAAAAGAAGTCGAGGCCAGCGATCGCGGCGGCCACAAGCTCCGGCGCGTAGATCCCATCGCGGTGGCCGAAAATCTCCTTCGGATCGGTTTTGGGTCTGCGAGTCAGGTCGTCCATGCGCAACATGGTAAAACAGTTTGCAGCGACCGCGCTCACAGCTTTCAGTTTTCTCGCCGCGCTGGGTTCCGACTTTGATATCTTTGAAAACCGAAGCGAGGTCCTTTTGCCCACACGAAGCCGCCACGACTGGACGCGGGACGAAATCCGGCGCATCTACCATCTCCCGCTTCCGGACCTGATTTTTCAGGCTCAACTCGCGCATCGCGCTTTTCACAAGCCCGACGAAGTCCAGCTCTGCCGGCTGCTCTCTATCAAGACGGGCGGCTGCCCCGAGGATTGCGCGTACTGCTCGCAAAGCGCGCACTACAAAACCGGCGTGGCGCGGGAACCGCTGATAGAGCCGGCCGAGGTTTTCGAGGCGGCCAACCGGGCGAAGGACGAAGGGGCGTCACGCTTTTGCATGGGAGCCGCGTGGCGACAGGTTGCGGACGGCAAAGACTTCGATCGCGTGCTCGAAATGGTGCGCGGAGTGGCAGCGCTCGGGATGGAGGTCTGCTGCACGCTCGGAATGCTCACCGAATCGCAGGCCAAACAGCTGAAGGCCGCGGGTCTCACCGCATACAACCACAACCTTGATACGTCGCCCGAATTTTACGGGAACGTCGTCACGACGCGCATCTATGAGGACCGATTGCAGACGATAGCCCACGTGCGGAAGGCGGGCATCACGGTGTGCTGCGGCGGAATTCTGGGAATGGGCGAATCCGACGAAGATCGCGTGGGCTTACTGCATGAGCTGTCGCGCCTCGATCCGCATCCGGAAAGCGTGCCGATCAACATGCTGGTGCGAAACGAAGGAACCCCTCTTGCGCACGCGGAGGAACTTGACCCGCTGATCATGGTCCGCGCGATCGCGACTGCGCGCATCCTGATGCCGGCATCGAGGGTGCGGCTCGCGGCCGGCAGGCGCCAGATGTCGCCCGAGGCGGCGACGCTCTGTTTTCTCGCCGGCGCGAATTCGATCTTCACGGGCGAAAAGTTGCTGACCACTCCGAATCCGGCGGCGGATGCGGACCATCAGCTTCTCGAGAGTCTCGGAATGAAGGCGATGCAGGGTGCATGAGATGAGCGAGGGCGCGATTCAGAAACGCATCGCGGCGGAACTCGAGTCGTTGCAAGAGCAATCGCAGTTTCGCACGCTCGAGACAATCGACCGCGCCTCGGGCGGCATCAACCTCAGTTCGAATGACTACCTAGGACTAGCGACCGACCCGCGACTCAAGCGAGCGCTAATGGAAGCGGTCGCACACACGGAATCTGTCGGATCGACCGGCTCGCGTCTGCTATCCGGGAATGCGCGCGAATGGGAAGAACTGGAATCGGAATTCGCGGGCTTTGCGGGCACCGAGGCCGCGCTCTATTTCGGTTGGATACGCGGAAGCTCTTGACAAAGGCCGGCTGTGAGGTTTCGTGACAAAAAAGACTGGTGACGACTCTTCCGGGAAGCCTCTCGTGGTCGGCATCGGTGGCAGCACGCGAACCGCTTCCACGACGGAACGCGCTCTTCAGTTAGCCCTGAAGGCCGCGGAGGAAGCCGGCGCGCACACGGCCTGCTTTGGCGGACCATTTCTATGCAGACTCCCCACGTATTCACCGGAGAAGCAAAAACGCACACCCGAGGAGCAGCAACTCGTGGAAGCCGTCCGGGCGGCGGACGGCCTGATCGTCGCAACTCCGGGCTACCACGGCGGCGTCTCCGGGCTGGTGAAGAACGCGATTGATCTACTCGACGATCTCCGGGAAGACAAGAGGGCTTACCTGGACGGGCGTGCGGTGGGATGCATCGTTACCGCGTTTGGCTGGCAGACGTGCGGGAGCACCCTCATGGCGCTGCGCGCGATCATCCATGCTCTGCGTGGCTGGCCGACGCCGCTCGGCGCAGCATTGAACACCGCCGAACCGATCTTCGACACGGCCGGCGGATGCACGGATCAGAAGGCCGCGATGCAACTCGCCACCGTCGGTCGCCAGGTCGTCGAGTTCGCAAATCACTTTCGCCGCTAAGCAATGCGCGGGACCGCAGTTCGCGCGTGAACTTTTCTCCGCGGCAGCATACGATGCGCGAGATAGAGGTCCAAATCGGGAATTCCGGACGAGTTCTCTCTGCCGACGCTCTCTCGTCTGTGGCTGGATGGCATGAAATTGCCGGGAGGAGGTAGCCGTGTTTGCTAGGAGCGCGGCGTATCGCCCGATTGTTCTCCCTCTCTTCTTAGTCCTGCTTGCGACATTCAGCGCTTCAACAGCAGCCGCCGCGTCGTGCGAGAGCCTGGTCAATCTTTCACCGCAGGACACGAAGATTACATCGGCGACGAGTGTAGCCGCTGGGGCTTTTGCGCCACCTACGCCCGGCGGGGCCGGCGCAGGCGGACAGCCTTCCGCTGCGCAATTCGGCCGTCTGCCTGCGTTCTGCCGGGTAGCGGCGACTTTAACGCCTTCGAGCGACTCCGATATCAAAATCGAAGTATGGCTGCCCGCGTCAGGATGGAATGGCAAGCTCCAGTCTGTCGGCAACGGTGGTTGGGCTGGGGTCATCAGTTACAGCGCGCTAGCGCGTGCTCTGGCGGGCGGCTACGCCACAGCCAGCACCGATACCGGGCATACGGGCAACGGCGGAAGCTTTGCCTTCGGGCACCCCGAGAAGATGATTGATTTTGCGTATCGCTCGGTGCATGCAATGACCCTCGCAGCGAAAGCGATTATCGCAGCCTTTTATGGGCATGGGCCCGATATCTCTTACTGGAACGGATGCTCAACCGGCGGCCGGCAGGGGCTCACAGAAGCGCAGCGCTATCCCTCCGATTACAACGCCATCATCGCAGGCGCGCCCGCGAACAATCGGATACACCTTTATACCTGGTCCCTGTCGGTTGCACAGACAGTGCACAGAGATGAAGCCAGCTACATCCCGCCGAGCAAATATGCTGTGATCCACAGAGCCGTCCTGGACGCCTGTGACACGCTGGACGGTCTCAAGGACGGACTGATCGACGATCCCACGCGCTGCCATTTCGATCCGAAGGTGCTCGCTTGCAAAGGCAACGATGAGCCGTCTTGCCTGACGGCGCCGCAGGTGGAAACAGCCCGGAGGCTTTACGCCGCTGCGACAAATCCGCGCACTGGCCAGGAGATCTACCCAGGATTGGAGCCCGGGAGTGAACTTGGCTGGGCGATCCACGCAGGGCCGCAACCCCTTTCCTACGCCACCGACGGCTTCAAATACGTCACGTTCAATAATCCGGACTGGGACTTTCGCACTCTGAATCTCGATAGCGACGTGGCCTTTGCCGACAAGGTGGACAATGGCACGACTAGCGCCATGGATCCGAATCTGACGGAATTCTTCGGCCGAGGCGGAAAGCTGCTGATGTATCACGGATGGAGCGATCCAAATATCGCGCCTCTCAACACCATCAACTATTACCAAAGTGTTCTGAAGGCGATGGGCGGGGCGGCAGCTGATTCGATCCGCCTCTTCATGTTTCCGGGGATGGAACATTGTGGCGGTGGAGACGGCCCCAACACCTTTGACGCCATCGGCACGCTCGCGCAGTGGTTCGAGAAGGGACAGGCGCCCAGTCAACTCCTCGCTTCTCATCGTGCCAATAGAGTCGTAGATCGCACGCGTCCGATATGCGCATATCCGCAGGTCGCTGCCTACAAAGGCGCCGCGAGCATTGACGATGCGGCGAACTTTGTTTGCAAGGCCCCCTAGACGAACCGCCGCGCGGCGCACAACGCTTTCGGATTACTGCCGAGTGCGCCGTCATCCGCCCGTAATCGGTAAGCTCCCAACGGAGCTTCCAAGGTCCCACGACGGGACTTCTGGGGAGATTTCCAAACGCGCCTCAATTCCCTGCTCCAACTGAAGCTGGTCTATGTGGGAATCATATCGAGAAGCGCGTTCGAGCCACGAGTGCCGCCTCGACCAGCGGTGTGCCAATCGGGTTGACACGCCGACAACCTTTGCAGCTTTCACGGCAGTACGCTCGGAGGACACCTGCTCTCTGAAGGCGGCGAAGGCGTGATAAGCCTGAGGAGATTCATTCGGCTGCTATTCCCAGGGTTGCGGCGAGACCAGTTTGTGCCTGTTTGATCCGTTGGTCCCATCTTGCTAAGGTGCTTGCCTAGCTACAGCAAAGCTCTGAATTCGATTCGGCTGGGCGCTTCCTGACGCGACGCTCTCGATTCAGCACAGAATCCAAATCGACCTATTCCTCGCCCCTGAGTAGCCATTGCGCCCGTGCTCGACTGCAGTCGAAATGCAACGTCCGCATTCTTGCCTCGGCCCGTCGGGCATTTACTACGTCGCTTGCAATTTCTCGGCCCTGCTCCGTAGTCATTCTTGGCAGCCCTTCAACACTTATTGCTCTCGTCCTCTCCTGTCACGAGCCAATCTATGGTCCTACCACCATAGGCCTTGAGCTTCAGAAGGATTTCGAGGGTGGGAGTGCTCTGGCCTAGCTCGTACTTTGAGAGTTGGGTCTGTCCGATTCCTAGAATACGGGCGAAATCTGCTTGGGTAAGGTCAAATCCACGGATTTCGCGGATGCGTCGGCCTATACGTTTAAGGTCGATTACAACTTTCTTTTGCACTGCCTTGTTATTCCCTTGACGCGTACCCATATAAGTGGTATATTATGCGTTGTAGGGGTATAGATTTGGCGCTCGCTCTGTGCGCCGAGTCCTTTATATATCCCATGCAATTACCGGGAGCAATGAATTCCTAAGAAGAGGTATCACGGGACGGCAATACGTTCCGGACGGCCTGTAGATAAGATGGAGAAACGAAATGAGCGTACTGAACCAGAAAAGTCGACGTAACCGCAAAATCGATAAAGCAAGAGCCTCGTTTCGGCTCAATTTCAAATTAGCTCGAAGCTTATGGCATGAAGTTTCCTGCTCCAATGTCGCTGGCAGCCATCTAAGAGTACTAAGCGAGAGATACAGCTTCTCAATTGCTGCTGCCGATCTCCAGTTCCTTGATGGACGGTGGTACGTCACACACTCCGGACTACTTCGTCTCTCGACACGTCGAAATTGCATTGGAATAAGAACGACCTTAGTGGACCGTCTAAGCAACCCCACTCTTAATCGCTGGGTTTTCCGAGCGACAGTTTATAAGACCGTTGACTCGAAGGGCTTCGTTGGCTATGGCGATGCCGATCCCTCAAACGTTTCGCCTCTTGTCCGCGGCGCAGAGATGCGCGTGGCTGAGACTCGGGCTGTCAACCGCGCGCTCCGTAAGGCCTATGGAATCGGCCTCTGCTCGGTCGAAGAACTGGGGGCGCGTCCCGAGCCATCGAGCACTGGAGGCAGTCAACGAAACTCGAATGGTTTTCACACTTCCAACGGTTCAAATGGTAGTCCGACTCGGCTTCGCGACCAACTCTGCCTCCTGATCCGCCAGTACAACCTCGATCCGACACTCGTCAAGGCTTATGCAGCGGATTTCTGCGGTACTCAAACTCTCAGGGAAGCCAGCCGCGACTTGGTCGAGTCCTTCATCTCTCACGTGTCGTCAGCAAAAGAAGACCTCGACGGCCTGATCTGCAAACTCAACTCCTATTCCCAGCCTCTGGAGGTGAAGCAATGAAACGCCATATCCCAGGTCTTCATTCTCGTCAGTTGGATGGCGACCGTCCCCTGGAAGGCCTGTTCCTGGTCCGTGTCGAATGGGCCTCCTACCGCTGGCACCCTCAAAAGGCTTTCCTGATGCTCCGATTCGTTGTGCTGGCACCTGAGTCCTTCGAGCGCCGATTCTTCTCCGGCCGTCTCTACTCGACCGAACGAGCCCTCTGGAAGCTCAATTGGTTCCTGCGCGATTTCGGCTATGACATGGAATTACTCAGCCAGGATCAGATGGATGAGAAGGCCTTGCTCAACCTTCGCGGTGTCG
>Ga0187872_10001308_pt1 | contig 25751 bp, 37 predicted proteins | sample June2016WEW_16_4_FD_132973 | JGI IMG/M metagenome (GOLD analysis project Ga0187872, IMG submission 132973) | Peatland microbial communities from SPRUCE experiment site at the Marcell Experimental Forest, Minnesota, USA - June2016WEW_16_40 | ecosystem: Environmental > Terrestrial > Soil >...
AGCAGCAGCCCGGACTCAATGAGTTGCTTGATTTCGGCCATTGTCATGGCCGAGCGTTTTGTTTTGTTCATAAGAAAGACGCTCCAACACGTCCTACTCTGATACTGAAAAGTCGTGTAATTTTTGCGTCGTCGGTCGCCAGATACCATGAAAAGGCCACGAACATTGGCATCCCCGATACCTTTCTGCAAAATTTCCCGGACTGATAACTAACTGACAAAGCCGTTTTTTGCCCCCTGTGTAGAGGCAGAAATTACTCGCCCCGAGGATGAATGTGATCTACACGAAAAGAGAAATCGCCACGATGCCCGCGGCCGAACTGCTGCGGCTGAACAAAGCCATCGACATAGCCCTGTTTGATGGCGACTACGGCTCCGACCACGAACTGCGTTACGAGGACATGAACGCCCTATCCCAGATACGGAAGGAAATCGTACGCCGAGGGCTGCAATAGCCATGTTGACCCAGCAAGAAAAGGACGCGGTTCGCCGCGTCATCAAGCTCGCCTACTCAGGAGCGCCATTGACGGTCGCTGACCGTCAATGGCTCGCCGAGAACTTTGACCGCGTGTGCGAATTGCCAGTCACCGGCCTGCTACCAAGGTCCCCGAGATGCTTCAGAAAACACGGGAAAAATGACCCCATGGATCAGCTATGTTCATGTATTGGCGATTGTTCCAACAAATTTCACTATCCAAAAGGAACCCCCTGCAACCGTGCAGCGGTCATTACGGTCGTTGCGACCGAGGATGGCCCCGAATGCCAAGTTCTGGCTGGAGAGTCCCGGTCGTTCTGCTTGGCTTGTTCCTATGGTCAGGAGGTCCATTGATGAAATTCATACAATACACTGAATTTGAAGACGGCGTAGGTCACCGTTATAAGACCAACGGCAAAGAAACAGTCGAGGTTTGTCTCGCTTGTGGTGGTGACGCCCAAACTCTAGGACCGTACCCCCTTCTTGGTTTTGACGATGAGTTGCTGTGCGCTGCTTGCTATGCCGAGTATGTCAAAACCATGAATGAGATTATTGAGGATCAGAGATGAGTGACATGGTTATGGAACTTTGTTCCAAAGACGACGGAGTCGTCACGGTTACCAGCCCCAACACCGTGGGACGCTTGATCGCATCCCCCCATGCTACCGCCGTCGAGGTGGAAGTCCAGGGGTACTACTTGCTGCTGACTTATCGGATCGAGCAAGAGTATTCGACCGAGTTCCACGTCAGTTATATCAACCATCATGGGTTCGAAGTCCTTCATCGCAAAGAGGTCTGTGATCCGCCATGAGGCCGCAGGGAAGCTCCATGTCACCAAGATGCGGAAGCGTGCCGCGTTTGAGATCGAGGAAACATGACAGCCGTTCAGAACGAAAAACAGCCGTTCAAAGTTGACATTGTGAACGGCTGTTTCGAGAAAAGGAGATGACTGTGGAGATGATTTTGGGGTTTTGGCTGCTTAACGGGGAGGAAGGCACGCAGTCGGTATTTGCCTATGACCCGGCGGACACGACGCTTGCGGATCAGATGCGGAACACGATCAACCTGCGCCTATCCATGGGGGCGGCCATGACGCGGACGACCGCCCCATTCGCTCTGAAGTTCGTCAGGGACAACTTCGGAGCCGTAACTTGGAGCGGGGACAGGAAGCTCGCCAAGCTCCGGGCGTTGCGTGCCGAGATCGCCAAGGTGAAAGAAGCCATGATCGCCGAGGAGGACTACGACGCGGGCGAGAAGCTGGAAGCCCGGCTGGAGTCGCTGCGCAGGCACGCACGCGGCATAGAACACTACTTGTCGATGAAAGAAAGCAGGATGAATAAGGTTCTCGTCCGTTTCAGGAAGCTTGCAAGTCAGATGATTTGAGGCGGGGGAGGGCTTGACGATCAGACTCGCAATCTGGCCGAACGCCTATCGCGTTGCCCCCGCCAGCGGCTCGGTTTGGGGGCCTTCAAAAAACATTGAAGGGCATTTCTCGGACTTTCACTCCCCTCATTTAGGAGCCCAATCACGGATTCTTCGATCCCGGTCCGTGACCTCAGGGTTCAGAGAATCACGACAATACTGGAAAAACGCTGATCGACCGAACCGGATCGATGTGGTGTTTCGGAGGATACGCATGCACGCACGGCCGGAATTCAGAGAAATTTTAATCGCCCAAAGAATCCGCCACTGGCACAGCATCGCCCGTTGCCGTCTCATTGCGCCCAAGATACCGCCCTCGCGGGTGCGAAAGAACTATTGGCGGCTGTGCAAGAGCTACCCCGAGGTGATGGCAAAGCTCGGATTGACCGAATTTTCGGTTTACGATCCCTTATGACGCATCGGAAGGAACGAGGAGTTATGGATAAACATCCCTGCCAAATGGATGCAGATGGCGGAGTCATACGGAGCACCTATAGACCTCGCAAATGCTGCGGGACACCGACACAGCATTACTTCGTCTACGACGGCAAAAAATACTATTTGTGTGCCGCGCACTTGGCGACGAGCGGACTTCTCAACTCGGACGGAGAGGGTCTGGATGCCATCGAGGAGTTGATAAAGCGATGATCCAATCAGTTGCTAGCGCATCTGAGGCCCAGAGCGGACGCTCTTGCCGCGAACCCGGCTAGGTGCTTTCGCGGCAGTCCAAGCGTTCGATAAATTCCACGAATGCCGAAAATTCCGTATCCGGGCGGAAATGCCCGTCTCGCCAAGCAAATTGTTTCGTTCTTGCCCCGGCGGTGTCGCCAAAGACGACCTGCTAGATGCGGCGGCGGCGGCTTGGACGGCGCTCTGGATCGATGGCGCGCAAGTGGATAGTCGTGAATATGCCGGCGAAGAACAGCAGGGTCAGTAACTCGCAGATCGAACCGAACTGGGTGATTGAAATGACTGACCGGCCGAGCATCCTGCGCTCGTGCCAACGGACGGCGGAATAAGCACGAAGTTCTGAAACGTTCAGTATTAAACATCGCAGGTCGATTTCAGCGCCTGCACCGGGAGAAATCAATGAACAAGAAAATGATAACAATCGAGGAACTCGCCGACGGCCGGGTGCGCGTGACTGTGGACGGGCCGCAGTTCGTCGCGAACGGCGTCAATCTTTCCACCCACACCATCGGCGTTTGCCGGCTGGCAGACTTTGCGCCCGACGGCCAAGATTTGAAGACCTACGCCTCCGCGCATTGCACAGCCGGCGATAATTGGCATAGCTCAAAGAGCGGTTGCGATGGCACATGCCACGATCCCGGCTGCGGGAAATCGGCCGATTTCTCCGTGCATTGGAAGACCGAGGATGGACGCGAGCAATGCGAACCGTTTTGCAAATGGCACGCTTCCGCGACCACATCCCTAGTCGGAGAGACGGTGCTGAACGCGCTGTGTTACGGGGTGACGGATGACCTCCGTTTCTGGACCGGAGAGGACGTCTTGCCTAGCGGAGAGCTGCGGTGCGACGTGCGCTACAAGGCCGTGGATCCCTGCGGCGACCTTGGGTGGGCGCGCTGCACCAACCCAGCAGCCCTGCGAGTCAGGGTCACGCCCGCCGAGACGCTGATGGCGACGGACGGTTCGGCGAAGGTCACCTACACGCCGCAGCCTGACAAAGCGCACGAAGCTCACATGTGCGCCCGGTGCTACGAAATCGACCGGAAATCGGCGGGCACCGAGGGCAATCCAGCGAATATCGAATTGGTCGCCGAACTGAGACCCGCACAAGGCGATCGGCACTGACCTAGCCCAGCTTGGGCAATGCGTCTTGAGGAAGAGAAATCGGGGGAGATGACAAACAGCGAGGGCCTACCAAGCAAGCCGGCCGAGAGTCAAGCCGAGGCGGTAGGCTTTTCTTTCTTGTACCTTTCTACAACGCCTTGCCTACCCATAGGAACAGATGAGCCACACATTCTCTGGCCTTATGATCGAGAACTTCGTGATGCAGCTCAGTTGGGGCCCTCCTAACTGGCGGTTCCTACCCACGGCAAGCAACTGGGCGCCATGCAAGTGGCTATTAGTCGTGGGCGATGCCCCAATGCGAAAGGCCTGCTGATTTCTCAGTAGTACGTCTCATGACTACTACAAGCAGTTTCAGCAGCATTGCACAATGCATTGACGTTCTCGTAGGACTTCAATCTCTCGCGTCTGGTTCTGTCTCTTGCACCGTGACCAGCCCACCATACAATATCGGGGTTAAATACAACACCCACGATGACAATAGAGGCGATTATCTGCCATGGATGGAATCCGTATTTACGGAAATCAAACGTGTCAGGATGGACAACGGGCACTTCTTTCTACAGATGGGCGGCACATCCGTCGATCCGCTGATTCCGCAGCGGGTATTGGGCGCTGCATTACAGGCTGGATGGAGCATCATTTGTGCGGGGATTGTCTTGAAGTATTTTTCTCGATACCGCTCTGGAACCTTCCTGAAGAGTGGAACAATGAAATTGAAAAGGCCGCCCCAGAGGGCGGAATTGACTTCGAATATTCTCTCTAGGCCAGCTTTTTCGTTTGGCTCTACAACAAAAGCAAAGCGTAGGGGGCGCACCCTGACGACTGCACTTTGCATAAAGTTCCCTGAAATGCTACGTCTATCTTAAATCGGGCCGGGTGGAATCATCGTGACTTTCCTTGCAGGCATGCCGTCCGTGATATCGACCGTCCACGCCAAACACGGCTTGACTCGGGCAAATCCGGCGGCTCCAATTCATAGATTATTGGAACAAGATTGCGGCTCACAGCGCCCCCAAAATTGTGACGTGCGTGCCGTCCGAAAAATCGTCGTCCTTGTCGTTTTCGGCGCATTTGTCGCAGGCGACGGACTCGTAGGTGTCACCGTGCACCGGGCTGAGGCGCACCCGCACGGTCGCCGGGCGGAGGCAGCGCATCCATCCGATGTCACCGTAGTAGTCTGTGCCTTTGAATCTGCATTCGCAGCGGCGCTTGCCATCCGGCGTGGTGTTGGTCTGAGTGTCCAACAGTGCCTTCATCAGGTCGATGTCTTCCTCCGACCACTCTTGTCCTTCGATTATTGGCATAAATAAGGTCTCCTACCTTGTCGGGTTCAATGTTTTGGGAGCCGACACCGATCTTTCCCGGGAAGCGGGCCTGCCGATTCAAATTGGGTAGACCGAACTTGGGGTTATGAACGGTGTTGCAGCCTACATCTGTTCAATACTTCGATCGTGGAGGGATTTTCGAAATTGAAAGGCCGGAATGGCCCGGCTGGATTTCGGGACCGGACAAAACGGGGAATAGTTCAAACTGGGGCAGCAATGCCAAACACGGCCTCCACGGTCGCTCCCTGGCATCCACCACGACCGATCTCAAAAAACGACAAAATCGGCTCGCCGCCGCGCTACCGACTTTGCGGCGGCGACAGGCGATTGCAGGCGGCGGGGGCGACCCTCGCTCCATGGTTCCGGTGCGGCTGGCTGGTGCAGAGGTCACTGGGGCTTTTTGGGCCAGCGCGGCGGGTGATTACTGCGGATGTGCCAGACGCGGGAATAGCCTCGTCGGCTTACGGTTTCCAGAAAGGATCACCCAAATCGCCAATGCTGCGGAAGTGCTCACATTTGTGGTTGATCGCCACCCCGAACCTCGCATCGTGCTCCAGAGTGAATTTGTCGCCGTCGTAGCCAACGAACGTGCTGCCCGGATTGATATGGCACCATGGCGCAATCATCTGGACGAAAATCCCAACAGCAGTGGATGCCAGCGCCCCATTCAGCCAGACGACCTGCGGGTTGCCGCCTGCTTTGCCGTTAGCACACTCGGGCGCAGGCTTGGCGGCGAAAATACGGCTTCGATGTCACTTGGGTTCTACTGATGTTCAGCGCGGCACGTCACGGAGAAAAGGAGTTTTGCTGATCCCGGCAAGCATTTTGGCACCACGGAGGTTGGCGAACTGAAATGGTCGTCCGTCCCTGCCTTCGAATCTGCCATTGCGGACCGTGCAGCGGTCTAACCGGCGCCGACGATGGCACGCTAGCCTGGCCAATAAAGTTATGGCGGCTTTCCAACCAGCATCGGTGGCTCTGACCCGAGCAGTGAGTCACCCTCAGCGCTTCACCATTTATTCACCGACGCACCTGGATCTGGAATCGCACCCATCTTCCGATGCCCATGCGCCCATCCGGTTATCTTGGCCTCGGCAGAGTGCTGGCTGGAGGTTGACTCGCGTTACACGGTACGCGTTACATAATAAAGGAGGGTCTGACTCACTTTTCGTAACTGCATGAAGAGGGCGGCCGACTGGGCATTGCAATGGCTCTGGGATCAGCCTGAAGTCTCGACGGTGCTAAGCGGAATGGGTAGCATGGACCAGGTGGAGGCGAACCTGGCTTCCGCGCCCGGCTCCCGCCCGCACTCATTGCGAGCGGCGGAGCTGGAGCTGATCGAACAGGTGCGGCAGAACTGAGCGCTCGAACGCGCCGACCCTTTTAATTCAGTAGTATGCGGTTGGTTGCGGGGGGTGGATTTGAACCACCGACGGAGTTCTTGAAGCAAGTTGGGCGATGATTGACTTTGGGTTATGAGCCGAAACAAACAACGGTCCGTCTTTGCTTCTGAATCACTTAGCTCGTCCCTGTTATGTCGTTTTCCGTCTTGCTCCGTCGTGTTCTGTTCCACAGTTGTTCCACGCCAGTAGCTCTTCCGCGATTCTTGTCGTCTCCTCCAGGAAGTGCGCAAGATCCTTTGCCTTGATTTTTATGCCTGGCCGATAAATAAAAACCCACTCCGGATCACAGGTTAGCCGGTACCGGTTCACATACAGCCGAAGCTGTTCCAGCTGCGGCGGGGGAAGAAAATCTTGAATTCGCTTCTCATCCGCCGCACAGCGAATGAAGAACTGGCTGGAAAGGTTTTCCTTGCCGGTGGCCGCACGCTGCGCTTTAAGCGTTTCGGCAATTCGCCCGAAGAGGCCCTTAAGGCCAATCTCGAACGAGGGCAAGTTGGCGGTCTGCGAGCGGAAGGCGGCAACCGTGGTCGAAACCGGAGATTCGAAGCTATCGTCGCGGAGATCGAAGACGCGAACCTCAAACCCGCCTACGCGGCCGGCTAAAACGTTGAAAGCGACGGTGGAGCATCCATCCTGGAGGCACGATGTTGCTTTCAGTTGAGGTCCCGTCACTGGTTCGGAAATCGGTTCAAACGAAAGCCCCAAAGAGCGGGCTCGCCGCTGCAAACTGCGGGAACGGACCACGTCGCGCAGAAGCATGCCCGTCACAAACAAGAGAACTGCAAGCAAGCAGCCGAGCGCGAGGAGAACATTCATGCCGCACCTCGAAAATCCCGGGAGACCCGCCCTTGGCAGGCGCTCTCATAACTACAAATTCAAATGCGATGCTCAGGTGTAAGTCTCATGACGCGAAGTAATTTGCGCAACTTCCACGCAAGGTCATAAAGGGGAATCAACCCCCGGATCCGCTGATTTTGCTAGCCGCTCGTACACTCTCAGATAGTCACGCGTCATGTGCTCATCTGTGAAGCACTCTTCAAATGCTCGGCGACAGTCGCAGCGATTTAATTGATCCAAGCGTCCGACGGCGTCAACGGCTTCAGAGACGCTTTCAACGATGTAGCCGGTCACACCGTCAGCCAGAACTTCGGGGACGGACCCTCTCCGCCAGGCAATCACAGGCGTTCCGCACGCAAGGGCTTCGATCATGACAAGTCCGAAGGGCTCCGGCCAATCGATTGGAAATAACAGTGCTTTGGCCTTGCCCAGGAACTCGTTCTTCTCGCGTTGGCCCAGCTCACCTATAAATTCAACCCCCGGTCCCGCCGCGCGCAGCAGCGGCGCTATGCTGGTGTCGAAGTAGTTCCGTTCTTCGGGATAGATCTTCGCCGCGATCTTCAAGGGCAGTCCGGTTTGCTGAGAGATTTCGATGGCGCGATCCACGCCCTTCTCCGGGGACATTCTTCCGAGAAACGCGAGATAGCCGTGCGTATGACCGCTGAACGTGAATAAGTGTCGAGGCAGTCCGTGGTAGACGGTTGCCCGCCAATTTGCAAAGGGAATTGGTAGGCGCTGGTCATTGGAGATCGACACCAGCGGCACCTCGCGGTATTCCTCGAACAACTGTTGCAAATCGGGAGGGTGCATCATCCCGTGCATGGTTGTGACCGTCGGGCATTTGTAACGACGAACCAAGGGGAAATGCACATAATCGCAGTGAAAGTGAATCACGTCGAACTGACTTGCTTCTCGAAATACGAGTTCAACCATTCGCACATGATGAGGAAGCACCTCGCGCACCTGGGGATCGCGCCAGAGGGCCTTGGGGCACATCTCCACGAGCCTCGCGGCCGTTTGCGAGTCTCCGCTCGCGAACAGGGTCACCTCATGACCGAGCCTCACGAGTTCCTCGGTAAGATATGAAACGACACGTTCGCTGCCGCCGTAAAGAGAGGGTGGCACGCATTCATTTAGTGGCGCAACCTGAGCGATTCGCATAAAGGGCGGTTCACAATGTTTGATGGATCGGTCGTATTGTTCCGGCTCACGCCTTTTGGTTCTTTACTCGAAGCTGCGGAAGACCGTGCCTGGCTTTCTGAAAATAGCTAATTTCCACCAGAGTAGGCCACAGTTCAAGTGCGCTCTTGATGACGCTAATAACATCGTCAACAATGCGGACCAAGTTCTGCTGAAAGAAGTCAGGCTCGAAGCCATAAAACGCTTTGTGCAGATTCCCTGCAAAAAGCCGTAGTGCCTCTGCCCGTTGAGGCGTACTAGCTTGAGGAATCGCCTCTAGAGCCCGGCGATGAAGGCACACGATCTTGTCGAGAACCTCCTGGGCGTCGCCGGCCGTGACATGACCGTCGTAATCGAAATCAATTCCCAGTGGCCCGAGACGCACGAGGCTCGCCTTGATCTTCCGTTTTATCAGGTTTGCAACTTCCTCATTGAAGATCTCTGCCGCGGGCGGATTGCGCATGTAGTTGCTTCTGGTGTGATGCTGCGCCGCGTCTACGTGAGCGGCGACTAACCCATCCTGTTGAATCCAGAGCCGGTAGATGTAGTCCTCAAATCGCAGCCGGGTCGGGAAAAACGGGGGTAACCCGAACGTATTGTCGTAGCCGGCGATGCCGCAATCCATCCGCCAGTTCAGTTTCGTAACCACAGGCCGAAAGTTGACGAGTACGTATAGGTCGTTCAGTGCGTCGGGATCGACCTGTTTCTCGTCAGCCAGGAACATCTCAACGAAATCGATGGCGTCGATGTCGTTGGTACCCGACCGGAATGTTTGCGCAATCTTGATTATGTCGGCATCTGACACCAGCCCCCGTTCCAGCATCAGGGAGTTCTCCTGCGCGAGACCCTTAGTGGCGTTTGTCTCCAGGTGTGTTCCTGTGTCGATCAGCAATTGGCCACGCTCGTAGTTTTCCGGTGCCTCAACAACGCTCTTGCCGAGTACGTCCTTGAACGCGGCCAGGATATCGAAAGACTTACGTACGTGATGCCCGTTGCCTGCCTTGTGAAGGCGGCCACGGCAAACCTCTTCAACTTCGAGCGATTCCGGACTGTCTTCCATCAAGGCGTATGGCCGCATGTCATCGTCGGAGCTGACCACCAGCTCACCCAGCGTGTATATCAGCGCACAGTTGCGGTTTCCACCGTAGCTGGGCCGGAACAGATTTTTCACGATTCCTTCGAGGCGGGCGTCCCTGAGCCGCCCATTCAGATAGGCGAGGAACTGATCCTTTTCCCGAGGCCCGACGTAGTAAAGCTCATTGTGGGTGCTGGTTCGCTCCAGCAGGGGAAAGTATTTTTCGTGATTGGCGGGGATCGAATCGTCGAAGACGACGATTCGCACCGAGTGACCGTTCCTCCAGAAGTGCTGGTCGTAGGATTCAACGGTCTCGTTCACGTCTCGCAGGCGATAGGTAGGAATGACGAAGCTCAGCGCGGGTATTTCCATATCAATGGCTCATCGTGCACATCAGTAATGTACTTCGGGTCGAAGCGGCGCGAGCTCCTCACAACGAACGTCTGTCAGGTCTAACCGCGCAGCCGCTTCTCTCTTCGCACTACTTAGTCTGCGGCAGTTGCAGGATTAGCCCGCCGCCCTGCCCCGATTGAACAGTCGGCAACTGACCATTCCATTTTTCGATCTGCAAGCGGTTGTTCTCGATTCTCCGCAGCTCCAGCAGTTGCGGTGTCAAAGAACTCTGCCGAATGCGATTCGCCTCGGCCTCTCCCTTGGCGATCGTAACCAGTGACTTTGCTTCGCCGTCGGCTTGGGCTATCTTCTTCGCCGCTTCGGCCTGAGTCGTTGCAAGTTCATTTCGGGCGCGCTCGGCCTCCTGGATGGCTTGCGCTTTGGCTGTGATAGCCGAAGCGATGACCGCCGGCACTCGTGGAGCGCCAATGAAACCAAATTGCTGCACGCTTACGCCAACGGGCGCAACTTTCTGCTCGATCATCACCCCAACTTTTTTCAGGAACTCCGCTTTCTTCTCACCATAGATGTCTTCGACGGCGTAAGTGGAAGCGACTTCATTCAGGGAATTGCGAACGATGTCGCGCAGGATACCGTGCGTAAAGAGTTCGAGATCGCTGACGCGGTACTTAATGTAAAACTCCGGAACCTTTTGCGGATCGATAGCATACGACAGGGACACATCGGCGAAAATCGCCATCCCTTCTTTCGAATTGAATCCCATTTCTTCGTTAACCGGGTGGCCTTCGTTCGGATCACGCGTCCACTTCACCGTTTGCACGTATGTTGGGAACTGAATGATTTGGGTCCAAAGCGGGCTGTAAACGACCCACCCGGTACGGATCGGAATGTCCGATGCGCCCCGCTGGTGTCCAGCCAAATTAATTTCGACGCCCACGTGTCCGGCTTCAATGCGGGTGGCTCGCGTAACGAATGTCCCAAGCACCAGCAGGAAAAGAAGTGCCCCGCCGCCTAACAGCAACCACTTCACATTATTGTTGCGGGCCGGGCGATACTCGAGATCTCGCTCGTATGATTTATCAATTATGCTCATAAATTGTTCCTTTCACTTACCGGCGTTCCTTTGTCCCTCGCGCCGCCTAAGCCTATTGATTTTGCAAAACTGACCTGCACGCGCCCGGAGCGAAGTACCTGCTTCACTTCTCTTGGATACAGCCGGACATAAAATCCGAATAAAGAGTTCGTAAAACATTCGTAAATCAAGTTCCGACCGCGCAGTCCTTCCCATAACAGGAACTTTGTTTGCAAGGGCCTGCCAGCTATTCTCAGTTTCTAGTCGCGGCCTACACAGCCCGATCACAAGAGTCAAGAAAGTGCACCGAGCTGTGCTCGTGGACGGAATCGCCAGAAGTTGACGCCGGCTTGATGATCGGTGTGAGCCCACGGCTTCCACCATCGCGCATAGGATAAGCGGATGGGAGCACCCGAATTTGATATCACGTAACCGTCCATTTGAGTATGATTTGCCATACAAAGCAATGTTAGCGGCCGCTACTGCCATGCGGAAGTTCCAGTTCATGTTTGCTTATCTAAGTAGGTGGCTGCATCGAACTGGTAGACAATCCATGGCTCGGTGCGGATGTAGCAGTGAGCAGGGTTCCGGGACTCAAGTTTGTTTTGTAGCGATTGCAATACGCGAAGGAATTTCGTTTGCCGCACGACGTTGCCGGACCAACTCGTTGCCAGCATCGTTTGTTGTGTGACGAGTTTCTTCGGGTGATTGATGAGAAACACCAGCATGTCGAACTCGGCAGACGTCAGCTCCAACTCATCGCCAAGGAGCCTGACCTTACGAGCGGTGATGTTGATTCGGAAGTCGCCGGCCGTGATTACTTCGTCGTCACCGGCTTCTACGGGGGAGTCGTGGTTCCTCATTTCCTTCCCCACCTTCAATAGAACCTGCCGAAGTTTTCCGACACCCGGCATACAGCCTCCGATCCCGGTCGTTGACCCTTACTCTTCAGAGAACAGTCAGCAGCCCCATTCTGCCGTTCCTGGCTTTGCAAAGTACTTCTGTGTCTCCAATTCTTCGCGACCTTCGGCTTCAAGTTCCAGTAATGCCAACCGTGCTGCAACAACCAGGTGGTTGCGCTCGCTGCTGGAGATCTCGCTCCACGACTCAGGATGAGATGCGTTCTTACACCCCAGGTACGGGGCAAGCACTTCATGGTAATGGTAGAAAAGCTTGGCGAGCTCCTCTCCGGAAACATCGTGAACCGCCATATAAGTACCTCCCGAGGCTTTCTATGCGAGACAGACGGTCCGTCAGACAGTCCGCGATGCCGCGTGGTCCAAATGGGACCGTCGAGAGCGGCCACCCAGTACCTTCGTCTCGTCCCGGACCTCCAATACATAACGCGAGCCCTTGTATTTCTTGCACAATTCGACAAGGACGTGCAGTAGGAACATCACGCCAATAACACAAACAACCATAAAGAAGCGCAGTAGAAACATCATGCCACGAACAGAAACAATCGTAATTGCCAGCATATCGACCTCGCTCGCCACTCACCTCTATTAGAACAAAATATTTCTAAATGTCGAATAAAACGTTCGTAAATAGTTCTTAAACGCAATGCTTTGAGCAGCAGCTCGGGACAGCCTATTGGATTCTTATAAAGCTTATTACTTTATAAGACCGATCTACACGGGCTCGTACGCGAGCGAAGTACTAGCCTAACTTCGAATGGATATGGCTGGACATAAGGCCAGGATAGAGAGTTCGTAAAGTATTCGTAAATCAGCGTTAATAAACTTTCTACGCACCTTTTACACAAACTTTAGGAACGCCGTTGTATCAATGAATCGGTAGACGAAATAGTACCGGGCTGAGTCAGTGCTGGACCTTCAGGGCGGCTACTTTGATCTTAAGGTCTTTTGTTATCTAATCGGCTCGGTTGAGTGTGGCGCCCGCAGACAGGCCGTGGATTTGGCGGCAGACGGGCAGAGGGTTCCAAGATGGATTGGACGTATTTGATAGCGGTTGCCGGGTCCGCTGCGATCGTAATGGCGGCTGCGTTCGTCCTGAATTCAATGCTCGATGAAGGCCCGTTGCAACGTGAGCATTATGAACAATCCAAAGTCTCAAGCAGGCCGAAGTTGGGACGGACACATGCATATCGCAATGAAACAGAGGGATAACAAAAAATGAATTGGACATATTTCATACTGCGTGCCGCATGTGCCGTGATCCTTATGGTGTTTGCGTTCGTCGTGAACTCAATATTTGAGAAGGTGTCGATCGCCCGTGAGTACCACAGCCGGACAGGATCCCGCGCTCCCGAATTGGGGCACCCAAAGTTAGCGCAATGCGCAAAGAGGTGATGACGAAAATGAATCCTGCAATTGTTCCGCCGATGGATCTCGCATTTGGGGTAGGGAAAAAGCGTTGGTGGTCTCGAGAGTGGAAGCTGGAGCAATGGCTCGCTGCGCTAGATCACCAGGTAATTCTTGTGGACATTGGGGCGAGCAGTCGTGCTCACTCTGGTCCGCTTTCGCACTCCAACTTGCTTCACAGCTTGTTCGCCCGCAAAAAGCATACAGGGGATCAAAGTGAAGCTTTTTGATCAATGAGCGAGGTGAATCATGCTCGATGTTTTCTATGTCGCAGTCGCAGTTGTGTTCTTCGCGCTGCTCTGGGGATTTACGAGGGCGTCGGAACGCCTTTAGGAGGATTCCATGGAATATACCATTGCTGGAATTATTGCCGCTTGTCTCTTCGTTTATCTGATGTATGCGTTGCTGATGCCGGAACGGTTTTGAGGTGATGAAATGACTTCACTCGGTATTGCTCAAATACTGGTGTATTTCGTAATTGTAGTGGCTCTAACCAAACCACTTGGTGGGTTCCTGTATCGTGTTTTTGAGGGTAAGAGGACGTTCCTTCACCCGATCTTTCGCCCGCTGGAACGCCTGATCTACTGGGTTGGGGGAGTCCGCGAAGACGAGGAACAATCCTGGGTACGTTATACGGCGTCCATGATCTCGCTGAGCATATTCAGCTTTATGTTTGTTTACGTGCTACAGCGGTTGCAGGGACATTTGCCGCTTAACCCCATGCATTTCTCCACCTCGCATGCGCCCCAGAATGCCACACCGCTGACGCCCGACTTGGCGTTCAACACGGCCGTCAGCTTCATGACCAACACGAATTGGCAGTCTTATTCGCCGGATACGACCGTCAGCTATTTGGTGCAGATGGCTGCTCTTGCGGTCCAGAACTTTGTGTCTGCCGCAGTCGGAATTGCTGTTGCCATTGCCTTGATTCGGGGATTTGCGCGTCATAGCGCCAAGACAATAGGAAACTTCTGGGTGGACGTCACCCGGTGCACTGTCTACGTGCTCCTTCCTATTTGCATTCTGGCCACGGTGTTCTTCGTGTCGCAAGGCGCCATTCAGAACTTCAAGGGACCTGCGAACGCAACCACCTTGGAAGGCGCGAGCCAGGTGATCGAGCAAGGCCCGCTGGCGTCGCAGTTGTCCATGAAAATGTTGGGGACGAACGGCGGCGGGTTCTTCAACGCAAACTCGGCTCATCCGTATGAAAACCCCACCCCCTTGTCCAATTTGATTCAGATGCTCTTGCTCCTGTGCCTGGGAGCGGCATTGACGTATACGTTCGGGAAAATGGTGGGGGACACGCGTCAAGGATGGGCGCTGTTTGCCGCTATGTCGGTGATGTTTGCCGTGGGCGTCTTTGTTTGTTATGGGGCGGAGCAGCGGGGAAATCCACACTTGTCTAAGTTAGGCGTCGAACACGTCCATACCGGGTCCCAGCCCGGCGGCAACATGGAGGGCAAAGAAGTCCGGTTTGGTAATGCTGCGACCGCGCTGTTTGCCACCGTAACCACGAATGCAAGTTGCGGAGCCGTCAACAGCATGCACGACAGCTTTACGCCGATCGGCGGGATGGTTCCCCTGTTTAACATGGAGACCGATGAGGTGATCTTTGGCGGTGTAGGTGCTGGGCTTTACAGCATGTTACTCTACGCGATTTTGGCCGTATTCATCGGAGGTTTGATGGTCGGGCGTACGCCCGAATATGTAGGCAAGAAGATCGAGAAAAAAGAAGTCAAGATGGCACTTATTGCCATTCTTGCGACTTCTCTCTGTATTCTTGGCTTTACCGCCCTCAGCTCGGTCGCGAAGTTTGCGAATAATGGCTATTGGAATCCTCCCGGACCTGCGACCGCGAACTTGAACAATGCCGCTGCCCACGGCTTCTCGGAAATCCTCTACACCTATTCGAGCGGCGCCGGGAATAACGGCAGCGCTTTTGCCGGCATCAACGCGAATACGCCTTGGTACAACCTGACCATTGGGATTGACATGCTGGTCGGAAGATTCCTTTTCATCATCCCAGCGCTGGCAATTGCCGGTAGTCTGGCTGCCAAGAAATTGGTGCCCGCAACCAGCGGCACGTTGCCTACCAACGGCACGCTGTTTGTCATCCTGCTGATCGGGGTCGTTTTGATTGTGGGCGCCCTTACCTATTTCCCTGCGCTCTCGCTCGGCCCAATCGTGGAACATTTCCAAATGTTGAGCGGCAAATTGTTTTAACGGGACGAAGGATTAGGAGCTAGAAATGTCTACTGTTACTATGCGGCCGGATAATCGTAAGCCGGAGATCAAAGAAGAAGGCCCAACACTCATCTCTCGGGGTGTCCGAGCCCGTCCCTTGTTCGATCCTGAAATTCTCAGGCGCGCCATCCGGCAATCCTTTGTGAAGCTGAACCCGAGGATGGTGGCAAAGAACCCGGTGATGTTTGTCGTCGAGGTAGGGGCGGCGTTGACGACAATATACGTGATTAAAGACGTAGTCATCGGCGCCGGCGGCCTCCTGTTCGGCATTCAAATCGCCCTATGGTTATGGTTCACGGTGCTTTTCGCCAATTTTGCGGAGGCTATGGCGGAGGCGCGTGGGAAGGCCCAAGCCGATGCGCTGCGCAAAACCAAGACCGACACGATCGCGCGCAAGCTTTTGCCCGACGACAAGTTCGAGATGGTGCCTGCATCCAAACTGCGTGCTGGCGATCTCGTGTACTGCGAAGCAGGCAACTTGATCCCGGGCGATGGCGAAGTCATCGAAGGCATCGCTAGTGTCGACGAGTCCGTAATTACCGGAGAAAGTGCCCCGGTCATTCGCGAATCCGGAGGAGATCGCAGCGCCGTGACGGGCGGCACAAAGGTGTTGTCGGACCACATCAAGGTCCGCATTACCTCGAATCCGGGCGAAACGTTTTTGGATCGCATGATCGCTCTGGTGGAGGGTGCTGTACGTCAAAAGACGCCAAATGAAATCGCTCTCAACATCTTGATCGCCGGGTTGACATTAATTTTTCTCTTGGCGGTTGCGACGTTGACACCGTACGCGTTCTATTCAATCCTGGCTGTCGGCAGTGGCACCGCACCGACAGTTGCCGTTCTGGTGTCGCTGCTGGTGTGCTTGATCCCAACGACGATCGGCGGATTGCTCTCTGCGATTGGCATCGCCGGAATGGACCGGGTGATGCAGCACAACGTTTTGGCCATGAGTGGCAAGGCCGTTGAAGCTTCCGGCGATGTAAACACACTGCTTCTCGACAAGACCGGAACTATCACCTTAGGAAACCGGCAAGCGGTCGAATTTATTCCTGTAGAGGGTGTAACTGAAGCCGAATTGGCGGATGCCGCTCAGTTGTCCAGTCTTGCCGACGAAACGCCAGAGGGACGCTCGATCGTGGTGCTGGCCAAGGAACAATACAACTTGCGCGGCCGGGAACTCGCCGAGCATGAAGCACAATTTATTGCTTTTTCTGCCTTTACCCGCATGAGTGGTGTGGACATGGAAAGCCGCCAACTGCGAAAAGGCGCGACCGACGCGATTGCTCAGTTTGTGAAAGAGGCTGGTGGCACCGTGCCGCAATCGCTGGTGGCAGCGTCGGAACGCATTTCAAAAAATGGTGGCACCCCTCTGGCAGTAGCCGATGGCCATAGAGTCCTGGGGATTATTCACCTCAAGGACATTGTTAAGGGCGGAATGAAGGAGCGGCTCGCATCTCTCCGCGAGATGGGAATTCGCTCCGTCATGATTACCGGGGACAATCCTTTGACTGCGGCGGCGATTGCTGAAGAGGCAGGCGTGGATGATTTCCTCGCGCAGGCGACTCCGAAGGACAAGCTGGAATATATCCGAAAGGAGCAGTCGCAAAGTCGCCTTGTTGCCATGACGGGAGACGGGACAAACGATGCTCCGGCGCTGGCTCAGGCAGATGTCGGCGTCGCCATGAACACCGGAACCATGGCAGCCAAAGAAGCCGGCAACATGGTCGATCTCGACAGCAATCCAACGAAGCTGATCGAAATCGTTGCAATTGGCAAGCAGCTGCTGATTACTCGCGGTGCCCTGACTACCTTTTCAATTGCCAATGATGTGGCGAAGTATTTCGCCATCATCCCCGCAATGTTTGCACCCATCTATCCGGAACTCAACAAGCTGAACATCATGGGCTTGCATTCACCGCACAGTGCGGTGCTCGCCGCGGTCATCTTCAATGCGGTGATTATCATTGCTCTGGTGCCGCTGGCTCTTCGCGGCGTGAGATACAAACCTGTCACTGCTGGCCGGATGCTAGCGCGCAACCTGTTGATCTACGGTCTTGGCGGGGTCATCGTGCCATTTCCTGGAATTTGGCTGATCGATAAGATTTTAGTTGCTCTTCGTCTCGCGTAAAAGGAGTGAGTTATGTTGAAAGAACTTGGACCAGGATTTCGCTTGATGCTGGCCTTTACGATTCTCACGGGGTTGCTGTATCCCGCCGTGATGACCGGGGTGTCCGAAGTAATCTTTCCCAAGAAGGCGAATGGTAGCCTGGTTACTGTGAATGGGAAGGTTGTAGGATCGAGTCTCATCGGCCAGTCCTTCACAAAGCCTGAATACTTTCATCCCAGACCGTCGGCGGCAGGCAATGGTTACGATGCCACTGCCAGCGGCGGCACAAACCTGGGCCCCACCAGCGCCAAGCTCATCCGCGGCACTATCAAAACGGACGATAAGAAGAACGAGGTAGTCGATTTCGACGGCATCAGCCTGCGGATCGTACACTACTGCGTTGAGAACAATATCCCATATGAATCATCGGTTCCCCTGGACCAGTTCAAAGATTCCAAAGGTGAGCTTGATGACGTAAAGCTCATCAAAGCCTTCAATGATGACAAGGCCCCGTTGCGGTTCACGCCGAAAGTGCCGATTCCGTCGGACGCCGTTACAGCCTCGGCGTCAGGTCTGGACCCACATATCAGTCCGGCGAATGCCGATGTTCAAGTCGCACGCGTTGCAAAGGCGCGCGGCGTTGCTGTGGACAAGGTGAAGGCGTTGGTCCCGCAGTTCACCGACCGCGCCGATTTGGGTTTCCTTGGCGAGCCTGGCGTAAATGTGCTCATGCTGAACATTGAGCTGGATAAGCAGTTTCCGGTTTCAAAATAGGAATTCGATGCGTCATCGCGGGCGTCGGCTCACGATGCGCTGGAGGTACAAACGGCCCCGTGGCTGAGGAAGGCAGGCACCCGAACAGTTGAGCTATCGCCTTAAACTTCTCGGCTTTGTCCTTTGTGAGATCGCAGTGTTGGCGGGAACTCGGGTTGCGTATTCGGCACTCAACACCATTGCCCGACTGGATGTCGTGGAGGCAGAGCGCGACCGATGGCGGCGCCCCGACGGCGTGCGACATGTGGCGTCAGGATCATGCGGATGCTGATCTTCAAGACGTTCCGGGAGACATGGTGACAACTTCCGGCTCAGGCCTGGCTCCCAACATCACCCTTGAGAACGCTGAATTCCAACTGGACAGGGTCGCTTCTAAATGGGCCGCCGACACCAAACGCGATCCGGCCACGGTGAGAGAGGAAATCGATGGGATATTACAGAAAAATGCCTTGGCGGCATTCGGCGGACTTGCTGGAGAGAAGTTCGTTAACGCGCTCGAAGTGAATCTTCAACTTCGTAGCCGGTATGGCACACCACAGTAGTCGCGAAGCAGGTTGCGGAGTAGACCTTAGGAAAGCGGCAGATGACAATCCCGACCATCCTCGTTGTGGGGAGTAAACGCAGCTTGGGGTGCGTTCTGCGCACCATTCTTCCGCCGCCGCAGTTCGACGTCATCGAAGCGCGGACAGGCGAAGAGGCTCTTGACCATGTTCGGAACACCCGTCCCAGCCTCATTCTTCTGGACATCAACTTGCGAGGGGCGAATGGGTTGGAGGTCTGTCAAAAGATTCGTTTGTCTTGCAGCACTCCTATTATCGTCTTCAGCGAGCGCAACTCCCAGCGTGATAAGTTCTTGGCACTTGATTTGGGTGCTGATGATCGCTTGCTTGGTCCCCTTGGGCTAAAGGAACTGCTGGCGCTCATTCACACCCACATGCGCAGCTCATCTACAGACGACGAGAAGTCCGTCTTCGTCAGTGCGGATATAGTCATAGATTTTGAACGCAGGCATGTCACAGTTCGCGGCCGTCGGGTATATCTAACTCCCAAGCAGTTTGATCTGCTCAGATGTCTGATTGCGAACAACGGACGCCCAGTAACGCATCAGGCCCTATTCGAGGTTGGATGGGGCTTGGATTCCCGTGAGCATGCAGAGAACTTGCGGGTTGTAATTAACCAACTACGGAAGAAGATCGAGGCAGATCCAGCAAGCCCTCAATATATCTTGACCGAACCCGGGGTCGGCTATCGCTTCCAACCTCCTCCGGAAGACAAAGGCGAAAACGCTTGCGCATGAGCATCGGCATATCGTCGTCGACTCAAGAAAGCAACCCGGCTCAGGCAATATCCCTGCGCTATGCCTTCGCCGGCTTTACAGATATTCCCCGCGCCGGCTTCAGATCGCCTTTGGCCCGCTTGAGCCCACGGCTTTCAGCATCGAAAAGCTGGAATGTTACTCGTTTACCGACAGCCTTCGCTGCACGCACAATGGTTTCGATGCTCACACCTACGCGAGAAAAAAAGTATGAAGGAACCGGAGAGAGATCCAACTCTACCAAGGATTTGTTGATTCACGTTTGATGCTTCAAACATGGAGGCGTGGCTCCAGGGGCGTCGACCCCTTTGTCCGTCAGTCCGTAGGTTCTGATGGGCACTGGATGGTTGCTGCTCCGCATCAGCACCACTAGAAGTCTTAGCTAGCCAGGAGGAAAGAGACATGCCCAGCCGCAGTTTGGCTTATGCCGTGTTATTGTCATGCTTTGTTGTCACCAGCGCCGTGGCTCAGACACAGCGTGATGCCGACACCAATGCGGAGATCCGCGAGTTGAAACAGCTCGTCCTGCAACTGCAATCGCGGGTGGAAGACTTGGAAAAGAAAACGGGCGCTGCGCTCCCCGAACCTGCCGCGTCGCCCACAGTGGCTGGCGCCGCTCCGACTTCACCTGCGACTGGTGCTCCCACCCAAGCGGCTGTTCAGAAACAGAACCAGCCAGCCTCACAAACGCAATTGACAACCGATGATCGAAAGATCCTCGATTATCTAAAAGGCACCACCATCAACGTTGGTGTCGATGGATACTACGACTACAACTTCAATGCCCCGGTCGGACGGGTTAATCTGTTGCGTGCCTATGATGTTCTCAGCAATAACTTTAGCTTGAATCAGGCAAGCGTGATCTTTGATCGCCCACCCGACGTGGAAGCTGGCCGGCGCTATGGCGCACGTCTTGACTTGCAATTCGGGCAGGCTACTTCCACTTTGGCGGGAAATCCCACTAACGAACCAAGGCCTGACATATATCGAAACATCTTTCAGGCATACGGCACGTATGTCGTCCCGCTTGGTACAGGTCTCACCGTGGATTTCGGCAAGTGGGCGAGCTCACTTGGAATCGAGGGCAACTACACCAAAGACCAGATGAACTATTCCCGTGCGTACTGGTTCAACTTTCTTCCGTTCTATCACATGGGCCTGCGGGTCAACTACAAGTTGAACGACAAGCTTGCGCTCAACTACTGGGTCGTTAACGGCACGAACCAGAGTGAAGCTACAAACGCTTTCAAGGACGAGTTGTTCGGATTTGTTGTTACGCCGCGCAAAACGATTTCCTGGACCGTGAACTATTACTACGGACAGGAGCATCCTGATAGGGCCGTGGTGACACTGCCAACAGGTGTGCCGCCAACGGTGAGCAGCACTATCCCAATTCCAGTCCAACCGGGCCTGACATTCACGGCAATCCAACCAGCTCCCGACGGACGCACCCATATTTTTGACACCTACGTGAACTGGCAAGCCACGCCAAAGCTGACACTGGCTGTAGAAGGAGATTACGAAATCGAGCGGCTGTGGAGAAATACAAACCTTGCGCTCGGCGAATCTTCGGCGCCATCTCATGTAATCGGCGGAGCAGGTTATGCCCAATATCGATTCGCGCCAAAGATGGCAATCGCTGCTCGCGCCGAATATCTCTCCGACCGCGGAGGGCTGTTCAGTGGGCTCACTCAGGCACTGAAGGAAACCACCCTCACGTTTGACTACAATCTTGCGGCGAACTTCCTGATGCGATACGAATGGCGACGTGATTTCTCGAACCAGCCGTCGTTTCTGACCTCTACACAAGGAGTGCTTAGTAACCAACAGAATACAGCCACGGTCGGGTTGATCTGGTGGTATGGCCGCAAAGAGGGTACCTGGTAGCTGAACGGAACCTTTTTTCTGCATGCGGGGCAGTAGTACGGGGCATGATACCGGAAGATCTGGCGGGCTCTGCTCGATTGTCGCTGGGAGATGAGATATCCTATGGGGTCCATGCTCCGGCGAACAAGCAGATAATCTTCGTGTCGTCATCAACCAGTTGCGCCGCAAGATCGAGATTGACCCCGCACATCCGAAGTACATCTTGACCGAGACATCGGTTGGATACCGATTCCAGTTTCCCCCGGAAGGCGAAGAGAGCGCAAAAGAGAACGGCCAGCCTATTCGCGACGCAGTTTAGTACTCGACCTCCAACTCACATCGAGTCGATGCAATCGGACGGAACTGTAGCAGCAACAGCGCGGCTGAAGCGAGGAGGAGCGGGAGATGGCAGCCGTCGGCGTCAGCAAGGTCGGCGGCCGACAAGCCCGATGTTCCCGTCAGAAGGCTGGCATGCCGCCGTCACGTACTCGCGTAAGGGCCCGCGTTTCTCAGCTCTCTGCTTATCATGACAAACGGAACCGAAGGGCTGCTGTTACAGCTATTTACGATATTCGTATGGGCGAAGGTGTTCGGCGAGCTGTTTGAACGCCTGTATCTGCCCGCCGTTCTAGGTGAGATTCTGGCCGGCATCGTACTCGGTCCGTATGCCACGCAGTTTGTCATCCCCACAACCACGGTCTATTCCATTGCCGAAATCGGCGCAATCTTCCTGCTGTTCACCGTCGGCCTGGAGACGAGTCCCAAGGATCTCATCAGTGTCTCGCGTTTATCTCTGCGGGTTGCTGTTGGCGGAGTGGCTCTAACGTTCATTGCCGGCTTCTGGCTGATGCGGGCCGACGGCCAGCCAGTCAATGAGTCGGCATTTGTGGCCGCCGCCATGGTGGCGACCAGCGCCGGGATCACCGCCCGCGTGTTGCGCGATCTGAATGTGCTCAAATTCCGGGTGTCACGCATCGTGCTTGGCGCCGCGGTATTTGACGATATGCTCGGCATGATCCTGCTGGGCATCGTGGTGAGCATAGCGACGGGCGCGGGGATCCGCTGGCTGCACCTCGGCTTGGTGATCGCTGAGGCCGTGGGCTTTGCCGTCTTCATGATCTACTTCGGCCCCCGGCTGGTGCTTCGCATAAGGCCCGGACTGCAACGAATGCAAACTCACGATGCTCCGCTGGTGCTGGCGCTTGCCATCTGCCTCGGTCTTTCTGTGGTGGCCACCAAGATCGGCATGGCCGCCATCATCGGCGCTTTTTTCGCCGGCCTGGCATTTGCAGACTACTCGCCGGAGTGGAACCTGGAACCACGCGCGCAGGCCATCAACCAACTGCTCTCGCCATTCTTTTTCTTCACCATGGGATCTCGCCTGCAACTCTCGGTTTTCTCGCGAGAGGTGATCGTCATGGGTTTGGCCATCTCTCTCCTGGCGGTCATTTCCAAGATGCTAGGCTGCGGCTTGCCACTCATCCGCGAGGGATGGATGACTATGCTGCGCGCGGGAGTTGGCATGACCCCGCGGGGAGAGGTTGCGCTGATCGTCGCGCTCGTCGGCTTGCAGATGAACATGATCTCGCAGCGGAGCTACGCCCTGGTGATGATGATGACGGCGATTACCACCATGCTTCCCCCGCCGTTGCTGCGCATGCTGTTTCGCGAAAAAGTTGCCCTGCCAGCGCCCTCCGACGAAACTGCCAGCGAGGCGAAGGAGTCGCTCAATGGCGGCATCGGATAATCTGGTGTGTCGCAGATGCCTGCCGCAAACGTGGGCGGAGGAGTCGCATGGCTGGGGCTGAGCGCCCGCTTGCCGGCAGGCTTGCGTTTCTATCACACGCACAATCGAGCGGGGGCAAATCTGTCCGCCGGCCAGTACAGCGGTGAGGTTGGCCCCGTGTACATCGAGCCAAAGCATGAACCGGAAATTATGACCGCGAGGTTTTTCTTACGCTGAAAGAGTTCGAACCTCCAGCCAATCAACGGAGCGGATGCGATTTCCGGATCGCCATACTTCACGCAGAATCCTGGAGATCCATTTAAAGCCTGGGATACTTCCGCCACTTTCAATTGGATGCCCAGACAGTACATTACTTTCGTCGCGGAGTACGGTTATCGCCACGCGAGCGTGCCATATTTTAGCGGACCAGGTGGAATAACGCCTCTTGGCGGCAACACTGGCACCCCCGCCGTACTAGTGCCGGGGTTTACTCCGGACCTTCGAAAGGATGAAGCCAGTATGCGGTACGCAATCATGGTCAAGTTCTAGGCTTCAGAAACCTGTGACCGCTAGAAATACCAGGCAGTGAGTACCGATATTACGGGCAAGAACTTTCCTTCGACTAGGAAGGGCCAGGCAAATCTCGAGATTGTGCCCGCTCGCTTCGATCACCGCATGAAGTCGGACGACGTTCTCGACGAGTTCCGCAAAGAGGGCTTGCGTGCTGCGGAGCTGCCTGAGTTTCTGGTGTTTGGGGCAGAGCACCCTGTATAGCCGTGTTGCGGCGGTTAGCAAGTAATATGGCGTAGGGAACACTAAGCCACTGCTTCTGGACCATCCAGTTTGGGATTGCTCTGGTGAGGAGCAATGAACTCGATCCCGCAGGTCTGGAGTAGACGACCATCCAGTAGATCACTATCGTATGCAGTGTCGCCGATCAGCCGCTCAGGAAGGTCGTCGGACTGCGATCGTTAGTGATGGCTACTGTCTTCGTGCCTGTGCCGCGCTTGGTCAACCCCAGGACGAAGCCTCTTCCATGAGCCGGCCGCCCCGTCTTTACGCACAATTTATGCACATTTTATTTCATCTTTACGCCTTTCAGTATCCAATCGAATGATGGCTGAGTTGTTGCCAGGGAGCTTTTCGGGCAGTTTTGGCAAGGATATGCCACAGCTTTAACTGCGAAGTTTGCCCAAGATGCTAGTGACAGACAAGAAACGCAATATTCTGGTTGTGGATGACGAGCCGCAGATCACGTGCGTGCTGATGACCACGCTGACAAGTCACGGGTATGCTATCCGCATCGCAGCCGATGGCGATGAGGCGCTCCAGGTCATGAAGGACTGGCCGCCCGATCTGCTGATAACCGATCTCTCCATGCCCAACATGGATGGGCTGCAACTGTGCCGCAACGTCAGAACCCGCTCGACGGTCCCGATTATCGTCCTTTCTGTAAGAGGTGAGGATCAGGCAAAGATCGAGGCGCTCGACGCCGGCGCCGACGATTATGTGACCAAGCCCTTCGGTATTAACGAATTAATGGCGCGGATACGGGCCGCGCTGCGGCGTGCGTCACCTGTCGAGGGCCTGGCGGCAGGCGTGATCGAGATCGGAGACTTCCATATCGACACGCAGCGCCGCGCCGTCCTGGTCAAGTCGCGCGAAGTTCATCTCACTCCGAAGGAATTCGACCTTCTGGTTTATCTCGCGCAACGTGCCGGCAAGGTCATCACGCATCGCGCCCTACTGTCCGCTCTCTGGAACGAGAGCAGCAACGAGCAACTCGATTCTCTGCGGGTGTTCGTGGGGCATTTACGCAAGAAGATCGAAGCCGAGGGGCCAGCTCACTATATCCGTACCGAACATTGGATCGGCTATAGATTTGAGCCCGGCGATTAGTCTCCACGCCTGGCAAAGGCTGTTTATGTATTTTTTATGGACTTTTTAGGCGGACTTTATGCACTCAGGTATCCAATCGGAGTGGGTAAACTGAGTGGGGATGGGTCAGTCGCAGGCCGGACTTCAGCGGGACAAGACCGCGTCCTTACACTGACTGAGGTAAACACAGCCTCACGGAGGAATCAACAATGCAGGATCTTGTGTTCATAGCCGTTACGATCGCGTTCTTCGCGCTCTCGTTAGGGTACGTCCACTTCTGTGATCGAGTGAAGTGAGGTAAGCACCATGCACTTTGAATCGTTGGCCATGCTCGTCGTCAGTATCTTGATGGGGATTTATCTGCTGTACGCGCTGTTGCGCCCGGAGAAGTTCTGATGACCGCCAATGGGTGGTTTCAAATCGCGTTTTTCACTCTCTTGGTTCTAGCCGTCACCAAGCCGCTCGGCGTCTTTATGACGCGGGTGTTCAACCGCGAACGCACATTCCTTGACCCGGTGCTGCGGCCCATCGAGCGTGTGATTTATCGCGTCACCTGCGTCG
>Ga0187872_10001318_pt1 | contig 25639 bp, 17 predicted proteins | sample June2016WEW_16_4_FD_132973 | JGI IMG/M metagenome (GOLD analysis project Ga0187872, IMG submission 132973) | Peatland microbial communities from SPRUCE experiment site at the Marcell Experimental Forest, Minnesota, USA - June2016WEW_16_40 | ecosystem: Environmental > Terrestrial > Soil >...
CGCGCCGCAATCATTTCCGCAACGAGCAGGCAAGCGAGGATGCCGTCTTTTTCCGGGAGGTGTCCGCGAATCGTCATGCCCGCGCTTTCCTCGCCTCCGAGCGCGATCTTGTCCTCGCGCAGGAGCGGGCCGACGTACTTGAAGCCGACCGGCGTCTCGTACAGTTTCACGCCGTGGAGCCTGGCTACCGCATCCAGAAGGTGCGTGGTCGCAACGCTGCGGGAGGCGCCGAGCTTATATCCACGCGTTTCGAGAATGTAGTCGAAGGCCAGACCCAGGATATGATTCGGCGAGACGAACGATCCATCGCGGTCGATGATGCCGAAGCGATCGGCGTCGCCGTCGGTGGCGAGACCCGCAAGCGCCTTCTTTTCAACAACCGCTTTCTTCAGCGGTGCGAGATTCTCTTCGGACGGATCGGGCCCCGTCCCTTCGAACAGCACGTCGCGCTCGTCGCGAATCGGCGTCACGGTCACGTCGCTTTCCGCAAGAATGCGATCGAGCCAGCCCGCCCCGCACCCGTGCACGGCATCGCAGACAAAACTGCCCTTCGCCTTGCGTAGAACGTCGAATCGAATCATGCGGCGAAGCTGCGCGAAGTACGGCTCGCGAGGATCGATCCCCTCGAAATCCTCATCAATCTCGTGGTGGCTGCCGGAATCGTCTTTGATTGCGGCAGCGCGCTTTTCGATGTCGCGGGTGATTTCGGGCAGGGCCGGGCCGCCGTCAGGGCCCGAAAATTTCAGGCCGTTGTACTGCGCGGGATTGTGGCTGGCCGTGATGTTGACGCCGCCGTCGAGTTTCTCGTGAATGATGGCGTGCGCGATGGCGGGCGTAGGCGTCGCTGCACCGCAAAGGAACACGCGGCAGCCATGCGACCGCAGGACGGCGGCCGCGGTGCGCGCGAACTCCCCCGAAAGGAATCGCATGTCGTAGCCGACAATCAAGACGGGAGCTTTGCTCTTGGTCCGTACGTGGCCTGCGATCGCCGCCGCCGCGCGGCGTACACCTGAGAACGTAAAATCTTCGGCCATGATCCCGCGCCAACCGGAAGTGCCGAAGTGGATCGCTTGGCTTGCCACGGAGCGGTATTGTATCTTGTCGCGCAGCCGATCCGTATCCGGTAATCGCGGCAAGGCGAGTCCCAAGAGTAAAGGCGAGCAATGACGGACAAAATCGTCGTGCTGGTCACATGCGGTTCGGCGAGAGAGGCGAAGCGGATCGCCCGAGCGCTGGTTGGGCAAAGGCTGGCAGCCTGCGCCAACATTCTTCAGGTTCCCGTCGAATCACTTTATCGGTGGAAGGGCAAGGTCAAGTCCGCGAGAGAGCTTTTGCTGATCATCAAGACCTCGCGCCTGCGATTCCCCGCGCTGCAAAAGGAAGTTCAGCGCCTGCACAGCTATGACGTCCCCGAAATCATCGCGCTTCCGGTCGCCTCAGGGGCACGCCGCTACCTTGCATGGATTTCAGAATCGGTTCGGCCTGCAAGGGGTTAAAGAAATTTGTTACGATCATCGTAGGATTCGTCTGGACATATCCGCTGGCTTGAGAGGCGCTCGCAATTGAGGTACAAGGTAAGTGCCATGAAGACGAGGACGATTTGCCCCCGGCGTATCCCGTCGCGTCAATGGGCAGCGGTTTTGGCAGCGGGCTTGCTGTGCGGGGCAGTCGGTTTTGCGCGGGTGAGCAACGCCAGCCAGTCTTCGGCGTCGGATTCACCGGACTCCGCCAGCAAACCGGCCGACAAGGACAAGCGAGACGACAAGTCCTCCGGGCCGGCTACCACGAGACTGAGAATTCAAGTCACAGGCAGCAACGACAAACCTGTCGGCAACGCCAGCGTGTATGTCCGATATTACACATCCGGCGGCTTCCTGCGTCGCGAAAAGCTGGCTGAGCTGGATTTCAAGACCAATCAGGATGGATCGGTGAAAGTGCCGGAAATCCCGCAAGGCAAAATCCTCATACAAGTTATCGCAAAGGGTTGGCATACGTACGGCAAGTGGTACGACATCGAGAAGGACGAAGAATCTGTTCCGATTAAGCTCGAACCCCCGCCGCACTGGTACTAAATCCTCTCGCGTAAAGTTTTTTTCTTTCGGGAATTTTCTTCGCAGAGTTTCCCATTTCCAGAAAAAGTTAAACCGAAAGACTGCGAAGCCTACCAAAACGATTTTCTGAACTCTGACCTGCACAGAATTTGTGCAAAGAGGAGTAAGCCTCGATTCTGACGAGAGATTTACGTGGAGAGCACGCGCTTTTCCACATGGATTTCAACAGAACTGTTGAAAACTTTCACAGAGCATTCATCATTTGTTCGCGCGCCGTGCACTCGTGTGGCGCGAGGCGTGCCAGTCCCTCAGCTTCGGCGTGATATCATTTCTTCTTGCCTGAAGACGCTCCCAGGCCAAAATGAAAGAACTTATTCTCAATGCGGACGATTTCGGCTTGACGCGAGGCGTAAACGAGGGAATTGTCCGCGCTCACCGCGAAGGAATCCTGACGAGTGCAACGCTGATGGCCACCGGGCCGGCGTTCGACGATGCAGTCGTGCGCGCCCGGGCGAATCCGGCATTGGGAATTGGGTGTCACCTGGTCCTTACGGGTGGATTCGCTGTCGCGCCACGGGAGGAGATTCCTTCCCTGGTGGACGAGAACGGACGCCTCCCGAAGTCTCTTGGTATCTTCGTGACAAGAGTGAGCTCGGGAAAGATTCGCACGGAGGACATCGAAAGGGAATTGCGGGCGCAGATCGAAAAAATCCGCGGCGCCGGTATCGAACCCACGCACGTCGACACCCACAAGCACACGCACGCCCATCCGCGGGTCATGAATGTGCTTGGGCGCCTTGCCCGCGAGCTCGGAATCACACGCATCCGAAAACCCGTGGAGAATCTTCGAGATTCATGGAAGTCGATGCGCGGCGAGACCGCGGCGTCGCCGATGCAGCTCGCGGCATCGGCGGCCGTCCGGGCCGTTTCGTCGCGGTTCACTGCCATCTCTCGTAAGTACGGCCTGCGCTCCCCGGACTATTTCCTGGGGCTGGCAGTGACAGGCCAGTTGGGAGCGGAAGCACTGTGTCGCTTGATTGACACACTGCCAGAAGGGCGGACGGAAATCATGTTGCACCCGGGAATCTGCGACGCGGAATTGACAGCCACGGGCTCGCGCCTGCAACAACAGCGCCAAATGGAACTCGAAAGCTTGCTGGCGCCGGAAGCGAGGCGTTCGGTAGAGCGATTTCACGTCCGGCTGATTAGTTATCGGGAGTTAAACTAGCTCGGCGTGGTTTTTGGCAGCGCGGCCGCGCTGGGGTAAAATGGCGCCCGATCGTACGCAAATTGGTGGGGGACGGTTCTCAAGGGGGGAATGATGAAGAGCTTGAAAGTATTCGTGAGTGTGGTTTGTCTGCTGGCGATGGCAGCGGCGGCGAGCGCGCAAATGGGCATGCGTCAGTCCCCCATGCCTCGCGGCGTCTTCAGTCCGGTAGTGGGTTCGGGAGCAGCATATGAGATCACGACCTCGGACGGCCGCAAGACCAGCATCGAGTATGCGATCGTCGGGAAAGAATCGGTGAACGGCAAGGATGCCTATTGGATGGAGTGGACCACATCCGGCATGGGCTCGGGCCAGATGGTGATGAAGGTGCTGACTGCCGTCGGCGACTCCACCGTTACGTCGCGCGTGATCATGCAGATGCCGGGCCGCCCCCCCATGGAAATGCCCGCGCAGATGACAGGCCGCATGAATAGTCAGAGCGTGCCGGCGGATGTCCGCAGCGCGGCGGAGGATGTCGGCAGTGAGTCCATCACGGTACCGGCTGGAACTTTCACTTGCGAGCACTATCGGATGAAAGACGGCTCGGGCGACACGTGGGTCAGCACGAAGGTCAATCCCTTGGGAGTCGTGAAGCACCAGGGGAAGGATTCGACGATGGTCCTGACCAAAGTGATTACCGACGCGAAGGACAAGATCGTCGGGACGCCGCAACCCTTCAATCCCATGATGATGCAGCAACCACCTCAGGAATAAGCCTCTTCTCTGTGCAATTCGAGTGTAGGCCGGGCGCCAGGTTTTCTGCGCCGGGTCTACTCCAGGTCGGGAGGCGTAACTTTGCCGATCCAGGAATCATAGTCGCCGGTGTAGCCGACTCGCTCTTGTAAATCATGAATGCGCTGCTCGATTGCCGCGACCTCCCCCTGCGATAGAGCAGGCAGCGTTTGCAGTCTTTCCTGAACTGCCTGAGCCTGTCCAGCGGCCCGGCCTTCGGCGGGCACGTGGAGCGCCGTACGATCTCCGCCCTCATTCCTCCCAATGCCCATGTAGTTCTCGACGAGTTGCGTGGTCACTTTCTGGCTGTGCACGAGTGACACTCGAATGTTGCCTTGCCCCGTGACCACGTTCCCGACACCGAAGACACGATCGCCGCCGGAATAGCGTGGCAAATCTTCGTCAGTGAAGGTGTAGTACTCGCCCTTCATCGCCACGCCCGGAAGGATTTCCGGCACGGAACCGATCGACGAGATCACCAGAGGCGCTCGCAATTCGTGCTCCGAGCCGGGGATCGGCTCCGCCTTCCTCCCTTCGATCTTCGTTTCGGCGACTCTAAGGCCCACCAATCGTCCGTTCTCCATGACGAGGCCGGTTGTGAGCCTTCGATCCTGAAACCGGAATAGGTATCGGTCTCGCGCCAGGCGAAGCATTTTCTGCCGGACCATCTCAGTCTTCGCGATCTGCTCCGGAGTCGCGTTATCCGGTGGCTGCGCCAGCGGCATGTCCTGTTCCCGGCGGCGATAGATCAAAAGGCAGCCCTTCACGCCGAGGTCTTCCGGCTTGATGCCGTGGGCCTTGCACGCGGCCGGGATGCCCTTCTCCAGTTCGTGGATGTTGGTTTCGATGCCGCGGGCCCTCATCGCCCGCTCGTAGTTCTCAAGCTGCAAAACCTTCACGACGTCGATCGAAGCCAGCCCGCCGCCGACGACGATGGCTTCATCCGGAGTCTCGTACCGTGGCCCGTCGTAAGCCTTTTCGTTCTTGTGGTTGTACCAGTAGATGAACGGATTCTGGTAAACCAGGCCTTTGTCGACAAACTTTTCGGCGCCGGGCACTCCCAAATCCCTGTCTCGCCAGGCTCCATTGGCCAGGATGACGGCGGAAAACCCCCAATTGCTGCAAAGATCCTGAAAGTCCACGTCGCGGCCGAGTTTGGTGGATGGAACGAAGTAAACTCCCGGCTTTCTCAGGCGGGCGTCGATCCGGGCGTACTCCTGCTTGCGCTGCTCGACGTGCCAACGAGGCAGGCCGTCTTCGATCTTTCCGTAGGGGCGTTTGTTCTGCTCGAAGACGGCCACGCGGATTCCGTGATCCGCAAGTATCTCCGCAGCAACGGAGCCTGAAATCGCCCCGCCGACTACGGCGACAAAGTATTGTCTGTTTCTCGACATTGGCACCCGGTCAGAGGCTTCGCTGCGATTCAAAGCAGGCGATTGTACACCGGCGCGCTTCGTTTTTGCGCCGCCGGCTAGGCTTCGGAGTCGGAAGTTGAAGAGATGGTTCGAAGAGGCGTATTTTGATATAGTCGCGCGAACTGGGGAATACGCCGGGACGTGCGCCCGTTTCGTGGCGCGCGGAACGGTCCACGGAGGCAGGCATCATGCATGTAGGCTACGGCGCGGGTTTTCAGCACTTGGGTGGATATTCCGACCGGCAGTACATGCGCGAAGAGGTGGGGAACTGCGTCCGCGCGGAAGAGCTCGGCTTTGAATCCGTGTGGGTGACCGAGCATCACTTCGACGACTATTCGGTCAGCCCCGATCCGTGCCAGGTGCTCTCCTTCATCGCCGGCCGGACCAAGCGCGTCAAGCTCGGCTCGATGGTCATCGTGGTGCCGTGGCACGACCCCGTGCGCCTCACCGAGCAGATCTCGCTGCTCGATCACGTCTCCGACGGCCGCTATATCCTCGGCTTCGGTCGTGGCCTGGCGCGCCGCGAATTCGAAGGCCTGCGCATCGACCAGAACGAGGGCCGCCAGCGCTTCGACGAGTACGCGCAGCTGGTGCTCGACGCGCTCGAAACCGGCTACATCGAAGGCGGCGCCACCGTGAAGCAGCCGCGCCGTGAAATTCGCCCGCGCCCGTTCAAGTCATTCAAAGGACGCTCGTTCGCGGCGGCCGCCTCGGCCGATTCCGTGCCCTCGGTCGCGAAACTCGGCCTCGGCATGCTGGTGATCCTGCAAAAGGCCTGGAATCTAGTCACTGCGGACTTCGAGCGGTACCACAAACACTGGCGTGAGTTTCATCCCAATACCGAGCCGCCGAAACCCTTCTGTTCGGGTTTCACTTTCGTGGACGAAAGCGCCGACCGCGCCGAAGAGTTGGCGCGCAAATACCTCGCCGCGAACTACCGCACCGCCCTCGAGCATTACGAAATGCTCGGCAAGCATTTCGACAGCATCAAAGGCTACGAGCGCTATTCGGACATGAGCAAGTACCTCAACGAAATCGGCGCGGACAAGGCCGTCGAGGACTACATCCAGCTCATGGCCTGGGGAACTCCGCAGCAGGTCCTCGAAAAATACGCGGACTACAAAAAGCTGATCGACATGCAGGGCATCATGCCCAACCTGAATTTCGGCGGAATGCCCCACGACGAAGTGCAGCGCAACATCTCCTGCTTCGTAAAACACTGCCTGCCCGAACTGAAGAGCTGGCCGTCCGCGACGCTCGAAGAACCGAAGGAACTCGCTCTGACGGCGGCATAGTTCTCTTTCCTGCCTTCGTAGCGGCGGCCTTCAGTTCGGCAGGAAGCGAAGGGCAGAGCGGTCATTCAAACTCCAACTCTTCATCCTCAATGCGTTCTTGCTCAAGCCGCGACACAGCGGAATCATGCAGCCTCGAGAAAAACTGGTGCCCGATTGTGCCGGGGGTGAACTTGTCTCTCAACTCACCCGCCCGCTCCCCCATCGCGACGTATCTGGGTGAGGGCTGGCCGACCGCTCGCTGGAACGCTCCCGCGTGAGCGTTGCCGATAAGCACGGAAGCTGCACGCCTCCCCAGGTCCTCGTCCACAGGCTGACACTCCTCAATCGCGTGGAGAGCAAAGAAAGGACGGGCCAAGGCAAACTCCTGAGGCGCCGAGCTGATGAGATTGATGATTGCGCGGATTTTGGGCTTTTCCCCTGAGTGCAGCCACTCGTCCAGAGTCGAAAGAGTCGGCGTGTCCAGGCCGCCTATTGCCCAGAAAAGCTGGGTCAGCCAATACCCTTGCTCCGGCTGAGTGATCAGCCGGTCTCGAACTTGCGCCAGAAAGCGTCCGTAGTCTGGCGATTGTTGCAAGACATGAAAATTCGTCCCGAATCCGGTGTGCGGGACGGGGACGTATCCCTTTTCGCCTTCGTCCCTCGTCACCAGGGCTGCGGAATGGTCGAGACGACCGATGATGAATTCGTAGATTTTTAGCGGATGCTCTTGACCAATGGAAGACAAGAATCGGCCAATATGATGACCGCTGATCTCCTTCGTTGGAACTAGCTTATCTAGCAGGTCGCTAACTTCGGCTTCCGACAGGGTGCGGGGATTGATATGGCCGTAATCGAAGGCTCCGCACATCTCCTCTGCCAATGCTTCGTTGTCTGCGATGTCAGTACGAATCAGCAGAACCACAGCTTCGTCCCGGTAGGCCGCATGCGTTCCGATCCTCCCGACGCCTGTGAATGTCAAATGGCGGACCCCTTGATCCGGGTGTTGCGAGAGCCTTGCAAGTATCTGCAAATCAGCGGGGATCGGATCGTTGAGGCTCGGGCCGAGGCAGACCGCGTTGGCCGTGCCGTGCGCGTTACGGGATTTTGGTGGGATGCAGCTTGGGTACCAGCGCTCTCGTACGCGGCAGCGGCGGTGCTCCTCAGGATGCGAAGGGGGACATATATCATGTGGCCGAGGGATGGGTGTGGCTGGTTCAACAAATAGGGAACGAGCGCGCTCAAAAACCTAGCATCCGAACACGATTCTTCAATAAAGCTGACCGCCTTTCCCGATATGTCGATACCGGAGGACTCAGCGTCTTCGGCCATCCGCGCGAGCGCGTCCACCTGCTGGTGCGCAGTTACATGCCTTCGTTGAAATGCTTGGACACCTCGTCTGATTAGCTCCTGATGTTGCCGCTCCCCCTCCTCGATGCTCGCGGCCCCGCCATCGAGTTCCCAAGTTCCAGTGCAGAACGCATCGAACATTAGTAAGTCGTCTGATTGCGGGACCGAGGCAAGAACCGCGCTAAACCGCTGACCCACGGCGTCATCCCGCCCGCGTGGCCGAAGCTGTCGGAGCATCGCCCAAATCTGACGGACCAGCGGAACGGGCAAGGGTGGGCGGCGCAGGCGAGCCTCGATTATTTCGAGGGCCGCAAGTCTTTCTCCGTCTTGCCAGGCGTGCTCTTCCGGCGACACACCCCGCGCAAATGCCGGCAAAAACCCCTGCAAGATCTCAGAAAGAGACTTCACGGCTCTAGAGGCGATCCTCGCGTTATCCGAGAACACACAGCTGCGGACGAGGGCGATCGCTTTTTCGCGAACGGGCTTAATGACCGGGTAGTTGAGCGCAAAACCGCCCAACGTCATGGCGATGCCGTCTGACTCCAGAAACTCACCTTCCCTAGCGAGTAACTTGTCGGCTAGGTCGAGCGGTGTGAAGGATCGGTCGAACGAAGTCACCTCCCTTGATAACTCGGTGGCCATGTCGGCCATGAGATCATTTAGGAGAACCGGTTTGTAACGGCCGTAGGCGGCAAGATCCTCTAGGACGCGTGCTGCGTGCATTGGGTATCGATTTCGGGGCCGCGCGTCTCGCCTCGTCAAAGCCCAAAGAGTTCGCACGGCGTATTCAAGATGGTCGGCGTGATGTGCCATCGCGTTCAGCAACGGGGGAAGAGCGCGTAGCACGTCGTCTTGGTTCACTTCCCAGTCGCCGTACAATGTTGTCGGCCTTGCTTCGGTCTCCATGGCCTGCCGAATCAATCGACCGACCCGGGTTGGCTGGAATAGTGCCGCTTGCTCAAGTGATTTCAGGATTTCGACGCGTACGGCAGCGTCTCCTGTTTCGAACGCATTGTTGAGTGTTTCCCAGATTCTATGGAGCAGCTGAGGCGCCGGTCCCCTCTGTGCGACGCGCCAGTCGAGCTCAGCAAGGTTTCGCAGGATGTTCGAAACGTGCGTGCCGCGATAGTGCTCGAAGACCACGTCAGCGAACCCAGTCAGGTGTCCGGCACGGGCGATGCACGCGCCTTCCAGAAGATAGTCGGACAGGACATCGGGGACGATGCGCACCAGGTTGCCACCTCGCAACAGAAGCCCGTGCCGCTCTAGGATGTCGATGGCGCTTACGATCTCGTCGGCTCGACAATGGAGGATCGCTGCGGCCGGCGTAAGAAACTCGTCGGTGTTCGGTCGCAGTGGACTCAGCGTGGCGATCAGGTTGAGGAGGGCCCGCCAATTTACAGGCCCCTCTGGAAGCAGTTGCTCGTATTCGGCTGAGAAGCGATCGAAGACTTGGTGACGAAACTCTTCCTCGTTTGCCAAGAGAGCAGGTTCGATGGCGCCTCTCGCAATGAGTCGACCGCCGACGACAGTCACGAGCGGCGTATCGGCCGATACTCTCGCAAGGGCGAGAGCATGTTGGGCGTGGGCTGGTCCCAGGGTTTCCTGCGCCAGAGCGGTGACGCTTTGTACGGTAAGACGTTCGAGCCGCTGCAAGCGCCGCAGTTCGGCAGGCTCGAAACGAGTCGCCAGAGCGGCGTCGATTTGGCTGGCGCCGCTCGGCCTTGCACTCAAAACAAGCTTAACGTTCTGATGCTGCCGAAGACGCCGCACTAGCGTCAGCAACTCATTGAGGAACTCGATGCGATGTGCGTCATCGGCAACTATCAGCACGTTGCCGAATGGCACTTCTTTGGCCGCTTCAGCGTGCCAGACCGCATCGTCTCGCACGTAGATGACCTTCGCCGTTCCGATGGCCCGACACCACTCGCGCAGGAGCTTGGATTTGCCTATTCCGCCTCGACCGCTCAGCAAGGCGACGATTTCATGCGGATGCATCAGGAAGGCGTTCAGTGCATCGATCTCGGGAGCTCTCCCCCTAAGCGTTTGGTCGAAGTCAAAGAGCCTAGGCACCCCGGCTCTTTCGTACGGAGCGAAGAACTCCTCCGGCGTCGTGAAGGTCATTCGAGCTCCGGGTCGGCCTTCTGCGTTCCACTTCTCCACAGCTAGGAGGACCTGCAGCTTGAGCTGATCGTCGAGGGCATCTCTCAGAGATGGGGTTGTTTCCTTGTTTATCCAACTGCCCCCCTCTGTCTGGAAGAAGGCGAAGGTCGGCCTGCCCAATTCTTGTGCCCTACGGAACTCCGCGGCGGTATAGGTCAGGTCAACGTTTTCTGGAATGAGCGAACCCGCCATGAAGCCGATCACTAGTATCACAGCGTCGGATAGCTCCAGCTCGCGAAGAGCCACATCAAGTGGTTTTGTGGGTTCTGAGACGAAGAGCTCCATGCCCCAGGGGACTAGTTGAGCTTGCCGCAAAACGTCTTGGACGGCTTGGCGCTCGGGGCGGAGATCCTTGAACGTGGAACTGACGAAGATTCTCATAGCGGGCGATCCGGGTCCATTCGCTCGGCTGGACTCAATATATTCTAATCCTGTATGTTAACAAGTCTCTAAATCTAGGGATATGGCATGTTCGCCGAGCACAGCATTTCCCAGCTCTCCCGGGCGGGGTTAACCTCTGCCGCGCCTCCGGCGCTTGTTTGAAAGCGTTCTATAAAAGTCCACATAACTCGCTTGACAAAATCGAATCATTTTTGTGCTAGGGTAAATTGGGGTGTTTTTTGCCCCCAGAAAGGATGCGGAATGGTGAAAAGAAGGGCGAGGTTCAAGGTACGAGGGCGAGCAGTTCCCGAGACGGTGCCCGCCGCGCGCGTAGAGCGATTCACTGCCGATTCGCTAACCACCGTTCAGCATCTTCCAATTCCTAATCGAGAAATCCAGGAATTAGAATATGGTCCAACTGACTGAAAACAAACAACGGCGACCGTTTCTAATCGAGAATTTTCGTGGGGCTCCCTTCGCCACAGCTCCAACAGCAGATCCCTCACCGCTGTTCGCAAACGACGCGACCAGGTTCGGGATGACAATCCTTGTCGGATTGTCAATCGCGCTGGGGCCTGAAATACACGGCGGCGAGGGACGGCAGCCGGAGCTTGATCGAATACGGCCGATCGTTCCACGGGATCGGCTCCGCCTGGACGCCTCCGGCGTTGCCGATGTCGCCGCCTTCGTAGTATTTCGAATCGGTGTTCAAAATCTCGCGATAGAAACCAGGCTGCGGAACTCCCACCCGGTAATCCTCCCGAAGCACAGGCGTGAAGTTGCAGACCGCGACAACGAAATCTTCGGGGTTTCTGGCGCGGCGCAGGAAGGAAAGAACGCTCGCGGCGGCGTCGTTCGCGTCCAGCCACTCGAAGCCGGACCACTCGAAATCAACCTCATGGAGCGCCTTCTCCCGCAAGTGCAAGCGGTTCAGGTCCGCGAGCAGGCGCTGGATGCCGCGGTGGGGCGGGGAATTCTCGAGCGACCATTCGACCGAGCCGGCGTCCCAGAATTCATTCCGCTGGCCAAGCTCGCCGCCCATGAAAAGAAGCTTCTTGCCCGGATGTGCGTACTGATAGCCGAAAAGCAATCGCAAGTTGGCGAATTTCTGCCAGTCGTCGCCCGGCATCTTTTCGAGCAGAGCGCGCTTTCCGTGCACGACTTCGTCGTGCGAGAGCGGCAGGACAAAATTCTCGTGGAATGCGTACAGCATGGAGAAGGTCAGCTCGTTGTGATGGTGCTGCCGGTGCACGGGATCGAGCGACATGTAGCGCAGCGTGTCGTTCATCCAACCCATGTTCCATTTCAGGTCGAAGCCGAGGCCCCCGACGTACGTGGGACGCGAGACCGCGGGCCAGGAGGTGGACTCTTCGGCGATCATCAGCGCACCCGGATGGCGCTGGTGCACGACCTCGTTCAGCCGCTTCAGAAAGGCGATCGCCTCCAGGTTCTCGCGTCCGCCGAACGCATTGGGAATCCATTCGCCCGGTTTGCGCGAATAGTCCAGATAGAGCATCGACGCGACGGCGTCCACGCGCAGTGCGTCGATGTGATATTTGTTGATCCAGAAGAGCGCGTTCGAGAGCAGGAAATTCTGCACCTCGTTGCGCCCATAGTTGAAGACGAGCGTGCCCCAATCGGGATGAGCGCCCAGGCGCGGGTCCGCGTGTTCGTAGAGATGCGTGCCATCGAAAAAAGCCAGGCCCTGCGCGTCGCGAGGAAAATGCGCCGGCGTCCAATCCAGGATTACGCCGAGGCCTTCCTGGTGACATCGATCGACGAAATACATGAAATCGGAGGGCGAGCCGAACCGGCTCGTGACGGCGTAATAGCCGACGGTCTGATAGCCCCACGAGGCGTCGAATGGATGTTCCATGATTGGCATCAGTTCGATGTGCGTGTAACCCATCTGCTTCACATACGGGATGAGTTGCTCCGCCAGTTCGCGATAGGTGAGCCAGCGATCTCCCTCCTCATGATTGCGGCGCCATGCGCCGGCGTGGACTTCATAAGTGGACATCGGGGAGTGCAACCAGTCGCGCGAGGCGCGCGCTTCGAGCCACGCGGAGTCGTTCCAGCGGTAGCGGTCGATGTCGCAAACGACGGACGCGCTCTTCGGGCGTAGTTCCCCCGCAAATCCGTAGGGATCCGCCTTCAATCCCAGATGGTTTCCGACCCGCGAAAGGATTTCGAATTTGTAGAGGGTGCCTTCGTCGAGACCGGGCATGAAAATCTCCCAGATGCCGCTCGCCCCGCGACTACGCATGGCGTGGACGCGCCCGTCCCAGGAGTTGAAGTCGCCGACGACGCTCACGCGCTGCGCGTTTGGCGCCCAGACGCCGAAATGAACTCCTCGCACGCCCGCCAGCTCGCGCACGTGCGCGCCCAGTTTCTCGTACTTGAGGTAATCAGTGCCCTCGCCCGACAAGTAGAGATCATAGTCGGTCAGAATTGGCGGGAACGCGTAGGGATCGTGCGTTTCGATGCTCGTGCCATCTGCGAAGCGGAAGCGCAAGCGGTAGGCTGCGGGAGGCACGGGCTCGCCGTCGCGTAGGTGTGGGATTCCGGCAGGAAGGATGGCTTCAAATAGGCCGTCCGGATGAATCAGCGTCGCCGGATGGACGGCTTGGTTAGCGCTCCAAACGATGCTGACGTCGCGAGCACCCGGGCGAAAAACACGGATCGTCAGCGCGCGCCCCGCGCCCCGATCGAGCCAGTGCGGGCCCAGCAGTTGGAAGGGGTCCGGATGTTCCCCGCGAATCACACTCTCGAGTTCGTTCCGGGGCTTTTCCGGAACGTGGCCCGTCTCGCTCGATGCTTTCTCGGTCTCGCTCATCTGCGTCCCAGTCATCATCTTACCGGAGCCGGGGCGCGGCTCCAAACCTCCCCCGGAGACGTCCGCCTCCGAGGAACACGCGGACTCGCTCCTACAGCTTCGAACGGGTATTGATACTGCGTCGAAACCTGTAGGTGATTACTTCCTATATAACTTAATGATTAGTAAATGAGCAAAAACAGGGCGATTTTGGTACCAAGGTACCATTGCGAGGGCTAAGGCCCTGCCGCTATAGATAGAAGTCTGGGGTTCGTCCGCGGAGGCCTGCTATCGGCTTCCGGTACAGGATTTTTCCCTATTATTGACCATGTCGAACAGAACTGCCACGCTTCGTCCCAAGCGGCAGCGTCCTTCCCGCGCCTCGAAGGATGCCAAGCCTGAAGCAGACCCGAGCACAGGCTTCTCGGCACCGTCCAAGACCTCACTCGCCAACGACACGAACTTCGAGCTCCTCTTCTCGAAGAATCCGCGTCCAATGTACGTGATCGACCGTCAGACGTTGCGTTTCCTCGAGGTCAACGCGGCCGCCATCAATCAATATGGGTTTTCGCGCGAAGAGTTTCTCGCCATGGATGTGACGGACATACGGCCTTCCGAAGATGTCCCGCGCCTCCTGGAATCCATCCGAGAGCGAAGTGGTTTCGTCGCGTCCAAGGGTCATTGGCGGCATCGCCGGAAGAACGGGGAGGTCTTCGATGTCGAGATTACGACGCAATCCATTCCGTTCGCCGGTCACGACGCAGTTCTGGCCGTTGGGCAAGACATCAGCGCTCGCATGGCGGCGGAGGAAAAGGTAGCCGAGCATACAGCCTACCTGCAAGCGCTGACTCAGAATAATCCCCTCGCCATCGTCACTGTGGACGCAGACCGCCGAGTCCAGATGTGCAATCCCGTTTTCGAGCGACTCTTCGGGTATTCCTTGACCGAGATTCGCGGCAAAACGCTTGAATCGTTGCTGGCGCCCCCTGGCGAAGAAAGCGAAATGATCGGGCTGATCGGTCTGGCGAAATCCGGGGAGGTTGTGCGCGTGACAGGGAAACGGCGACGCCGCGACGGCTCGCTGGTGGACGTGCGGATTCTTGGAGTGCCTCTCATCGTCGATGGGAAGCGAACCGGCAGCTTCGGCATGTACGAGGACATTACAGAAAGGATCCGCGCCGAGGAAGCCCAGCGGCTCGCCGAAGAGAGATACCGCAGGATTTTCGAGAACGCCGTCGAGGGCTTCTTTGAATCAACACCGGCCGGACGGTTTGTGACCGTGAATCCCGCCATGGCCCGCATCGCAGGCTACTCCTCACCCGCGGAGATGATCAACGAGATTTACGACATGGGCAAGCAGCTCTATGTCGAGCCGGAGACCCGCAAGGACGTGAAGCGAAGGCTGGAGAAGGACGGCATTCTCGAGGGTTATGAGTGCCACATGCTCCGCAAGGACGGCAGCAGTATCTGGATTTCGCTGAACGCCCGGGCCTTGCGCGACGCCAGCGGCAAGATCGTCACCCATGACGGGACGGCAGTAGACATTACGGAGCGAAAGCGGTCGGAACTCGAGCGGCAGGTCACCACGGAGATCAGTCACGCCGTCAGCGTCACGGACAATTTGGATGACTTGCTCGGCCTGATCCATCGAGCTCTCAACAAAGTGATTGCGGCGGACAACTGCTTCGTCGCGCTGGTTGACGCCTCCGGGATGATTTCCTTCCCGTTCTTTGTCGATCGACATGATTATCGCCCGCAGCCGAGAAGCAAAATGGGACGGGGTTGCGCCGCTTATGTCTTTCGGACGGGCCAGCCGATGCTGGTCTCCGCGGAGCGACACCGCCAGCTTATTGAGAGCGGTGAAGTAGAGTTGCTCGGCACACCGGCGCGTTCCTGGCTCGGAGTTCTCTTGCGGACTCCGGTGCAGAAGATCGGGGTCCTGGCCGTACGGGACTACGATCACGACAATGCATACACCCAGCGCGACGTCGAATTCCTTACGTCTGTTGGCGGGCAGATCGCTCTGGCGATCGAGCGCAAGCGCGCCGAAGAAGCCCTGCGCGCCAACGAAGCCCGCTTGCGCGTCCTGATCGAGCAGTTGCCCGCGGTGCTGTGGGCGGTCGACAAGAATCTGCATTTCACGTCGGTGATGGGTGCGGGCCTGGCGCGGTTAGGTCTCAAGCAGAATCAGCTAGTCGGCATGACTCTGTCTGAATACTTTGAGACTTCCGACCGGACGTTCGTACCCGTCGCCGCTCATCACCGGGCAGTCCTTGGCGAGCCCGTGACGTTCCACTTGGAGTGGAAGGGCGGGTCGTACGCGTGCCACGTCGAACCTCTTCGAGACTCAGCGAACCAGTTGCAGGGCGCGATTTGCATGGCGCTTGACGTCACCGACCGCAAGCAACTCGAAGAGCAGTTCCGACAGGCCCAGAAAATGGAAGCTGTCGGCCGCTTGGCCGGAGGAATCGCGCACGATTTCAACAACCTTCTCATGGTAATCCAGGGTTACGCCGACTTGCTGACCGACAGGCTGCCCGCAGGAGATTCTTTGCGGCGCAATGCGGAGCAGATCCGGACCGCCGCGCAGCGTGCATCGTCGCTCACGAGGCAGCTCCTCGCCTTCAGCCGCAAACAGATCATGGAGCCCAAGGTTCTCAATATCCAGACGGTCGTCGCCGACATGGAAAAGATCCTGCGCCGGCTGATCGGTGAGGACATTGACCTCGAGACCTCATATGCGCCGGACCTTGGACTCGTGAAGGCCGACCGCAGCCAGATCGAACAAGTCATCATGAATCTGGCCGTGAACGCCCGCGACGCGATGCCAGATGGCGGGCGCCTCACCATCGAGACCTCCAATGTCGAATTTGATGCCTCTCGCTCGCATCCGCCCGTAGTGCTGGCACCGGGGAAATACGTGATGATCGCCGTTACGGACAACGGCTCCGGCATGGATGCCGAGACGCAAGCCCACATCTTTGAGCCTTTCTTCACGACGAAAGAACAGGGCAAGGGAACAGGCCTCGGCCTCGCGACCGTCTACGGCGTCGTTAAGCAGAGCGGCGGCTACGTTTGGGTCTACAGCGAGCCGGGCCACGGAACCACGTTCAAGATCTACCTCCCCAAGATCGAGGAAGAGGTGACGGCCGAAAGTCGCGACATCCGCGTTGCTTCCGATTCTCTGCCGCGCGGTTCGGAAGTTATTCTTTTGGCCGAAGATGAGAAGGGAGTTCGCGAGCTGGCGCGCGAATATCTCGAAATGAGCGGGTATACGGTGCTCGAAGCCGAGAATGGCCACACAGCCCTTGAATTGGCCGCCATGCACGTTGGTCCGATCCACCTGCTGATGACGGACGTGGTGATGCCCGGCATCAGCGGGCGCGAACTGGCCGATCGCGTCGTTGGCATCCGCCCAGGGATCAAAGTCCTTTACATGTCTGGCTACACGGATCAGGCGGTGGTGCACCATGGCATTCTCAAAACCGATGCCGTCCTTCTCCAGAAGCCTTTCACCTTGGCGACACTCGCCGCCAAGCTGCGCGAGATACTCGCCCCACAACCTGTCCAGTGAACTTCGCCGCCCGGCCTACCCTCCGCAAGCTCGCCGCATACGCCTGAGCCTGAGCGGAACACTTGCACGCTAACGAGCCATTCACCCCCGAAGTTCCCGCTCTCTAGCTCACGGCCCATTCGCTCGTCGGGCAGAGCCTGAACTCCTTTGGCGATAAGGAGTTGCGCCGCCACCAGCCGTGCGAAATGAGCCGTCGATAGCCTTGGCGACGCACGTGCTTTCTCATATGTGCGCGCAGCGGCCGGATCCGGCGAGCTGACTGAAACAAACAGCAAGGGCAAGGGGGGAAATGATGGAAGCTACGACCCAGTTTCGGACCTTTCACTCTGAGGTGAGCGAGGAATGCATTGGCGAGCATCGCCTGTGGACGGCGGTCATCACTCGCGCCGTGGAAGATTGGCGCGTGGGGACGTTGCGCGTGCGGCGCGACGCGCAGCGATTTCTCTTCGAAGACGAAAACGATTTCAGTCGCGTATGTGCGAGTGCTGGTCTTGACCCCAGCAGCTTGCGCGCCCAACTCCTCAGGATCGGCCGCAAGATCGAGATGAACGGTCCCTGGCGCCACCCGCTCGCGGCCTGACCCGCATGGGGGCCACGAGCTCGTCCTCAGCGAGAATCGTCCGGCCTTTCGGCTTTGTCTGTCGTAGAATCCTCGCGCCCGCTCATCGCGTAAATGATGACCCTTTCCTCGAGCGACACAGTTTGCCCGGAAAAACGGCTGCTCGTCTACTGCGCCCGGACGCGGATGGAGCTGGCCATCGCGGAAAAGATTCGCGCACTGGTCGCCCGTCCTCTGGACTGGGATTATTTGTTTTCCGAAGCCGCTGAAAATTCGCTGACACCTCTCCTTGCCCGGAATCTTTCGGTCTCGGCGGCCGAGATTGTTCCGCCTGATCAAATGAAGCGGCTGACGGAGGCTACGCGCGCGAACACTGCGCGCTGCCTGATTCTGACCGCAGAGCTCATCAAGATCATGGATCTGTTTCAGTCGGAAGGCATTCCCGCAATTCCCTACAAAGGTCCGGTCATCGCCGCGCAAGCCTATGGCGACGTGACGCTGCGCGAATTCGAGGATCTCGACATCGTCTTGCGTCAGCGCGACATGGCGAAAGCAAACGATATCGTAACCAGCATTGGCTATGCCCCGAAATTCCCGTGGATTCTCTCGCCCGGCGCCGCCGCGTCGCTTGTGCCCGGCGAATACAACTACCGCGAAAAATCGCACCGTATGATGGTGGAGCTCCACACGGAAGTAACTCTGCGCCATTTCCCCGTGCCTCCGGATCTCGATGACCTCGCCCGCCGCCTGGTTCCCGTCGCTCTCAGCGGCCACGAAGTCCGGACGTTTGCGCCCGAAGATGTGCTTCCGATCCTGTGCATTCACGGATCGAAGGACTTTTGGGAGAGAATTTCCTGGGTTGCAGACATCGCGGAACTGGTGCAAGCGTACCCGCAGCTCGATTGGGACGTGGTTTTGCGTCGCGCGGAATCCTGGGGTGCGCAGCGCATGCTTCATCTCGGGCTGGCGCTCGCCGCCGGGCTTCTGGACGCCTCGCCGCCCGAGGAAATTCTCTCGCGCGTGCGTGGAGATCGTGTCGCTGCGAGCGTGGCGTCCGAAGTGATACAGAGGTTCTTGCGCCGTGAAGAGCGTAGGTTCGATGCGGCTGGGCGCTTCCGGTTTCGCCGCCGCATGGTCCAGGGTGTTCTCGCCGGATGGCGCTATTCGATCCGTCTCGCCGTGATCCCCGCCGAAGAAGACTGGTTGATGGTGCGCCTGCCGCGTCCGCTCGCCCCGCTCTATGTGGCGCTGCGTCCGCTCCGGCTTCTGCGCAAGTACGGCTTGAGCGGCGGGCGCGTTGCGGGGCCCCCTGCCTGAGGGGTCATGCTAGGCCGGAGGATTCAGGGACGAACGATCATCACTTCAGTGGACTTGACGAGGGCCGCGGCCTTGTCTCCTACCTTCAGCCGCATCTCGCGAACCGCGTCGGCGGTAATGATCGACGTGATGTGTTGCCCTCCGATCGACAGAGTCACCTGGGCGATCAAGCCGCTCACTTTGACCTCGGTTACCCGGCCCATGAGCTGGTTGCGCCCGCTGATCCTGCGGAAATTCGTCCGGCGCTCGCTTACGTCGCCCTGTTCCGAGGCCCGGTAGAGGAACTTGTCCACTTCCTTCTCGGGGACGCGATGGTGGCCTCCGGCCGTCTTCACCGTGCGTATCTTTTCCTTGTAGATCCATTGCTTCAGCGTCGGGTAGCTGATCCCCAGCACCTGCGCCGCTTCGCGGGGTGTATATAACTTCATGCTTTGCCTGCCGGACGGAGAATATATGCAGGTTGGAGCTTGTCATTTCGAAGCTCGTTTGTAAAGCAGCGTGGAGTCGTTCGCGCCGCGGCCCCATCCAATTGTGTTAGCGTACTACCGCAACGACGCAGGCGAGGGAGGAACCGGAAAATGGAACTGGGACTCAAAGGCAAAGTCGTTCTGGTCACCGGATCGAGCAAAGGCATCGGCCGCTCGATCGCTGCCGCTTTCGCACGCGAGGGATGCCAGGTGGTGATCAACGGCCGCCATGCGAAGGAACTCGATGCGACAGCCGCAGAGCTACGCGGCAACGCGCAGGCTGCCGTCCATGCAGTTGTTGCGGACGTGACCGAGGCCGAAGGCGCGAAGCGCGTTGTGGACGAAACGGTCGCGCACTTCGGCACGATCCATATCCTCGTCAACAATGCGGGCGGCGCAGGCCGCTTCGGCTCCTTCGCGGACCTCACGGACGACGAGTGGATCGGCGCGTTCAATCTCAATGTTTTGTCAGCCGTTCGCGCTACGCGCGCGGCCTTGCCTCACATGCAAAAGCAGAGGTGGGGCCGCATCGTCAACATTTCCTCCGAGTCCGGCGTCCAGCCCGACGCGATGATGCCGCACTACAATGCCGCCAAATCTGCCCTCAACAGTCTTACAAAAAGCCTCTCGAAGGCCTACGGCAAGGAGGGCATCCTCGTCAACACTGTCTCGCCTGCCTTCATTCGCACACCGCTTCTCGAAGGCATGTTCGAACAGCAGGCGCGCACCAGGGGCATCACAGTGGATGAAGTCGAGCAGGTCCTCCTGCGCGAGTTTCGCCCCAACATCGTTCTGGGCCGCGCTGGCAAGTCCGACGAGACAGCCGGGATTGTCGTCTTCCTGGCATCCGAACAGGCGTCGTTTATCACTGGCTCGAACTTCCGTGTCGACGGCGGCTCCGTCGCGAGCATCTGAGCGAGGAGGTTGTCTTCGGTTTCTCTGCCTTCTCCTTGCGCCGAGCGGTGTGGCGAAGCGTGCGCCGGCGCCTGCAGGCGCCGGCAACTCGAAACAGGAAATTTCGACTGTTTGGCGATTCGTGCGGTAAAATCCCAGGCGCGATGGTCAGGAGGAGATGATGAGCTTAACCGCGAAACCGACTGCCACCACACAGGACGACAAGCGAGCCGAGAATGCGCTCAAAGCGCTGACACGCTTCGGCCAGTCCGTCTGGCTCGACTACATCCGCCGCGATCTGATGTCATCGGGCGAACTCGCGCGCTTGATCGAAGAAGACGGGCTGCGCGGCATGACCTCCAACCCCGCGATCTTTGAGAAAGCCATCGCGGGAAGCACGGACTACACGCAGGCGCTGGAAGAGCTCGCCAAGCGCAAAGATCTCGACGCCAAGGGAATCTACGAGCAGCTCGCGATTCGCGATATTCAGGACGCCGCCGATGCGCTGCGCCGCGTTTACGATCAAACGAAGCGCCGCGACGGCTACGTCAGCCTCGAGGTCTCGCCCTATCTCGCGCACAAGACCCAGGAAACGATCGACGAAGCGCGCCGCCTCTGGAAAGCTGTCGCTCGCGACAACGTCATGATCAAGGTTCCCGGCACGCCCGAGGGAATTCCCGCGATCCGCGACCTGATCGGCCGGGGCATCAACGTCAACGTCACGCTGCTTTTCGCTCAGGATGTTTATGAGACCGTCGCCGAGGCGTACATCGCCGGGTTGGAAGGTTTCGGGAAGAGCGGAGGCGATGTGAGCCGCGTCGCCAGCGTGGCCAGCTTCTTCGTCAGCCGCATCGACACGCTGATTGATGGCAAGCTTGCGGATCTCATCAAGAATCCGCCGCCGGGCTCGGACCAATCCCTTCTCCGCGGCCTTCAGGGCAAGGTCGCTATCGCGAACGCGAAGCTCACCTATCAGAAGTACAAAGAGATTTTCAGCGGCCCACGCTGGCAGGTCCTCGCCGGACGCGGCGCAACCACTCAGCGCGTCCTTTGGGCCAGCACCGGAACGAAGAACCCCGCTTACAGCGACATACTCTACGTCGAGGAGCTCATCGGTGCGGATACCGTGGACACGATTCCCCCGGCGACGCTCGACGCGTTTCGCGACCACGGCAAGCCTCGCGCGAGCCTTGAAGAAGACATCCCCGGCGCGCGCAAGACGATGCTCGATCTCGGCCGCGCGGGGATCTCCATGAAGGCAGTGACGGATCAGCTCACCGAAGACGGCGTCAAATTGTTCGCCGACGCGTTCGACAAGCTCCTCGCCGCCGTCGAGAAGCAAGCGAAAAGCGCCGCAGCCCGATGAGCGACCATTTGCCTGAGGCTCTCGCGCAAGCCGTGAAGGCCACGATCGAGGACTGGAAAGCCAACAACAAGGTCCAGCGCCTTTGGGCGCGCGATGCTTCGCTCTGGAGCAACACCGACGAAAGCAAATGGCTTGGCTGGCTTGGCATCGTGGAAGAGCAGATTGCGGACCGCCAGCGTTTCCAGAAGATTGCCGAAGAAATTCGCTCGGCGGGATTCAAGCAGGCAGTGCTTCTCGGCATGGGCGGATCGAGTCTCTGCGTCGAGGTCCTGAAACTTACGTTCGGAAACATTCCGGGCTATCCCGAATTTCTGGTCCTCGACTCGACCGATCCGGCGCAAATCAAGGCCCTCGATGCCAAACTCGACCTGGCGAAAACGATTTTCATCGTTTCGAGCAAGTCGGGCAGCACGCTCGAGCCGAACATTTTCCAGCAGTACTTTTTCGAGCGCGTGAAGCAAGCCGTCGGCGCCGAGGCAGGCAAGCGCTTCATCGCGATCACGGATCCTGGCTCGCACATGCAGAAAGTCGGGGAGGGCGCCGGCTTTCGCCACATCTTCTTTGGCTTGCCTTCCATCGGTGGGCGCTATTCGGCGCTCTCGAATTTCGGCATGATTCCCGGAGCGATTCAGGGACTCGACGTCGCGAAATTTCTCGATCGCACGCAAAAGATGGTCCGCGCGTGTGGCTCCTCAGTCTCCGCCGATCAGAATCCGGGCGTGATTCTCGGCGGGACCCTCGGGACGCTCGCAAAAGGCGGGCGCGACAAGCTCACAATCTTCACGTCACCCGGGATTTCGGATTTGGGCGCCTGGCTCGAGCAATTGATCGCCGAATCGACGGGCAAGGAAGGCCACGGAATAATCCCCGTGGACCGCGAGCGGATCGGCCCGCCGGAAGTGTACGGCAACGATCGGGTCTTCGCGTATCTGCGCCTGGAATCCGCGCCCGATTCCAAGCAGGACGCAGCCGTCGCAGCGCTGGAGAAGGCAGGCCAGCCCGTCATCCGCATTCCCGTCCCGGAAATCTACGATCTCGGCCAGGAATTCTTCCGCTGGGAGATCGCCACGGCGGTCGCGGGGTCCGTGATCGGCATCAACGCGTTCAATCAGCCCGACGTCGAAGCGAGCAAGATCGAGACTCGCAAGCTGACCGAGCAATATGAGAAATCGGGGTCGCTTCCGCCCGAGTCGCCAGTGTTGCAGGAGGCTGGCATCAAGCTGTTCACCGACGAGAAAAACGCCGCCGCCCTGAAGCAAGCCGCGGGCGGCGATGCGACGCTCACTGGATACATTCGCGCGCATCTCGGCCGCCTGCGCGCGGGCGACTATTTTGCGGTGCTCGGCTATATTCAGATGAACGACGCCCACGAATCGCAACTCCAGTCGATTCGCCACGCCGTCCGCGACAAGAAGCGCGTCGCCACCTGCCTGGGCTTTGGGCCGCGGTTTTTGCATTCCACCGGCCAGGCGTATAAGGGCGGCCCGAATTCGGGCGTCTTCCTGCAGATCACCTGCGATGACGCCGCAGACTTGCCAGTGCCGGGACAGAAGTACACCTTCGGAGTCGTGAAAGCGGCCCAGGCCCGCGGCGATTTTCAGGTCCTTGCCGAACGCAACCGCCGCGCCCTGCGCGTCCATCTCGGCGCGGATGTTGCCGCCGGCCTTACGAAGCTCCAGCATGTGATTCAGCAGGTGCTCTCCTGAAGTTGGCCCGGCGCCCTTCAAGCCCTGCTCAAGAGTCCATGAGTGGTCATTCTGAGCGGAGCGAGGAATCTCTCTTTGATACTCTGTTCTTATCGGAGCATGGCCAGGAGGCATAGGTGACGGACTCGGCTGATTCCGCGGTTCCGGTGCAAGGAGCGCCCGGCGCTCCTGCGGGTCCGTGCGCGATGGCTCTGTTTGGCGCGGGCGGAGACCTCACCAAGCGCAAACTGATTCCCGCGATCTATAACCTCGCGAAAGGTAAGTTGCTTCCCGAGCAGTTTGCAATCGTGGGCGTCTCGATCGAACCGTTCTCGACCGAACAATTCCGCACGCAGATGACCGAGGACATGAAGCAGTATTCGGAAGAAAGCGTGGACATGTCGTCCTGGGACTGGTTCGTCAAGCGCCTCTACTACATCCGCGGCGATTTCGAGGACCCTGAGCTGTACGTGAAATTGCGGGACACCCTCGCCCAGGTGGACCAGGAGCAGGGCACGCAGGGCAACTACCTGTTTTATCTCGCCACGAGTCCCGCATTTTTCCCGGTTGTCGTGGAACAGCTCGGCGCAGCGAGTCTTACGAAGCAGGAAGGCGCCAAATGGCGGCGGGTCGTGATCGAAAAGCCGTTTGGCCACGACCTCCCCTCGGCGGTAGCTCTGAATCATGCGGTCGGCCAGGTCGTCGAGGAAAAGCAGATCTACCGCATCGATCATTACCTCGGCAAGGAGACCGTTCAAAACATTCTTGCATTCCGCCTTGCGAATGGCATCTTCGAGCCGGTGTGGAATCGCCGCTACGTGGACCACGTGCAGGTCACCGTCGCCGAAGAGCTCGGCGTCGAGCTTCGCGGCGGCTACTACGAAACTGCCGGCGCGCTGCGCGACATGGTGCCCAATCACATCTTCCAGTTGATCACGCTCACCGCCATGGAGCCGCCGATCGACTTCGATGCTGACGCGGTCCATGACGAGCAGACGAAGATCCTCCGCGCGATTCAGCCGCTCAGCCCGGAAAAGGTTCTCGATCATGCCGTGCGCGGGCAGTACGGCGAAGGAATGATCGACGGCAAACGCGTCCCCGCTTACCGCAGCGAGCCGCAGGTCGCGCATGATTCTCAGACTCCGACCTTCGTCGCCATGGCCCTGCACATCGACAACTGGCGCTGGGCCGACGTGCCTTTCTATCTCCGCACCGGCAAGCGCATGGCCGCGCGCTCGACGCAGATTGTGATTCGGTTCCGGCGTCCGCCGTTCGTCCTCTTTCGCAAGACTTCCGTCGACAGATTTACGCCCAATGAGCTCGTCATCAACATTCAGCCGAATGAAGGCATCTCGCTGAGTTTCCAAGCGAAAGTTCCCGGACCCGTCGTCCGCCTCGGCGCCGTGAATATGGATTTTCAGTACTCGGACTACTTCGGGACGCGGCCTTCTACAGGATATGAAACGCTGATCTACGACTGCATGATGGGCGACCCTACTCTTTTCCAGCGCGCCGATATGGTCGAGGCCGCGTGGACCGTGGTTCAGCCGATCCTCGATGTCTGGAAGGCGCTTCCTCAGCGCGATTTCCCGAACTACGCCGCAGGCACCTGGGGACCGCCGCAAGCGGATGAACTTCTCAAGCGCGAAGGCCGCGAATGGCGCGATCCGACACGCAACAACGGCCCGCACCACGCCGCGCCAGCCTGAGCGTGGCTTTGGTTCTGGCCCAGCGCGTCCTTTTTGCTATAATTCCCGGCACTGGAACACTAGTATAGGGGTGGACGGCGACCGCCCGACAGCCGCGGGCTACCCACGAATCCATGGACTTTGACCACCTCATCACTTTTCTCGAGATTGCCAAGCAGGGGAGCTTTTCGCGCGCGGGCCAGAAGCTCTATCGATCGCAGCCGGCCGTGAGCGCCCAGATCCGCCAGCTCGAGCAGGAGTACGGCCAGAAGCTTTTCGACCGCGTCGGGAAGTCCGTGCGGCTCACGGTTGCGGGCGAAACGCTGCTCGAATACGCAGGGCGCATGCTGACGCTGCGCAACGAATCGTTGCGCGCCGTGGCGGACCAATCGAGCACGCCGCACGGCACCCTCGCCATCGGAGCGAATGAGGCGACCTGTCTCTACGTGCTGCCGGACATCTTCGCCGAATACAACCGGCGCTTTCCCGGCGTGCAGATCAGCATCTACCGGAATTTCAGCCACAAGGTTCTCGAAAAAGTGGAAGACGGCACGGTGGACGTCGGCATCGTGACGCTGCCGGTGAAGTCGCCGAGCCTCAAGGTGCACTCCATTTTTCGGGATCGTTTGGTGTTGATGTGCAGC
>Ga0187872_10001320_pt1 | contig 25608 bp, 33 predicted proteins | sample June2016WEW_16_4_FD_132973 | JGI IMG/M metagenome (GOLD analysis project Ga0187872, IMG submission 132973) | Peatland microbial communities from SPRUCE experiment site at the Marcell Experimental Forest, Minnesota, USA - June2016WEW_16_40 | ecosystem: Environmental > Terrestrial > Soil >...
CGAACCCGGGAAACTCTCGAACAAGCCATTGCCGATGCCCTCAAAAGGATCACACCGGACAACGCCAGGGCGTGGTTCAGGCTCTGCAATGCAGTCTACAGCATTTCCTAAAATGCTCTAGTCGTGGGTTAGGCTGAGTTTGTTTTGAGAACGCAGTCCAGAGCCACAAGCGGAGGAGCCGGTCACTACATAATGACTACCCCGATTTTCGAGTTCTGTCCGGATGGCCGGTAACACGACCGGAACTCGGCTTGGGACTGCACAAGGAAGCGCGCCGGTGGCGCCGCCTGTTCAGGTCTTCGCCCAGTGCGCGGTCCAGGCATGGACGAGCGAATCGTCGAGCGTTGCCAGCGCCTTCTCCACGCCATTCTGCGCGTCAATGGCGGCCAGAAGCTGCTGCGCGTGTTCGCTCACATTGCTCGCCAACTTCGGGTTGCGCTGGCGTAGCGCGACGGCGAGGAATCCGGCCTGCACGGCAGCATGAACGCGGCGCACGCCAAGCTCGGTGGGCGCGCCTTTACTAGGCAGGTCTGGATCGTCGGCAAAGCTGCCATGCACGGGAACCTGACGCGAGGCCGCGCCCGTAGAGAAGATGGCAAAGACCCCCTGCGCGCCAAGAGCTAGCGCCAGCCGCGCGGTGATCCCGCCGGACCACATCGGTTTTAGTCCCAATTGTCGCGCGCGCTGCTCGATTACGACGATGTGCTCCAGCGTCAAAACGCCTTCCGGATGCTGCGCATCGCGCACCAGATGCCGGCCAGCAAGCCGGTCGGGGCAGTCGAACAGCGCCAGCCTGGCGCCTGCAGCGCGTACCTTTTCTATCCACACGAGCGCCGCCTCTACGCATCGTGAGGCGTCGAAGGCATCGTCATCGGTCACCAGCGGCGTATCGACGTAAAATGCCGGAACTGCCGTCCAACCTTGCGTCCAGCGGCTGATCATCGCAACGACACGTTCCTGCTCGTCGAGAGTGAGCGGCACAAGCCCGTATTTTCCCGCCGTGAATCCGTAAGAGCGCGCCGCCTGCAGGCCCGTCCAGATCGTTCGCGCCGCAGAGTCGACATCCACTTGATAGCGGTAGACGAGGCGGACACTGTGTTGCCGGGCCGCGGCGAAGAGATTACGGAGCGTGGCCGCGTCCACGATGTTGAGCAGCGAAGCGACGCTTAAGCGCTCACGCGCCGCGGGGGTCAGGTCGCCATCGATCGCGACCTCGGGAACGCCAGCCTGCGCAGCAATGGAAAGCACGCGCTTGATCTCTTCGGTCGCAACGTCATCGCGGATCGCGCCGGTCGCGATGGATAGAAGGGAGAGCTTGTGAAGTGCGGCGGGGCCGAGGAGCCCTCGACTGCGGGCAGCTTCCAGCTTTGCGACCAGCTTCGATACGGCTGCCGGCGCATCGGAGGGTTCGACAATGAGGCGGACTGTGAGCGGCCGCGGAACGCCATCGGGTGTTTTCAGGAAAGGCGCAAACACCGCAAACACGCGCGCCAGCCATTCTTCTTCATTCTGCGCGGCATCGGCGGTGGAAAACTCCGGCAGCAGCCGGTAGAGCCGCGCGTTCACTCGCACGCCAACATTGGTCGAGCAGAGCGTGCGCTCAAACGCAGCCGCAATCAACTTCGCGTACTCATCGGGCCCGATCGGCCCTTCACCGGCGCTGACCATTCGCTCGCCGTCGATCATGACGCCCAGCGGCATGGGTGCTGTGGGGTGCAGGGTGCGGGCTTTGGCCGAGGCATAGGCTGCTCGCGCGATGGTTTCCGCGTTTTCGCCTTCGTCGCTCACGGCCAGCAGCGGCCCGAATCGCTCTGAGTCGTACTCGTCGAGCCGCCCGGTCCATGGAGGGTACAGGACCGGCCACTCGGCCATCAGCTCGCGCAGAGCGGCAGGGTCGTTGGCCAGGATGCCGGCCAACGCCAGCGCTCTGCGCTCATACCACGCGCGGAGCGCCTCGTCCTGCTGCGCGAAATTGTCCGGCGCGGTTTGAGAAGGAAGGACCGCGGGCGCCGCGAGCAGCGCAGCTCCCTGAAGAAACCATCTTCGCGTTACGGCTGAATCTGGTGTGCGCAAGGCATCGCTCTCCGATCCCGACCTCGGCTAGTGAGAGAATGCGGAGATTCTACGGCATCTCCGGAACGCTGGCATGGCTGAGGACCTGACGTCTGCATTGACTACGCCCACCGAAGTTACTCCGCATTATCAATCTGCGCCCGCTGTAGCTTGCCGGAGCAATCCACATAGACGGCCTTCCAAGTGGTGAAGAAGTCAAGGGCGCCGAGACCTTCGCGGCGGCCCAACATGCGTGATGCGGATGTATTGTCGCCTTCCATGTAAGTCATCTGTCAAGGAAAAAGCACGAGGTTCCTGGGCGCGCTCAGGAGAGCGCGCATTCGGTCTGATCGGGTCATCGGGCTGCGCACGTGTGCCTCTCGGCTGGTGGTCCCTGCTTGCCACAGGACCGGACATCCATTTGCTGCCTCAAGCTCCGAGGAGCTGTCGCAGAAGATCGAGTTTGTGTTCTCTGCCAGTCCCGAAACAATCCGAAAGGGGCCTCGGAAGTTGCCTTCCTCGCCCAGGCGACTAACTGCAGGACCTGGCAGCCTGCGCATCGAATAATCCCGTTTGTGTTCTTCCTTATCAGGAAGGTTTTTACGCTACCGCCCTGCCTGCCATTTCTTCGGCCGGCACGAAGTCCTGTTGCCTGCGCTCGACCGCGAGCATGTAGGCCACCATTTTCCTGGCCACCGCGAGGGTGGCCCGATTCTTGTTTCCTCGCTGGATTGCCTTCTCCCGGACCAGGGCCAGCTCGGGAGAGTACCGGGGCGCCATCTTGGCTGCTTCCACCAGCACATGCTGGATATGCTTGTTGCTCTGCTTGGAAATCGGCATGCGCATCACCTTGTCGGCGGAGCTCTTCTCCGCGCTGCACAGCCCGCAGTAGCTGATGGCCGCCTTGACCGATTGGAACCGCGTGTAGTCTCCGATCTCCAGGGCCCAGGTCAGCGCGGTGATCGGGCCGACTCCAGGGATCGTCCTTAACCGCCTCAGCCGCTCCGACAGCAGAGGATCCCGTTCCAGCGAGCTGATCAGCGCACGATCCAACCGCTGCCCTCGCTGGATATGCTCCCGGCTCAGCCGGAGCAAGAGTCGGAGGCTCTGGCTGATCTCCTCGTTGGTCGAAAGCAGATCTGTGAAATAGCCCATCTTGTGCAATCGCTGCTTGTTGTAACTAACGCCGCCCTCCAGCAGTAGGCCAGAGACCCGATTCTTCATCTGTACCATCTGCCGCATCACCAGGTTCCGGTAGCGCAGTGTGCGGCGTCGGTCCCGGATCTCGGTCGAGGCCATGTGGCACTCGGGCAGGAAATCGCACCTGAGGCAATCGGCGATCTTGCCGGCATCGATGCCGTCGTTCTTCTTCTTGGCCGCGGCAGTGGCCCGCAGCATCAGCGGATGGGCCACCTTCACCTTCTCGGCATGCGGAAGCAGGTGATCGTAGATCCAGCCCGTGAAGATCGTCGCTTCCATGGCGATCGTCCGGGGTTGGGGAAGAGTTCGGATCCAGCTGTCCAGTTCGCGGCGGCTCGCACCGATCTTGCCTTCCTGGTGCACGCGCCCAGCCGCGTCCTTCACGCAAAAGCTGATCGCCTTCTTGTGAACGTCAAGTCCGATGTAATACATAGTCTCTGAGGAGCCTCCGAGGTCGTTCTCAGAATCAGCCTCACGGCTGAGTTCAGCTTTTCGCAACACCTCGTGCTCCTCCTAGACTTAGCATTCAAACAATCCGGACAGAACCCCATTTTCCGGGTAATGTCCGGTTAGCCGGTGATACTCCCGGAACCGTTGCGGGACCCCTAATCACTGCGATTGGAAAAAGAATGGCTCCTGCAATCAGGAACCCAACGATTGTGCTGGGAACGCACATTCTGCGCAGCCGCTTTCAATCTTTGTACGCGTCTACGAGAAATGTCCTTGGCGCGTCTTCGAGCGAGCGCGGAAACACCTTTGCCGTCCATCTGCCGAAATTTGCGCCCTCCTCGCCAAGCTGCAATGCCTTCGTGCTCCATCCGTATTGACCGAGAAGCTCTTCAGGATTGTCGCTGCCAAACTTAAAGCCGAATCCGCACTTCTCCATCTCTTTGAGCGAGGCCTGCATCGAAGGGCTCGTCAACGTCGAGGCACTCACCAGATCAGCGCCAAAGCCACTGCCTTTGGAGGCGAGTCGCGATACTTGGCCCAGAAACTGGTGGACGGTTTCTTCCGCGAAGTAATAGAGCAATCCCTCTACGAGCCAGACAGAAGGGTCTTCAGCGTGGAATCCGAAGCCCATGAGCAGTTTTTCCCAATCATTCTTCAAGTCTGCTCCCACGGTGATGCGCCGGCATTTGGGAACGGCGTTTTCTCGTTTAAGAATCTGCTCGTTGATCTCGAGAAGCTCTGGATGATCGATCTCGTAAACGGTCGTATTCGCGGGCCAATAAAGCCGGAAAGCGCGAGCATCCATTCCCGCAGCTGGAATCACGACTTGTCGAACTCCTTTTGCGATCAATCGTTGAGCCAGATCATCAAAGAACTTCACTCTGATCACAACGAAATTCGCGCCCTCCTCATAACGAGGATTTGCCTTTTCCCAAGCTTCCAGCGCAAGGGTGCCCTCCGGACCAGCAAGAACAGAAGCAGGGTCATCCCTGAAGAGCCCGTCAGGACGCTGCGACTCGCGGGCTCTCTGCGCGGCGGCCCATCGCGAAGTGATCGTCACTTCGAGCATTTCCAGACCTCCACAAACCACACATGGAAAGTATATGGACCCGAATAAACCGATTGAATTGGGTTTGCTTGTGCGGCGTTCGACGCCGGGTTAGCGCGTGGCCAAGCCGCCGGCCACGCACGCGGCTGCAACGCCTGCCCCGATCAAGACCAACACCAAGAGGCGAACATGATGCTTGGGCTCGGAGCCCTCGCCAATGTATTCTTTGGCCTTCTTCACCCGCGCCACTTCGGCGTAAAGGTGCGTCTGGGTCAAGTTGTTAGCTGCATCGGTGAACTGGAACGAGGCAGCGGAAAGCGCGCCCAGAGAACCCATGCTCTGTGAGCTGTCGCGAAAGTCAACCTCCAGAAAAGCGCCTGCGCGATACTTGGCAAGCCGTTTCTCTATCTTTCTGGCGTGCTTGTCGAGCGGCGTGGACGGCTCGGCCAGACTTACCGGGACGACCACGATCAACGCCCAAGCAATGGCCAAGTGAATGATCGATCTGCGTCGAAGAAGACGCGTAAACTTGCTCATCGAGGCTCCTCCGAAAAAGAATTGGCCAGCCGGGATCCCATCCGACCTATGAAGCCGCGGCCGTTGCAAGCGTCAGTTCGTTCCACAACACCATCAACCGGAATTTCCGTTTTGCTTTCCCGGCTGCGAACCAATATACCCCCAGTCGCCCGATGACGATCCTTTTTGTATCCGCTTCCAGACCAAAAACCCAGGTGTGTCCCGGGTGACCCCTGGATGGTCGGCCACCCTTCCCCAACTCGGTGTAGGGATGGCCAGAATCGGGTTATGTACGGTTGGGCGGTTATTCGGGCATTTCGTTTTTCTCAGTTCTCCCCGGCCTTTCGATCTCTCGCCAACATCGAAAGCCCGTTCGGCTGACACTCAAATCTCAACGGCTGTTTCCGTTCGAGCGCAAGGAAGTAAACATCGAAAGTTCCGGTGTCGCGGAGGATGAGCGAGTTGTCGTCCGAGTCAAGGCCATACCAACCCCAAAGGAATCCAGTGCCTCTGAAGCCTTTCAGATCGACGACCTTTTCCGCCCTTCCGCCGGTAACCGGGATTCGATAGATCCCAGGTTCACTGCTTGTCGTTATTCCAAAATTGGTGCCCTCAAAGTAGATAAAGTGACCATCGTGCGACCAGGAGGGCCAACCGATCCTACCGCACTGAGGGTTAAGCAGAGACCATTGATTCGTTCGGAGGTCAAAGAGGGCCAGATCATCTTCAGCATAGGTCAGCCCGACGATATAGTGGCCGTCCGGCGACCACCGCGGTGACCAGCAACTCTTGGGACATGGCGGAAGATCGGTGACTTTCCCGGCCTCAGAGCGAAGATCGCTCCATTGACCCTGCAAATCCGCACCGCTGATGGACGCCACTTTCATGTACAAGCGCAGTGCTTTAGTCGGGTTCTTGTAAACACCGATCCCGCGTTCGTGCATTCTTACAACGTTGAGTGCTCCCCATGCGGAGCCCATTTCAGAGGCCTTCAGGTAAGGCATATATGCTTCGCTCGGGCTGGGATCACTGATCAAACCACTCCCTGCGAACGGCCAATCTGCAGAATAAGGTTGTCGTTGGCTCCCGCACTTCGAAGCGCCTTCTCGACCCCAACAGTCAACTCGAAATCAACTCCGCATTGTCTTACCAGCGCAGCCATGCGTGCGTTTGGCACTGCGGATTTAAGACCGTGTTCAACGTCGGCAGCCGAAAGCGGCCGGGGAGCATTTTGTGTCCTTGTCGTCCGAGCCGCAATACTTCCCACTACTAATAACAATATGCTGGCGACTAGTAGTGTCATTGCGCGCATTTTTATCTCCGATTGGCAATGCTCTCCTTCTCCGCTTGCATCGCCCGGCGAGCGCGCACCAGGCGGCCCTTGGCGGCGGCGCTATTCTCCTCGATTCGCCAGGCCCGTTTATAGTTAGCTGCTGCTGCCGCGTAATTGCCCTTGTGCATCTGTTGGTTGGCCAAATCGAAATAACTCTGCGCGGAACGTGCTATAGCTCCATGGGACGCAGGCGCCAAGGTCATTCGGCGAGTCGATGTCGACGTCGGAACCCTCGAGAACGCCGCAGCATGCGACCCTCCGCTTGACCTCGACGCAACACGTGCAGTAGCTCCGCGAGATGCACGTTCCGGTGTCATCATCCGGTGCGTCGTAGTGATCGACGATGCTACCTCCGCCGATGCCGGCTTGACCGCAGCGTCCGGGCCAGCGCCGGCCTGAGGAGTCACTTCAGGCACGGTGGCGGGATTCTCGGCAACGGAAGTTGGTCCGGGCGCAGAAGGAGAATCCGGCGAGTTGAGCTGCGGGGGCGAACGGTGCGCCTGGGAGCCAGGTACGGCCCCGATTCGATGAAATACAACGATGAAACACACGCACAGCGACAGCGCGCCGATCGCGGCTGCAAACCTGGAAATTACAATTCTCGACACTTGAGGTCGAGACGCTGCCGCCTTGGACGCTGCAAGATTCGACGATGCAAGTCTCAACCAAGAGATTATCGGCGCAAAAGAACGGTCCAGAGCATTCTTGGGCGCAATTTCCGCACGATCTATTACAGTGCCTTCCTTTTCTGCTTTATCCTTTTTCACGGCCGGCGGCACATCGGCCTTCATGGCAGGCGCAGCTGCGATCGGAATTACCGGCGGCGCGACATATTGTCCGGCCGTTTGCTCAGGCAGCTTCGCTTTCACCGCCGGCGAAGCGTCAGTTTTCGCGGCCAGCGTAGCGCCGATCTCGATCGCCGGAGGCACAAAGTTCTCAACTACGCCGATCTCCAGCGATGGCTCGTATTCATGCGAAACCACCGCCGCGTGCTGGCGAAAAAGATTGTTGATTAGCGCAGTCTGGCGCGAGTTCAACAGGGGAAGCGAGAGCTGTCGAAAGTTGCGGAAGGTCCAAAGCAGATAAACGCGTTGCCAAAAGGAGGGTTCAACGGCAACTAATCCTTGCTGCGTTTGGAACAGCAAGAAGCCAGATTCAAGCTTGTTCAGAAGCACAAATCTCCCCCGTGACACAGGATGCAGCTTGCGTGACACAGGGGTCCAATCGCAACCTATAGATGACAGACCCACTGATCACGATGGCCGAACAGCCTTCGCAAGCGAGTTGCAAAGAGTTTCACGGCTGTGCCCTGCCGCATCCTACCGCCAGATCGTTGAAAACGGCCAAAGGGGAATTGGCATCGCTTTCCAACGCCCAAATCGGATTCCCCGACTTAGACCCCGCATCCAGACCAAAGTTGCGCTACAGGTTTCTATGCCAGGTTTCGCTGTCGCTGGCATGCAGGCCGACCCAACTTCACGTCTGGTGGCCAAACAACGGCGTTCACCTTTGGCACGATCAGGAAGATCTGCGGATCGCACTCGATAGAGTCGCGCCCGCACGGGCATCGCTCGCTACACGTCTCCCAACCCGCGTCGCCCAAAGAAAGCGACAACCATCAGCTCCGCGCTGCCGGATGGCGCAAATTCTTCATCCGCTCACTGCAAAGGAAGTCGTGCGCCTTCTGGGAGTTCGTACGGACACCAAATCTCGGTCCGGGAAATCACTCCACCACCCTTCTGGGCAATCACAGGTGAATGGCGGGTGAGAAATTTCTGGGGAAGGGCTCTGCGAGGCTTTTGGTCATCATTACTGCGATGGTTTGAGAGCCATAAATTACGTGCCGGAACCGGTCACGCCACTCTCTTACCAACGCGAGTGAGTTCGTCGCAATTTACGCCTACGCAAGAGCCTGTGAATCACCCTCTTGAAGCGCGCATCCGGGAAGAAATTGCGTTCACTGTGCCGGTGAACAGCGCGCAGGAAACGGTTAAGTCCGGCCAGGACGGGCTGCTCCCGACCAACCTCTTCATGCGCATCTTCATCAGCTACCTGGCCGGATACGTGGTGTTCAACCCACGATGATTTGATACCGGCCATTCGGTTGGTAGCTCCCGGGTGGTCGGCTACTCTTCCCCAACGTGATATGGCTCACGTTGCTTCCGGATTGCCGGTCATTCGGCCGTAACTCGAAGTCCTCGGGCATCGTGAGCGGGGGGGAATGCAAGTCGATTTGAACCCCGCCCTCTTCATACTTTCCGTGAGGTTTAAGGGACGCCAGGTTCTGGCACAGCCGTGCGAGTAAAGGAGATGACGCTGATGTCGTTTCCTCGGCCGAGGCGCTGCGCGGCGGCCGCAACAACGGCAGCGCTGATCACAGAGCGAACCGGTTCCTGCACCCACTCGAAGCCGAAGAGATGCCCGTCGGCGTCATTGGCCTCCGCTATCCCATCCGACATCAGCAGCAGTTTGTCGTCCACCGCCAGCCTGAAGCGCATCAGCGAAGGCTTAGCCCCTTCAATCATCCCCGGCGGCGGTGGTCTGATCGATCTTTTGTGCCAGCGCGAGTGTTGGTGTAGGGCAGCTTTCGCTGAGTTCAGAAAGCCGTCGCCGGGGGCATGGAGAAGTGGGAAGCGCGTAGCGGCTTCCACTTCTCCATGCCCCATTACTTTCGAGATGCCGAGCCCCGGCGACGGCGGCCTTCGCGAGGCCATCTTTACAGTTACGAAGGCCCTCTCGTATAGGCCTAAGGTGATATATTCTGATCCGAAGTTGTCCATTCGCTGGTTTTCCCTGGCCCCCCGGCCCAGAAGTACGGTCGCGACCCCAAAATAGCTGCAAGTTCAAGAAATCACTGATCGATGATACGAATCGCAGGCTTTTGTTGTTTTCTACAATAAGCGGTCAGAATGCATTTCGCATTGCCGCCAGGAATCGGTTCGAGGAGGAACAGAACATGAACACAAAGAGAGTGGTTCTCTTCGGGGGCGCGGTGGTCGTGGTAGCGGGAGCGCTGATCTATACTCTCGGCATCTATCCGCCAGCATCCATTCGCAACGGACAGGGCGCAATCGGCAAACGGAACGTATACCGCGCGGAGCAGCCGGCAGACGCGTCGGTGACTCCGGGCGCTGCGCCGGTCGCAATTACCGAGATGATGAAGGACCATAAGTTGCCCGAACTGCAGAATGGCCAGTTCTTTCAGTTGAGCAACGGCCAGATGTACCAATTGAACAACGGCCAGTTGCTGCGAATTCAGAACGGCCAGATGTTCCGATTGAACAACGGCCAGATGCTCCAATTGCAGAACGGTGTGTTGTATCGAATGAACAACGGTCAATTGAATCGGCTGAACAACGGGCAGATGTTCCAATTGAGCAACGGCCAGATGTTTCGGATGAACAATGGCCAGATGTTTCAAATGAATAATGGCCTGAGGTTCCAGTTGAACAACGGCCAGATGTACCAACTGAATAATGGCCAAATGTTCCAGTTGAACAGCGGTCAGATGATGCAATTGAACAACGGTCAGATTCAAGCGCTGATGCATGAGTAAAGGGACGTGTCCGAGACGCGGGCGTCTCCCTCATGAAGCACCGCGCTCATTCCAGAGACCGCCCTTCGCTTGTTAGTGCCCGGAAGTCTGTTCATGGATCGCGAACCAGTAGGGGGCGGGCTCAGCCCCGCACGAAGATTAACTACTGCCAGCGGCTTTTGCGCATTGATGTTATGCGCGACGCTGGCAAGCTGTTTTTCCGCGCGAGCCGAGCCGCGTCTCTATTCTCAGGAGACAAAGCATTTCCGAGTCATTTATTACTCGCCTGAGCACGAATATCTCGCTCCACTGCTGATCCGCTCACTGGAAAACGCAGCACAATTCTATAAAGAGAAATACGGCTACGAACCGCAAGGCAAAATAACCATCCTGATCCAGGATTTCGACGACTCGGGATACGGAGGCGCCGGAACGGTCCCGACCGATTTCATTCAGATCGGCATCGAGCCGTTCCATCTGGTCTTTGAAACATTGCCATCGGCCGAGCGCATGGGCTTGATGTCGAAACATGAGCTCATGCACATCGTGATGGGAGACGAGCCGGCCGCGCGCGACAAGTTGTTCCGGATGATCTTCTTCGGGAAGATCATGCCGAATACCGACGATCCGCTCTCAATCCCCTTCAGTTTTCTGGGTAGCCCGCGGGTGTACTCCCCACGCTGGTTCCATGAGGGCGCGGCAGTGTTTATGGAGACTTGGTTGGGAGGCGGACTTGGTCGTGCGTTGGGCGGCTACGACGAGATGGTGTTCCGCGCCATGGTGCGCGACAACCGATATATGTATGACGTAGTGGGCCTCGAGTCAGAAGGAACGTCAGCTGATTTTCAGGTAGGCGCAAATTCTTATCTCTACGGGACGCGCTTCATGAATTACTTGGCGCGCCAGTATGGACCTGAGAAACTTACGAAGTGGATCGTCCGCACTGAGTCGAGTCATGCGTATTTCGAGAGCCAGTTCCGGGAGGTTTACGGTACGTCTCTCCGCGACGAATGGCACCGGTGGATTGCGTTCGAGCGAGAGTGGCAGGACACAAACCTGAAGTTGATCCGGCAATATCCAGTGACGCCGGTCAAGTCAATCTCGCCGAAGATCCTCGGATCGGTTTCGCGGGCCTATTACGATGCGAAAGACAACGTGATCTACGTCGCTGTTCGGCGTACGGGCCCTATGCCGTATCTCGCGGCCATTCATCTCGACTCCGGACGGGTGGAACACCTGACCGACGTTCGCGGCGGCGCGCTTTACGATGTCACATCGCTCGCCTTTGATCCCGGCGGTCGCCGGCTTTTCTTTACGACCAATAACACGAATGGCTTGCGCAGCCTGAACATCTTCGATCTAAAAACCCGGAGAACGACCCTCATCGGACGACATTTGCGGGTGGGCGATCTTGTCTACTGCCGCCGGGATGGATCGCTCTGGGGCGTGATGCACAACAACGGTCTGTCGAGCATTGTGCGGCTGGAGCCACCCTTCAAATCGCCGAAAGTGCTTGATACGCTTCCATACGCCTCCGACTTTTTCAATCTCGATCTTTCGCCGGATGGAACGCAACTCACCGGCGCGCTGGCCGATGAAACCGGAACGCAAAGACTCGTGAGGTACCAAACGGCCGACCTATTGGCGGGCAATATGACAGACGAGGTCCTCTATGATTTCCAATTCGATTCACCCGACAGCTTCACCTATTCGGCGGATGGACGGTATCTGTACGGATCATCGTATTTGACGGGTGCGTCAAATCTATTTCGCTTCGATATGGAGACGAAGAAGCTTGAGGCGCTCAGCAACTGTGAGACGGGACTTTTCCGACCGCAACTGCTACCGGACGGAAGCCTGGCAGCGTTTGAGTATTCAGCCCTGGGATTCCGCCTGGTGAACTTGCCGGTTCGGGTGATCGACGATATCAATGCGATTCCGTATCTCGGCCAATCAGTCATCGAGAAATATCCGGAACTGAAATCGTGGAAGTTGCAGTCACGCAACAACATCGATGATTTGAAACTGCGGACTTATGCGGGACTATACAGGCCCTTTCGCAACACCAAGCTGCAGTCGATCTATCCGATCATCCAGGGCTATGAGGATGCCAAGGCTGGCGGCGCGCGTGCTGACTTTGGAGACAGCCTCGGGATCAGCCATATCACGACGACACTATCGTTTTCACCAGACGAAACGGCGATGAGAGACAGATTCCATCTCGGAATCGAGGCCAACTACTGGGACTGGCGCCTCTCTGCCTACTTCAACAAAGCCGACTTTTACGACTTGTTCGGGCCTACGAAAGTTGGGCGCCGCGGATTCGGGTTAATCGGGGAGAAGAAGAAGATTCTTATTCAGGATTCTGAGCGAACTCTGAACCTGACCTCGACTCTGGCAGGGTATTCCGGCCTGGACCGGTTACCCGACTATCAAAATGTTGTTGCGACGCACACGAGGTTCGTGGGCGCCACGGCGGAGTTGGCGTACTCGGATTTACAGAAATCGCTGGGCGCGATCGAAGACGAAAGCGGAGAGCAATGGGACGTAAACACTGAAATTGACGACACTTTCCCCAAGATCTTCCCACACGTATGGGGGGAATACGCACACGGGTTCCTTCTCCCGTTAAGAAATTCGTCGCTCTGGATTCGCTCGTCGGCGGGAAAAGCATTTGGTGACGCGAGCGATCCGTTTGCAAATTTTTATTTCGGCGCTTTCGGGAATAACTGGGTCGACAAGGGAGACTTCAGCCGGTATCGCGAATACTATAGCTTTCCCGGCGTGCAGATCGACGAGATCGGAGCAAACAGCTTCGCAAAATCCTTGGCTGAATGGGATGTGACGCCGTTACACTTCCGGGATCTTGGGTCAACGAAGCTCTACTGCAATTGGGCGAGACTCGCATTGTTCACGGGAGCAATTGGTACGAATCTGGGCAGCGATCAGCGAAGCGGCTACTTCGATGGCGGCGCTCAGATCGATTTCCGGCTGGTGTTGTTCTCTCAGGTGAAGTCGACCTTTTCGACTGGTTTCGCAGCGTCTCACGACGACTCCGGGCACAACGAACACGAATTCATGGTCTCGCTGAAAATCTATTGAACACATCGCAGGCATCACTCGCTGAAGGCCGAAGAGCCGGGTCGCGTTCAAGCATGCGCAAAATCAGCGCATCGATCTCTGTAGGTATGCAGTCGCGCAGTGTGGATGGCGCCTCAACGACGCGGCATTCGATGGCCTCGTACACGTCTAGCGGTGTTTCACCAGCGAAAGGATGCGCTCCAGTCCAGATTTCGTATAACACTGCTCCCAGCGAGAATACGTCCGAAGCGCTGCTTGCGTTCTCGCCTCGAAGTATTTCTGGAGACATGTACAAAAGCGTGCCTGATAGCGTGCCGGAAATGGTTCCAGACGCTCCTGATGAAATCGGCTCGAGACGCACGGGTCCCGCGAGACGGGCAAGACCGAAATCCAGGATCTTCAACAGTCCGTCGTTGCGGACGATGATGTTCTCCGGTTTGATGTCACGGTGCAGGATTCCTGCGGCGTGAGCCGCAGCCAGGGCGCGAGCGGCCTGTCCACTCCAATCGGCGGCCTCCACGATATCCACTCGGCCGGCTCTAATCAGTTCGCGAAAGGTGCGACCCTCAACCCACTCCATCGCGATGAACATTCCCGCCGGCGAGTCTTCCGATTCAAAAACTGTGACGATGTTGGGATGGTGCAGTGCCGATGATGCGCGAGCTTCCGTCTGAAAACGGTCAGCTGCATGTGGGCTCACAACGAGGTGGCTGCGCAAGATCTTCAGCGCAACTGGCATTCCTGACGGATCGCGTGCCAGATAGACTTCTCCCATTCCGCCGATCGTGATTAACGATTCGATTTCGTACTTCCCGATGCGCTGGCCGGCAGCAAGCGCGCCCGGTTGTTGCTCCATCAGGTCAGCCGCGAGATGGGCAGGCGGCGCGGCGAAAAAGGCCTTGTCGTCCGCCTCGAGGAGCGATTCAACTTCTGCCCTGACGGACGCGCTTGCAGAAGAGAGCAGAGCCTGGCGCTCGGCTGCCTGAAGATCGACCGCTTCGTGAAACAGGCGTTCGATCTCTGCCCAATCGGCCTCGGGATTCATGACTTCTCACCGCGCATCTCGCGGATCAGCCAAGTGCGCGCGAGCCGCCAGTCTCGATTCACAGTGATAACTGATACTCCCAGAGCTTGGGCAGTCTCCTCGATACTCAGGCCTCCGAAGTAGCGCATCTCGACAACTTTGCTTTTGCGTTCGTCGATGGCCTGCAGGCGAGAGAGCGCCTCATGAAGGGCAACGACCTCGGCGGCCTCCTGATTCACCGCCGGCTGGATATCGTCAAGCGATAGCATGACCTGCCCGCTGCCGCGCTTTCCAGCATGACGGCTCTTTGCATGATTCACCAGAATTTGCCGCATGGCCGTGCAGGCAACAGCGAAAAAATGACTGCGATTTTGAAAGGAAGTATTGCCTGCGCCGGCCAGTTTGAGATATGCCTCGTTGATGAGCGCTGTTGGTTGGAGAGTGACACCTTGATTCTGCCCGCTCCAGGCTCGTCGGGCCATGCGATGCAGCTCGTTGTATACGAGCGGCATCAATTCATTAAGCGCGTTGCGGTCGCCCTTACCCCAGGCGGTCAGGAGGCTGGTCACCTCGCCTTGAGGATTCATCTTTCCCGATCTCCGGATAGTTATGATACAGCGAAAGACGTTGAGTTTTGCCTGCTTTCGGGCGAGTTGCCTTCAAACTTCAACGGAGCCCCTGCCCGAGACGATGCATCTCCCACAGGTCGCGCGGAGTCTGGGCGAGCAGCGGTCGAACTGCCAGCATTCCGGTGGGCCCGATACTCTTCTCCAAATACCTCAACTCCGCGAACATGCTCTCCAATTCGGGGTCGCGAGGCACTTCCAAGCCGACTTCACGAAGCATTAGATCGCTCTTGGCGCGCACGCTTAGCTCGGTGGTCAACTGCAGAAGAGACAACATGTCGCCTCGCAGTCCCGGCGGGAAGGCTTCCTGCAGTGACATAAGGTAGGCGCCGACCGGGGTCTGCTGAAACTCATGAGACCCGATCATGTCGAGAATGTCTATGTCGCGATCCATCTTGCCCCCCAGCCAGCGCCGCAGGGACCGTTCGCTGAAGTAGAGCACGAAGCCGAGAATCACCGGAAGACCCAGGACCGCCGCTACCATGGATGCGACGGGAAACCGCAGACTCTGATTGAACGAAGAATGAAGCCCAAATGCCACCACCAGGCCTGGCGCGAAAAGGCGCGCTCCATGCCATTGCCGGCTCTCGAGCAGATAGGCTGAAATAATCGCGCCGAGTGCTGCAACGCCTCCGTGCATTACGGCAGTTCCAAACCCACGCAGGATCCAGATACGCAAATCACTTCCCTGTAGCAGGCGGAGATAAGAAATGTTTTCGACCAGCGCGAATCCGGCGCCAACGGCGAACCCGCAAATTGCCGAATCGGCCATGAACGCAACTCTTGCGGTTGCGATTAGAAAAATCCAGTAAACTGCCTTGGCGATTTCTTCGACGAGTGGAGCACCAAAGCGGGAATACTGATCCTGGTATCCGGGAAACTGCCGGAAGATGAACGTATTGATTGCGAAGCAGAGCGCCGCGACCACTGCACCGGCCCCGAGCGCTGCCAAGACCGTTCGTGAGGAGACCAACTTGTAGCTGTCCAGTGCTTGCAGCATGGCAAGAAACAGCAGCACCGGCACCAGGGCTAACGCGAACCGAAGTACTTCGACACCGTGTATGGAGGCGCTAATCACGAGTTCGTCGAGATCTCGAATGTCAATCGGTTCCAGCCTTGTTCGCGGCGATATGTCAGCGACTTGGCGAACGACTTCAAGAGATGAATACCCAGGCCTCCGATCGGCCGCTGCGCCAAGTCGAGCGTCAGGTCCGGAGGACTGACCGCCAGCGGATCGAACTCAACACCCTGATCGCCAATCTCGACAGCCAACTCGCCGGGCCGAGGAATTGAGAACGAAACGGTTACTATCCCCCCAGCGCCTTCCGTATATGCATAGAGGGCAATATTCATCAGGATTTCCTCGATCAGAAGGCCCAATTCACCTATGCGTGATTCCGGCAGGTTCGCTTCTCTTGCCCCCTTCGTCACGAACTCCGTAGCTGGGCCGAGCGATTCGGCTCTTGCGACCAACGTCAGCGATTGAGATATTCCCGGCAAGCCGTTCGCTCATCCCTCCATAAGCGCCGACTCGACTGAGTCGTGCGGAGGAAAAACCTGATTAAGCCTGGTGATTTCAAAGACTTGACGGACCAGACCCGTGAGGCGGCAGAGCCTGAGGTCTCCACCTTTATTTCGCAACTTCAAAGCGATCGCGACGACGGAACGAAGTCCCATGCTGCTGATATATGCGAGATCCTCCAGGTCGACAACGAGACTCGTAAACCCCTCGGAGATGCAGGACTCGCAATGTTTTTCAAATTGATTGGCGTTCTCGGCGTCCATGCGGCCGACAAGATGCAACACAACTTTAGTGCCGACTTGGGTCTGTTCAATGGTCACGATACTCCTAGCGTGCCTTATGCTGCCCTGAACGTCAATTCCTGTGTTATCAAGCCCGTCAATGCGCCGAGAATCGCGAATGATTGCATATCCACAGCCGCCCGCATCCAAGGAATTTTCTCGAATTCATCTTCGCGCCCTCGCGCGCAAAAGAAGGCCCGCTGCGCAATATCCTTCTCAACAACGACACGAAGTGAATTATACGGCTGCGGATCCATGCCGGAGCTGGCGAAGTGGCAAGGCCGGATTCGGCGACGATGGTCCCGTATCTGAGGCCGCCACAGTTGAGTTCGGAGCCATTTATTCGGACTAGGGTTAAGCGTGATCGGCCCCGGGAATTTTGTACCAACGTTGCGGCTCGTAATGCGCAGCATTTTCTGAGTTCCGGGCGTGTTGTCACCAACTCGGAAGTGTCGTTAGCAAGTGAAAATGTCCGCTTTTCGTAGCAAATGAAGTGTCCGGTTTGGTTAATAGTCAGCCGTAGCAGAGGCGGTGGAAAAGTGCGAATCCCGCGTAGTTTGCGGGATTTGCAAGTTGAGAGGGAAAGTCTGCTTTTGGACTTTTCCTCGCAACGTCTTTTCCACCGCCTTGGCCTGCTTTTTCGTCAACGGTGTCAACCTCAATTGAGTAGGGAGGCACGCCTAACCCGGCCAGATCGATCGGTTTTCGACTCCATCGTTCCCGAGCCCGCCGCTGCTTCACCAACCGAGGACCATTTTGGGAGAAGAAGCGGTTTGCGTAGGAGAATTCAGCGAACGGAAAGTGTGCCAATTGCGAGTGTCTTAAAGAGGGGGTTCACCCCAAACTGACTGTAGTCACTTTTGTAGACACCCTGGATAAAAAGCAGCAGTAATTGGTAGAACTCAGCTTCCCCAAAAACTGCGCTGGAAGCCCTATAAACACTGACTAGAACGCACATCATAGTATCTGGTAGCAAATGGACGTACTACCGCAAGGCCGCGCCTCTTAACCGACAGGTTGCAGGTTCGATTCCTGCCGCGTCCACCAACTTCTAATCAAAGCAGAATCAGGTTCGAGGTCCCTCGCTGCACTCGGGATTTCGCCTGCGGGCTCAGACGCCCGCAAGACGGCTCAAGTTCGATTCCTTCCGCGTCCACCACTCCAATAACAGTTCTCAGTTCTCAGTTCCCAATTCTCAGCCTTCAGCGATCAGCTTTCAGCTGCAATTCGCGGCGCGGAAGCTTCGCGCGAGGTCGAGAATTTTGCCGAAACCAAGAAAACGAAACTGTGAGACTGTGAAGGCATCCGCTCGAAGGCCTTGATTCTGCGTCGGTTCGGAGAAGGTCACAGTCTTACAGCCCCGGATCCGAAAAATAGGGGTCAGGCGTGAAGGAACGAGGCGTCAGGGAGCGAGGCCGTGAGGGTCGGGCGGACCTGAAACGGGAAGAGCTGAGGCGCGGATGCGGGGAATGGCGCAGGAGTGCTAACGAATAGCGCGAAAGTGTCATTGAGTCAGCAAGGGTAACGAGATTCAATGTTTCCAGCATGCCCTTGACGGGGGTACCGGGGGCGGACACGATTTCTGGCCGTCACTCGATCAACATCCTGCGTCATTCGCTGAACCGCAGACTACCAAGGAGAACACAAATGAACGGCCTGTTTTTGAATCTGTATGCGAAATTCCAGGGACTGAAGAACGGCGAGGAAGGCCAGGACCTGGTCGAGTATGCGCTTCTAGTTTGCCTGATTGCTCTCGTTTGCATCACCGGCGTCAACAACGTGGCCAGCGCCGTGAACACGGTGTTCAGCAACATTAGCGCCTCGCTGGCGTAAATCCAACAGGGCGCGGTCAGCAAGCGCGGGACTGCAATCCATCGACCTGCAGGGCGTCACTTCCCTCGACACAGAGCCTCTCGGAAGCGAGGGGCTTTTGTGTTTTTGGGCTATCGAGGGGGAAGTTGAAGCTGCACCGCGACCAAGCGGCGGATAAAAAATGGTGCGCCCGGACCCGCCGCGGCGGGGAACTCCCGACCGAATGCTCCCGAGTGTTCGCATGAAATGGTGCGCCCGGACCCGCCACGGCGGGGAACTCCCCACCTAACGCTGGCGCCGCGGAGGGTCGCCGCGGCGACCTCTGTCCAGCTGAGCTACGGGCGCGCCTGCAGAATGCACTTTAGCTCTTCTCTTCCGACGCCTGTCTTAAGGAACCGTTCCCTGGCAGTCGCCTGAATTCGGGTTGCGAAGTCCTCCCTGTATACCAAATCCCAAGGCCCGCGGTTTCTCGTTGAAGGTGTGAGGCCCGAATTATGCTGGATGAGACGCCTTTCTAGGTCCGAAGTCGAGCCCGTATAGAAACGACCCGTGGATCTGCTTCGAAGCACGTAGGTTGTAAACATTGCAGGAAATGGTGCGGCTGAGTGCCGCTAGTTTGAACTCGCTGGCCGAAATCCTACGTCACGCAAGCCCCTTGTACGCTGAATGTCGTTCAATTCTCAATTACTTGGACCGCGAAGATGGAATCGTTTCTCTGCCAGCGCCTGAAAACCACGCAACCGGCGCTGATTGCATTTCAGCCAACAAAGACGCGGACTCTCTACCCCAGAGCATATTAGAACCGATGGCACCAGACCCTAAAAGCATCATGTGAACGTATTGTGTACGTTACCTTACGCTTCAGGAGCCATGTTGACGGGTGAACGCAGGGACAGTTTTGGCTTTGCCGTTTGACCTCACTATTTCCAGAGTTGCTTAGTTAGCAATTCATCCGGGAGTGGCTTCCTGTTTGGGCAGTTATTCTGGGTCACGGCAGGCTCTTTTTGTTGGTGCTTGTTCTGGTTCATTCGTGATGAATTGTCGTCTGGTACACATTCACATTTGCAAATCTTATCGCACACAGGCTGGGGCGGGCTATTGGGGTCACATTCTTTGTGACAAACCGAATGAGTGCCCGCGATGCACTTTGCTGGAGGGCAACCGTCCTGCGCTGGCAGCTTTGCGTTTACTGCGACCATCGCTAAAATGCAAAGGCCGAGAATTAGCATGATGCGTTTTGGCTGGTTCTTTAGCTGCTTCATTCTTTCTTCTCCCGCTTTCCTCAGAACGTTCCCTGTAAAGCCATCATTGGCAGAATCCACCACGAGTGCTACTGATGAAATACGCACAAACAGCCCCTAGTGGTGCTTTCATTGAGGGTTAGATTGTGAATCGGGTTTTCCTTCCGTGACATCGTCGGCGTTCTTAGGCCCAACGGAAAAGACCTCAATCGAAACAGTGGCGGAATTAGGAGAGATTCTGCTTACCAGTTCATGCCCCGTTTGAAGGGATAAGATGGTCTCCTCAGCGGTCCTTGTGAAATCTGGGTTTGCCTCAATATGCAACGCCTTCCCATCTTGCTCGGTTGTTGCATACAAATGCTGTCCTTCACACTCTCCAGTTAGAGCAGCGCAACGACCTTCAGATACGGTGCGAGCGGCTACGCCATGCTCTTCGACCTGATCCTCAGTTAGCTTCAGAGGGCCTAAGAGTTGAACTAGGTGTTCCTGCAATTGGATGGCATCTTGATATGAAGAGGTCTTGATTGTGCAGTCATACAAATAGAGCACTCGGTCTGAGAGGGTTCCTTCTTTTATCGTGCACGACACGTTGTTGCCAGCGTCGTTTGGAAGAATGGTGGCGTCGTAGGCTTTACCCTCTTTGGTTGATTGCAATTCCAGTCCGCGATAACGGGCAAAATCTGTTGAGGGAGGAGTGGCCACAAGAAGACGAGCTATGAAGTTTAAGAACGGCAGTCGTTCGATCTGAGTGTGGGGCTGTAGTTCGGCCCAGATTTCACACGGTAGCGCAAAGAGCGTTAACGCAGGAGAGGGAGCAGTTTGCTTGTCGTTTTCCTCACAAGTCCCGCGCGCTTGGTCTGCCGTGAGATTGGTACCATCATTCCCGTTCTTGTCAACAACAGTCATGCCTGTATTGGTGTCAACTACGAGCTTCTCTCCGTCTGAATATACCAACGTCTCACTCTGGTGTTGCTGCGCCTGCATAAGACAAACATCAGAGAATAAAAAGGCCATTCCAAAAACCAATACAGCGCGAAGTCTCTTGTTCATCGCTTTCCCGTTGCCCCTCATTTCGCGGAATCGATCAATCAAAATTGAACCTTCTCCCACGTTCCTCAGTCACCATTGAAACTGCCGATGTCTTAGGGAAAGGATTTTCGGTGGATGGATTTTGCTGGTCGTCCAGCGTCTTCGCAATTTCCTTCAGAGCGTCAATGACAGCGTTGATTGCTTGGTCTGGCCCGGCGTCTTTCAACGCCATCTCAGCTACGCCGATCCTCCTTTGAATTTCCGCAACAGACATGCAAGTCTCCTTTTTTCGGCCAAAGCACGACCAGTCAACGACCCTCATAATGTCTGGGATGCCAGACACATACGGGTCGATGCTAGCGCCACTATGGGGAAGTGTCCAGCCAGAATCATGCTCTTTTGGTTACTATTGGGGGACGCATTCGCGCTCTGAGGAAGGCAAAGGGCTGGACTCAGACCGACATGGCGGTTTGTCTCGACATGAACCGGGGACACATCTCGGACATTGAGCGGGGCAAGCGGGAAGCTGGTCTAATCACACTCCAGATCATCGCCAGAGGCTTGGATACAAGCATGGCCCGTCTCGTAAAAGGACTGTAGAAGGGCCTACAGAAGGCTTACGCGCCCTCCCGATCAAGAAACGCCTTCAGAGCTTCAGTCAGAATGTCCTGAGCGGTTTTGCGGTCCCGTGCCCGGAGCATACTAAGGCGCATATAGGTCTGGCTGTCGATTTTCAGCGTGAGAGCGACGGGCTTTTCCGCCACTGCACCTGATATTTTCATCTTTGTCTTTTCTGATTTGCTCGCCTTTTTTGTTGCCATGTCCAGTTGCCTCCCCGTTCACTGTGCCGCCATAGCCACAAGCCTTGAAACGGTCGTTTTGGATAGCCTCAGTTCGGCGGAAATCTCCCCCAACGATTTCCCGGCCTCACGAAGCACCAGCACCTTTTTGTGGTCACAGACCACACGGGGCCTTCCTCCTATGCGCCCGTGCGCTCTGGCCCGTTCTAGGCCCGCTACAGTGCGTTCACTGAGCCTTATACGCTCCTGTTTAGCGACGGCAGCCAAGATGCTGACCACAGCATCCCGAAACATCCCGCACGAATCAAGGTACTGCTCAGTGAAGCTGCGGTATCCAATGCCGTATGACGTGAGCCGCTCAAGATGGTGAAGTGTATTAAACACGCCCTCCCGACTGAACCTGTCCAGCGCCCAAAACAGTACCATGTCGAATTCACGACGGGAGGCAGCGGTGAACATCTCCTGAAAGGCGTCCCGGTCACTGCGCTTGCCGCTGGCGTGGTCAACATACTCCCGAACGATCTCAAAGCCCTGCTTGGCGCAGAAGTCTCGCAATTGGCGTAGCTGGTTTTCAACATCCTGCCCCCTGTCAGGGGTACTGACTCGGCTGTAGATTGCTACTCTTGTCGGTTTCATGTATACGTATATACGCCAATACGTACATACGTGTCAAGCAAAATCGTACCAGAAATGATCGATTTTGGAACGTTAAAATGCGTGAGCGGAAGTGACGGTTTTTCAATACTGGCGAAGCGGATTTCCTAACCCCGTTTTTGGAACGGAGAACCCTTGCGTCGATTCTCCTTCCTATAAAACTTTTATAAGTCCCTCGCCCCGCTCTTTGAATCCCTTCCTGCGAGCAATCCCTTCAGCCGGGTTCCATGATCTTTAGGCGACCATTAAGTACCGACCCCATCGCTTGACCACGCCTATGGCCTGTTTTTCTGATTCCCGATGATAAGAACGAGAAATCGCTATGGTCACAATACAGCATAAAGACGGCAAGCGTAATCATTACAATGACATAGAGATGAAACTACCGTGTCAAATACCCCTCAGATACCCCCTCAAATACCCCTCAAGATACTGCTCAAATAGCGGGCAAGGACGTACTCGACAGTTGGGCTTGGGAATAGGGTGTCACCCACCTCTCTTTCCCGGCCCTGCCGGGGGAGTCCCCGTCCATGGACGTGCCTCAGTCGGTAGAGGCTAGGCCCACAGATTCCGACTTAACCGTTGATTTGTGAATAGCTTATGCTCATCACCAAGCGCCCTTGACAAAATAGAGCAAATATGGTATGCTAAATAGATAAAATTGTCAAGAGGAAGATTTGGTTTTTTTCTGACGCACTTGCGATAGAGCCACGGAGGACTGGCGGCGTCTTGTTTACGTCGGCAGCGGCAGAGTGGCTCCCTAGATTATTTCAGGAGGTAAATGTATAGCGATGAGAGGACCCAAGGGCTAGCCCCGGCACAGCCTGTATTACAGTACGAAGATTCACAAGATCAGCGACAAGAGCGCATGAGGCAACTTGCCAACATTGCTATTGATATATTCTTAGCATCCCGGCCGGGCAATCACGACGAACCAAGAAGCTGGGTGAACTGATGAAGAACAAGAGACCCAACTTCAGAATCTCTAGCAATGCGCTGCTATATCTTCGCGTCAGCACTGAAGAGCAGGCGCGCGATGCTTATGGCCTAGAGTCACAGGAAAAGATGTGCCGCGAACTGTGTCAGAAACGTGGTTGGACTATTGAGCAGGTTTTTCGTGATAGGGGTGTATCAGCATGGGCAGATGTTGAACGACCCGATTTTCTCCGCATGATGGCTTACATCCGCGCACACCGGGAAGTGAACCTTGTCTTTTATGATTACTCACGCTTTGGCAGGAAAACCCTTCCGGCCCTAAAGGCGTTCGATGAGTTGGACCGTCTTGGAGTGTTCTCAATCGCCTCAACTAACCCTGGTATTGATTGCAGGACAGCGGCTGGCCGTACAGCAAGGCGAGACGAACTCAGCAAAGCCGAAGACTTCAGCGACCAGAATTCCGAAAAGACAGCGGAAAGAATGAAAGTTGCGTTTGAAGATGGCCGCTGGTGCAGAAAGCCACCGCTAGGTTATTGCGGCGTTAAGACCAAGACCAAGGGGCAGCCAAACATTGTGCCTGTGGAACCGGAAGCTAGTCTCGTTCTGAAGGCGTTCGAGTTGGTACATGCTGGCAATGACCGCCCTGCCGACATTCTTCGCGCGTTGACGGCTATGGGATTGCGTTCCAAGGGCGGGAACAAACTTACACCGCACACATTCTTGAAGATGCTTCGCAATCCTGTCTACATCGGTCTGATGAAATCGAAAAAGTGGGGGATAACATGTAAGGGGCTACATGCGCCACTTGTCAGTGAGCAGGTCTTCCGCAACGTGCAACTCATTCTGAGCGGCAGAAAGCCGATTGCCGCTCCGTACAAGCGCAACCGTGAGGATTTCCCTTTGCGCCGATTTCTGCGATGTAGCGAATGCAATATGCCCCTCACGGGTGGACCGTCGAAAAGTGCATCCGGGAAGACCTACGATTACTACCGCTGCTATCAATGCCGCGCTGTGAAGTCGCTACCAGCAAGCAAGGCGGCAACAGAGTTTATTGATTTGCTGAAGCGACTCCGGGCCGATGCATCTTTTACAGCAGAGTTCGCTAAGATTCTTAAGCAGGAGTGGAGCAAAAGGACGGGCGACAGCAGCGCCATTGTTCGCAAGCTGAGTCTGGATTTGAAAGAGAAGCGCAAATTACAAGAGAAGTTGCTTGAAAAGTATTTGCAGGAAGACGCGGCCATTGTGCCTCACTTTAAGCAACTCCACGGCAGGTTCGATGAGGAGATCGCGGACCTTGAGGCACGGATTGCCGAGGCCGACATGGAAAAAGCGACGTTCGACCAGTTGTGGGAGTTCTCAAGGTCGCTACTCGTGGACATTGCAACCGCGTGGGAAAGAGCAGATGTTTCCCAAAAGCAAAGAGTTCAAAATGTCCTTTTTCCAAGTGGACTAAAGTACCACCCCGAAAAAGGGATTTTGAACTCGGAGAACGACTGTCTTTTCAATCAATTGGAAAACTTCATAGGCGGAAAGATGTTGATGGTGCGCCCGGAGAGATTCGAACTCCCGACCTAACGCTCCGGAGGCGTTCGCTCTATCCAGCTGAGCTACGGGCGCGCTTCAACAGGATACCGCAAATTGCGGATTCCCCGCCCTCGTCTCAGTGCCCGGACGACGGCAGGCGCGCCAGTTTTTGAGGCGATTCACTCGAAATTCCGTCGATTCCGATTCCGGGGGTCCAGGCATTGGCGCGCAATTCGCGATTGACTGCGACACGACCGATCCAGGCAAAGACAAACAGCGTGAGGCCGCCAACCCAGGCGCCGAGGCAGAAGGTCCGGGGAAGGTAAAGTGCGATGGCGATGCCGCTCGAGACGAGGATCGCGCACAAGGGAATGAACATGCGCATGCCATAGAGAAAGACAAAAGGAAGATAGTGCGCGCCGAGCAAGATCAGGAACGCGGGATAAAACAGGTTCAAACGAAACTCGGTGACCGGAACAAGCAGAAGCATCGTCATAGGCAGCGTAAAGGCGATCTGCATTCCGAGTTTGCTCAAGGGATTGCCTTTGGGGGGGTGCCTTTTGTGGGCGAGGCGGGCCCGCCTGTTAAACGCAGCAGCAGCAGGGTAGCCGGGAAGATGAAGAAACCGCCGAAGAGAAGGGTCGATATCGCCGCACGTGGAGTGCTCCACGTTGCGAGAGCTGCCGACGCGAGCCAGACTACAGACGAGACCAGTTGACCCCAAAAGCCGCCGATGAAAACTGTACGAACTTGGCGTTGAGCGTCCTCGACGAGCATATTCGAACCCTCCGAAGATGAAGATGAGAGAGGCGCAGGTAGTCTAACCCGCATTTCTCACAGGTTCATTGCTGATTGCGGTGACGATAGACAGGAAAAGTGTTGGAAAGGCCGTCATTTCATGGCATAACTGCGTTGTCGAAGCGTAGTTGTAGCCGTGCGGAGGC
>Ga0187872_10001322_pt1 | contig 25595 bp, 15 predicted proteins | sample June2016WEW_16_4_FD_132973 | JGI IMG/M metagenome (GOLD analysis project Ga0187872, IMG submission 132973) | Peatland microbial communities from SPRUCE experiment site at the Marcell Experimental Forest, Minnesota, USA - June2016WEW_16_40 | ecosystem: Environmental > Terrestrial > Soil >...
ATATTGTGACCTGTCTGAGAAGACGCCGTCGGTGTCGGTGTAGACGAAGGTGGGAGCCAGCAGGGCGGCAATAGCTTTGACGTCCCGGTGGATCTCGGCTTCGTTCCACGCATTTTCGAGGGAGAGCACGCGCATTGTGTCCGAGGTTTGAGCGAAGAGTTGAAACTGGCATGAGAGGAACAGCACCGCCAACAGGATGCAGAGTTTCCCGCGTTGCATGGGAGCGCTCCGGTTAAGGTTTTTGCACGCCTAGCCGAAAGCTAAGGGAATCAGGGAGCGATTGCAAGCAGGACGATTGCGGGTGGAACCATGGCCGCTAGGGACTACTGCAGGCCGCCCGGGCGAGCCGGAACCCGGTAGGGAATCGTGTCAATTGCCGTTAAATTACATTCATTGACCACGGGCTCCGAACGGGTTCAGGCAATTCTGCGATGACCTGATTAGAAAACCACACATTCCTAACACGGGAATTCGCGATGCAAAGAATCACTGTTTATGCGGATGCGAAGGAGCAGAGTTTGAAGGGGTTTTCTAACATGCCGGAAAATGCGAATTCTAACCAACGGTGATCGCAGCGAACCGCGCGGCAGGAGGAGACGCAACGCCTTTGCGTGGTTCCGAACTTGGCGAGTGAAGCGAATGAGATTAACTGTCAGAGTTTCAAGGACCAGCCTCGGCACGCGCTATCGCTCGACAAATCTCGGTCTCGCGCTGGTACGCTGGCCGCATCCGCGAGGGATAGACCGCATCCGAGGCACTGGCAGGCGCTGGCCAAACTCGTTGGCGTTTCGAGTCCAGCGTAGCCTTGGTCTACCGTGTCAAGAATTAAAGAGTCGCTGTACATGTCAAATGCAGGGATAAACCGTAAGCGTCTGACCAACACACCTGTTCGACGGGCGAGGTCTGTATTGAAGTATGAAAACTTCGACCGCGTAGCAGAAGGAGGTGCGAGGTTAGAAGATGTATCTGAGGCTGGCCGGACGACGCAACCCCCGGCGCGTCTCAAATCACACATAATCGAAGAGAGCCATAAACCCAAAATCCATATGTAATTGTTGGTGGCAGTGAAACAGTGTTAGACCAGGATTATTGGCGACGAAATCTATGGCGACCTCTTGATAGCCTCCGACCATAACCACATCCTTGAACACTCCCGCGATGGAAGTTCCCGCCAGACTGCTGAGCTCAAAGCTATGGCGGTGAAGATGTATGGGATGAATGTCGTCACTGGCGTTCCGCATGTGGATTCGATAACGTTGGCCTTTTTTCAAATGAAATGTCGCTGGAGTCATTCCGCTGCTCATGGGATAAGCCACTCCATTGATCGTCCATCGGTTGAAGCCTTCTTCGGCGGCATCGTACTTGGCAAAGATCATCTCAATAGTTTGGTCCGGTAGCTCCGGACTTGTCCCGGTCTTTGCGAAGAGCCCGTAGTTCCAGCGATGCCGCGGAGGCGCAATCCATTGTGCCTTGCCCTTGGCTGCCGCGTATTCAACGACGATTCCCATGCCATGACGGCGATCGTCATCGGCTAGATCGCCCATGATCCAGACCCCTGGATGTGTCATTTCGACGATGGCAGAGACCCGCTCCGCGGTACCAAGCCAGAGCACCGGAACTGTGACCGGGTTGGGCACAGGATTTCCGTCCAACGCAACGACATAGAAGGAATGACCTGGCAGGGCAAGACTACGAATTTCGGTGGCGCTTCCGTTCAGTACGTGAAACAGAACTCGCTCGCCCTGCTTGACGCGGATGGGTTCCCCGTGGTGCAGGACCCTGCCATTGATCGTAAAGGAACCGTAACCGACTTCGTATCCATGCGGCATACCTTTTGCAAGGGAAGCCTTCATACCTGACTCGCCTTGCTCTTCGAGCGCCTTGACTTTGGTCGCGGGAGAAAGGAAATCCATTGCCATATCTCCACCGCGGCTAAAAGTCGGCTCGAACTCCTTCAGTACGAGGAAGACTTCGCGGTCATAATTACCTGACTCATGCTTCGGCTCGATGTACACAGGACCAACCTCACCACTGTACAGTCCGGCGTGGAGATCCACTCCTGCTCGATTGTGCGTGTGATAGAAACGAAAGCCGGCGGGTCGCGGAGTAAAGACGATCCTGCGCTTCCCATGGGCAGGAATAAAGGGTGTACCCTCTTCCGCGGCTCCATCTACATCCGCCGGCACCATCTGGCCGTGCCAATGCAGTTGTTCTGGCACATCGGTGTCGTTGAACACGTCTACCAAGACCTGCTGGCCTTCCTTAAAGCGAAGCAGTGGCCCCGGAAATTGCCCGTTGTATGTCGTCGCCGAGATGATCCGGTTGGGCGCGATCTCAATAGGTGAGGTTTTGATGTGCAAGGTATAGTCTGCAGATCCGGACTCGGCACCAGCGGGCGACTCTTTGGTCTGCGGTGATGCGCCGAATTCAGCGACAACACCCCCGGATGTAAGCAAGACCGCTCCGGTCGTCAGGCACGCCGATCTTAGAAACTGGCGTCTGGATTCGGACAATTCCTTCATTGCGCCTCCGTGTCACTTAGTCCGCCTTGACACACTGATCGTTGTGTCGGATGGAGCACATGGAACCTTATTCCTGCCGTCACACGGACTATTTGCTGACCAGGAGGTATCAATGCACAGAGAGGTACATATCGTCGAAATCTAGTGTAAATGCTGAGAATTCCTGTACCGCATCCAGGCCGAGATTACCACAGAAGTCGTCGTAATTCTTTCCCACTCGCTCAGTCAGAACCGGGACGTCGTGCAGTGTCGTATTGCGGCCGCCGACTTCGACTGGAACAGATTCCAGAGTGTAAGTAGAAATCGAGCGAGTGCCCCCAACGCCAGCCAGAGGTTGATCAATCGCCCTTTTCGTCACAAAGTCTGATGTGTGCTCCCGATAGTAGCGCGCCGTGAGAATACTCCTCCGAATACCGGTATCAAACATAAACAAGCAACTTGTGCCTCCGATTCGAGCAGCTGTTAGCGGCGTCTGCTTTTCGACAAACAGGTTGTGATCTTTATGCGGCAACCGCTTGGTGCCTACATCCACCCCAAACATACCGCTACGGTAAAACGTAATTCTGGCGAGAGCAGCCAGGACCGGATAGCCAATGATTCCGTCGATCTGATAATGCAGTTGCCTCACCAGCAAGTCCTGGTCGTCTAGGAGAACAAAGACCACGTTATGCAGCCTGGCTTTTCCAATGCGCAGCTCGGGAGCGACTGCGACGTGAATCGGCACCAGATTACCGCTTACTCCTTTCAGTGCGGCAGAGCCCTCTAGAGGCTGGAGCCCTAGACGGCGCGCTTCGCTTTTTGATATTGCAGAAATGTTCGCACCGGTATCCACAACCCATGATCGCGTTTCGCCGCGAATTTCGACGGGCGCTTCGAGAACACCTAACAGGTTACGCTTTGTCGCTACCGTGAATGCTGCGCTGACAGAGACGCTCTGTGGCGGCACGTGTCGGAGTAGCCCCCATTGCAGAGCCGCGTGTTCAACGTTAGCCCTTTCTTCCGCGCTCATCTGATCGCCTAAACGCTTTTCCAGTATCGCGTAGGTATCGGCGGCTTCTGAGTAGCGATACAGCCTCGAATATCCGTCTGCCAGCGTTTCCAGAGCAACTTGCTCGCGATCACGCGCGCCCTGTTTCTGAAGCATCGGGAGTACTTGCTTCAGCAGCCGGATGGAAGTGCTTAGGTGGTTAGTGTGATTGGCCAGCACTCCCGCGAAGAATGCATAATCCTGCGTCTTTAGCCCAGTTGGATTGTTTAGCGCTGTCAAAAGCTCAGGGTACTTCTTCTCTTTGATAAGTGCATCTAGCTGCTCTGATCCCCAAGACGTACCTGCGGGCGGTCTTTCCGACGCAACGCTGGTGGCGATCACTAGTGTAAACACCAACGCCGCCCCAGTCACAAACCGGATCCAGTGATGTGCAACTATGGCTGCGTCACAAGGAGCAATAAAGCAGTCGGTACACACCTCCGCCTTAAGCGTATGATGCGGACCGCTCGGTTGGGGAGCAACGTGCATGTCGCAGACGGCCCTCATCCCCCTGAATTCTGACTACTCTATTGTGTCATTAGAGTATATGGCTCGATTTCGTTCCTCGAAAAGTTGAAGGAACTGGACATGGCTGATAAACACTCCTGGATCTCAAAACGTATACCCTTGCACCAGCCACAGATACCGCAAAACATCGGACGAGAGGTCTCCGCAACACACCCGGCCATTCGCTGAGCCATTTCCAGCTTGGCGCAGATGGTAATACCAAGTCGGTGACAAATGAGCAATTGGTGCGAGGAGAAAGGCGTTCACGACGCAGCGCTCGCTTTCTTTCGCGTCATGAAGTAATAGATCGTCGGAGTAACGAACAACGAGAGCACCATTGCAATCAGCAACCCACCGATAACCGCAACGGCTAACGGCTGCAGCATCTCAGAACCAGCGCCTATACCAAGCGCCAGCGGGATCATCCCCGCGACCGCAGCTATGGCGGTCATTACAATCGGCCGCAGCCTTCTGCGGCCCGCTTGAAAGATCGACTCTTCTTTGGAGTAGCCCGCATTTAGGAACTTCTCATCCGCGTCGAGCAGCAGAATTCCATTCTTGGCCACGATACCGATGACCATAATCAGTCCCATGAAGGAAGACAGGTTGAACGTGATCCCGGTAATCAGCAGGGCGACGAAAACACCAGCCGTCGACAAGATCGCAGAAACCAGAATCGAAATTGGGGCCGAAAAGTTCCGGAATTCGAATAGCAGAACTAGAAACACGAAGACAATCGCCATGCACAGGACCATCGTCAAGTCGCGAAAGGACTGCTGCTGCGTTTGGTACAAGCCGCCGTATTCGATTCGGATGGACGCTGGCAGATGCATGTCAGCAATTATTTTCTTCACCTCCGCGATACCGTGCCCCATGTCCAGGCTTTCAAGCCGCGCGGTGACCGCGACGTAACGCTGCTGGTTGTCTTGCAAAATCTCGGTCTGGCCAGGCAGCTCCGTCATGGTTGCCAGAGAACCCAAGTTCGCGACCTGACCGCCCGGGCCCACCAGCATTGTGTCGTTCATCGCTTCGACCGAAGAGCGAATTGTCGCGGGATAGCGGATGCGCACCGGATACGCACGATCGTCAATCACGACCGGTTGCAGCGCCTGGACGCCATCGAGCATTGCCTGCGTTTCGTCGGCCAAGGCTTGCGGGGCGAAACCAACATGCGCGGCCTTCGCCATGTTCACTTGATAGGAGACCGCGGGTCCACTTGTGGTCGACTCGATTCCGTTATCGATATCGACAACCGGGTGCCGTCCACCCACCTGGATCTTTGCGATTGCATCCGCGACTTGGGGCGCCCAGTCATCGAGCAGCTTGGCATCGGGGGAAAACATCATGATGTGGATCGGCTGCGGTGCGTTGGTCAGGTCTCCAATCATGTCTTGCAGCTTTTGAGTGAACTCCACTTCAACGGCCGGCTCCGCCCGAGCGACCTTCCCCCGGAGTTCGTCCATGATCTCCCAGATATCGCGGTGACGGTCGGGTTTCAAATCCACGGAAATATCTCCCGTGTTCGCTTCGGTCACCGCAGCCAATCCCAATTGGAGACCGGTACGCCGAGAAGTGCTTGCCACCTCGGGAAGCGATTGCACGATTTGCACGACATGCGAGATCATCCGATCGGTTTCCGCGAGCGAGCTTCCCGGCGGTGTTACATAGTCGACGATGAAGCTGCCTTCGTCCATCTTCGGCAACAGATCGGATCCGATGTGCTGGTAGCAGACGTAAGAAACCACAATCAGAGCAGCCGTAAGAACTGGAACCCAAACCGGATGCTTGAGACTTCGCCGGAACCATGCTTCGTAGAAGCGAATCACGCGTCCGAAGAATCCCTTCATCAAATGTTCTTCTTCGGCTCGCAGCAATCGATTTACCTCGACCTGTATAACACCTTCGTCCGAGTCGCTGAAACCTTCCGGGAACGAGGCGGCCACCGCCGCGTGCTGCTCATCTGCTGCGGGATGCTCTTCGCCGGCCGGTTTCTTCAATAGGTAGATACAGAGCGTCGGCGTCCAGGTGAGCGCGAGCGCGAGCGACGTTAGCAACGCGGCTCCAATCGTAACTGCCATCGCACGGAAGAAAACTCCAGTGACTCCCGTGATGGCCACTAAAGGCAGAAAGACCACGATTGGCGTCAGCGTGGAACCGACGAGGGGCAAGGAAAGCTCGCGAAGCGTCATCGCCACTGCCTCATATCTCCCCTCTCCCGCTTCACGGTGCAGTGTCACATTTTCCAGAACAACGATCGCGTCATCGATAATCAGGCCTACAGCGGCCGCCATTCCGCCCAGCGTCATCAGGTCGAAACTCTCACCGAGGAGTTTCAAAACGATGAAGGTAACCAGCAAACTAATTGGAATTACCATCCCTGCAATAAACGAAGTGCCCCAATCACCCAGAAAGAGCACCAGGACGGCTGAAGCCAGCAACAAGCCGATCACAATTGCATCACGGACACTTTTGATGGATTGACCCACAATCCACGATTGATCGTAGAAAGTGCTGACGTGCACGCCCGGGGGCAAAGACTTTTCAATCTGGCTCATCTCTGCTTGGACCGCGTCAGCCACCTGCAAGGTGTTGCTTCCGCGTTGCCGATTGATGTTGATCAGTACAGCAGGCTTGCCATTCGCGGTGACGATCGTGAAAGTTGGCGCAAACGAAGGCGTTACCTGGGAGACATCACCGACAGAGACGGGGCTGCCGCCGGGCGAATTCTTCACAAAAATACTGGAAATATCCTGTGCGTTGTGCGCCTGACCCGAAATCAAACCGAGATACAGCTTGTGGTTCTGCTCAAAGAGTCCGGGAGACTCGATGATGTTCGAGCGATCCACCGCCGCCAGAATATCCGATACATTCACCGAGGCAGCGCGCAACTTGGCCGGGTCAGGAACGATGTGAAACTCCGGCGCCTCGCCGCCCTGGATTACGATAGTTCCAACACCTGACAGGCTTGCTAGCCGCGGTTTGATGTCATACGTCGCAATCCCCCAGAGCTGTCGCTGCGACACCGTATCTGAGGTCAGCCCATATCCCATGATCGGGAAAGTGGAAAATTCCAGTCTTTGGGTCGAAATCTTGGCCGTAGCCGGCAAAGTCCCGGCCAAACGTGCCAACGAGGCGTTGATGCGCTCCAGCGTGCGAAACATGTCCACTCGCCAACTGAAGTACAAATCAATGCCCGCAGACCCACGGCTGGTGACCGACTTCACATCCTGGATGCCTTCCACTCCGCTCAGAGCTTCTTCGATGGGACGGGTAATCGTGACCAGCATCTGATCGATCGGCATGACTCCGTTATCGACGGAAATCATGACCCGAGGAAAATCTGTGGTGGGAAATACCGCGATCGGAATGCCGAAGAGCAGGTACGCACCGATCAGCGCGAGCGTGACGATGAGAAAAATGATGGACTTATGCTCACGCGCAAACCAGTATTTGTCGGCTTCGGATTTTCGTACTTGCGCAACCCTGGAATTTCTATCGTTCGAGTTCGCCATAGGTCGAGTTGGGCCTCAGTCTTTATCCTGTGGCTCGGCAGCTGGAGTTGAGATCGTCACCTTCGCGCCGTCGGTCAAACCGTAGGCGCCTTGAGTCACGACCTGATCGCCTGCCTTCAGGCCGCTCAGGACCTGCACTTCGCCCTCCTGGCGAATTCCTGTCTTGACGCTGGTCCGATGGGCGGCCTGATCCTGACCGATTGCCATCACGGAAGTCGCTCCGTCCGATGCGGTGAGAATCGCTTCAACCGGCACGACCAGTGCATCTTTCACAGTGCTGGCAACGATCTTCAACCCGACTGTGGAGCCGGGCTTCAGCCGCCCACCGGGATTCGCAGCCTCAACCCAGACTTGAACCGTCGTGCTGTTGGGATCAAGAGCCGGGCTCACCACCGTGACTTTGCCCTCGATCTCCGTGCCGGCGTTCCCGGGAACGAGTGCTGCCGCGTCGCCGACGTGCAACTGCGCCGCCTGCGCCGCGCTCAAGTACGCGCGAGCCACGACTTTCGATAGATCCATTACGGTGAGAATCGGAGCTCCAGCGGGCGGTGTTTCCCCAGCAAAGAAGGGACGATCCGTAACCACGCCATTGATCGGGCTCACGATCGTGCTGTAATCCACCTGCGCTTGTGCAGCGGCCAGCTTGCCCTTGGCTGAGGTCAGCTGCCCCTCGGCCGACTTCAGGTTGTATTGCTTTTGGGCAAGACCGTATTGATTGCTGGTCTGCGAGAGCGCAATTTGCGCATCCTGGACATCTTTTTGCGATGCTGCCCCTTGCTTGTAAAGACTCACGCGGCTGTCGTACACGGATTGGGCCGCCTCGAATTGCTCTTTGGCGATCTTCAAGTCGTGCTCCGCGGACTGCAAAGCGCTGTTGTAAGTGGCCTCCGCTTGTTGATACGCACCTTGACTTTCGGTAAGAGCGCCCTTCAGATCCGATTCCTCGATCGTCGCCAGAACTTCTCCGGCATGAACTCGGCTGCCGCGTGTGACGTATAATTTCTTGATGGGAGCGGTCACCTTCGGCACGATGGCGGCCTGATCGTGCGGATACAGAATTGCGTCGGTTGAAATTTCATTTTCAATGGCTTGGATCTTGACGGCAGCGGCCTGCACCGTAACCAGCGGTACCGGCTCCTTTTCCTGGCTGGACGAACAACCCATAGCGAGCAGCATCAGGCTGAGAACAAAGGCCGCGAAGACAAAACGCCTGCACACCACACTGCTCGAAGCCGTATGCGCTGGCGAAGACGAAATGTTTCCTTTTTCCAAATCAAGGAAAGCCATGTCTTTTCCTAGAAGCTCCCTGTCACCGCTTGCAAAGTCGCCACAGCTACGCGGTAGCGAACCTGCGCGTCACTGAACGCGTTACGCGCCTGGCTCAAAGTATTTTGAGCAACCACCACATCCAGCGCAGTTGACGTTCCGGCTTTGTAGCGAAGGTCGGTCAGGCGGAGGCTCTCAGCCGCGAGATCCGCAGTCTGGCGCGTTTCGTCTACGGCGGTGCGAGCGACGGTCGCCTCGTTATACGAACTGTACAGAGCATTCAGCATTTCGCGCTGCGTCTGGCTCATTTCCGCTTTCGCCTGTTCGCGCTTGAATCCTGCCTGATGTAATTTGCTTCGCAGAGTACCCCAATCCCACACCGGCACGTTCACCCCGACGGTAATGAAATAGCCCAGATTCGGCAGAACTCCTGCGTGCGTTTCCTCAACATTCGTGCTATGCAGTGCGAAGGCGTTCGCTTCAATCCCGTAATCCGCATCAACGAAGAAGGAGGGCAAGAACGCGCCCCTGGCGGCGACAAGACCCAGGTTGGCTTGATGCAGAGCCTCCATCGCCGCGCGCAGATCCGGATTCTTGTTCCCTGCCATGCGCTGCGCCTCCGGAAACGACGGCAACGCGATGGCCGAATCCATATCATCGACAATGCTGAAGTTCTCACTCAGCGTCGGAAATAACAAGACCGCCAGGTCAAGCCGGGACGACTCCATTTGGAGCTTGGCGTCTTCGAATACCTGTTCCTGTTGGCGGTATTGAATCTCGGCCTGCAGAACATCGCTATGTGCCACCTGGCCTACAGCTTGTTGATCTTGAGTGATCTGGTAAAAATGCCTGCCAGCTTCCGCCGCGGTTTGTGCCGCGGCATATTTTCGCTGCGCGACGGCCAGCCCGTAGTAAAGCTTGGTCACCGTGACGGTCAAACCGCGCTTCGCAATCTCGGCTTTCGCACTGGCCATGGCCGCTGTAGCTCTCGCTTCGCGATACGTCGTGCCCAGATAGTTGCCGGGCGAGAGATCCTCGTGGACGACCCCCCACGACCGATAAACATGCACACCGTCATTGGTGACGAATCGTCCAATGGTCGTGCGCCCTCCATTGCCTTGCGTGAGCAACGCTTGCGAGGTGTAACTCACAGTCGGCAGGATCGCATTCCTCGCTTGCGTTCGATCCTCATGGGCGAGTTTCGCATCAGTCAGCGCACTCTGGAAATGGGCATCGACCTTGCGAGCCTGCTCAATCGCATCTGCCAGCGTGATGACCACAGGCGGCTTTGAGGGACCGGGGTTCGGTAGCTCGGCAAGTTCTACCGTGCGAGTTGTTTCCTGCGCCGGTGCCGGACTCATCTGGAAGAAAACATAGAGCACTACAGCGACAGCAAAAGTAAGCGGATTCTGGCGTAGAATTCTCAAAGGCCGACTCCCTTCTCCTGAGAAGAACAGTGCCTGGCGGTTACGATCCTCATTCTGGTCCAACGCTTCACGCGAACTACTTCGAAAACATATTGCCCTCGGAAAGATAAACAGAGCATAAATATGGGAACGTGCACCTATCAGGATTATTGTGGGTCGGATTGCTTGTTCGGCTGCCCTTGGGATTATGATCTTGCCATGCGGGTGCTGCTGGTGGAGGACGAGGCTCGAATCGCCCATTTCGTTGCCAAGGGGCTGCGGGAACAGTCCTACGCTGTTGACGTCGTGAGTTCGGGCGAACAGGCGCTGTACCAAGCGGCCATTACTGCATACGACCTGGTCATTCTCGACGTAATGATTCCCCCTCCAGATGGATTTAATGTTTGCAGGGAACTCCGCGACTCCGGGCAGACAATGCCAATACTGATGCTCACCGCCCGCGATGCAGTCGACGATCGCATCAAGGGATTGGATCGGGGAGCCGACGATTACCTTACAAAGCCATTCGAGTTTGGGGAACTGCTGGCTCGCTTGCGAGCTCTGCTGCGGCGGTCCAAAACCTTGCAACCGACGCGGCTGGTGGTCGCCGACCTGGTCGTTGATACGGCGGCACAAACCGTCGAGCGCGGCGGCAAGGCCATTCCTATGACCGCCAAAGAATACGCGTTGGTGGAATTCCTGGCGCGCGAGGCCGGCCGGGTCGTAGGCCGTGCGGAAATTTCTGAGCACGTCTGGGACGAGGAATTCGATCCCTTCTCGAATTTGATCGAAGTGTATATCAACCGGATTCGGCGCAAAATCGACGCCGGCTTTGCTAAACCGTTGCTGCACACGCGACGCGGTGCAGGCTACATTCTTTCCTTAAGTGGAGAAACCCCGGAGCCGAAACAAACCGCCGTGCGGAGCCGTGACGATGTTTAGCTCTGTGCGCATTCGTCTAACGCTGTGGTACACCCTGTCGATGACGATCGTGCTGGTCGCGCTGGCGGCGGGGATCTATTTCGTTCTTGGCCAGAATATCATTCGACGGGCCGATGCCAACGCGATCGAACTGGCCGACTCGTTTCTCTCAACCGTCAAAGCCGAACTGAGCGATGCAACTAATCCCGCCGGCGTGAGCGATGGAATCGCGGCAGCCATCTCAGAACACCGTTTTCGCGACGTATATTTCGTGGTCTACGATGCGAACAGTAATCTGCTGGCCGCTTCTGAAGGCTATAGCGAGCCCGAAGAATTCTCGAGTCCGAGTCGCGAAATACTCGCTTCATCCTTGCGCCCGCTTGCCTCTTCTTCCGAAACATTCCGTTCGCTCCACCTAAGCGGGCATCAATACCGGAGCTATGTACGACATTTCTTAGTCAAGCAACAGCCGGCCACGCTGATCGTTCTGCAGTCTCTTCGCCGGCAGAGAGAGTTCCTTGCGACCCTGGTGGATACTTTCTGGATTGTCATTCCCTTGGCCATTCTCTTCGCTGGTGCTGGCGGATATCTCCTTGCGCAACGAAGTCTTGCTCCCGTGGTGGCCATGAGTTCGCAGGCCAGCCGCATGGGCGCCGAGAACCTCTACCAGAGACTCAAAGTTGAAAATCCGCGCGACGAGCTCGGGCACCTGGCAGGTTCATTCAATGAATTGCTCGATCGGCTCAGTCAGTCATTCGAGCGGCAACGCCGATTTGTTGCCGACGCTTCCCACGAACTGCGTACACCGGTTGCCATTTTGTGCGGCGAGGCGGAGGTCGCGCTAGCTCAACAGCAGCGCGCTCCGCGAGAATACCGGGAGTCGCTGGAAATCCTGCGGCAGGAAGCGAAGCGGCTCCAACATATCGTTGAGGATCTGTTCACGCTGGCGCGGGCGGATGCGGGCCAATATCCTCTGGCGCTCACTGACTTTTATCTGGATGAGCTGGTGGAGGAATGTTCGAGGAATGTGCGGACGCTTGCGGCTGCCCGGAAAATTGCGCTTTCATGTGAAGCCCAAACGGAGTTACCCATCCGTGCGGACGAGTCTCTTCTCCGTCGAATGCTGTTGAATCTGCTGGATAACGCCATCAAGTACACTCCCGAAGGCGGATCGATCTCTTTGCGCTGTAGCGAGGAAGACGGACAGTACCGTTTGACGGTCCGGGACTCCGGACCGGGCATTGCCGCCGAGCTACAAGGCCGGATTTTCGAACGATTCTTCCGCGCGGACAAAGCGCGCTCTCGCAGCGACAACAACGGAAGCGGTGGGGCCGGTCTCGGTTTGGCGATCGGGCTGTGGATTGCCGAAGCGCACGGAGGGAGATTGGAACTCACTTCTTCCAGTCCACAAGGTAGCGTGTTCACGGCTGTGCTGCCCAAGAGCGCCCTCTGAGTATCCGCGGCCGCCATTGCGGGCGCTTTCTGCCAATTCCTCCGCTCAGACAACCGCCATTTGGGCACCGTTGTAGCGGTCAGTTTGTCTGCGGCCTACCTTCAGAATCGCCGTGGTTGCAAATCCCTCCACGCCAGAACCACGGTCGCTTTCGTGTCTGAATGCCGGGCGAGCCACGCAGCGGGAGTAAGGTTGGGGAGGCACCTGACCACCTCGCCAAGCGCTGCACTAATGCACTACTAAAAGGAGTAGGCCAATCAGGACATCGCCACTTCCATAACTGCTTCCAAACCTGCACGAGCGTCTGCATCTGTTTCGGACTCGGAAGCCGGTGGTAGACCAGCCGGCAATCTCGGTGCGCCTGATCGTAAAAGTCCCGCACGGCCTGGATACTGAGGTGCGCGAGGTTGTGACGGAGTTCGTTGATGTCCTTCTCGCTCAGAATTTCAGCTTCGTCGCGATCAGGACGCCTGGCCATGGCAAATGATCCTAACATATTCGTCTTTTGTTCTCCCTATCGAGAATGATGGGGTGAGCGCAGTCACTCGGAGACGCGTCGGACGCCAAAAATGCCCTCAAAACGCTCAAAAGGTCCAAAACAGCCAAAAAGTCTGCGTAATCGTTTGATTTTAATACACTTACATAAAACTCAGCCAAAAGTGCCCCCTTACCTAACCCCTTACCTCGAGGCTAAACATCGCTCCGGTGGCTCGGTAACGCAAGGGCGCACTATCCTGGCGAGCGCTGCCCAAGCCAGTCTTGCAGCCAAATATTGCAGTTTGTTTAACTTACGGGGAAACTGCACCGCTTGCATCACCGTCGAATATGGGGCGAAGGGGGAGTAAAATTGGTGTCGTCGGTCCTACCATTGAGGAGGAATTCTGAACGATCATATGGTTCCATTCATGCGCGACGGGAAACAGTACGTCAGGAACATGGACACGGGAAAGGAGTACCCCGTGGCAGACATCGAGCTTCCAAGTATCAACGAGATGCTGGCAATGGGAGAAGAACGAGCGAAGAAATTGCAACTTTCGAAACGTCAAAAGAAGCGAAGCAAGGTGCGTGCCAGAAGTAAACCCTCACGAATCGTGACCCGTGCGGAACTCATACAGCTGGCGCAACACTACAGCAGTGAGGTGGCTGAGTACAGAAACGACCGTGAGCGGTTCCCAGAGGACGGCATCTCATCCCGTGAGTACAACCGATATGTCTATGCGCTCCGCCGGCTCGGGCGAATCGAAACGCTCCTGGCCGAAGCGCCGGTGTACGAGGGCATGGAGGAAGCCGGCAGCAATCCGGGTGAGTCCGGCGCCCCTGAAAAGGAGAACACAGATGCTAAGTACAGACACGATTGAGAAGGCAATCGAACTGTTCGAACGCGGGTCGAGTGAATCAAACGTGGCAGAAGTCAACAGGATCAGCTCGGAGGAGGTAATCGAAGGCTCCGCCCCGTTGTATGGAGTAGCGCTTTGATGAGGCTCTGCAGCGCTACGTTAACACCTCTCGATATTGTTTCCACGCTGGCAAAGCCTCATCCATCAATTCTCTGAAGCGGTCATTGTGGTGCCGTTCGACTAGGTGGATGAGCTCGTGTACCACAATGAACTCCAAACAGGACGGCGGCTTTTTGGCCAATTCCAGATTCACCCAGATCCGCCCCGCATCTCGGTTACATGTCCCCCATCGGGTTCTCATCTTTCGGATTCCCCATTTCCTTACCTGCACGCCGATCCGTGGCTCCCATTTAGCCAGAAGTTCCGCTATCTGTTGGCGAAGCAGCTCCCGATACCAGCGATCGAGGACGCGTTGTCTGCACTCTCGTCCATCTTCGCGCCGCACGAACAGCTCCAACCACCGCCAGGCTGATTTTGCGAGCGCGGCCTTTGCGATCGAAACCTGATCGATTCGTCATTTCATGCCTCCTAAGAAACCGCGCTCGCAACGATGGCATGCCGTTCGCACGTGGCCTTGTGACTGAACGTCCGAACGGGGCGGGTCAGAATGAGTAGCGCAACGAGAGTTGGAAGAAACGCTCATCCGGCCTACGGGATTACAGGTCGCTCACGCCCGCAAAACCGCCCCATTACTTCGTGGATGATGACAAATCCTGGTTGCCTTTCCTTGGAGGAGGAAGTAGGTCGTACAACGGTTGCGCGGGAATCACGCCGGGATTCTCCTCTGCAGCTGACATCGCTAAGACGCGAATTTTGTCGTTATCTGGAAGCCCGATGCTCGTCGTACCGGGAGCCAGATCCAGCGCATACGCGAACAGATAGGAGTATTGGTAAGGCACATTTTCGCCAGCGGCGTTATGGTGATGCGAGCAATACCAGGCCAAGTCGGCGCGCTTAATGTAACCGGGTTTGAGGGCGGTCATCTCGCCGTAATCATCATGGGCTCCACTCTTGGACCATTGCCGGTCATCCCACTGGCCAATAAAACCACCCCAATCCTCGATTGTGAGTTCGACATCCTTCCCGCCTACCTGAAAAGCGGCCTTCTGATCGCCATCCGCTGACGCGGCCAGAATGTACAGACGATCGAAACGTCCCTCCGGCAGACTGATCTGCTGCCCTTTGGCCGCGATCGCATTCGGAACCCCGGATTTGGCAAGCGCAAGCTCAAATTTCACATCTTTGAATGTAATCTGTTTCGGCAGCATCTCCGCCGCGAGCGCATTGCCCTTGCCGTCGAAGCCGTCAATGGTGTGCACGCCATTGTTGCTCGCGGTTGCGAGGTCATAATTCAGCTTCACCGGCACCGAGTGCACGCCGCCGACTTTGCTCGAAGAGGGAAGGATCTTAATGGCGAATGTACGCGGCTGGTAGGCGCTGAATGAGGTCACGAGAACCCCGCTGGTCACACTCGCGACGCCAACCGACTGTTCTTGGCCATTAACTTCACGCGCTGCAGAAATCGGGGCCGCGAAGCTTACCTTCACATTCGCCTGCGGCTTACCATCGACTTCCACCAGGCGCAGGATTAGCTCATTGCCCTGCTCAGCTTTCTTCAATGCGAATACGCGAATGCGCGAATTGTCGATCTTCAACAACGAAAACTCTCGCCCCAAGGCCCCTGCGTGCTTCGAGGCCTGAAAGGCGATCGGCGGATCATTGAGGCGCTGTCCTTGCCAATCGGTCTGCGCACTACGCCAGTCGAAAGTGTGCCCCGTGATGCCATAAACGAATTCATGATGTCCTATGTCCTGCGTCGCCTGATCATGATAGCCACCGCGCGGGCCGGGAGTACGAATCAACGTCAGACGAATGGTGTTGTCGTTCGGCTTGTCCGATCCATTCTTGCAGTCGGTGAGAATGGTCACGCCGAATTCACCAGTCATGTCGGTGAGATCGATCCATTGATGTGATGGCACCTCAAACTTCCTCGGCTCCGCGGTGGGCCGCTCGACCGTGCCGATGTCCCAGTTGTATGTGGCCATGCGATTGGACGCGGTAAGCTGGAATGTTGCCTTCAGGTTCGACTCCTTGGTATTCCAGTCAATCTCATTCCCAAACTCTACGCGCCTGCCCGCGTCGCCTGCAGAAAGCCGGATCGTCTGCACGAACGCAGATCCCGCCGTTTTGCGCGAAACTTCTAAAGACACACGCACGGGGCCGCTCTCTGCAATGCGGACTTTTGCCGGACCGCCAACATACGCCTTGGGCGCGGCCTGCTCCTGGTCCCAATCCATGTTCCAGGCCGGGTACTCCTCGGGATTGTCGTAGGAAATTGCAAGCCGCGCTGGAGCGGCCAACAATTCCTTCTTCAGCGACTTATCGAAGATGCTTGCAACGTCTCCATTGCCGTTCAGGGTTACACGATAAAACTGGTTCTCAAGCGAATCTTCAGAAACTTTCAATTGCGAAGCCCCGCGTGCGTGTGCTGCGCCTGCTTCCACCTGGTACACGGCATAACCGATCGACGGCGCATTGGCTACAAACAGGACCTTGCCGCCTGAAATCTGCGCCGGCGCATCCCTGCCATCCGGCCCAAGGACGTGCACAGCTGTTGGCAAGCCTCCGGGAAAATCCACTACCGTCTCTACAACGTCTTCACGCGCGATATTCAAAGGATTGAAAACCACAATCGGCACACCGCCGGTTTGCGTATTCAGTCCTGCGCTCATCCCTTCAGTAGCGCTGGTTAGAATTCCGGCAAACTGGTTCAGGGCGATTACGTCATCATTCCAGGCAAATTCGTAGGATTTTGGCGTTGCCGTGCCCGCAGCGAGGTCATGAAAATGGCCTCCCATCACCAGCGTCCAGGCATCATTCATGCGCCCCAGCGGGTAATGTCTTGCACCCAGCCACTCCGCGGCGACTGAAGCCTCTTCCGCCGCTTCGGCCAGCAGTTCCTCTTTTCGCAGCCACCGCTTCTGATACGCCTGCGAAGTCAATGAACCGGCCGAATGATTTGTGAGTTCCATCTCACCTGTGTAGCGCGGGAGCCTAGTTGCTTCAGAGGCGTTGATATCCAGAAACATCTGCTCGGCGTTGGCCGAAACGACGTTCACCGGTCCGTCGCCCACTTTGATGTCGGGCCATTCTTGATGTCCTTGTGTCGATGTCGATGCCTCTTCCGGAAATGGCATGGGCGGCAGCCTCACCGTACTTTTGGTGACCATTGCTTCAAGCCTTCGAACCGAATCTTCATCAGGGGCGCCTCCAATATCCCCGGTTCCGTAGTAGTGGTAGTCCGTGAATACCCCGCTCACTGCGCCGTTGTGCTGAACTCGAGTTGCCCAGTCGTCCTGGTAATTTTCCAGTGCGCTTTGCTGCTGCGCCTCCCGCAACCTGTTTCGTTTCGTGCTCAACATCTCATACTCGCGCACGTCGTTGAGGTCCAGCTTGTTATAGCGCTCTTCCTCGTCAACTTTTTCCCGCATTGCCTCCAGTTTGCTTTCGATCTCCTTAAATGCGGGGTCGGGCACAAGCGCCGGAAACGGTTTGCTGAGATCGCTTTCAATTCCCGCACTGTAACTTCCCGGATTCAGACCAGCAAGGACACTTTTGCCATCCGGTCCAACCCAGACGCCCACGTTGAACGGCGTGCCTTCGGGTGTCTTCTCGCGCGACTCCGGCCCTCCACCAGGAGCCGACGATCCCCAGGTCAGCTTCTGAGTGGAAAAACCTTTCACTCCCGAGTGCGCCAGAATGGTTGGAAGTGAGGCGGGGAAACCGAAACAATCGGGCAGCATGTATTCTGCGCTGGCCTTGCCCAACTCTTTACGGAACCACTCGTTGCCATAGAGAATCTGGCGAATGATCGCCTCCGCACTCGGCGTATTCACATCTCCTTCTTCCATCGATGAACCGGCGGGAAACCATTTGCCCTCGTCCACATACTGCTTGACTTTGGCGAAATCGTCCGGGAAGTACTCCTTCATGAAGCGATATCGGTTGGCGCCGCTGAAGTTGAATACATAATGAGGATATTTGTCGAACAGCTTGAAATTGTCCTCCATGGTCTTGCGAACATATTCATTGATGACCTGCGGGTACTCCCATCGCCATTCGGTGTCCAAATGCGCGTACCCGACGACATACAGCGTGGGGTTCTTCGTCAGGTCAGGCTTAGCGGTGGTTTGGGCAATGGCGGACAAGCGAACAAAAAAGATCATCGTCGCGAGCGCCACCGAGAGCTTCAGAGAAGATCCCGGCCAGGTTGGAAGGAAGTGCCTTGGGAGATGCAATTCGACAGCCGTGCAGTTTTTCATTCAGACCTTTCTGGGTAAGTACAATTTTGCTTCGGCTCCTGGGAGTCCGCGAATAGAAATGACCCAAAGGACTGCGGCAACGGCTTTGGCAATTCTGGCTCCGAAATCGCCCCGCCCATGTTATCTACAGAAGGGCCTCACCGGAGCCTGCGTATCTTCGCCGGATCGAATACCGTCGAGATATATCCGGCGACATGCAGCCGGAACTGATGCTGGGCCTGCTCGCCGCTTAAGCCGTGAGCCGTCACTACCACCTCGTAGTCGCCAGGCTTGGTCCAGGCATGGGCGGCTTGCCGCCCCTCCGCCGTTACTCCGTCTCCGAAATCCCATTCCCAGGAAATGATCGGATCGCCGCTACTGTGCTCTGCTGAGAAGTGGAGGATTTCGCCCGATGCGCCAGAGGCCGGATGGTCAAGGGCGATCGAAGGCGCCGAGACCGGCATGTCGCGGTCCACCAGCTTGAGCACGCGCACGGACTGGCCCGGGACAGTCACGTCGAGAACGCCCGATGTCGGTCCGGGCAAGTCCTGTTTTTCGAGAACATCGAAGACCGCATAGCGCCCTCCAGACGGGAGGCCAAGGCGCGCCAGTGGAATCGTACGATGGGCAGCCTGCTGCGTCCAGTTGAAGATGGTCAGAATGTTCTGGCGCGACGATTCCTTCAGGAAGAAGACAGTCGGTTGTTCGTCCTCGGTCCGGTAATCCATGAGGTCCATCGGAGTCGAGGCACAGCCCAGGCGAATCATGTCGATCAGGTCCTGGTTTTCGATGAGAGCGATCCGCTCGGGCGCGTGTTCGAGAGAGGGCAGGTTGTCGCCGATCTCCAGCATTCCCCCGGAAACTGCAGCCAGCGCAATCGACGCACGCGCCTCGTTCAGGGTTGCAGGTGTCCCGCTCTCCTGCCAACTCACATCGGAGATCATCTGCGTTGAAACCTGAAACGCGTCCGGATCGGAGACGAAGAAATTGCGATTCATGTAATAGCGAGCCGCAATTCCGGTTGCCGCCTCTTTTGTCAATTCAAAGGTGTGCCCCGTGTCCTGCGAAATGCGACCGTAGTCCACATAACCCACGGGGTTCATCATCACGCTGCCGTCCTTGTCCAGATAGACATCGTCGCCAATGGCGTTGCGAATAATACCGAGCCCGATGCGCTGCGCCTCCAGAGCCGTGGTGTTCGGTTTGTAGTAATAGCCTTCGATGGCGCTGTCGTCCATGAAATCAAGCTTGATGTAATGAATTCCCCACTCATGCGCGAGCGTCGAATAGGTTCTACGCAAATACTCCTGCGCGTCGGGGTTAGTGGTATCCAGAATGAAGAGCCCATCCGCGGCGGCGATGGGTTGCCTCTTGGCATTCTTCACCAGCCAGTCCGGATGATTCTCATAGACCCACGACCGGTCGGAGACTTCAAACGGCGCAGTCCAGATGCCGGGAATTAAGCCTAGCCCGCGGACCTTGTACTCCAGAGCGGTCATTCCGCTGGGGAAAAGCGTGGCGTTGGGGGTGGTGTATTCTCCACGGGCATATTGGTACCCTTCGTCGATGTGAAAAACGCTGTATCCGTACGGGCGCAAATGTTGCGACTCCCACTGCGCGTTAGTCAAGGCCGCTCCCTCATCGAGCCCGAAGTAAAACGCCGTCCAGCTCCACCAGCCCATCAAAGGCGGCGCGGAGGTTCGCGCATGGTGAATCTTCCTTATGAGCGAGCCGTAGGTCTCGAGCTGCCTGTGGTAATCCCTGTCTAGGCTCAGCAACACACGCTCAGACGATATTTCCCCGCCTGCTGGCACAGGCAGGCTGAGCGGAATCCGATCCTCCGCTGGGGAGTTCTGGAGCGAGTACTCCTCTTGAATTTCTGTGGTGCCAGTCGAATCAACCTGGTAAGAAGTGATACGCAGACCATTACTGTTGGCCCGAGCGAGATGAAGGCGCAAAATGGTCAGAAAACGGTCGCAGGTGAGCGCACCCACGAAAAGGCTCGCATGACTCTGGCGGTTGTAAATCAACTGACTCCCGACCGCGCGATGCATGAGGGCCGGAGCATCGGCGAGGTCGTGAATCTTCATTAGCGGACGGTCCTCGCTGAGGCTGTCTGAGAGTACTAGATCATCGGCCGGCGGTCCTCCCAAATCGAGAATCGATCCTCCTGTTGCATCCACCGAACGAATGCCCTCGATGTGAATGGCCCCTTTTGAAGTGTTCCGGACGGTTACTTGAACATCTGCGTAAGGCTCGCTCGAGTAAGTGCGCAAGTGATACATCAAGTCCGGCTGACCGCTGATTCCCGAGTAAGTTACTTGCCAGTCGGTCGCCTGCCCAAGATCTCCCTCAACTTGTGAGTGTTCCACGTCGTGCCGTGGATAATCGGCGGCATGGAGCCAGTGGCCATCCACCTCAACCCCTGCTCCGGCACGCAAAGCAATATCATTGGAATCGGGAATCGCGATGCTGTAGTTGCCGTCTGCCGGGTTCACCTTGACCTGCAATGCATGGCCATCCCCAGAGTATCGCGGCACCTCCCCCGTCAAGACACCATTACCTCCAAGCAGCAGTACCGCAATCAATCCCACCGCATACCCTAACTTGATTTCCCTAACCCCGTTACCGATCATCTCTTCCTCTCCTCCTTCGCCCTAGAAGGACTGTTGCCGTGTGGATCCGGGACCGCAACGAAGCTCTATCTGCATTGGTGCCGGGAGAATGAAGGAATTATTGCAGCGGTCACTCTTGAGACTTGGGACCGCTCGAAGCTCATGCAGTCCGATCGACAGATAATTCGGCGTTGAGATGCGGACCAGCAGCACGTCGTGGCTGGCGATCTCCAGCGGCATGTTGTCGGTCAACGTCATCTCCTTTCCGGTCCACAGGTTCTTGGCCTGCTGGGAGCCGTGGAGTCCGAGTTCCTCGAGGTTCAGATGGAAGGGGTGGGTGGTATAGCGGTCGCTGCCGGCGTTCAGCACGGCCACGGCCATGGCCCCGCTCTCAAGCGGGCGCGCCCAGATCTCGACTTCGCCCTCAACGTAGATACGGCTGGCCTGCTTGCCGAGACGGTCCTGATCGACGGCGATGACGTCGCCGTTGGTGAGGATGGCCTCGACTTCAGGCTTCATGGTGGTGAGGTTATTGCCGGCTAGCAGAGGCGCGGCGAGCAAAACCCACATGGAAAAGTGAGATCGGTTTTCAGTGAGGGTGAGCCGGCCGTTGCCCACTTCAAGCATGTCAGGATCGTCCCAGTGGCCGGGTCCGGCGTATTTTGCCAGGCCCGCCTGCTGCTCGAGTATGTCGTAGATGCGGTCCCAGTCGGGACTAATGTCGTCAGTGGTGCGCCGGAGGTTACCGCCGACCGAGGGCGCCCACTCCCACACGGCGTCCCACCCGTACTGACATAGCGAGAATACAATGGGGCGGCCCGTGGCCCTCAGCGCTTTAGACATCTTGTCGTAGGCGGCGATCATGAGACGCATTTGCGCGCTCTTATCGTTGGGGGCCTGTTTCTGCATAACCTCTTCATTGAAGCTGCACAAGTCGTACTTAAGGTAGTCGATGCCCCAGGAGGCGTAGAGCTGGGCATCCTGCTCCTCGTGGCCGAGGGAGCCTGCGTAGCCACCGCAGGTCGTGGTGCCGGGCCCCGAATAGATGCCGATCTTTAGGCCCTTGGAGTGGACGTAGTCGGCCAGTGCCTTCATGAAGTGAAATTTGGCGTTAGTCTGAAGGACGCCAGTGGCGTCGCGCTTGCCCTCCCAAGTGTCATCGATATTCACGTAGACGTAACCGGCGTCTTTCATCCCGCTGGATACCAACGTGTCCGCGGCAGCGCGAATGTCCTTTTCAGTCACCCTTTCTCCAAAGAAGTTCCAGCTGTTCCAACCCATAGGTGGTGTCGGGCTACCTCTTGCGCGGCGGCTGGAACGAGCGAGTTGGCAACGAGAGAGGCAAGGGCAAGAGCGGCGAGCCCGAACACTGCAGACATACGCATGAAAATCCCCCTAAATACGTCTACGTTGATATCGCTGGGGCAGTTGCGATGCTGGCAATCGCCAGCGCCGTGCAACCCTTCCATTCTCAGTCACGGCTTTACGATCTTCCACAACGCGACGGCGTCTACCGCAAGAGAAGCATTGCCGGACCACTGAACGCGTGTTTCCAGAGGGCCGCCGGGATGCTTGAAGACAACCGGGAACCAACGCCATGTGTTCAATGGCAGGTTCTCGGTGTTGACTTCCAACCGCCCAGTGGTGTGGCTAATTTCCAACCCCGCCTCGCCAAAGCTGGTGTCCAGGAGGGCGACTTGGCCAGTACCGTCATCTAGCCGCTTGAGGCGAAACAGAGCCAGATACTTGCCTTTTTCCAGCATCGAATATGGGCCATACACAATGAAACCCGAGGAAGTTTTGCCCTTGCGCGCAACCCACGCGGAGCCTCCGTTCGCACTTGGGTCAGGTTCGGCGACGCCGGAATCGTGCGACAGGATCTTCGCGTCGTAATACAAGGCCGGCAACAGAATTCCCGCGGGCAGGAGCGGCTGCGCCAATTCAGCCCGCGCAACATCATGCACGCCGATAGTCAAGAGGCGCTTGCCGAATACGCCGTTCAATTCGAGCTTTATCGGACCGCCGGTCGGCGCGCCACGAAGCCGGATCACCGCCTCTTTAGCGGGAGGGAGCTTCACTTCAGAGGGATCCACCGCGGCCTGATCGAGTCCACTCACCGGCCGGACTCGAGCGTCCTGTTCCCCTTCCGATTCATTCCGCAGCCGGCCAACGAGCTCGATCGGGTCATGCTCAATCACGGCGATGGGCGAGGGGAACTGCGACCAGGTTTGCTCCCTCCTGAGGTATCCACGATACAGCGAGCCGAGTTGGTCCGGGCGCACGGCGACGTAGTTCGACCCAAGCTGGTCCATGACGGCCTGAACCGTTGACAGGTCGAGGAACCAATTCATCACGAAGGCGTGCATAAAGGCCGGGCGCTCGGACGGCGTCATTGCATGGATGTCATCCACCATTTGCTTGATGCGGGCGGGATTGCCAAGGCGCCTCGCCTCATCAAATTCAGGGGAACTTGTCACCGCGTGGAACACGGGCACACCGCGGTCGGTGGGAAAGGTCGCCTCCGCGTAGGTTGCCACTCGTTTGCCGTAGTCCACGAACTGGGCGTCGAGAAACGGAATCTGTTCGGCGTAACGGCTGAAGATATCCGGGGTATTGTCGTTATGAAGCCAGAGATCGGTCATGTCGGATCGCTTCATGTAGGTCGCTGTCTGCTGGAGAAACCCGTCGAAGATTTTCTGGCGGTCCCGGTCACTGTAGCGGTCGCCGTATAGGACGGGAAAGGTGTAACCGACGCCGGACACGGCGCTGAGGAACTCGTCGTCCGGGGTTGCGCTGTCATAATAGTAGGAAACGATGTCGGGGATGAGCTCCGAGGCTGAGGGCGACAGGGTCCAGCCCAGCGGCACTTTGCCGCGGGTGGACTCTTTCCAGAGCTGCGGAAAGTTGTTCCTCATCAAAACTGGGAGGTTGTCGCCGTCCGAAATCACCCAAGCCAGATAAACCTTGCTCTCGTCAAGCTCCGGCAGCGGCGGCACCGGCTTCTGGCGCAGGTCTACAGAAATGCCGGAATGCATGCTCAAATTAGCACAGTTGAGGGTGCCCACCGAATACTTGCCGAATCCGGCGAACAGAGTGATCCCGGCCTCTTCGCCGATGCCTGGCTGTGTATAGCCCATCACCGGAATGTTGACCGGCATCTTCGCCAGCAACTGTTCCATTAGCCGCATCTCGGCGTCGGAAGACCCCGCCGGCCCCCCATCATTCGAGCCAGAGATAAAGAAGGTGAAAACCTTGTTCTCGACCAGGTAGTCGCGTGGCTCCAGAATGTTGGGCCACACGGAAGCAATGACGTGATGGTCCAGCCGCGGCCAAAGGTTGTCGAACGCCCAGCGGTAGGCATCGGCGCTGGTCGCCCATTTGCCGCGCAAATCGTCCAATACCGGCAGCGAGATTTGTTTCGCGAGGTCGCCCGAAACCACGATGCCATCATCCAGCGACGCGATCATCGTCGCCACGTTGATGCTTGCCGGCAGTTTGGGATCGGCAATGATCATTCCTTTGATCCTGTTTCGATAGCGCTGTAACAACTGGTCATTGTCCTTCACCACGACCGCGCTCTTGACCCACTTCTTTTGCAGCATCCAATCTAGCCATTGCTGATCCGTAGGCCCTAACAGGCAATAAATTTCCGGCTGTCTGCGGTTGACGATTCCCTGCAAAGTCAGAAACATCAGGGAGCGATCCCGCGGTTCTCCCTGCAAATCGCAAACGTAGATGTGTGCTGCGGGCGGCTTGGAGCGAGGGAAAACGTCGGGGGAAGGGCGCGGCTCGGTGACGGGCAGCCCGGCATGTTCTGTTTGGCAAAGACATGGCATCGAACAGAGCAGCAGCAGACAGAACAGCGCGCGCGGAGATCTCATCACTTTTCCTCCAACTGTGAAGTTTGACCGGGTGCCTCGGCGGAGGCGCCGGTCCGGTTGTTAGGGCTATCAGTAGTAGAGCTTCAGCGCGAACTGAAGGCGCCGCGGTTGGTTACGCAAGCCTGTGATCTGGCTGAAGTTACTGGCGTTGGTATAGTCCAGGTTGCCTGGGTCGCTAAACTGTGGGGTATTACTAACATTAAAGGCCTCCACTCTGAACTGAAGCTTGGTCTCCTCGTTCATCTTGAACTCCTTAAAGAGGGAAGCGTCGAGGTTGCGGAATGCTGGACCCCGCGCTTGCATTGCTTCTCCGCCCAGAGACGCGACGGTTGCCGAAGCGGCCGTGGCCATAGGAGGTGTGGCAAATGCCGAGGGATTCAACCATTGGTTCTGATTGTGGGGACCGGCGTAGATGTTCTGACCTGGAACGACGTTAGCGTTGCAGCCGAAGAAGGCATTGGTCGAAACCGGACAGCCGATTGTGAAGGGCTGTCCGCCTTGCTCAGTAAGCATAAAGTTGAGGGACCATCCGCCCAGCACCAGACTAGTCGTCCGGTTTGCGTTCGCAAGGAATTTACGGTCTCGCCCGAGAGGAAGCTGATATTCTCCTGAGAGATGAAACACGTTCGTTGCGTCGCTATCGCAGAGGGCGTAGTCGCCCTTGATTCCGAATCCCGGAAGCCACTCAGCGCGGTAGCCGACAACCCTGCTCCCTTGCGTAGCCTGGTCACTAAAGCACTTACTGTAGGTATAGTTGGCAACTACCGCCAGCCCGGCGCTCAGTTGA
>Ga0187872_10001324_pt1 | contig 25570 bp, 21 predicted proteins | sample June2016WEW_16_4_FD_132973 | JGI IMG/M metagenome (GOLD analysis project Ga0187872, IMG submission 132973) | Peatland microbial communities from SPRUCE experiment site at the Marcell Experimental Forest, Minnesota, USA - June2016WEW_16_40 | ecosystem: Environmental > Terrestrial > Soil >...
TCATTGCCGCCTACGACAACCGGCCCTTCCGCATGTCCTCGCCGGGCGGCGGCACCTATCACGCCTACTACACGCCGGGGGGCGATTTCGGAGACTTGTGGATCGGCGATCCCAACTGGTATGCCCGCTACTTCGACGAGTCGGTGAACTTTGTCTCGGAATGGTCCCTCATGGGCTACGGCAATATGTCCATGATGAAACGCGTCTTCCCGCCCGAGGAGCTGGCCGGCGGGCCTGTCGGCAACGATTGTGCGAAGTTCACACAGGCCCACCCTGTCATGCACAGCAGCTTTCCAGAAGTGGAGCGGGCGGCGCCGCTGCTGTTTTGCAAGGCCTCCATCTATGGGAACCTGGCCCGGGCGGACATGCCGGACTTCGTCGAATACAGCCAGATGGCTCTGGCGGATGTGTATGGATGCGTCTTCGAACAATGGCGTGCGCAGTTCCCCTGCAAGGGCGGGCAAATCGTCTGGACCTACAACAGTCACGGTCCCATTTCTTCGTGGAATATCATTGACTGGTTCGGCCAGCCCCTGATCGCCTACTATTCCACCAAGCGCGCGGATGAACCGGTCCACGTCATGGCGGACGCCGGCTTCTTCACCTGGGGACCCGGCGATACGTTCAAGCCCTCGGTCTTCGCCCTGAACGACGCCCCGGAGCCGCTCAAGGGGGCGCGGGTCACCGCCCGCATCCTCGACCGCCGCATGCAGCCCGTCGTCACAGAATCATGGAGGCTGACCGTGCCCGCGGGTGGTCGCCGCAGCGAGGCGCGCCAACTGCAATGGCCGATTCCCGCGGATGCGCCGGAGGGCTACTTCTTCCTGGAGCTGACCTTGAAGGACGCGGCAGGACACCAACTTTCACGCCGGGCCTACTGGCTGAGGGTCGTCCAGTCGCTGGCCGACGCCGATGCGCGGAAGCGCTGGCAGGCCGGGGCCGTGAAGGAACCGCTGGCCACGCAGGGGCCTTGGCTGAAGCCGCAGTTGGAAGGCGTCCCCACGACTCTCTCGGCGGAAGTGACGTCTCGCGAAGCGTCGGCCACGGAGGCCCATCTGACCCTGGTCGTGAAGAACGCCGGGACGGCGCCGGCTTATCCGGTGCGGATTGCGCTGCTGCCTGACACCTGTTCCGCCGTCTGGAGCGACAACTATTTCTGGCTCGCCCCGGGCGAAAGCACCACGGTCACAGCCCTCGTGCGGCTGGACATGCGCGGCTTGGACCCGTTCAGCCCTGCACTGGTCGCCAAGGTTTCGGACCTGAAAGTCGAGGTGTCCGCGTGGAACGCGAAAGGCTTCGTCCTGACGCCGAAATGAACACGGGCCTGCGTAACCGTTCACGGACGGAATATGTAGAGAGATTCAGTGTGTGTCGTCAGCAACGCTCGGGCAAACTGAAAGGTAGAAAAATCGGGGAGGAAATATGCGACTGACCTTAACGCCGGCTGACTGGGTCATCTGCCTCGGGGCGCTGGCCTTCAACGTCTTGCTCGGGTTGTATCTGGCCCTCCGGGCACGGCAGAAGGCCGACAGCAGCAGTTTCTTCCTCGCGGGCCGCAGGCTCACGTGGCCAATCGTCGGCGCCTCCCTCTTTGCGACGAATATCGGCGCCGAGCACATGGTCGGCCTCTCCGGCGACTCTTACCGCTACGGCATCTGCGCCGGAACCGTCGAATTGACCACCGCGATCTGCCTCGGCTTCGCCGTGGCGGTCCTCCTGCCGTACTACATGAAGAACAAGGTCTTCACCATTCCCGAGTTCCTCGAACTCCGTTTCCGATCCGAGGCGCGGCTCTGCTTCTCCGGCCTGATGCTCTTCATTTGTGTCGTGACCAAAATGGCCTTCTGCATGTATGCCGGGGCGCTCGTGCTGCAAGCGGTCACCGGCTGGGGGATCATGCAGAGCGTGCTCATCATGGGCGTGACGACCGCCCTCATCACGATGGTCGGCGGCTTCGGCGTCGTCGCCTACACCGACGCCATCCACTCGCCCATTATGATCGCCGGCTCGGCAACGGTGCTCTTTATCGGCCTGCACAAGGTCGGCGGCTGGGGCGCGCTCTGCGAAGCGGTGCGGCATTCGCCCGTGCCCAACGCCATGCACATGCACAAGCCTTGGACCGACCCCACCTACCCCTTCTGGGGCGTCATCTTGGGGGCCGCCTATGGCGGCATTTTCTATTGGGGCATGGACCAGGTCAACGTCCAGCGGATGCTCGGCGCCCGGGACCTCAAACAGGCTCGCTGGGGCGCGATGTTCGCCGTGCTCCTCAAGCTGACCCCGGTCTTCATCTTCGCGTTGCCGGGCGTCATCGCCCTGGCCCTCTATCCCCACATCAACCTCAACGACAGCCGCGCCACCTTCGTCTGGATTCTGGACAATCTCCTGCCCAGCGGCGTCCGGGGTTACGTCCTCTCCGCCCTGCTGGGCGCGGTGCTCTCCGCGCTGATTGCGGTGATGAACTCCATCTCGACCATGGCCGTGCGCGATTTCATCCTCCGCTTCCGGCCCCGGACCAGCGAGGCCGGGCAGGTGACGCTGGGCCGGCTGGCCATCGTGGCCGCCATGTTCACGGGTGCGGGCGCCGCCGCCATCATCGCCTGGCAGCCCGAAGGGGTCTATAAATACCTCCAGACCATCTCGGTCTATCTGGTCATGCCGCTGACCCCTGCCATCGTATTCGGCATTCTGAGCAAGCGGGTAACATTTGCGGGCGCGGCGGCCTCTTTCTTTTCCGGTCTGGCCATTTCCGCCCTCTTCGTCACCGACGCGCTGCTTCCAAACAAGGCGGCCGCGGCGCAACTCTTCCCGCTGCTCCACTATCGCATTACCGAGAACTACACCTACCGCGGGTTCTGGGGAACGCTGGCCATCACCCTCATCCTCTTCGCGGTCTCGGCGTTCACGAAAAAGACCGACCCCGCCAAACTCGAACAGACCACTATCAAGTGGGGCGAAAAGGTCGAACCGTTCCAAGGCTTGTCCGACTGGCGCTTGCACTTGGCGCTCCTCGGCGCCATCACCGTCCTCGCCTACTGGTGGCTCTGGTAGAAAGACGTGGGCGCAGCCCGTGTCCGTCCGTATTGGTCCGTGTCCGTCCTTCCGCCGCCCCCCTCGTTTAACCCATCCATCTCATTCCTCCCATTCCTCCCACTTAGCCGAAATCCGTGCTACATCCGCGAGGGCTGAACTGGGGCGGTTTTCGCGTGGTGGGCGGCGCGCACGGCGTGACGCGCCCTGTCACAGGCGGTGGCGGCGGTATCAAGATGCGGCGGGCGCGCTGGATGCCCCGATTGCGTGGTTATCTGACGGATTGGTCTCCGAAACCCGCAATGCCGGTCCGTGTCACCTTGGCGGGGACGCCCAGCACTAAACAATTATCCGGCACGTCCCTGGTGACCACCGAACCGGCGCCCACGACGGAGTTGCTGCCGATGCTCAACTCGGGCAGCACTACCGCTCCGGCTCCGACCACGCTGCCGCGGCCCAGTGTCACCGACCCGCTCACGACCGCTCCCGGCCCAATGGAGACAAAGTCCCTGAAGCGGGCATGGTGGCCAATGCTCGCGCCCCGGTTGATAAAAACCCACTCGCCAAACTCGCTCGCGGCGCCCAGCGTGCAGCCCGCATTCACATACAGACCGGGACCGTGCGCCAGAGACCGGGACCGCGGCACCGTCGGGTCAATCAACGAGAAGCCGGAGCGGAAGCCGGCGCCGAAGGCCTCTCGCACCGCCTTCTGCCGGTTGGCGGGGGTGAAGAAGGGCGCCAAAAAGGGGAGCGCCAGCATTTCCGCCGTCAACTCGGCCGGTGCCACCGGAGTCACTCCCTCCAGGAGCCGAACCTCGCAATCCATATTGCGGACCGCCGCCGCAAGGGCGACGCCCGCCCTGCTCAGGCTCTCCTGCACATCAGCGACGATGGGCGAGCCGACTCCATAAATGACGACACGATCCATTTGGCTTTCTCTGTGCTTTCGATCCCGAGCCCGCGGTTAAGGCGATCTCCTGCAGTCAAAGGCCAGGAAGCAGGCATATTCTCTGGGCAATTCATCGCCCAGCTTCATCAGCCCCTTCAGCAAGGCGTCTGAGAATTCCGTCATCATCGCCTGGGGCAGAGGCTTGGTGAGCCATCCGGCCTGGCGGACGATTTGCAGCCCTGCCTTGGCCAGGTCGGCCTCGATGCGGGGAATCGTGAACACCCAGCGGTGCCCGAGCCTGACATCCGAAGCGCCCAGTTCATCGGCCACGCGCGCCAGTCCCATGGCCACCGCCAGCCGGCGATGCAGCGAGAGGGCATTGGGCACGATCACGATCAGGTGTCCTTGCGGTTTGAGCCATTGAGCGGCGGTGGCCAGCACCTTCACCGGGTCTGCCACATGCTCCAAAACCAGCGAGGACAGAACGGTGTCAAACTCCTTGCCGGGTTTGAGTTCTTCAAACAGACAATGGTAGGTGGTCAGCTTGGCCCCGTATCTCTTTTGCGCCGCCTCAATCAGAGTGCGTGACCCGTCCACCAGGTGGGAATGGCCGAAATGCTCGATCAGTCGTTTCGTCCATTGGTCGTCGCCCGAACCCATCTCCAGCACCTCCGGCCCGGTCATCCACGGGATGGTTCGGCCCACGAGCAGACTGATGAGCCTCTGATCGATCCTTCGGCCCGCGTCCGGTTCCCGGTACTCCCGCGCGATGCGGTCCAGCTTTGCCATTTCCGACTCATTACCCACAGCAGCTTTCATATTGCTTCAATTGGATTCCCAGGCTTGGAGCCAAGGAATTGGGCGTCCGGCTGCCGGCGCCGCTTCGGCCACGGGCCGCGCAGCGGCCCGCCGATTCAATTCGAGGCGGCCATCAACGAGCGCGACGATCTCGTCGAGCGCAGCCAACCGCATGCCCTTCTGCGCGGCGATCCTTTGCACCAGCCGGTCCACGCGTTCGATGTTGGGCGCGCCGCCGAACAAGGCCCGCGCGGCGGAGGACGGGCTGGCAAGCTGCTGCGCGGCGGCGGCGTATTTCTCGAACGGCACCAGATCGCTGTCCGCCGCGCCGAGGGACTGGCAGAGGTTCACCACCCAGTTATACACCGCGCGCGAGGCCGCGAGGTCGCCATGCACGGTTTCCTTGATGGAGCGCATTCCTTCTTTGGTGACGCAGCGATAGTTGCCGGCCATCAGCATCGCCCACTTCGCCAGCGGCACGAAGATCGACTCATACACCCTGAGCTTGACCGGCAACTCGAGGTTCTCGAAACGCGCCGCCTCGATGTCCGCCGCCAGCCGGCGAAGCATGGCGGTATGCGCCGCCGCAGGAAACCGCGCCGCCTTGAAGTTGGTCGGCAGCCCGACTTGCAGGACATTGACCTTTTCTTCCGGCGGGCGGAACGCCTGCGGGTCCGGGCTGCACAGCGTCACCAGCGCCGGGTCGAAGCTGTCCCACACCGACGGATCGGTATAGCAGCTCGCGCAGGCCCCGACCGAAACACCGGGAATGCGCGCGAGGTAAGGCAGCGGCGGCATGTTCATGATCGAAAGGCAGGGGACCTTGGCCTTGGCGACGGCCTCGAGGAGCTCACGCGCGCCCGGGGAACGGTACTGAGGCTCCTGCATCGCCAGGGCCACCAGGTCGTAATCGGCCGGCCTGATCCTGCCCGGAATGTCCGCCGATAATTTGCCCGGCAGCTTGCGCGAATCGATCTCGACCAGGCCGTCGCGGCCCTTGACGGGCAGGCGCACCCGCGTGCCTTCGCGATTGATCAGGTCCGCCTCGCTCTGCAGGCAGGCCAGCTTCACCTCATGCCCGGCGAGCAGCAGCTTGGTCGCCAACAGCGAGCCGTAAGAGGCCCCCATGCTCAGGACTTTGCAGGCAGTACGCATTCAAAACTCCAATCTCCTAATGTGAAACCGACAAGAATTTAGTCTCTCGCGCTGCCGCCGGGCAGGCGAGAAGTGGTTGTTGGCCGTGCGCATTTCCACAACTTTTCGTGGCCAACATGGCAGCGGGCGCGGCATTGTCAATGCCAAAAGTCCACAAAACCGTAGCCCCCGACGGCCGTCGGCACACTTTTCCTCAGTCACAGAAATCAGCGCCGACGGCCGTCGGCGGCTACAGTTTCTTGAATCCGCCCTGCAAACTCATTGCTGGTTGACTACACCTGCCCATGCCTTAATCCTCACCCGCACAAACCATGACGTCTGACAATGGCCCTCAGCCCTTTGTCTCCAGATCGGCGAACGGCGCCGAAAGCCAGACGCCGCGCCTGCGCCGTGTCCTTGGCCTGGGCGACCTTGTTTTCTACGGCCTCGTTCTAATCCAACCGGTTGGGGCAGTCGGGATATTTGGCCTGGCCGACCAGAAGTCCTTTGGCCATGTCACGCTGACGATCTTTATCGCGCTGGCGGCGATGATGCTGACGGCCTGGAGCTATGGACGCATGGCCGGGCTCTATCCAGCCGCCGGCTCCGCTTACACATACGTCGGGCGCGGGCTGCATCCGCACTGCGGCTTCGTGGCTGGTTGGTGCATGTTCCTTGATTACCTCGTGATCCCCATCGTTAGCGTGATCTATGGCGCACTGAGCATCCAGAAGGTAGTGGATGCGCTGGCTCCCGGATTGACACAGCAGGCCGTGGCGGCCCTGGGTCTGCCGCTAAACGAGCAGCGAGTGGCCTTTGTCCTTTGGGTCGTTCTGTTGATCAGCCTGACAACCTTCCTGAACGTGCGCGGCATTCAATGGACGGCACACGCCAACCAGATTCTAACGGCAGTAATGTTCCTCGTGATCGCCATCTTCGTGGTCGAGGCCGTCCAGTATCTGTGGCTTAAGCAAGGGTGGGCCGGGCTGCTTTCCACCGAGCCGTTTTACAATCCGCGCACGTTTAACCTGCGCGCCGTCGGCACGGCGACCTCGCTGGCGGCGTTGACCTACATTGGGTTCGACGGCATCACCACGCTGGCGGAGGATGTCAAAGAGCCTAAACGCACCGTGCCGCTGGCGGTGGTGCTGGTCTGCCTGCTCATTGGCATCTGCGTCGGGTTGCAGGTCTATCTGGCGCAGCGCGCCTGGCCGGATTACACGACGTTCAAAGACCCGGAGACGGCGTTCTTTGACGTGTGCAGCCTGGTGGGCGGGAAGTTCCTGTTAAACGCCATGGCGGTGATTCTCGCCGTCGCCTGCCTGGGCAGCGCGCTGACGGGGCAGGTCGGCGCGGCGCGAATCCTGTTTGGGATGGGCCGCGATAATGCGCTGCCCAGGTTCTTCGCCCGTCTCAACCAACGCAACAACCCGGTCCTGAACATCTGGCTGATAGGGACCCTGGCGCTGATCGGCGCGCTCCTGTTGGACTACGAAAAGGCGGCCACCTTGATCAACTTCGGCGCTTTCCTCGCCTTCATGGGCGTGAACCTGGCCGTCATCCGGGAGTTCTTCTTCCGGCCCCCGGCGGGGCACACCCGCAACTGGCTGTTGGACCTCACGGTGCCGGCGCTGGCCTTCTTGTTCTGCCTTTGGATTTGGGCCAGCCTGCCCACGCCGGCAAAAGTCGTCGGCGGCATCTGGTGCCTGCTCGGCCTGATCTATACTGCCATCAAAACCCGCGGCTTCCGCACCCAGCCCGTCATGATGGATTTGAGCGGCTCGTAGCTCGGAATCCTCATACAAGGTGTAGGCGCCGACGGCAGTCGGCGCCATCTTTCGGGACTTAAAATCAGCGCCGACTGCCGTCGGCGGCTACACGCGTTGCGGACTTCGGCCTTTGGTTTGCAGTCCTCGCGTTCTCACGCTCACGCTAGAGCGCGAAAAATCGCAAAACCTGCACTTCCTTCCTGAAGACCAGCCGGATGGTGTTCTGGTCGAACTGAACGTCAAGCGGGACGCGCTTTTGGCAGTGCTCCCACATCACATGGCCGTTCTTCGGATTGATGCGCTTGATGGACAAAAAGGACTCCCGGCCAGCTATGGAGTCCGCCGTATAAGCGCCGCTGGCCTCGTCGTCGTCGGCTTGGTACGAGTGCATGGTGTAGATAAACTTGCCGGAAACGTAATTCACCAGGCCGCCCACTTCGGCGGTCCACAGGCCCTTGCCGGTTCGGGGATCAATTTTCATCACGATGGGGTTGGCCTTCTGGGTGATGTCAATTTGGTTGGAGTATTTGATGGTGTCCGGACTGGCGGTGGTCGCGTTCACGTAAATCATCCCCTCGTTATCGAAGAAGAGGCCCGTGATGCCGACTGACGGCAAGCGCCAGCGCACGTTTCCTGTCGCCAGATCAAAGGCCGTCAATACCCCCTCGTCGAAAACGTACAGGGTGTTCTTGCGTTCCACGCAAGGTCCCTGGCCATAAGGCGCGTGTTCGGCGTCCAGGGCGGCGAGGCCGCCGCGCACGTTATAGGTGAGGGCGCTCTGCCAGAGTTTCTGGTTGGCTTTGTTAAAGACCATCACCATCTTGTTGGCGGTGAGCACGTTGACGGTCGTGAGCGGAAAAAGCTCCGGGGGGCCGATCACTTCGTCGCTCCAGGTCTCGGGCGCATCCAGCCGCCGGATCGTTGCCAGATAGCGGCTCTCATCTTCCCGCACGGCTTCGCCGCCGCGCGCACGCTGTGCCTCGTTGAGCATCTCGTTGGCCAGTTCCGCTGTCTGCGAAACCGTCAGGTTGCCGTTGAGCACGGATTTGGCGGGGGCGGGTTTCATTGCGGCGCGCGTCGTGATACGAGCCTCGAGCAACTTCACGGAGAACTGGATGAACCCGTCTTTGGTGGGGATGAGCGAGACCTGCTCCTGCGGCTCCCTGCGGGAAACCTCCGCAGGAGCCTGGCCCGCGGGCTGATCGTCCATCGCGGCCAGAATGCGCTCCTGGTTCAGGTTGTTGGCCAGAATGGCGGGGAGGGCGATCTTCGCCGGGTAGGACAAATGCTGCGCCTGCTCCGCCACCTTGTTCGGGTCCATAACTTTGCCCGCGTCCTTGCCCGGCATCCCGATCGGCAGCCCGGCCTTCCCGGAACTGCCCTTCCCCACGGCGTCTGCCCGGCCACCCGGCTTGGCCTCAGCGAGGTCGGTCTTCCCGGCGTCAGCGGCCAGGGGCGGCGCCGGCCTGGCCACTTCTTCCGTGCGCGACTCGCAGGTGGTCAGATTGATGTGGGTGATGATCGGCTTTCCGGTTTCAAAGTCCACGTTGAGCAATTCGTCGCCGCGCGGAATCAGCCCGCCATAACCGGCTGGGACTAAAATCTCCTTCACCGGATTGCCGGTGTCGCGGTCGTAGCGCGTGAGTTTGCCGGGCGAGAGCACCCAGATGTATGGGCCGTGGACGCACAGCTCGAGGGCTGCCTCTGCCGCTCTCTCCGTGCTCTGGCGAAGCTTCTCGGGGGAGGGCATTTTGAGTTCCTGATCGGGGTGTTCGTCGTTCGCTTTGGCGATCTGGGCTTCCATCTCTTTCAACTCGTTCGCTACGGCAGCTTCAATCTGCTTTTGGTCCACCAGGCGCCGTGACCAGATTTCCTTTTTGAGCTTCATGTCATGGCGGGCCAGGGTGTCCCCGTGCAGAAAAACGATCTGGTCCGGGCCGCAGAACGCGGATTGGCCGGAATAGGACGGCTCGGGAAAGCGAACCGACCAGACGGTCCTGGGCCTGGACCCAAACCACTCATACCAACACCAGAAGCCCAGCACCGCCAAGACCAGCCCGCAAATCCCGGCGGTGACGCGGACGGTCCTGCGCCAGGCTCGCGCCGCCACGACCGATTTCTGGCCCGCATAAACCGGCAGCTCGATGCCCTGAGACTCGGCTTTGCCCCGGCACAACGGCGAGCAGACGTAACCGAATAGCTCCATGCACTTCGGGCAGATCGGCTTGGAACAAATGTAACACTTCCCGATGGTGAACTGGTCGGGATGCTTGAAGCAACGTTGCGGTGCGCTGGAAGCCGCCGGCGCAGCTTCCGCCGGGCCGGCCTCGGGGGTCTGGGACCGCACAGGAGCGAGAGGAGAGGATTGGGGCGCCGGCTGAACCGGGGTCGCCACCGGCGCTAGAGCGAGCGTGGCGGCGGCAGGCCCCGCCAGGCCCAACTCTTGCCGGACCATGTTGTTGACGAAGTCGGAAGCGTCCAGCCCGCACGCGGGGCAGACGAACCGCACCGGGGTCTTCGCCATCTCCGGTGAGACCTCAAAGGCATACTTGGCGCCGCAGGAACACTGAATCTTCATTTGGGCTTGGGGTTCAGCAAAACAACGCCCTGGGTCAAGAGCAGGGAAAAGGGCACCTGGGCCGGGGCCGGTTCGGCGCGGCCATCGCAAAACAGGCAGTTGCCTCCCAGCTTGCCGTGATTGTTTCCCGGCGGCTTGCCCGTGCTGGAAAAGGCCTGCTCACCGGCCCTCTTGGATCGGGTGTCCACCTGTTCGTCGCTCATCAGCGCCTGCTGCGAATCCGCCGCGCGACGGCCCATGTAGTAGGCATAACTGATCTTATGCTGCCGGAACGACTCGCCCGCCGGCAGCGGCGAATCCTTGGCGCCGGGGCAGATAAACACCGCCGTATCCACCGTGTAACGTGGCACCAGCGCATCGAGCGCTTCCTCCGAGGTGCGCGCGCCGGCGGATTCGGGGAACTTGCCGGCATGGTCATTGGCATAAATCTCCATTGCCATGTAGATCCTTTGCAGATGGTTCTGGCAGTCCTTTTGCGCCTGCCGCTGCCGGTTGTCGCTGGTGCTGCCGCCCCAATAGAGCGTGAACAGCAGGAGAAGAATGGCGGCGACGGCAAGCAGTTCGATGAGTGAGAAGCCGGCCGGGGAGGTCGCTTCAACCGATTGAAGCCGGTGGGAACCCTCACTCGAGCAGCGCACAGTATTCAGCCCGCGCTTCATGCTGCTTCTATACCGCAAACCCACGCCGCTGGCAATGACGAAGTGGCCGTTCTATGGCCGATCTGGATGGGCCTTATGCCAACGCAATCCTCCCCGCGCTGCAGACGCGGGGAGGCGCTTCCTTCTGACTTCTGCCTTCTGAGTTCTGCCTTCGCTTACTGCGCGCTCGTCTTGAAGGTATAGACCACCGGTTCCAGCGGCACCCCGCCGGCGCTCTGGAAGTTCTTGAACGACGGACTATTGAGACCCAGCCGGTATTGCGAGTTCGGTTTGAGCGCGACCGGCAGCACGCAGGTCTTGTGATCCTCGGTCCAGAACGGCTCCTTTCCCTCCGGGATGGTGGGGAATTCCGGACCGCCTCCCGTCCAGGAGAACCCCCCTCCCATCGGCACGTTGAAGGTGACGCGCAACTCCTTAAGGCCAGGGCTGACATCCTTCGCGCCAATGGCCGGCTTCGCACTGACAATCTTCGGCACTTGGGTTTTGCGCTTCAGGTCCTCACTGGCCCCCTCGGTGGTGAAGTAGATGGCCGAGGGCGCGGCGGGCACACCCGCGGCGCTGCGGAAGTTCCGGTAACTCTGGGAATTGATGCCCACCCGGTAGTAGCGCCCGCGTTGGAGCTTCACCGGCAGGACGCACGTGCGCTTGTTCACCCAGTACGCCTGGGCCCCTTCCGGCGTTGGAGGATACTCCGATCCACCGCCCGTCCACGACATCCCGCCCTCCATATCCTGGTCAAACGTAACGGTGATCTCCTTGAGAGCGGGGTCCACGTCCGTCGCCCCGACTGCTGGCGCGGTCGAGACGATCCGCGGCGGTCCCTGGGCCGCTTGAGCGGACGATAGCCCGCCGGGCTGAGCGATCAGCGCCAGGCCGATGAACAGCCCGAGGGCCAGCGCCGGCCAACGATTCATTTTATTGAGCTTAGTGATCATAACGATTCTTCCTTTCTATAAGGACTCCTGCGGTGACTGTTCGTAGGTGATGAATGTTTCCGGGGTGATCTCTTCGGCAGAAGTGACCTTCAGGCCCGGCACCTTGGCGAGGCCGGCTTTGAGTTCATCAGGATAATTGCAGAGAAAGGAACCCACCAGTTTGCCGCCTTGCTTAGTCGTTCTAAAGAAGCTGCCTGTTCCGAGATCAGTCTGCCCCGAGGAAGTATGAGCGTAATGGTTAACTCTGGCCAGAAACTCCTCCGGGCTTGTCGGCGCGAAGTCATCGACGGGTTCGAATCTTACCACCCACACCTTTTGGACAAATTCACGGAGCCATTTATCCGCCTTGGCCGGGTCGGGCTTGATTCCGTTGTTGCCACGATAATAGGAGTCCCAGAGCCAGTAGGCGGCCCATTTGTCGCCGCCTTCGGCCATTTTCAGTTTTTGCTCTTCAACCGACTGGTGGTCGGCTGGGGCCGTTTCAGTTGCCTGGCCGCTTGTTTTGAAAGTGTAGGTCACCGGTTCCAACGGCACGCCGCCCGCGCTCTGGAAGTTCTTGGCCGACTCGCAGTTGAGCCCGATCTCGTATTTCACGCCGGGTTCCAGTTTGACCGGCATCACACAGGTCTTGTCCCCGTCAGTCCAGAAAGGATGCTTTCCTTCCTGGCTCTTGGGGAATTGCGGGCCGTCGCCGCACCACGAAAAGCCGCCCCCCATCGGAACGCTAAACGTTACGCGCAACTCCTTTAGGCCGGGATCAACATCCTGAGCGCCATTGAGCGGGCTAAGTTCAACAATCCTCGGCACCAGCGTCTTGGCCTTCAGCTCCTCGCTCGCCCCCTGCGTGGTGAAGTAGATGGCGGACGATTCCGCCGATACGCCGGCGGCGCTGCGGAAATTCCGGTAACTGCTCGAATTAATGCCCACCCGGTAGTAGTGCCCGGCTTCGAGTTTCACCGGCAACACACAGATGCGCTTGTCGCGCCACTGCGCCTTTTGGCCCTCCGGTGTCGGAGGGTAATCCGGCCCGCCGCCCGTCCAGGAGTATCCCGCGCCCATATCTTGGTCGAAGGTGACGGTGATTTCCTTGAGGCCGGGGTCAACGTCTGTCGCCCCAATGGCGGGCGAGGTGGCGACAATGTTCGGCGCTTGTCCGCCCGCCGCCCCTTGCGCGGACGGCTTCCCGCCCGTCTGCGCGTCGGTTAAGGTTACCAGCCCGAGGCCAATGAACAACACTCCCGCCAGCGCGGGCATACGACTCGTCTTTCTGAATTTAGCGATCATACTAATCCTTTCTTTCATTTGATTTTTGTTTTCTACGGTTCCAGCCAAGCTCGGCGCCCAGGCCGAGCAGCCAAATCCTTCCAAAAGCTTGATGATGGTGCGTCCGTATGGCTGGTTCTCCTCCTCCTTCGCATACGAGAGCGCCAGCGCATCGCACGCCAGTTCCCGGTCCACCCGCATGCGGTGGAACGCCAGCCACACCAGCGGGTTGAACCAATGCAGAATCTGCAACGCCGTCATCAGCCAGCCCGTCAGGATGTCCAGGCGCTTGATGTGGCTCAGTTCGTGCAGAAACACGTAGCGCAGTTCCTCCTCCGAGAAACTCCGCGTCAGTCCGACCGGCAGCAGCAGGCGTGGCCGCACAAACCCGAACAGCGAGGGGCTTCCCACCGCCGCCGTCTCGACCAGCGTCACCGGCACGCGCACTCCCATCGCTTGCTTGCAATCCTCCAGCAAATTCATCACCGGTGCGTCAATCAACGGACGGCGCGGCGTGACTCTTCGCCAGAGCCGGTAGTGTGTGACCAGCAGGCAAACCGCCAGCGCCAAAGCCCCGGCCGCCCATGCCAGCAGCACGTGCAACAGGTTCACGCTGAACCTCGGCGCCGTGGCCGCAGGCTTGGCCGCCGCTGTGTCCCCGGGCCGTTCCGCCGGGACCCCTGCGACCGGCGGCGCCGGCAAACCAGGCGCTCCTGAGTTCGCCCGGAGGCCGGCGACCGCTGCCGAGGCATTGGAGAAGCTCAACAAATTGAAAACGCTGATCGAGGACGGGATCGTCCACGGCAGGGCCAGCCGCGCCACAACGAGCAGCCAGAGCCCATAACGCCACCGCGGGCTGAGCCGCCGGCCAAAGGCCCACTGCACCGCCAGCACCAGCAGAATCAGCACGGCTGCCTGCCAGGAAGCCTTCAGCAGCGAGGGGAGATGATAGTTGGTAAAGAATTCTTGCATAAGTCACCTCTGCTTTGACAGTTCTGTGCGCCCCGGCTCACGCTTTCCCAGCAATTCTTTCAACTCGCGCACTTCCTCCGCCGAGAGCTTCTTGCGCTCGACGAAATGGGCCAGCATCGGCTTGAGCGAGCCTCCGAACACCCGTTCCAGGAACGACTCGCTCGCGGCGTCCACGCACTCGCCCTCGCGCGCCAGCGGGCGGTAGAGATACGCGCGCCCTTCCTTCCGGAACCCCAGCACCCGCTTCTTCACCAGCCGGTTGAGGAAGGCTTTCACGGTCTTGGGGTGCCAGGTGGGGTCGGCGCGGGTCAGGCGCTCGATGATCTGGCCAGCGGAACAGGGGGTCTCCGCCCAAACCACCTTCATCACTTCCCATTCAGTTTCCGAGATGCGCGGCGTCTTTTTCATAGCGGGTTCATTACGTTTACATTTGTAATCTACTTACGATTACATCAGTAATCCAAAACCGTCAACAAGAATCTTCAATTATTTTTCGGGGGCCAGGGGCGCGCTCCGGCCGCGCTATCGAGATGCGCCCGGATGCGCCCCCTGCTCAACTCGGCTCTTGCCAGCCGGCCCGTTTAGCCGTGGAATACGCCGACTATTCGGAACCGATACGATATTATGAGCGCGACCAACCCAATCAGCCGCAGGTCATTCCTGGCCGCCACTGTCAAACTGGGCGCCGCCGGCCTGGCGGCCTCGACCGTTGAATCCCTCGTCGCCGCCGACACCGGCGCGGCGCGCAAGCCCGCCTGGCAACTGGGCTGTTACACCCGGGTGTTCGATCAATTCGACTGCCCGGTGGCCCTCGACGCCATCGCCGAAACGGGCTTCAAATACCTCGGGCTGATGAACACCAAAAACATGCAGGGGGCAATGATCAAGGCCGCCACTCCCGCCGAGGAAGTCCAGGCCATGAGCGACGCCGCCAAAAAGCGGGGACTCAAAGTGCTGTCCGTCTATGGCGAGTTCTCCGTCAAGGAATCACTCGACGCGGGCATCCGCGGCCTGAAGCGGCTTATTGACGATTCGGCCATTTGCAGTTGTCCGAACCTGCTGCTGGGCGGGACCACCGACGAGAAGCTTTACCAGCCTTACTACAAGACCGTTGCCGAATGCTGCGACTACGCTGGCGCAAAAGGCGTCGGCCTTAGCATCAAGCCGCACGGCGGACAAAACTCCACCGGCCTCCAATGCCGCAAAGCCATCGACCTGGTCGGCAACAGGAACTTCCGCCTGTGGTATGACCCCGGCAACATCCTCTACTACTCGGACGGCAAGCTCGACCCGGTCGCGGACGCCGCCACGGTGGATGGCCTGGTGGTCGGAATGAGCGTCAAGGACTTCCGCCCGCCCAAAGAAGTGCTGGTGAATATCGGGACCGGCAAGGTGGATTTCCCGGCGGTCTTCGCGCGCCTCAAGCAAGGCGGCTTCACTCAGGGCCCTTTGATCGTCGAGTGCCTCGAACACGGCACCCTCGAGAGCGTGAAGGCCGCCGCGAAAAACGCCCGCCGGTTCCTGGAACAATTGACCGGGCAGAAGGCCTGAGCAGATTCAGGCTAGTGGCTCGTGTTCAACCCGATCTGAACGTCGGCGCCGGACTGGTCCGCAATCGCCTGCGGCCCGCGAAACGCGCAGCCGAAGATCGCCGCGGCCTTCAGCCCCTTTTCCAGGATGATGGCGCGCTTGCCTTCGTCCATGAACTCGCAGCCGTTGACCACCAACCGCCCGCCGGCAGCGCGGATGCAGGGATCGCCCTTGCCCGCCTGGTCCCAGTTGATGAAGTGGCACGCGCCCAGCAGACCGGCGGCCATAGCGGAGTTCTCTACAAAACTGCGTCGTGAAAGGCGAGAGGATGGGGGGGACATGGTTTGCACTTTGCCGCATGGTCGTTTGCCAGAGTCTATAAGGTGACCCGCATGATTGCTGCGACTATGCGTGAAACCGCTCTGATTGCAAGCGCCATTGCGCCGTTCGCGCCCGGCGCCAGAATGGTGTATGTTGTTGTGTAAGTACTATGCTTGGGTCGCTGGGCTATTTGTTCGACGAAATGTTTGTGGGGACAGTGGTGGCCCTTGCCTGCGTCGTAATCGGCTGTCTGGTGTGGAGGCGCTTGCGGAAGCATCGCGGGCAGCGACGGGAGTACCGCGAGCGCGAGCGCCAGCGTCGCCAATTTTGGGGCTGGGAGTAGAGCCCGGGAGTCTCGCCGGTCACCGGTCAGCCATCACCGGCTTCAAGCGGCGGCTCTTTCGAGCAACCGCTTTCGCGTGTAGGGAATCAGCCCACCCGCGTCAATAATGACCTGCCGGGACTTGGGCATCGGTTCAATCTTGAACTGCTTGCCGCGGGTCTTGTTGACGACCGCCTCCGGAGTCAGCTCCAGTTCGTCGCCTTCAACCGCTTCGATGCCGGGGCAGACGATCATTCGCAGGCCGAGGTTGATGCCGTTCTGCAGGAAAATCCGGGCAAAATCATGGGCCACGATAATCAGCTCATGCCCCTTCAGGCACGAGACGGCCTGTTCGCGCGAGGAGCCGCAGCCGAAGTTCTTGCCGCCGACCACGACGCTGCCGGGCGGAACCTGCTTCGCTTTGAGCTTCGCGTTGAACGCGGTCTCGTCCGCAAACGCGAACTGCGGCGTTTCAGTGGGCAGCACGGTCGCCATATAGCGGCCGGGATAGATGACGTCGGTCGAAACATCGTCGCCGACTTTGAACACAACGTTAGGCATAGGACAGAAGTTTAAATGAGTTAAAGGGGTTAAATGAGGGGAAGGGGTGATGCGTGATACGTGAAACGTGATACGTGAAACGTGATGCGTGATGCGTGATGCGTGATGCGTGACCCGTTATGCGTCGTGTGGAGTTCGCTTACTTTTTCCTGGGATCGGTGATTACGCCGGTGATGGCCGAGGCGGCGGCCACGGCCGGCGAACAGAGATAGACTTCGGAATTGGGGTTGCCCATGCGGCCTTTGAAGTTGCGGTTGGTGGTGGACAGCGCCACTTCGCCATCGCCCAGCGCGCCTTCGTGGATGCCCAGGCACGGGCCGCAGCCGGAGTTCATCACCACGGCGCCAGCCTGCATGAACACCCCGACGTAGCCCTTGCCCAGCGCCTGCCGGAAGATCTTGGCGGAGGCCGGGAAGATCAACATGCGCGCGTGCGGCGCCACCTTCTGGCCCTTCATGATCTTCGCCGCGATGGCCAGATCATCGAGCCGCCCATTGGTGCAGGAACCGATGACAATCTGGTTGACCTTCTTGCCGGCTACCTGGTCGATCGGCTTCACGTTATCCACGGTGTGCGGGCAGGCGATTTGCGGCTGCAGCTTGGAAACCTTGATCTCGATCACGCTTTCGTAGGCCGCGTCCGGGTCCGGCAACACCGGCTCGCTCGGGTCCGTCACGCCGGCCTCTTCGCGCAGGTAGCGCGCCGTCTCCTCGTCCGCCGGAACGATGCCCGCCGTCGCGCCGGCTTCGACGGCCATGTTGCACAACACCAGCCGGCCGGAGGTTGACATCTTGCGGATGGTCTCCCCGTGGAACTCCAGCACCTTGAAGTTTGCCCCTTGCGCGCTAATCTTGCCGATCAGGTGCAGGATCAGGTCTTTCGGCCCGACGAACTTCTTGAACCGGCCAGTCACGACGACCTTGAGCGTCGGCGGCACTTCCACGTTCAGAACGCTGCCCAGGGCCCAGACGCTCGCCATCTCGGTCGCGCCAATGCCGAACGCAAACGCGCCCAGTGCGCCGTGGCTGGTCGTGTGGGAGTCCGTGCCCACCACCACATACCCCGGGCGCACATAGCCGTTCTCCGGCAGGATTTGGTGGCAGATGCCGCCCACGTCGCCCCGGATGTCGTGAAACTTCCCGACGCCCTGCGCGCCGACGAACTCGCGCACCTTCTTCTGGTTGGAGGCAGTCTTGGGCGATTCCGCCGGCACGCGATGATCGAAGATCACCGCGACGCGGCTCGGGTCCCAAATGCGGGAGGGCAGCGGGGTGCCCTTGTAGATTTCGAGGAATTGATTGATCACCAGGGCCGCATTTTCGTGCGACATAGCCAGATCGACTTTCGGCTCCACGACGTCCCCGGCCTTCACGGACGGGAGGCCGGCAGCCCGGGCAAGGATTTTCTCAACAACAGTCATAGATTCGCTAAAGGTTAAATGAGTTAAAGGGGTTAAATCGGTTACAAGAGCTACCCGCGCAAGCTTAATCGGTTCAAATCACGCGCGCCTCTTTCAGCCGTTTGATCTCTTGTTGCGAATAGCCTAGGCCGCCCAGGATTTCGTTTGTGTGAGCCGAAAGGCGCGGCGGCGGCGCATTGATGCCCCCGGGGGTCTTCTCAAATTTTGCCGTCAGGCCGAACAGCCGCAGCTCGCCGATGCCATCCACGGAGACCTTTTGCAATGTCTGGCGGTGCTGCACCTGCGCCTGGTTCAGGGCGTCCTCCAGTCCGAGAATCGCTCCGGACGGAACGTCGTTCTTGTTCAGCAGCTCGACCCAGCAGGCGGTTTCCTTCTCTTTCAACTTCACTTCGAGCAGGGGCGTGAGTGCCTTGCGGTTCTTTTTCCGGCTGTCGCGCTCCTGGAACCGCGGGTCGGTCTTCAATTCCGGCACGCCCAGCAGATCAGCGACGGTCTCCCACTGCTCCTGTTTGTTGGCCGAGATGTTGATGTAGCCGTCTTTCGTGACGAAGGTGCCGGACGGCGCGGCGGTGAAATTGTCGTTGCCCAGCAGCACCGGCGGCTGCTTGCCGATGAGCAGGTTGGCCGCCACCCAGCCCAGCAGCGGCATGATGGAATCCAGCAGCGCCACGTCAATGAACTGCCCCTCGCCGGTCCGCTCACGATGAAACAACGCGCCGAGCACCGCAAACGCCGCATTGAGTCCGCCCACCGTGTCGCACACGGGGAAGCCGGCGCGCAACGGGTTGAGCCGCTCGTCACCGTTAATCGCCATCACCCCGCTTAGGCCCTGGATGATCTGGTCGTAGGCCGGCTTAAAGGCGTCCGGCCCCGTCTGGCCGAAACCGGAAATGGCGCAGTAAATGAGGCGTGGATTGACCTGCGCCAGCACCGGGTAGGCCAGGCCGAGCCGGGTCATCACGTCTGGCCGGAAGTTTTCCATCAGCACGTCGGCTGTCCCCACCAGCTTCTTGAAGATGCCGCAGCCTTCCGGGCTTTTCAGATTCAGCGTGAGCGACTTCTTGTTGGAATTCTGCGCGAGGAAGCTGGTGCCCATCAGTTGCTGGTTGAGCTTGGGCACGTTGCCCAGCTTGCGCGCCAGGTCGCCGTCGGTAGGATTCTCGATCTTGATGACCTCGGCGCCCAGCAGCGCCAAATGCAGCGTGGCGAACGGCCCCGCCAGCACGTTGGTCATGTCCAGCACCCGCACCCCTTCCAGCGCCTTGTGTGGCTTTTGCGCTTGGTCGTTGGAATTACTCATAAGCTGATTTCCATTAGGTAGGGCTCGCAGTCCCCTGCGAGCCGCGGCGCGCACGGAGTGCGCGCCCTACCAACCGTGGTTTTCGGAACGTCATTTTGGCATTCACTCCAGTCAGCACGATGCCGGAGGCGTCGAGGCTAATCCGATCTTATAGACCATGCCCGGCAGTTCACGCCCGAAAAACCGGCTCAGGTCGCGCGCGAGTTCGACCAGCTTGCCCAGGTTGACCTCGCCGCGCTGGCCCAGGCGATGCAGGTAATGCACCAGGTCCTCGGTGCAGACGTTGCCGCCGGCCACCTTGGTAAACGGGCAGCCGCCCAGCCCGGCCACGGAGGACTCGAAACACTTCACGCCCGCGCCCAGCGCCGCGCAGCAATTGGCCATCCCCAGACCGTAAGTGTTGTGAAAATGGCAGGTGCACTCGGCGTCGGCAGCGAGTTTGAAAACGGCCCCGAACAACTGTTCCACCTGCGGCGGCGTGGCGTGCCCGGCCGTGTCGGCCAGGCTGAGGTTGCGGAAACCGGCGTTCAAAAACTGCTCCACGGTCTTCAACACGCGCTCCGGCGGCACCTTTCCTTCATAGCCGCAGCCGAAAGCGGACTGGACTGACAGTTGCACGCGTTTGCCCGCGCCGACCGCCTGCCGGGCCATGGCGATAATGCGTGTAGTGGCTTCGGCGATAGACATGCCGGTGTTCTTCTGGCTGTGGGTTTCGCTGGCGGAAACGCCCATGCAGAACATCTCGACCCCGCACGCCAGGCCGCGCTCTAATCCCTTCTCGTTGAGCACCAGGCCCGACAGAACCGCGCCGGACGGCTTTCGCCCCGGCGCCGAGAAATGCCGAAACAGCGCGTCGGTGTCCGCCATTTGCGGCACCTTGACCGGATGCACAAACGAGCCGAGCTGGATGATATCGACCCCGGCCGCCAGCAGGATTTCTGTCCAGCGGATTTTCTGTTCGAGCGGGACGACCCGCTTCTCCATCTGCAGCCCGTCACGCAGCCCGACTTCGTGGAGAATGACCTTCCGCGTCTCCGGCCCGGGAGCAATGGCCGTCATAGCTTTTCGGCGATGGCCTCCGCCATCTGCAAAGTCGTGCTCGTCCCGCCCATGTCGTAGGTGCGGACCTTGCCCTCCTTGATGACCTGTGCCACCGCGTTTTCCAAGGCAACGGCCCTCTTTGCCTCACCCAGCCAATCGAGCATCATCTTCACCGCCAGGATTGTGGCGATCGGGTTCACCTTGTATTGGCCCGCGTATTTCGGCGCCGAGCCATGCGTCGGCTCGAATACGGCCAGCTTCTGGCCGATGTTGCCCGAACAGCCAAAGCCCAGCCCGCCAACCATCTGCGCGCAGAGGTCCGAAATGATGTCCCCGTATAGATTCGGCGCGACCAGCACGTCATAGTTGAACGGGTTCTTCAGCAGCCACATCGTCATCGCATCGATGTTCGCGTCGTCCATTTTGATCTCGGGAAACTCCTTCGCCACCGCTTTGGCGGCTTCGAGAAATAGCCCGTCGGTCGCCCGCACCACGTTGGCCTTGTGAACGATGGTGACTTTCTTGCGCTGGTGCTTCCGGGCGAAGTCAAACGCCGCCCGAACGATGCGCTCCGAACCGGCGCGGGTGTTGATCTTGCACGAGATGGCGTATTGGTCCAGTGGGACTTTGGCGAAGGGCGCAAAAGGCTTGGCGAGCTTCGTGAGCGTGTCCGCCAGCTCCTTCGGCACGGGCGCAAACTCGACCCCGGCATACAGGTCCTCCGTATTCTCGCGATACACCACCAGATCAATGCCTTCCTTGAAATTCAACGGGTTGCCGGGGTAGCCCTTGCAGGGCCGCAGGCAGATGTAGAGGTCGAACAACTGCCGCATCCGCACAATGGGCGAACGATAGGTCAGCCCTTTGTTTTGCAGCGCGGGCGCCAGTTCGGCGGCGGCGCTCTTCGCGGGCTTCGAGGTGATGGCGCCGAACAGCGCCGCATCCACCTTCTTCAGCAACTCGATGGTCCGCGGCGGGAACGCATCCCCCTCCCGGCACCAGTAATCCCAGCCAATATCCCCCGGAACATACTCCGCCTCGAGCCGGACCTTATCCAGAACGATCTTCGCCGCTTCGAGCACATCCACGCCGATGCCATCGCCCGGCAGCCATGCAATCTTGTATTTTGCCATATAATCTCAGGGCACACGCCCCACCGCGAGAAACTCTCTTGTACCGTTTCCCTCTCTGAAACCCGAAAACATTAGGTTCGCCAGGGAGGGGGGACTCCACCGCGATTGCCATTCTTTTCGCACATTTTGCCCTCGTCCAGTGTAATCGGTCAGTTCCAGCGCCAACTCGTCTTGGGGCGCGCGGCACCGCCTACGGCAAGCCGCGTTGGGCGGCTATTCCCCGAGGTTGCGGCGGAGCAACTCCTTGAGTTTGAGCGGACAGAGGACGGTGAGGGTTTTGCCTTTCACCGGCACCAGCTTCTGTTGCCGGAATTTGGCCAGCGTGCGGGAAAAGGTTTCACTGACGGTGCCCAGTTCGGCGGCCAGCACGCGCTTGGTGGTCTTGACAGAATGGCTAACTGTATCTCGTCTTATGCAAACCCGCCAAAAAATGTCCATTCTTTGACAAGCATCGTGTAGTGCGCGGTTGGCCGCAACAGTAAGGTGCACTGGATATTGTGGAAGAACTGACAGAAAAGACCACCGCCACAGCCGAATCAGCGGAGCAGAGCAAAAAGCTTCCGGATCGGCATTACGGCTTCCAGGAAACCGCTTTCGGCTCCCCGCGCGATTTCCTCGACAACCGTTTCGTCTATGCCGTGGTCTCGGCGCGCGCCCGCGGCTTATCGGTCGGCATCAATATGTGCCCCGACAAGAACTGCAACTTCCAATGCGTTTATTGTGAAGTGCACCGCAACGGCGAACCGCGCGAGGACCAACTGGACGTGGAGGCCATGGCGGCGGAGTTGAAAAAGACGCTGGCCTTCGTGCGCGGGGGCCGTTTGCGCGAGCGGCCCTGGTATCGCACGCTGCCGGATGAATTGCTCCAACTGCGCCATGTGGCCTTGAGCGGCGATGGCGAGCCAACCCTCTCGCCCAGGTTCGCCGAGGCGCTCCAGGCGGTCGTGCATGTCCGCGCCCTGAGCGGGTTCCCGTTCTTCAAACTCGTGCTGCTGACCAATGCCACCGGCCTGGACCAGCCCCAGGTTCAACAAGGGCTTAAGCACCTCACGCGCAGCGACGAAGTCTGGGCCAAGCTCGACGGCGGCACCCAGGCCTATGTCAACAAGGTCAATCGCTCGGAGGTGCCGCTGGAGAAGATTTTGTCGAATATCCTGCTGCTTGGCCGCCAGCGCCCGGTCGTCATTCAGAGTCTCTTTCCGGCCATTAATGGGGAAGAACCGCCCCTGGAGGAAATCGAGCAGTATTCTCGCCGCCTGCTGGAACTCAAGAACGCCGGCGCCCGGGTTTCCCTCGTGCAGATCTACTCCGCCACCCGTCCCTCGTTCATCTCTCAAAGCGGGCATCTGCCGCTCAAGGTCCTCTCCCGCATCGCCCAAACCGTGCGCCAGACGACCGGGTTGACCGCGGAAGTTTTCTAGCCTTCAGGGGTCGCCTCGGCCTCGTAGTCCAGCCAGTACCCCGAGTGACGGCTGACTGGTGAACGGGGCGACCGGTCGTTGCAAGCGCCCGTTTACGTCAACCCGGTGGCCCGCCCGGAGGGGAGCACCTTGATCCGCGCGGCGGCGGGCACCTTCGGCAGGCCCGGCATCGTCACGATGCTCCCGCAGATCACCACCACAAACCCGGCGCCCGCGGATATCCTCAGTTCGTTAACCCTAATGCGGAAACCCCTTGGCCGGCCGCGCAGGGCGGGATCGTCCGACAGCGACATGGGCGTCTTGGCAATACAGACGGGCAGCTTGGCGAAGCCGTGGCGATTCAGGAGTTCAAGGTCGTGCCGGGCGCCGGGGTCAAAATCCACTCCCTCCGCTCCGTACAGCTTGCGTGCAACCGCTTCAATCTTCCGCTCCAAAGGCATCTCCAGCGGATAAATGAAGCGCAGCTTGCGCCGGTGGTTTTTCCCCACCACGCGCAACACGGCCCGGGCAAGCTCCACCGCCCCCTCGCCGCCCCGCGCATAATGTTCGGCCACCACTGCCTCCACACCCTGGCGGGCGCAGAACCGGATGATCCGGGTCAGGTCCTCCGTCCGGTCGTCAGGAAACCGGTTTAGGGCTACAACCGGTTCTACTCCGAAGAGCCGGATGTTCTCGATATGCTTGGCGAGATTGCCTAGCCCGCCGGTGGCGCTGAATCCGCCGTGGTAAGCCACGGCCTTGGCCGTCGCCACGATAACCGCCCCGGCCGGATTCAATCCGGCCAGACGGCACTTGATGTGGAAGAACTTCTCCGCGCCCAGCTCGGTGGCGAATCCGGCCTCCGTCATCACATAATCCGCCAGCTTCAACGCCATGCGAGTGGCGATGGTGGTGTTGGTTCCCTGCGCAATGTTGGCGAACGGCCCCCCATGCACAAAGGCGGGAGTGCCTTCGAGCGATTGCACCAGGTTCGGATGGATCGCATCCCGGAGCAGCACCTGCATGGCGCCGACCGCCTCGATTTGCGACGCCCGCACCGGCTCGCGCCGGTAAGTAAACGCAACCACCATGTTGCTGAGCCGTTCCCCCAGGTCCCCAAAATCCCGGGCCAGACAGAGAATCGCCATCACCTCGGAGGCCGGCGTGATGTTGAATCCATCGCGGCGGGGAACGCCATGTTTGACGCCGCCCAGCCCGATGATGATGTCCCGCAAGGCGCGGTCGTTCAGGTCAATCACTCGGCGCAGGACAATCTGCCGGGGATCGATGCCCAACTCGTTGCCGTGCTGGAGGTGATTATCGACCATGGCCGCCAGTAGGTTATTGGCCTTGGTAACGGCGTACATATCCCCCACGAAGTGCAGGTTGATGGCCTCCGCCGGCACCACCTGCGCCCGGCCCGCTCCGGTGCCCCCGCCCTTGATGCCGAAATAGGGCCCCAGCGACGGCTCCCTGACACAGAAGATCGCCCGCTTGCCCAAATGTCGCAGGGCGTCAGCCAGGCCAATCGTGGTGGTCGTCTTGCCGATCCCCTCGGGCGTGGGGGTCATGGCGGTGACCAGCACCAGCCGTCCGTCAGGCTGGCCCTGGCGGGCAGTCAGCTCGTCGATGGGTATTTTGGCAATAAAATGACCATGCGGGAGAATCTTGTCCGCATCCAGTTGCAGTTCCTCCGCCACTTCCCTAATTCGGCGCGGCGGCAGGCCAGGATTGATCGTTTGCGCTTCAGCCATGGCTCTCTAATAGCAGCAAGACCGGGACCAAAGCCAGCCTCTCTTTGCCGAAAAGGGGTTCATCTTTCGGTGAAGCAGGCTGTCATTGAGGTCGGCTTGCGGTCAGCCCGGGGCCATCGCCGCCTCGGGTTTGAGGATGACGACGGTCCACGCAGTACCGAGCTCTTGGATTTCACTGCTAAGGGATTTTGCATCCGGCGCTTGACTCGCGCGTCCCGCTTGGAAATAATCCAAGTTGTCGTATGCCGGAAAAGTGTAGTGCGAAAAGCAAACCGTTGACCCGCAAAGAGACTCGCGAGTTGGATGTCAAGATCTCTTTCCTGGAGGGGCTCGTCCGCCGCGATCCGCAATATGTCGAAGCGCTGCAGATCTTGGGAGACCATTACACCCAGCGCGGAAAATATGATCACAGCCTGAGAGTGGACCAGCAGTTGTCCCGGCTCCAACCGTGCAATCCGCTCGTCTTTTACAACCTCGCCTGCAGTCATTCTCTCAACGGTAAATTCGACCGGGCGGCCGCCGCCTTGGAGAAGGCGCTGTCCCTGGGCTACCGCGATTTCAGATGGCTGGCCAGAGATCCGGACCTCCGCCCGCTCCGCCAGCATCCACTCTACCGCAGCATCGAAAGCAAGATCCGGAAGATGAAAGTGGAAGTCGCTTGAACGTCACCGTCCACGGTCGCGCCCGCCATTTTCGCACCGTGACGTTTGATGCCCGGCGCAATGCCGTGCTGCTCATCGAGCAGCGGCTCCTGCCGCACA
>Ga0187872_10001329_pt1 | contig 25520 bp, 20 predicted proteins | sample June2016WEW_16_4_FD_132973 | JGI IMG/M metagenome (GOLD analysis project Ga0187872, IMG submission 132973) | Peatland microbial communities from SPRUCE experiment site at the Marcell Experimental Forest, Minnesota, USA - June2016WEW_16_40 | ecosystem: Environmental > Terrestrial > Soil >...
AATCGCTCTGCGATTCCCACATTTCCACCGCCTCGGCGATTATTATTTCGATTTCAGAAAGGAGCCCTGGAGACCGGCCGCTTCGCTCCCTCCTCCAGGCTCATTCTTGGATGAGAAAATGCTGCCTGCTCGCAGGGCTGTGTCGCAGTGTTGTCAAAGCAGATCCCGTTCCAACCTCCGCCGCCGCTAAAGCACGGAGGCTACCAAATACCTACAACAGTTTTCTCAGATAGTTAAGGGTCTCTGGCGCGGCGTCGAAGTGGCCGAAAACCACCGGTACGGCCACGTTGGAGCAGGCCTCGCCGGCCTCCTCGGAACTTTGAGCGGGTCACAATCCCCTCAAAAAGGGGCCCAAAAAACAGAAATGCTCACCCCGAAGGGGGAGCATTTTTATCCCCCCTGTTCTACCAGGGAGTGATGTTCGATGGGAGAATCAGTTTCGACGGAATCGCAATCCGCCAAAAACTTTGGTAGTTGGATCTTATTTCCCCCCGGCCTCTAAGTCAAGCAGAAATCCGGCACGTTTTTTTCACCCGTAAGATGCTCGTATGCCCCAACTTGCAGCAACGCGCGAAATCTTACAATGGTAGCGCAATGGCGAAAAAGGCCTCGAAGGAACCTGAGAATTTCGTTCCAATGTGCAGATATCAGGCAATTTATCAAAACGTACAGCAGCTCAGTCGAGGTGCAGGCTGATCATCACTTCGGGTTCCTCCCCGCGACGAATCAGGCGTATCAGCACCCGGCCAGCGCCCATCAGGAGGCCGGACAGAGTCGCAAACAGAAGCAGTATCCCAATGAGTTTAAAGATGTTTAAGAGTAGGTTGCCTGGGTTGTCCCGCTCTGTCGGAACTCGCTCGTCGCGGGTGACCTCAGCCTGCCAGCGGACCTGGGCCAGCAGCCGCTCCGCCATGTCGCGGTCGGATGGGGCCAGCAGTACTGCGACCAACGGGCCGCTGCGTTTGACCATGGCTCCGGGCAGTTGCTCGAAATCGGGCACCTTTCGCATGGCGATTTGCGGCGACGGGTAATTGAAGATGGCCAGCGGCATGGGCCCCTTGGGGCTGTGGAAAACGCCCAACTGGGCCTCCGTGTCGAAGTGGAAGCCGGCCACGGAAGGCGAAATGCCAGGGAGGAACCGGGCGAGGCTGGCCGGGCCAGTGATGTACCGTTCGCTATTCGGGACCAGGTTCTCGGCGGGCAGGTAGCCGGGCAAAACGGGCAGGGCGGTGGTGTCGACGTTCTTGAGCGACTGGCTGAGCGCGGCCAGATCGTCGGCCGGCGGCTGAAAGCCGGCGAACTCGAGCAGGTACTGGCCTTGTACGAGCAGCATGCCGTTCCGGGTGGTGGCCGCGAGCGGGGCCAGCTTGGACGGTTTGGCGGTCTCGGGGCGCTGCCAGTCAAACGCCGCCAGCGCGGCGGTGGGGTCGCGAAGCTCCCACGCGGTGACGGTGAACCTGGCCGCACCCGACGCATACGTTGCCGCTTCCCAAGCCTTGAGCCCGTAATCGTCCCAAACCGCGCGGCCGGTTAGCGCGGGCTGCGACTCGCCGGTGCGATGAGCCGGGCCGATCGTCTCAGGAAGAATGGAAGCTGCGGCCAAGCAGGGAACAGCCAGCAGGGCAGGGAAAGCGCGCATACGTTTATTAGACGCCAAAACGGGGTGACAGAGGTAAACCCGTTTGCAAATGCCCACCCCGGCTTCAGCCGCAACTCGAGCTGTTGGGCGCGGCTGAAGCGGAATGGGATCGTCTGTCACAGTGCTCCGTGCGATGATGGTGTTTCCCAATGCCGGAGGAAGCTGAGAAGCGGGAATGGCTGGCGGCGGCGCGCACGGCCATGGAGATCGAGGCGCGCGCGGTGACGCAGGCGGCAGCGCGGCTGGATGGCGCGCTGGTGCGTGCGGTGGAGTTGATACTGGCGCATCCGGGCAAAGTGCTCGTCACAGGCATCGGCAAATCGGGGCACGTGGCGCGGAAGCTGGTGGCCACACTGTCGAGCACCGGTACGCCGGCCGTCTTCCTGCATCCGGCCGAAGCCGCGCATGGAGATATGGGCATCTACACGCCCGGCGATCCGACGGTGCTGGTGTCGAAAAACGGCAGCTCGGCCGAGCTGCTCGCGCTGGTGCCGCTGCTGCGCGATTTCCATTCACCGCTGATCGGCATTCTGGGCGCGACGTCTTCGCCGCTGGCCGCGCTGGTGGACGTGCTGCTGGATGCCTCAGTGGAACGCGAAGCGGACCCGCACAACCTGGCGCCCACCGCCAGCGCGATGGCGGCCCAGGCGGTGGGCGATGCGCTGGCCATCGCATTGATGCGCGCGCGCGGATTCACGGCTGAGCAATTCGGCCGCTACCATCCTGGCGGCCAGTTGGGGCGCAATCTGCGAATCTCGGTGTGCCAGGCCATGCATGGCGCCGGGGAAGCCGTGATGGTGCCGCCGGAGACATCCTTAAAAGAGGTGATCATCGCCATGACGCGCCTGCCGCTGGGCGGAGCGTGCGTGGTCACTGCGGACGGCTGCCTGGCCGGCTTCATCACGGATGGCGACTTGCGCCGCGCGCTGGCGCAGCACGATGACATTCGGGGTTTGCGCGCCGCGGACATCATGACGGCCAATCCGGTAACCATCGGTCCGGACGCCAGCCTGGCGGCCGCGCTGGAGCGCATGGAGCGGCGCGCCTCGCAGATCTCCGCGCTGCCGGTGGTGGACGATGACGGCCGCGCGCTGGGGATTCTGCGGCTGCACGATGTGTACCTGGGATTTCGCGGCGCGACGCCGGCTGGCGCCTGAGCGGCCGGCGCAGCCATATCTTCGTCAAGTGTGTATCCTGGAGAAATGGCGCTTATGCGAAACCACGCACAACATCTAATAATGGCCGGCTTGAGCCTGGCGGCATGGCTTGCCGTGCCGCGCGCCAGCCTGCGGGCGCAAACGCCTCCGCCCAAGCCGCCGCCCGACGTGCTGGTCCTGAACGACGACGAGAAACTGGTCGGGCACTTTCTGCACTCCAACGGCGGCGACGTGAGGTTCAAGAGCGACATGCTGGGCGAAGTGACCATCCCCTGGAGCAAGGTGAAAGAACTGCGCGCCGCCGGCCCGTACACGGTGGTCGGCAAGGACATCAAGCTGGGCCGCAAATCGGATACATCCAAGTTGCCCAAGGGCAGTCTGGAAGCCACGGCCAAGCAGATCACGGTGACTGGAGCGCCGGGTGCGGCGCCCCAAACGGTTCCGGTGGCGGATGCGGCCCACGTGATCGAATCCACCGAGTTCGAACAGCAGGTGATGCACAGCCCAGGGTTGGGCGAAGACTGGGCCGGCTCGATCCACGCCGGGGCCGCGCTGGTGGAGGCCACGCAGCAAAGCCGCAGCTTTACCGGCGGGTTTGCGCTGGCGCGGGCGGTGCCGATGGAATCGTGGCTCGACCCACGCGACCGCACGCTGGTGAATTTCAATTTCGCCGACGGTACCGTCAAGCAGCCGGGCGCGGCCGAAATCAAGACCGATATCATCCACGGCGGCCTGGAACGCGACGAGTATTTCTCCACGCACCGGATGTATGGATTCGTGCAGGCGACGCTCGATCACAACTATTCGCAGGGCCTGGACCTGGGGTCGCAAGTAGGCGGCGGGATCGGGTGGACGGTGGTGAAGAGCGCGGCGAACGTGCTCGACGCCAAGGCCAGCATGACTTACCTGCATCAGAGCTTCAATGGACCGGGAAGTGTGGACCAAAGCCTGGCCGCCTCGAACTTTGCCGAAGCATTCACCCACAAGTTCACGCATGGGGTGGTGCTGGCGCAAACGTTATCGGCGACGCCGACGTGGAACATGACCAACGACTGGCTGGCCAACGCTTCCGCCACGCTGACGGTGCCGGCGTACAAGCGGCTGAACTTCGCACTGGGCCTAATCGACAGCTACCTCAACAATCCGCCGCCCAGCTTCAGGAAGAATTCGTTCCAAATGAGCCTCGGGCTGACGTACACGGTCCAGTAGCGGCGCTGGGACCCTTCGGCGGGGCAGGCGTAAGTGAATTCCTACTTCGGGCGCAGTGCGACCGAGGTGACGATGATGCCAAGCTCGCGCCTTTCGGGGCCGTTGGGCGGAATGGCATTGTCCAGCGAAAACTGGATGCGCACCGCCTGCTTGCCCAATGCCGAAGCCGGGACGTCGCGTTTGTACTCGTACTGGCCGGACTTGGTGTAGGTTTCCGGCGGTAGCGGCGCGCCTTCGACGGACGCCGACAGCGTCAGCGACTTGGCATGATCGATGGCTACCTGGGGAACAGTCAGCGCCATGGCAAGCGTGGCTCCGCTCTGCGCCGCGCCGATGGGCGGGCGCAGCACCACCCGGAACTGCTTGGCGGTCCAGCGCCAGGCGTTGGCTTCGATGCTGTAGAAGCCGTCCAGGAGTTGAGGCTCCTGGCTGGCTTCCGAAGTTCTCACGGTGGAGGCGAGCGCCAGCGCCTCGCCTTCGGCCGACGCCACCTTAACGGATTTCGGCTCGCGTTTGCAGCCCAATAGCGCCAGAGCCAGCGCCAGCGCCAGTCCCCCGGCCAGGAGGGGCAGGCGGGATCGTCTCGTGCTGAATGCCTGTTTCATCAGTCTAAAGAATTCTCTCCACTTCATCCAACAACTGTAGAACACTTGACGACGATTATAGCGTGGGAGATACGGCAGCCTGGCGGTGTGGCTGCGAGCACGCCGGCGGCATGGACACTGCAGAGGGCGCTGCCGGGGAAAGTTCCATTTTTATCCGGAACTGTTCAGACGCGAAGCCGCGGAAGAGCGGTAACATTCTTGTGCAGGCTGTCGCCTAAGCAAACAGCAACCATGGAGGCGAACCGTATCCCTGAGCAGGTGAGGCGGTGGTTTTATCGATGCGCCGGGCCGGGCATGCCCGGCCCCTACAGATGGGCCCTGGCGGCTTGTCTATCGGTCGCGTGTCTGCTGGCTTCCGAGCATCACGGATGGGTCAAATCGGGCGGGGCCCCGGTGCCTGGAGCCACGGTCACGGTTACGCAGGGCGACAAGAGCTTCGTCACCTCGACCGACGACTCGGGGGCATATTCCTTTCCGAACCTGCCCGACGGCGTCTGGACTTTGCGAATTTCGATGCTGGGGTTCAGCCCGGTCGAGCGCGAAATCGGTGTAGCGCCGGAAGCACCGAGTCCGAGCTGGGACTTGAGGGTGCTGACGCTGGATGCGTTGCGGAAGCAGTTGGCACCGCCAGCGCTGGCCGCAAGTACTCCGTCAGCGCCAGCCGCAGCAGCGGCCAGCACCACGCCGGCGGCGCCAACGCAAGCGGCCGCCGCCAAGCCGGCGGCCGGCAGCGCGGCTGCAGGAGGCGGTCGCGGCAACGGGAGCGGCGGACGGCCCTCATTGCGGCAGAGCATGCAACAGGGCAGCTTCCAGCGGCTGGATGTGAATCAGTCGAATCAGTCGTCAGACGCTGAATTGGACAACGGCAGCGGCGAGAGCGCCGCTGCGATGGGGACGGGCGACGTAACCCAAAGCTCGGACGCTTATGTCGTCAATGGCAGCGTGAATAGCGGTTTGAACATGCCGCAGCAGAATGACTGGGGATTCGGCGGTCCCGGGGGTCCAGGCGGCATGGGCGGTCCCGGGGGGCCCGGGGGTCCGGGCGGCATTGGCATGAATGCCATGGGCGGTCCCGGGGGTCCGGGTATGGGTGGTGGTGCTCCCGCGGCAGCGGGCGGCGGCGCTGGCGGGCCAGGCGGTGGTTTTGGTGGCCGCGGTGGCGGCGGCGGCTTCGGCGGGCGCGGCGGAGGTTTCGGTGGCAACTACGCCGGCGGGCGCGGGGGCCGCGGGGGCCGCGGCGGCAACCAGGCTTCCTTCGGCAACGGGCGCCGCAATCCCCGCTCGCATTACAACGCCAACATTGCGCTGATTCTGAATAACTCGGCCCTGGACGCGCGGCCGTTTTCCTTGACCGGCCAAGACACGCCCAAGGCGGCGTTCGACCAGTTCCGCTCTACCGGAATGCTGGGTGGGCCATTGAAGATTCCCCATGTGCTGAGCGGGCAACACACTTTTTTCACCATCAACTACCAGTTGACCCGCGGGCGCAACGCCACGACGACCACGGCGCAGGTGCCGACCATGGACGAGCGCGCGGGCAACTTCTCGCAGGCGCTCAGCAACAATGCGCCCGTCACCATCTATGACCCGTTAAGCGGCGCGCCGTTCGCGGGCAACGTCATCCCCACAATCCGGCTGGATTCCGCGGCGCTCGATCTGCTCAAGTTTTACCCGCAGCCGAATTTCGCAGGCGATTCGCAGTACAACTACCAGGCGCCGATTGTCAGCATCAGTAACCAGACCAACATCAACTCGCGCATCAGCGAGACAATTAACGCCAAGAACCAGGTTTCGGGGAGCTTTTCCTGGCAAGGCAGTAACTCCTCCACGCCAAACTTATTCGATTTTATCGATACCACCAAGATGACCGGCATTAACACCGGGGTGCAGTGGAATTATCACATCACGATGAGGCTGATCAGCAATCTGCGGTATAACTTCAGCCGGTCGGCCACTAATGCTACGCCGTTTTTCGCGAATTCGGCGAACGTCTCGGCGGAAGCGGGGATAGTCGGCAACGACCAGGCGGCTCAGTTCTGGGGGCCTCCCTCCCTGTCGTTTTCGAGCGGCATTTACGGATTGAGCGATGGCAACTACCAGCTCAACCATAACAACACCAGTCAAGCCGGCGAAAGCCTGATCTGGGTGCGCGGCGCGCACAATGTGACGTTCGGCGGCGACTTCCGGCGGCTGGATTTCAACCAGATCGCGCAGCAGAATGCGCGCGGCAGTTTCACTTTCACCGGCGCCATGACCGGCCTCGCGGGCTCGAACGGTCAGGCCGCCAGCGGCACGGGCTTCGACTTCGCCGACTTTCTGCTAGGCCTGCCGGATGCCAGCTCCATCGCTTACTCATCGAGCGGGGCGGATAAGTACTTCCGCGCCTCCTGGGCGGACACTTACGTCACCGACGACTGGCACATTCGCAGCAACTTTACTCTCAATTTCGGTCTGCGCTGGGATTTCCAGGCCCCGGTGACGGAGTTGTACAACCGGCTGGTGAGTTTGGAAGTGGGACCGGACTGGACCACGACGACGCCGGTGTGCGGCACCGACACCCTCGCGACCGGTACGGTGTCGTGTACTCTGGCCAGCCAGGCCGGGCTGCCAGATTCCCTGGTGCGCCCCAACTATCACGAGTTTCAGCCGCGCATCGGTCTTGCCTGGAAGCCGATCCCGAAGCATTCCACAGTAGTGCGGGCGGGCTACGGTTTGTATTACAACACCTCGGTGTTCCAGCCGCTGGCCAACCAGATGTCGCAACAGGCGCCATTGTCGGATAGCGTCAGGCAATCCTATACGGTGTCGCAGGCGCAGTTGATCTCGGCATCAGATCCGCAACCCCTGTCGCTCGAGAACGCGCTGACGCTGCCGGCCATCAGCACCACCCCCCAGACCTTCGCTCTCGATCCGAATTTTCGGATCGGCTACATCCACTATTGGCAAGCTTCGGTGCAGCAGAACCTTTCGGGATCGTTCGTGGCGACTTTCACTTATAGCGGCGACAAAGGCACACATCAGGTGCAGGAGTTTCTGCCGTGGACGTTTCCGGCGGGCGATCCAGCGAGCCCCTACCCGTACGGCTATGTATACGAGACTTCGAACGGCAACTCCAATTACAACGCAGCCAGTGCGCAGGTACAACACCGCTTCCATAGCGGGTTTCTGGCTAATGCGACTTACGTGTTTTCCAAGGCCATTGACGACGCGCAGACGCTGGGCGGGCGTGGGGCGGCCGGCTTGGCTTACGCGCAGAACTGGCTGGACCTCGATGCCGAGCGTTCCCTTTCCAGTTTCAACCGCACTCACACGCTGAACCTGATATTCCAGTATTCGACCGGCATGGGGACGCGCGGCGGAACGCTGATCAACGGATGGAAAGGCGTGCTCCTGAAGGACTGGACTTTGGGCCCCAGCCTGACGTTGGGCAGCGGGCTGCCGGAGACTCCCATCGTGATTAGCCGCCTGGCCAGCGGGACCGGAATCGCCGGCACTACGCGCGCCGAATACCTTGGCGGGCCGCTGGAGGCGGCCTTGCCGGGCTACGGTTTCGATACGGCGGTGTTCGAAGCGCCTCCCGACGGCCAATGGGGCAACGCAGGCCGCGACATCATCACCGGGCCCATGCAGTTCGGCATGAACTTTTCCGCCGCCCGCGTGTTCCGCTTCGGGGAACGGCGCAGCATGGATATCCGGTTCGACGGGGCCAACGTACTCAACCACGTGACTTGGGCGTCATGGAACACCACGCTAGGCAATTCGCAGTTCGGCCTGCCGACCGGGGCCAACGGGATGCGCACCATACAGGCCACTGTGCGATTCAGGTTCTAGAGCCATGCGAAAAACACTCGGTATCTTTTCGATCTGGCTGCTGGCGGTTTCCGCGCAACAGGGAGTCCCGCAAGGCGGCAGCAACTCGACCGGCGTCCCCCGCGGCACGGTGACGTTCAGCACCACGCGCCAGCTTGTGGTGGAGGACGTGATCGTCAAGTCCCGGGACGGCAAGCCCGTCGATAATTTGAAGGCCGGCGATTTCCTGGTCACCGAGGATGGCAAGCCGCAACAGATCAGCGTCTTCGAATTTCAGAAGTTGTCCGACGAGGCGGTGCCGGCTCCGCAGCCCGCTTTGCAGCAGCGGACGGAAGTGGCGGCTGCCACACCCGCACCCGCGGTGAAGCCGCTTACAGCGGTGGAGATCGCACCGGAACGACCGGGCGACATCAAGTACCGGGACAAGCGGTTGATGGTGATGTTTTTCGACATGACCTCGATGCCGATTCAGGACCAGATGCGCGCCCAGACGGCGGCGCTGAAGTTTCTGAACACGCAGATGACGGCGTCCGACCTGATGGCGATCATGACCTTCTCGACCGACATCAAAGTAGTGGAAGACTTCACCGACGACCGGGACCTGCTTGCCCAGGACATCAAGAAACTGGTGATCGGCGAAGGCCTTGGCCTGGATGAGACGGTGTCCGACGACAGCTCCTCGGATACCGGCGCGGCTTTCCAGCAGGACGACACGGAATTCGACATCTTCAATACCGACCGCCAGCTTTCGGCGCTGGAAACGGCGGTGAAGATGCTGGGCTCGCTGAACGAAAAAAAGGCGTTGGTATACTTCGCCAGCGGCATGACGCGCAACGGGCTGGATAACCAGGCTCAGTTACAAGCCACCATCAACGCCGCCATCCGTTCGAACGTATCCTTCTATCCCATCGACGCCCGCGGCCTGGTGGCAGCGGCGCCGCTGGGCGATGCCACCAAGGGATCGCCGGGCGGCCAGGCAATGTACTCGGGCAGCTCGGCGCGCGCCGTGGTGAGTAATTTCCAGGGACAGCAGGAGACGCTCTACACGCTGGCTTCCGATACCGGCGGCAAGGCGCTGCTCGATGAGAACGACTTATCGATGGGAATCGTGCAGGCGCAAAAAGACATTTCGAGTTACTACATTATTGGCTACTATTCAGCCAACCAAGCGCTCGATGGCCGCTTCCGCCGGGTCAAGATCGCGTTGAAAGACAAGGACACGGCGGTGCGCGTCGCCAAGCTCGATTACCGCCAGGGTTATTATGCCAGCAAGGAATTCGGGAAGCTCAACACGACCGACAAAGAACGCCAGTTAGCCGAAGCCTTGATGCTGGGCGATCCAGTGACGGATATCGATATCGCCGTGGAGATCGACTATTTCCGCCTGGCGCACGACCGTTACTTCGTGCCGGTGGTGGCTAAGATTCCCGGCAGCGAACTGGAACTGGCGCGCCACGGGGGCGCCGAATCCACGCGCATCGATTTTATCGGCCAGGTGAAAGATTCGGCAGGCAAGATCGTGCAGAACGTGCGCGATATGGCCGAGGTCAAGCTGAAAGGCCAGACCGCCGCGGATCTGGCCAAGCATCCGCTCGAATACGATACCGGTTTCACGCTGGCGCCGGGTAAGTACAATTTGAAATTCCTGGCGCGCGAAAACGAAACCGGCAAGATGGGAACCTACGAAATCAACTTCGTAATTCCCGATCTGACCAGCGACCAGAAGCTGCTGCCGATCAGCTCGGTCATCCTGAGCAGCCAGCGCATCGCGCTGGATGCGGCGGTGTTCAGCGCGGAGAAGGACAAGAAGCTGCTGGCCGCCAATCCGCTGGTCGAAGGTGGCCAGAAACTGGTGCCCAGCGTGACGCGCGTCTTCAACAAGAGCCAGGAGATGTACATCTACCTGGAAGCGTACGAACCGGCCGCCACGGCCACGCAGCCGATCGTCGCCAGCGTGGCCTTCTACCGCGGCAAGACGAAAGCGTTCGAGTCGGCGCCGCTCGAGGTAAGCCAGGGGCTCAACGACAAATCGAAGGCGCTGCCGGTGCGATTCAGCCTGCCGCTGGGCAAGCTGCAGCCGGGGCGCTACACCTGTCAGGTGAGTGTGCTCAATCCCGCCGAGCAGAAGTTCGCCTTTTGGCGCGCACCGATGGTGCTGATGCAGTAGGGCTGTGCGCGAAAGTGTCACTCGCCGATGTCACGAATCCGTGACCGGTTCTTCATCACACGTAGATATCCGCTTGCGAAGATCTCTGGTGAGGTTAATCCATGCGCCAGGGTTTTTCGATCACAGTGTTCTTTGTGTGTCTCTTGAGCGCCACGCTGTTGTTCGCTCAGTTTGAAACGGCTGAGGTGCTGGGCACGGTGCGCGATCCTTCCGGGGCCGTGATTGCGCGCGCAGCGGCTACGCTGACCAACCAGGCAACTGGCGTGCAGTCCAAGGTTGTCACCGCCGAGAACGGCGATTTCGATTTCTTTAACGTGCAGGTGGGGCGTTACTCGCTCACCGTCGAACATGCCGGATTCAGCAAGGTCACGACGAACGATGTGACTGTGGACGTGGGCGCGCGTCAGCGCGTGGATGTTTCGATGAAGGTGGGCGCGGTCACGGAATCCGTCGAGGTTACCAGCGCCGCCTCCGCCCTGGAGACCGACTCCAGCGATCGGGGCCAGGTGGTGAGTACGGCGGCGGTAACCGAACTTCCGCTCAATGGCCGTAATTACGCCGATCTTGCGCTGTTAGACGCTAACGCCGTCAAATCGCCGCTTGCCGATTCCTTCTCGGCCACCGGCACACCGAGAGAGGGCGCGTTCAACGTGAACGGGATGCGCAGCACTTACAACAACTTTCTGCTGGACGGCCTGGATAACAACGCGTACGGAACCAGCAACCAGGGTTACTCGGCGCAATTGGTTCAGCTATCCCCGGATGCGCTAGCCGAGTTCAAAATCATCACCGGCAACTACAGCGCGGAATACGGGCGCGTGGGCGGCGCGGTGGTGAACGCAGTGATGAAATCCGGAACCAACGAGCTTCACGGCTCCGCCTACGAGTACCTGCGCAACACGGACCTGGACGCCATCGGATTCACCTTCAGCCCGGCGGTCTTTCAGAAGCCAACCCTGCAGCGCAACCAGTTCGGCTTCACGGTGGGCGGCCCGATCATCAAGAACAAGCTGTTCTATTTCGCGGATTATGAAGGGTTCCGGCAGTTGCAGCGCTATCTGAACTTCGATTCGATTCCCGACATGAACGATCGCAACGGGTTGCCGGCGCCAAATGGCCCTGGGCGCTCCAACAATGACGAGGCGCTGTTGCTGATCCGCGATTACGGCGACAAGTTCGACGCCAAAATCGACGGCCAGATCAACGATCGCATGACCGCGTTCATCCGTTTCAGCCAGCGCAAGGACCTGCAGTATTACGCGCCCGACCTCACCGGACCGTCGGGCGGGGATGGCAACGGTTACATTCACGTAATCGATCAGAACGCTTCGCTCGGCTACACTTGGACCATTACGCCGACCTCTCTCTTCGATGCCCGCTTGGGCTTCTCGCATTTGCTGGGCGGCAAAACGCCGCCGTATGTGGGTGGCCCGAGCCTCTCGGTCCAACGGCAACTTGCCAAGGACACGGTCTTCACGCTGACCTACAACGGAAACCACAGCCTTCGGTTGCCGATCATCGGCGATTACAATGAAGCAGCTCCGTACAATCCGAGTGCTCGCTTAACATATACTGCCCGCGTGCCGATACCGACTTTCGGGCCGATCACCTGGCTCGACCCGGCCGGAGACAACCATTACAACGGTCTTTCGGCCAACGTGGAGCACCGTTTCGCGAAGGACTTGTACTTCCTGAACTCGTTCACCTGGGGGAGTGCAATAGGGGATTCCGAGCAGGCACTAGAGTATTACGCGGGTTACTTCCAGGCCAATCCGCAGAACATCCACGACCTGGCCGCGGAAGTGGGGCCCTCCAGCTTCGACGAGAAATTCAATAATGTCTCTACGCTCATCTACCAACTTCCTTTCGGCAAGAGCCGCAAATACTTGTCCAGCGCGAATTCCCTAACGGATGCTTTCTTGGGTGGACGGGAGCTCACCAGCATCAACACCGGCCACACGGGCACGCCGATCGATGTGGTCTACAGCGCGTCTGGAAACAACATTGTCAGCTCCCTTTCCAACGATTATCGCGGCCAGCCATTCCTGCGCCCCAATGTAACCGGCAGTGCCGTCAGCCGGCCCCGTTCCGAAATGCTGAACAACTATTTTGCCGGCTACACATTCAGCACTCCGTCGGCGAGCGACCCATTCGGCGATGTCGGGCGCAACGCGTTCCGCGCTCCGAACTTCGACCAGTGGGACTGCTCGATTGACAAGAACTTCCAAATTCGCGAAAGGGCCCGGTTGCAATTCCGCGCAGAGTTCTTCAACTTTCTGAACCACACCAATTTCGGCATACCGGACACAAAAACCACCGACGCTGCCTTCGGCACCATCCGTACGACCTTCCCGTCGCGGCAAGGCCAGTTCGCGCTGAAGCTAATGTTCTGAAACGGGGCGCAGAAACGGCGCGATCGCGCGCCCGCGGGCGGGCGTTCGTTGGCAAGCTAAGAGCATGCCCCACCAAACTACACTTTCTTGCCGATGATGGCGTAGTCCAGGCCGCCAAAGAAAGCCTCGCGAAAGTCTTTCGGCAGCTCCGCCAACGACGGCATCGAATCGACAGCCTGCTCCAGGTGCCGCACCTCCAGGTTGCCGATGCCGAACTCGCTCAGATAGAAAGTCAATAACTTCTCGGGCACCGGCCGTGAGTGGGTCGGGTCCAGGTAAAAGTAAGTCGCGAAAATGGCGAGACAGTCGGGGTTGGGCGTCTCGATGACGATGACGCCGTTGCGCTCGAGGCGGCTGGCGGCGAGGCGGATCATCTCCGGCAAGCGTTCGGGGGGAAGGTGCTCCACCACCTGCGCGCAGAAAATGCCGTCCAGCTCGCCTTCGCCAAGGCCGTGCAGGTAATCGAACAGGTCCACGGCTTCGGCTGGAAGTCCCTTTTCGCGGCAGAGCGCGATCGACTCGAGGCTCGAATCGATGCCGCGCGACGGCACGCCGGCTTCGCGCATCAGTTCCAGAAACTCGCCGCGCCCGCAGCCGATGTCGAGCACGTTGCCGCAGTTTTTGAAATCGGCTACGTAGATCCGCTGGCCGCCCCTGACGCGCTCCTCGCTGCCGCGGTAGGCTTCGGCGAACCGGGCATAGTCGAAGGCGAGCGGAGCAGCGGGTCGGGATGGCACGGGGGCACTCGCTTCAGGCGCCGCGGCGGACAAGAATGCCGCACCGCTTCGCTGGCGGATGAGGCGCAGCTCGACGTGGATCAGCTTGTCGAATTCCGCCCGGACGCGTTCCAGGTCGGCCCACAGGCGCTTCTGGATTTCCAGTCCGCGCTGGTCCAGGCGGACGGTGAAGTCGTTGTGCTGGGAGCGCACGGCCTCGCGATAGTTGCTGTCCATCAAGGTGAGGCGGTACTGGAAGGCTCCGTCGAGGTCGGCCACACTGCGCAGAAACTGCATCTCGTTGGTCGCCAGCTTTTGCTCCCAGCCCACGCGCCATTGGGCCCAATGGTCGCGAATGTCGGACAGCTCCTGGCTTTTCTCGCGCTCCCGTTTCTCCAGTTCCTCGACGCGGGCCCACTCCGCTTCGAGGCGCGCCCGCTCGGCGGCAATTTGTTCGCGCAGTCGCCTTTCCAGTTCTTCCCTGAGAATCTGCTGGGCGGCAATTTGTTCGCGGAGTTGTTTTTCCAATTCTTCGCGTTGACCCCGCTCGGCGGCCAGGCGGTTGCCGAACTCGACCAGGGCGCGGTTGGATTGGTTGATCGCCTCGATGGCGGCGTCCACACAGGCGATGGTCCTGCGGTTGAATTCCACCTGCTCCCGCACGTGCCAGTCGAGGACCCGCGCCACCAAACGCTTCCACGCCTGGACCAGGCTGTTGAGCGGCCCGCCGGCGCGCGGGTTGACGGTTCCGATGGCCGCCACTTTCCCCAGCGCGGCGTCGCGCGCGTGCACCAGCCCGGTGAGGTCGGGCAGGGCGATGTCCGTGCCGCCGGCCGCGGTCTCCGGGTTGCTGGCGCGCACGCGGTCGCGCACGTCGCGCAGAATGGCGATCAGCTCAGCGCTTTCCACGTTTTCGCCTCCAGACTGCCGTCACCACGGTGCCGAGGCCGCCGCGCGGCGCGAATTCGCCGATCACCGTGGCCGACAGCGGCTCGGCCGATCGCACCACGTCGCGCAGCACCCGGTTCACCACGTTTTCCTGAAAGATCCCCACCTCGCGATACGCCAACAGGTACATCTTGTACGATTTCAATTCCAGACAGCGACGCAGCGGCACGTAGCGCAAAACGATCTTGCCGAAATCGGGCAGGCCGGTCTTGGGACACACCGAAGTGAACTCCGGCATGACGATTTCGATTTCGTACGGCTCACGATACTGGTTGGGCCAGGTCTCAATCTCCGGCAGCGGAGCGCGCGTGCCGGATTCGGCGTGGGCATCGCTGTATTGGCGCTTCATACGAGAGCCTTCGAGAGCAGGTCGAGAAACAGGCCGACATCGGCTACCACGCCCACCGCCTGCCCGGTGCCGCGATCGCTGACCTTGGTGGCGACCGCGGGATTGATATCCACGCAAACGATGCGCACCCAGCTTGGCAGCATGTTGCCGGTGGCGATGGAATGCAGCATCGAGCCGAGACAGAGCACCAGGCCGGCGCCCTGGAGTTGGGCCGCGTAAGCGTCCTGCGCCGCGTTCATATCGGTGATGGTGTCCGGCAGGGGGCCGTCGTCGCGCAGGCTGCCGGCCAGCACGAAGGGCACGCGCGCCTTTACACATTCGTACAGGATGCCCGAACGCAGCCGGCCGCTCTCCACCGCCAGGCTCACCGAGCCGGCGCGGAAAATGGCGTTGATGGCGCGCATGTGGTTGCGGTGCCCGTGCTCCTCCAGGCGTCCGTCGGAGAGGCGGACGCCCAGCGACGTGCCGAACAAAGCCGCTTCCACGTCGTGAACCCCCAGCGCATTGCCGCTCAGCAGCGCCTGCACGAAGCCCTGCCGGATCAGCGCCGACAATCCTTCCACGCCGCCGGTATGCACCACCACGGGCCCGGCCACCACCACCACTTTGAGACTGCTCGAGCGCGTTTGCCGCACCAGCTCAGCGGTCTGGCGCACGGCGGTTTCCACCTGGCGCTCCGACGAAATGCCGTGGGCCATGAAGGCGAAGGCCAGGCGTCCGCGCTCTTTCGATTCGGGAACCACGCGAATGCCGCGCAGCCCGGCCACGATGCGGTCGCCGCGGCGCAGGTCGCGCAGCCGACGGCAGCGGGCGCGTCCGCTTTCCACCACCACCATGGCGTCCATGCGCTGGTTCTCGACCTCGATCCATTGCTCGCCGTGGCGCACGTAGGTGCGGTGGTTGGTGGTGGAGTAGAAATCCTCCGGCGCGCACCGGTCGCGTTCCACCTCGCGGAGTTGGGCGTCCCTCGAGTCCACTGGCGCGCAGCCGAGCAGCAGCAGCGTCTCGAGCAACCGGTCCAGCGCGCTTTGGTCCCGGGCGGTTACCTTGAGCCGCAAATAGGACGGTTCGCTGTTGGTACGGCCGATGCGGAATTCCTCCACCTCGAAACGGCCGTGCTGCTCCACGACCGTGTCGAAGATGCTCTCCATGATATGGGAGTCGATCAGGTGGCCTTCCGCTTCGACCACTTCCTGGAATGACATAGAACCTTCCATTGTACCTTCGGCGGAAACAAAAGCTGCTGGCCCGCCTCAAGGCTTCAGAGCAATCGAATAAAAAGATTTCGGGTCGGAATTGGTGAACGTGCTCCCAGCCCGCACCGGCATCCGGCTGACGACTAGTTGGCGGGCAGTTGCAGCTTGTGAAGCAGCGCCTGGAATCGCGCTTCCGAACGCAGAGGATCATACACCGCATCAACGGCGATATAGACCAGCCCCGGCGCCCGCGCCGCGTACGCTTTTTCGAGCCAGTCCATCGCCTGTTTGTGATCATTCAACCCGCAATAGATGTCTGCCAGGATCTCCGGAGAAACGAATTCGTGCTGCGAGCGGGTGAGAAGTTGTTCCAGTATGGCTTGTGCTTTGTCGCGCTGACCGGCAACGGCGTACGCATGGCCGAGATCCCCTAACGCTACAGGGCCGCTATGCTCCGCATCCACGGCTTTCTGTAACGTTGCGATGGCGTCGGGAAGCATCTGCTTCCGCTCGTATGCTTTCCCGAGAAAGCTGAGAACGCCGGTGAGGCCGGGGGCTTCCTGGAGAATCCGGCGGCCGCGGCTGATGACATCATCGTACCTGCGCGACATAAGAAAGTGCCATCCCATGTGCGCCCGCCGCAAGGGGTTAAGGGGGTCGACCTCCAAAGCGGTCTTGCTGTGGGCGAGAGAAGCATCAAACTGCCGCATAGCGACGGAATAGTGCGATAGCCAGTCGTGGGCGCTAGCGTCATTGGGATTGAGTTCGACGGCGCGATCCAGCTCACGCTTGGCGCCGGCCCAGTCCCAACTGTGAAAAAGATAGGTGTATCCGAGGGAAGCGTGAGCTTCCCCCAGGTTCGGATCGATCTCCAGGGCGCGCACCGCAGCGGCGGTGGCTTTGGAGAAAAGCTCTTCCTGGTTGGGAGCCCCTTCTTCGGCAGCCAGTGTGTTGTAGCAGTCGGCCAAACCGGCCCAGACGACCGCCGCGCTGGGGTCAATCCTGATGGCCCGTTCGAAATAGCGGATGGCCGTAAGCGTGTCGGGCACACCTCTTCGATTCCAGAAGGAGCGCCCCTGCAGATAATCGTCGTACGCGGCGGGGTCGATCGTCGTCCGGCGCGAACCGACTACCGGTGAAACGTGGACACGAATCTGCCGGGCAATCGCAGCGGCGATGTCCCGCTGCACGGTGAGGATGTCCCCCAGATCCCGGTCGAAACTCTCGGCCCAGAGATGCCGGTCCTCGCGCGCCAGCAGCAACTGAGCCGTAATCCGCACTCTTTGGTTCCCGCGTGACACGGAACCTTCCACCACGGCGTCCACGCCCAGAGCCGCGGCGATGGCGGGAAGCGGCTGGCGCTTGCCTTTGTAGGGCATCACGGAGGTGCGCGAAATCACGCGGACGCCTTCCAGTGTGGCGAGGTCGGTGATGAGCTCGTCCGTGATTCCGTCCGTGAAGTATTCCTGGGTCGGGTCGTTCGAAAGGTTTTCAAACGGTAACACGGCGATCGAGCGGACTTGCCGGCCTGACGATGCCGCCGTGAGGCGATCTCGCCAATTTCCCGGGTTCCAGAGCACGACCGCTGCCAGAGCCACGGCGCCAGCAGCCACGAGCAGGGCGAGTTTGCCGGCGAAGGTCCTCATGCCGGAAGCTGGGACGGCCGGAGGCTCTCGTGTGACGCCTTCCGTGTCACCGCTCGTTCCTGGGGTGGCCTCCGTGAGGGCGCATTCCTGAACCGGAGCGATGAAACGATAACCGCGCCTGGAAAGCGTTTCGACGAAGCGGGGGTTGTCGGCGGAATCGCCCAGAGCATCACGGACTCGACTGACGGCGCGGTTGAGGCCGCGATCAAAATCCACGACGGTGTCGTCCGGCCAGATCCGTTGCTTCAGCTCTTCCCGGGTCAAGACCTCACCGGGCTGTTCCAGCAGGGCGAGAAGGAGTTCGAACGGCTGTTCCTGCAGCTTGACCTTGCGGCCCTGTTTGAAGAGTTCGCGGGAGCCGGCGTCAACCTCGAAGGTAGCGAAGCGGAGTCGGTGCGGTCTGCGGCCGGCGACGCCCATAACTGGAGTCCACTATATCACCCCCTGCCGATGGCGGACCTTAGTTCGGGCGCTCCAGTCCCGGAGACATCGCGCTGTAAGTAAATGATCCCACGCGGATTAACTGGGGACCAACATTCAAGCGACAAGGAACGCACGGGCCATCGACATAAATCCGGGAGTTGCGTAAACTCCATGCAGATCGTTGCCGCGGCGCTAACAGAGATGCCGATTCGCGACATGGCTGCGCGGGCCGCCAACGATCAGCAAACTCGAAACAACACTCACTTGAGGAGGGGAAAACCAATGAAGACAGGTTTTACGGTATTACTGCTCACCGCAACCGCCCTTTGGGGGCAAGACAACATCACTTGTACGAATGCCACCCTGCAAGGTGACTATGGGTTTACGGTCACCGGCACGAGGCCTTCAGCACCAGGCGCCACCACGATTGAGACAGTCGTGGGAGTTGCCATGACCAACTTCGACGGCGATGGCAATTTGACCCAGACCGACAACATTCACGGATCGATTTCCGGTTATACGACTCCGGATCGCCCAGGTACGGGAACGTACAGCCTCAACCCCGACTGCACCGGCACCATGCAACTGAGCAGTCCCGGTTCGCCGACACTGACCCTTCGCATCGTGGTGGTCGATAGCGGCAACGAGATACGGACGGCGGTCGTGGCTCCGGCGCCAGTCATGGTAACCAGCAACGGCCGGCGGACCACGCCGCGCGTTCCGTGAAGCGTTGCAAGTTGTTAGTTCCGGCATGGGGCGTTCTTTGTGAAGGGAAACCGGCTGGCGGTTTGCGTCGCCGCCAGCCGGACCAAAAACAGTCAATCGCGCGGCGGACGCCCCATCCGCTCGTAATTATAGTCTGGCCTCTTAGGGAAGCAACTGCGCCGGCGGCTGAACCGGAGCGGCCAGGATCGCCCGAACCCGCGCGATCAGAGTCTTTCCGTCGAACGGTTTTGGCAGGAAGGGCAAATTGATGTTTTGGCTGACGATTTCGCTCATGTCCGCGCCCGACATCATCAACACCTTAATTCCGGGCCGTTCTTCGAGCAGATGAGCGCACAGGTCGGTGCCGTTCAACCGGGGCATGTCCACGTCCGTAATTACCAGGTCCATTGTGCCGGCGTAACGGCGTGACAGTTCCAACCCCTCGTGACCATTGGCGGCGGAGAGAACCAAATGCCCGTCTTGCTGTAACAGCAAAGTGACCAGATTGCGGACCAGCGCCTCGTCATCGGCGACAAGGATGACGGACTGGTGCGCCTCCGCAGACTGGAGGTCCGGGAGATCGACAGGTGGATTCGTCCCCTCGTCGTTCTGTCCAGGCGGCTTTTCAGGCATAATCCTGAAGTATGGGCGTGCCTCCGATCCCAGCTCCGAGGAGCAGGGTTAACACGCCCATCTCAGATTACGCACACAGACTTCCTTCAGCCGCCGACGCCGAGGTCCGATCTGACCCTCTGGCTCTAGTCCGCTCCGTGCACCGGCGACCCTTGTGCGCTTTTATACGATAGCAAGTCAACGTCGTGCAGTCTGTTCAAAATTGCTCACATGGTTGAATTGCTGAGCAATTCAAATGACTAATTGCCAGACAATGATGTTGACGGTTTGTCAAGGGCGTTGCGTGGCATTGCGACGAACAGTCTCAACCGAATCGGACCCGTTGCTCCGGTTCCGCTTGATTTCATACAGAGAAAGTGCGACAAACAGAATAGGGGCTGACGGCCCGGATCGGCGGATTCCGGGAGAGGGCACCAGCCCTGACGAGGCAGCGCATGAAACCGAAAAGAACGCCCAAACCGGCTTTCGATTTGAAGGTCTTTCTGGCCAAAGCCAACGGCGGAAGGACGAATACCGAATACCATGCCAACGAGAGGGTTTTTGCCCAAGGCGAGACGGCAAACGCCATTTTCTATATCAAGAAGGGCGAGATCAAGCTCACCGTCCTCTCCAAGCAGGGAAAGGAAGCGGTCGTCGCCATTTTGAGAGGCGGCGATTTCTTTGGCGAAGGATGCCTGGCTGGACAGCCGCTGCGCATGGCGAGCGCAATTGCCCTGTCGGAGTGCTCGATCATGAAGGTGGAAAAGGCCGTCGTGGTGCGTCTGCTCCACGAAGAACCGTCGTTCTCGGAACTGTTCATGGCGCATCTCCTCTCCCGCAACATCAAGATCGAGGAAGATCTGGTCGATCAATTGTTTAACTCCAGTGAGAAGAGGCTGGCACGGGTGCTCCTCCTGCTGGCGAACTTCGGGAAGGAAGGCACCCCCCAAATGGTCATACCGAAGATCAGCCAGGAAACCTTGGCCGAAATCATTGGCACGACACGTTCCAGGGTGAGCTTTTTCATGAACCGATTCCGCAAGCTCGGGTTCGTTGACTACAACGGCGGCCTGAAGGTCCACAGTTCCCTGCTGAATGTCGTCCTGCACGAATGAGCGCGGATTCAATTGGATTGGAACCGGTCGGGCGGCCAGGCGGCCGGAGAAGGCGCGGAAAAGATCCGCGAGATGGTTGGCGCCCCGGAAACCCTGAAGCTGATCTGCCTGCTCGCCATCGGCCACCCGGCCGAGGAACCGGAGAAAGAGAAGCGGCCGCTTTCCGAAGTCCTCCACTGGGAGAAATACTGAACGCTGGCGCACCCTTTGCCTTTCACGCCGCATGTCCGCATGCCACATTTGATAGACATAAGAGAGATATTTGCCTAACAAAAGGTACTAGTATCGTGGCATGAAATTAACTCACGATGAATTGGTGAGCGTGGTTAAGAACCTTGCGCGGGTTGTTGTACTGACCCGCGTGGAGACAGAGGCTCTTGGCGTTGCCCTTGGCGGTGCCGGCATGGTCTCGTTGGCAGCTCGCCAGAATGCATTGGAGCGCTATTCTGAGCTATCAAGCCTGATAGACGAGGGTACTCAAGACGCGTTTTTTCAACTGTTCGAAAAAATCCTTCCCAATCTGTGAACTGCCGCGCCGCTCCCTTCACCGCCGCAGGTTCCCAAAAGGCGACCATAAATAGCCGCGCGCTCTTGACGGTGGCGGATCTCTATCTTGGTCGCTAAGGTGGTTGCCGGCATGCTGGAGGCATTCCGGCATTCCCTACGCACACCCCATGCTCCAGCTCATTCTTGACCACCGGTCCCGCAGATGCCTTCTGCGCCGCAGCCGGTTGGATCGCCGGCTCGGCAACCTCCTTGAAAGGCAGGTCGCGCGTGCCATATTCCCCGGCACTCCGGTCCACGGCGGAGTTGATCCGCCCGGCGGCGGCAAACTGGGCCGCGTTTGGCGACGGTTGCGGCCGATCCCCAGGACCCTTGATGCTTTCGGACAACTCGTATATATCCGGTTGCTCTGATCCGACGGTTCGGGCGCGGGGAAAGCGGAACCCAGTCACTGCTCGACTGCTTCGGCAACACGTGCAGACACCCGGACCGTTATCGGGGCCAGCAATCGAGCATCCGTTTTCTCTCCCCCATGCGTTTCGTCCGTCTCCATGAGGCCTCTTCCATGTTGCCTCATCCGCGGCCGAAAGCTGTTATGGTATAGTATCGAAAATCGCAGATAGCTGGAAGCCCCGAGTGATCGGAGCTGCTGAAGACTTCTCACTTTGATGCAACTGCCCGCCCGCCTTGGCAAGTACGAGCTGCAAGAGTTCCTCGGTGGTGGGATGTCCCACGTTTACAGAGCCTTCGATACGGTCATCGGGCGTACGGTGGCGGTGAAGATTCTGGTCGAGCCGGCATCGCAGGACCCTGATGCCCGCGCCCGCTTCCTGGCGGAAGCGCAAACCGCCGCCAAGGTAACCCACGAAAACGTCATCAGCATTTACGATTTCGGTACCGACGCTGAGAAGGGCCTGTTCATGGTGATGGAGTTCCTGCAGGGCGAAGACCTGCGCCACGCCATCAAGAACGGCCATACGGGCGACGTGTGCGGCAAGCTCCGGATCGCGCTGCAGATCGCCCGCGCTCTCGATTTCATTCACAAAAACAGAATCATCCATCGCGACATCAAGCCGGAGAATGTCCACATCAACACCGCCGGCGTGGTTAAGCTGATGGATTTCGGAATCGCCAAGAGCGAAGACCTCTCGCGCACGCAGCCGGGTTATGTGCTCGGGACGCCCTATTACATGGCGCCCGAACAGGTGCGGGGGGAGCAACTCACCGGCCAAGTGGACGTCTACGCCTTCGGAGTTCTGCTGTTTGAACTGCTGACGGGACAGAAAGCGTTCGTGGCGGATTCGGTGGACCGGATCTTCTACAGCATTCTGAATGTCCCCCTGGACGTGGCGCCGTTGCAGAGTGCGGGTGTGCCCCAGCCAGTGATCCAACTGGTGGAGGCCTGTAACGCGAAAGTCGCCGCGGAACGGCCGCAGGGCTTCGCTCCCATCATCGCCGACCTGGAGCGCATGATCGCCGACCTGTCGGGGGAGACGCCAGCAGTTGAGCGCCGGCCGGATTCCCCAGCGCCGTCGGGAACCCGCCGGCCTGTGCTCTTGGCCGGTTTGGCCGCGATGCTGCTCATGGGGATGATCGGCGGATATTTCGCCCTGAAGCCCACGGCTGCGCCCAAGACGGTGGAACTGGCCAAGACCATTGCTACTCCCACCGGCGAGATGGTGTTGGTGCCGGCCGGAGAGTTCCGGTTTGGGGAGAAAAAAGAGGTGGCTTCCCTTCCCGCCTTTTACATAGACAAGACCGAAGTGACCAACGCCGCGTACGGCCGGTTCTGCCAAGCGACGAAACGGCCGCTTCCCGAGGATTTTGCCGGCAAGCCGCCGAACTATCCCGTGGTGTTCGTGACCATCGGCGACGCGCGCGAATTCGCCAGGTGGGCAGGCAAGCGGCTGCCGACCGCCCTGGAATGGGAAAAGGCCGCGCGTGGTACCGACGGCCGCACCTTTCCGTGGGGCAACGAAATGGGGAACTCGCGGGCCAACACCGGCACCAGCGAACTACAGCCGGTCGACAGTTTTCCATCGGGCGCCAGCCCGTACGGCGCCCTGCAGATGGTCGGCAACGCCTGGGAGTTAGTAGACACGCCCCGAACGGCGCCCTCAGACCTGCGTCCGTTCGAGGCCCTGAAGCCGCCCTTGCAGCCCGGCGAGGCCTGGTACATGATCCGGGGCGAATCCGCCTGGGAGCCCCTGGTGGACGCTGCGGTCTGGGACGCGACCGCCGTTCCCGAGCGTTGGAAAAGTTTGAGTGTGGGATTCCGCTGCGTGAAAGATGCGAAGTAAACACGGAGCGCGACTGAGGAGGTAAGTTGGCCAAAATATCATTGAGCAAGAGAATCGATGCCATCAAGCTCCACCCGCGGACTCTGGCGCCACTTGCCGGGCCGGAAGTGAACATACCCTTTGGAGCGCTGGTGGAATCGATAGGAACCGATCACGATCGTGAGAAGTTTCTCTTTTTGGGCGAGCCATATTCGGTGCGCCGCGAAGTGTTCCTGGACGCCATCGGGCCGGATGCGGTCGCCGAGGCACCTGTCCCCGTACCGGCCGCTGCGCCGGCAACTGCTCCAGTATCGGTTGAGTCGGAGGAACCCACCGCACCGGGCGCCAAAGAGGCCAGGCTAACGTTTGAGCGGCTGGACGCCGGCGGCTATGCCGTGGCGCGGGCCAAGGTTCCGGGCGGATGGCTGGTAACTTGCGGTGCCGGCGTGGCATTCTACCCGGACCCGATGCACAAGTGGGATGGAGCGTCGCTAGAGTGAGGTGCTTGCGCCTGGGCGCAGCGAGCGGTTAAGGGACACACCGAAACTCGCGGCCATGGAACCAGGCTAATGCTCACTTGTGTTCACGCCCACACGTACAGCAGCACCATCAAATACAGCCACACGCCATCCAGGAAATGCCAGAACACGGCGGCAACGTCGATGGTGGTGCGCTTGGCCGGCCCCAGCCGCAGGCGCAGCGCCTGAACGTCGACGTAGACCAGCGCCGCCACTCCGCCCACCAGATGCACCGCGTGGGCCGCCGTCAGCAGGTAAAAGAACGAGCTGGTGGGGCTGCTGGCGATAAACACACCGGCGTTCGAGAGCTGGTGCCACACAATTGCCTGCCCGATCAGGAAGGCGATGCCCAGCGCGGTCGCGGCGGTCCACCAGAAGTTGAAGGCGTCGCGCCGGCCCCGTTTGAGAGCCACCCGCGCACGATCGAGAACCGCGCTCGACGCGAGCAGCACCGCCGTGTTCACCCACAGCAGCGGCGGCTTGCGCATGCTGATCCAGTCGTCGGATGTGCCGTGGCGCATCCAAAAGGCCATGCTCAGGGCGGCGAATACCATGCTGGTGGTGGCCAGCAATACGAACAGGCCGATGAACGACGCGCGCCGGTCCGCCCCGCGCCCCTCCGGACCGCTGCCGCCGCCCCAATCCGCGGGCGGTGCCGGTGGACCTTGGACCACGCCCGATGGAAGGGATCTCCGCATAACTCTTCTTTAGGATCGCACCATCGGTTGGCACTGATACCCGCCCCGAGCGCGCGCCGGGCTTGCTTGTGCGACTGGAAAGGCGTAGCTCAAAGGGCTCGCCTCAGGATCGCGGCGGCAGATTGAGGCCAGCCTTGGCAACCGCCCGCTCCAGGAGGTTGACCGCGTGCATCCCTGAAACCCCGCGTGCCAGCGAGATCTCCGAGACCAGCATGTGCCGCGCGCGCTCCAGCATCTTCTTCTCGCGGAACGAGAGCTGCTTCTCGGCCTGCAGAAGCAGCAGCGCTTTGAACACCTGCGCCGCCTGCAGCAGGCTGCCGCTTTGCATCTTCTCCGTGTTCTCTTTGCAACGAACCTTCCAATCCGGATGGATCGAGCAATCTCCGTAGGAAAGGAAGGAGAGCACACGCGAGATCTCCCGATTCTTGTTCACCCGCCGCAGGCCGATATTGGCGGCGTTGGAAAACGGCACCAGCACCGTAATACTGTTGTAACCAAGCCGGAGCAGGTAGTACTTTTCGAAGGCGGATCCGAAGGAGCGAGCGCTGATGTTCTCAATGATCCCAACACCCTGGTTGGGATAGACGACCTTGTCGCCGATCTGGAATGTCATACGGGGTCCCCCACAAACCACCGCTTCCCAAGTGCCGTTGCCGACAGACCGCAACGACTCTTAAGAATGGTACGCTCCGCCTCCGGTTCTGTCAAGAGCTAGTCTTATCTCATACAAGATGAGCCTGGGGCTGGCATTGGTTTCTCATACAAGATGAGCCTGGAGGGGGCGAAGTCCGGCATGCTGGGGGTTGATCGTCAACATGCAGGTAGCAGAAG
>Ga0187872_10001331_pt1 | contig 25499 bp, 20 predicted proteins | sample June2016WEW_16_4_FD_132973 | JGI IMG/M metagenome (GOLD analysis project Ga0187872, IMG submission 132973) | Peatland microbial communities from SPRUCE experiment site at the Marcell Experimental Forest, Minnesota, USA - June2016WEW_16_40 | ecosystem: Environmental > Terrestrial > Soil >...
GTATGACCTTGCCGATGGTCCGGAAACGACTACAAGTGCCGCTGATCCGGCTCAGCGGAAGGTGCCCAGGGTGCCTAACTGAGTTCGCAGATTCCTGTTGATTACTTAACCTAGTATTACTAATTGGCTCGGGGGCCACTGGTGGGTCCAAAAGTGTCCGCTATTAGCCATAGTTATTTTATGGCGTGGAAAAGGCATTCCCCCAGAGCGGGAAAAGACTGGAGACGGTTCGCCGGACAGCGCGGCCAGGCGTGCATGGCCCCGAAGGGTATTGCAATCCGGGCCTCTATGTGGGAGTATGCCATTGATGAAATCAACGAGGGTTGATGACAGGCACCGGATCGTCATGCCGCCAGGGTGTCCGCCTCGCTCGGCAGTGACGATTCAGGAACTGGATAAGACTACTTGGCTTGTCAAAAGGCGGGTGCCGACGCGCAACTTCAAGATGGTCCTGATTCCAGTCGTGGACCGGCTCCCCGATGATCCGGACTGGGAAAAGAAGGAACTGGAGCTAGCCAAATACGCGGCCACCAAACTTCCGCCCTTTGAGGAATGAGCCCCCTTTGAGTTTTATTACTGGAAGCCGCCGGAATGGAAGGAGGCGCATCCGTGTGTAATCGTCTCGCACCCTGACCGCGCGGCCCGGAAAAAGCCCGTCGAAGTCCTCCTGTGTTCCACTCAGCGCGCGACGCGCAAACCGGAAGCCCACGAAATCATCCTCGACCAAGCGGACGGCTTGGACTGGCCGACGATCTGCAAGTGTGATCTGATTTACGCCGCGCCGCCGGATGAATTGAAGCCGCGCAAGGGCCAAGTTAGCGATGTCCGGCAAGGCCCCTTGGTGCGGACGATGATTGCCGCCCACGGCTGGGCCGCCGTCCTTTAGAATACACTTTCCCGTCCAGCCGGGCGGGGGACAGCCGGTTCCAGGGGATAAAACTCCCCAGTGGCAGCGACTGCCCCGCGTGCCGGTCTGCCGCCAGTTCTTCCTCGGTCCGGCGGGGGAGAAAGCTGCGGAATTGCCGGGCGCTGACGCGACAGTTGGCACGGCCTGAACGAACTAGCCGGACATAACGGGCGAGCCGTGCCAATGACAGTGATGAATGGTCACCCGGCATTACTCGCCGACTGCCACGTGTTCCAATGCCTCTTCGGGTGGTGTTGGCGGGTTTGCGCCGCCGAACTCCATGAGCTTTTGGGTTCCGTTTGCTTCCTCGCCTTGCTCCCGAGAAGGCGCGTTTTGTCTTTGACCCAACAGGGCCTCCAATGGCGTTTTGGCCTTGGTCTTGGTGAACGCCTCGCGGAGCGCGTTGAAATAAACCAGCGACCAGTTGTCTTTGTTGAAGTGCTCGCTGAAGAGCGGCGACTTCATCTTGCGCTCATAATCCTTCTGCCGTTCTTCGGGGATGACCATGGTTTTGGGGACATTCGCCGGCAGGTTTGAGCCTCGCTGAAGGCCGCTGGTCATGGTGGTGGTGCATTCGACTTCAAACGCGCGAACCACCTCATGGCCCGCGAGCCAGAGCAGGTCCATGTCGAGCACTGGCCGGAGGTTCTTTACGCCGGTCAACGCCGAAGGCTTCCCGGTGACGAGGTCGCGGAGCCGGACCGCCTCGACCAGACCGCCCGCCGACTCGCGCTGTTCACGCTGGCCGATCCAGATGGCATGTCCGCGCGCCGCGCCGATTTTAGCGAGCAGGGCAATCAACTCGCTGTGGCGGGACAGATGAATGCGGATTTCCTCTTTGAGCATCCACGCGCCACCGCTGACCTTGCGGCCATACAGCTCCAGCGCCTCGCTGATGCTGGTGCTGTCGGAGGTGAGTGAGTTGGGAAACTCGCGCGCGACGGTGTCCCAAACCTCGGTGAAGGTGACCCGGCCCTTCTCATGCAGGCAACGGAAGACCGTCTCCTCGACGCGCTCGGTGAGCGGCACGGCCTCCAGGCGCGCAGCAAAGGTCTTGTCCTTGAACCACCACAGCTTGCCGGAGGCGCCGCCCAGCTTCGCGTCCACCAACTCAAAGTCTTTGCCGATGCTGTCTTCGAGGACGGCTTTCACGTCCAGGCCCGTATGGAGCGTGCCAAACAAACCGCGCTTGGCGAGGACCGGGTCCACCTGATTGATGAGAATGGTGTAAGGGGTTGGTTCGGCGCGGGTAGCGATGACTTCGCGGCAAGTCTCGATGACAATGCGGCGGAAGCGCTGCTCGCTGATTTCCTCCATCGGCCGCGCGGGCCGGGCCGTCTTGACGAAACGGAGGTAGAAATCGCCCTGGGCGCTGCCAAACGGCTGCAGCATCGCCTTGGCGGACACCTGGCCGAGCTCTTGGTGGTGAATGTGTTCGTAATCGAAGCCCGAAAACACCCCCGCCCGCACCGTCGCATTGCGCACCATGAAGGTCGGGTTGTGAAACGTCAGCGTGAGACAGCTTTCGGACCGCAGCACCTTGTAAAAGCCCTGGAAGCTGTTGTTGAGCAGCGCGTGATAGACCTCGAACGGTTTCTTCTGCCGCTCGTTGCGCACCACCTCGTGCGCAACGATTCTCTCCGTATAACGAAAGTCCTCCTTCAGCCAGGCGTTCCAGAGGTAGGAAAGCTCGCCATATTGAATGGAGGCGTCGTAAGGCGGGTCGGTGAAGATGTAGTCCGCGCACTCCTCGGGCATCTTCTTCATCAACTCCACACAGTCGCCCGTGACCACCGCAATATCCGCTTCGCCATCCAGCACCTTGCGCCAATCGTCCGTCAGTTTCACCTCGCCCAGCGCTTCGTTGGATTCGTTCTTGGCGTGAATCAGGCCCTGATGGCCGGTAACGGAACTCTCGAACTTCTCCCAGACGTTCTGTTCGAGGAACCGCTTCATTGACCAGTAACTGTGCTGAGTCCATGTCGAGCTATATGCCGTTTGATGGTTGCCTTCGCCGGCCTCAAGCGCCGGGCACATCCGTGTGCACAGGTGAATCATCGAGGTGAACGCACCGAGCAAGAACTTCCGCATCTGCGGGCTGCTCTCCTGTTCGATCGCTTCGTAGAGCATGGCTGCCGCGCGCAAATTGCGCTTGGTGAAAAGCTGGTCGAGCGAGTCGTAACGCTCCTTCTTCTTGAAGGGGGTGCCGTCGTTATAATAAAGCTGGTTCTTTGGATACCACTCCCTTATGCGCCTGGCTTCAAGGTCGGCGACCGCCTCGAGGTCTTTCTTGCGGGGCTGGCAGCCTGTTTCGCAGCGGTGTTCGCAATGCGGGCAGCCCTTGTAGCGGACTTCGATGATCTCGTCGTCCTCGCGCACGAAGCAGTCTGCCACCAGCGGCTGGCCGCACTTGAGGCAGTGGACGGTGTAGAGCGCGGTTATGGGCTTCTGCGCGCGCTCACGAACGCGCTCGAAAGCCTCGCGCAGTTTCAGGGTGCTCACCGGCCGCAACGTCAGTTCGGTAATCTGACTCGCGGCGGGATTGAGGTCGCACACAATGGCCCGGCGTTTGTTGCGCGCCGCCTCGATAGCGACCACGCCGCTGCCGGCGAATGGATCGAAGACGACTTGATGCGGCTTGGTGTAAGCCCGGATATGTTCGCCCACCACGTTCCACGTCTTGCGCGACCAGTATTTGTGCCAGACATACATGGCCGTGTGCGGCTCGGGCGGAATCTGCCGGTTGATGTCCTCGAAGGCTGGCCGGGTGACCCGGCCAATCCGAGCATGGGTTAGTTCGCGTGTTTTCATCAGGCGTCGCGGGCGACTTCTTTCAACAATCTTTGACAGATTTCATAGGCGGCGGCCAGACGAATCGCCCGCACCACTTTGATGCCTCTGATCTGCGCGACCTCGTCAAGCGGACGATTCATCAGCCCGGCCAGCGTGCCGTATCTGTCCAGCAGGGCGTTGGCGCTGTCCAGCGCGGAGTAGCCGCGCCCGCCGCTCCCGAGGAGAATGGCCAGAAGCTGGGCGTCCGAGCACTGCTCCGCCCCCAATTCCAGAAGGACTCTTCCCGGTTTCACGGGAGCATGAAAAAGGAAGAGGCACCGTCATGCAAGAGGGATTATTGGGCAAGGAGGTTTGATGCGGGCCTGCTTTTGGGTCTTTTTCGGCCACGACGCCTACATGCATTTTGCTCGACCGGCGGCAGGGGGAGCGTTAGGTTGGCGGCGCACGTCACCCGAGGTGAATTATGGACGAACTGTTAAGAATGTTGCAGGCCAACGCGCTCGAATCGCACGAGGCCATCGCCCGCATGTTGGGTCTGCCGGCGGCCGAAGTCAGCCGGCGGATTGCCGATTATGAGAAGCGCGGCGTCATCCGCGGCTACCAGGCCATCCTGAACGAAGACCAGCTCGACCTGGAGAAAGTCACGGCGGTCATCGAGGTGAAGGTGACGCCGCAACGCGAGGGGGGCTTCGACACCATCGCGGAGCGGATCGGACGCTTTCCCGAGGTGCGGTCGGCCTACCTGATGAGCGGCACGTACGACCTGCTGCTGTTCGTGGAGGGGCGCACCCTGCGGGAGGTGGCGGCGTTCGTGAGCGAGCGGCTATCGCCCCTGGAAGGGGTGCTGTCCACCTCGACCCATTTCATGCTGAAGACCTACAAGCGCTTCGGCGTGCTGATGCACCAGCCCGGCTCCGATGAACGGCTCACCGTCACTCCGTGATCGCCTGAACGCGACGGTGCGCGACATCCCGCGCTCCGGCATCCGCGACTTCTTCGATTTGGTCACGACGATGAAAGACGTGATCAGCCTGGGCATTGGCGAGCCGGACTTCGACACGCCCTGGCACGTCCGCGAATCCACCGTCTTTGCCCTCGAACGCGGCGCGACGCATTACACCAGCAATTTCGGCTACCTCGACTTGCGCCGCGCCCTGGCCCGGTATGTCGGCAAGACCTTTGGCGCCGAATACAATCCGGACAGCGAGGTGCTGATCACGGTCGGGGTGAGCGAGGCGCTGGACCTGGCGCTGCGGGCGCTGCTCAACCCGGGCGACGAGGTGCTTTACCATGAGCCGTGCTACGTCTCGTATCGGGCGACGATCCTGTTCGCGCACGGGACGCCGGTCGAGGTCGAGACGCGCGCCGCCAACGGTTTTCGCCTGACGCGCGCGATGCTGGAGGCCAAAGCGACGCCGCGCACCAAGGTGCTGATGCTCAACTTCCCGAACAACCCGACGGGCGCCGTCATGAGCCGCTCGGACCTGGAGGACATCGCCGCCTTCGCGCGCGCGCGCGACCTGATCGTGATTACGGACGAGATTTACGCCGAGCTGACCTACGACGCGCCGCACACGAGCATTGTCAGCCTGCCCGGTCTGCGCGACCGCACGATTTTCCTGCACGGCTTCTCGAAGGCGTGGGCGATGACGGGTTTCCGGCTCGGCTACGCCTGCGGCCCGGCCGAACTCATCGAGGCGATGATGAAGATTCACCAATACACGATGCTGTGCGCCTCGTCCCTGAGCCAGAAGGCCGCCCTCGAGGCGCTGGCCCGGCCGGAGGCCGACATCGCCGAGATGGTGGAGGAATACCGGCGTCGGCGGAATTTCATCGCCGCCGCCTTCGCCGAGATGGGCCTCGAATGCCACCGTCCGCTGGGGGCGTTCTACGCCTTTCCGAGCGTGGCGAAGTTCGGGTTGCCGGCGAAGGAATTCTCCCTCCAGTTGCTGCGCGAGGAGAAGGTGGCGGTGGTGCCCGGCACCGCGTTTGGGGCTTGCGGCGAGGGTTTCGTCCGCTGCGCCTACGCCACCAGCCTGGAGAACATCAAGGAAGCCCTGGCCCGCCTCCGGCGTTTCACCGGGCGGCGGTGATCCATTCGCTAGAGCGAGAGCAGATACTCGCAGAGGTCCATGATTTGGTCCGCACTCAGGTGGGAGGTTTTGCCGTGGCGGTCGTTCGGGTTGGCCAGGGTCAGCAGGTCGCGCAGCGTTACCACTGAGCCATCGTGGAGATACGGCGCAGTGCGCCACAACTCGATGAGCGTTGGCGTGTCGAACATGTCCGCTTCGTCGTCCAGCGGCCCGCGCGTGCCGACATCATAGGATTTCAAGTTGGTGAACAGCGGCGGCGGATGGCATTGCGCGCAGCGGGTTTCCTTGCTGCGAAACAGCTTTTCCCCGCGCCGCGCCGCGGGCGACAACTGGCCGTTTATTAGGTGTGGGCCAGGAATGGGCTTAAGCGACTTGAGGTATTCGTCGATCGCCTCGGCCACCTCGGGCGGTTGAACGGTGAACAGGATGTACCGGATACCGGCGCGCACCGCAGACTCCGCTGTCTCGCGCACCCCGAGGCTCATTGCCGGCGGAGTCTTGTGCGCCAAGAGGAGGCTTTTCGTATTCTTTGGATTGCCGAGGCCGTCGTTGAGCAGGTCCCAGTTCAAGCCGTCCATGCGCGCATCGCCAGCGTGGCAGCTTGCGCAGCTCTGCCAACCCTGCAAGCAGATGCGCGCGTCGTGAAAGTAAAGCTCGCCCCGCCGCGCCGCGGTCAGCCGCGGCTTCGGGCCGAGCGGAATGGTCTCCGCCCGCGAAGGCAAACCGTCCAAATCGAGCACGGTTAGCGTGTCGGAGAAGTAATTGGCCACATAGGCACGGCGCCCGACCACCACGAGCGCGCGCGGGCCGAGGTCTCCGGCGGGCAGGGGGCGCCGCTCGCGCAGGCCGGCGAGGAACGACAGGTCACTGGACACGTCTCCCGGCGCGTGCGCCCTCGCGCCGTAGGAGAAGGGCGCGTTCGGCAGCAGCGGCTCAGGTCTGAGTTTCGCCAGCTTGGCGAGCACCGCGGAAAAGTTGATGACGCTGACCTCGTGCGTTCCGGCGTGGGCGACGACCAGCGTCCGGCTGTCCGCGCTCCAGGCCGCGCCCCACGGGTTGGCTGCCCCACTGTCCGGCTCGTCCAGCAGCACGGTGTTGAGCACGGAGACGCGCTCCACGTCGAGGATGGTCGCGGCGTTACTGTTCATCCAGCCCCGCTCCACCTGCGTTGTCGGGTACTGGAACCGCGCGAGGATGTGTGTGACCACGGCGTGCTTGCCGTCGGGAGAGACGCGCAAAGCAGTCAATGCGCCGCTCCCGCTGGGCAGGCCCAGTTCATCCACCACCCGGCCCAGCGCGAGGTCGATCACGCTGATAACCGCCGCCACGTGACCGGCGTCCGCGCGGCCAGCGGGCAGGTAGTTGGCCACCAGCAGGCGCTGCCCATCGGGCGTGATGGCCGCCGCGACCGGTTCGCGCCGCACCGGAATCCGGCGCACCTGCGCTCCCGTGACCAGGTTGAGCACACTGACGTCATTGTCGAAGCGGTTGCAGACGAATAGCGTGTTGCCGTCTGGCGAAAGCACTGGCGCCATCGCAGTGTGCCCCGCCGAATACTCCCCAACGACCTGGCCATCCACCGTGTCCACGACGTAAACCCTGCTTGCCGGCGCGGCGCAGGTCACAAACAGCTTTTGGCCGTCCGCCGAAAGGCAGAGTCCCGTGGGGCTGGGTGCCACCGGGAGGGAGCGAGTGACTTTGCGGCTGGCGATGTCGAAGACGAGGACCCGGTTGCCGGTGGCACAGGCGAAGTAGAGGGTGGTGCCGTCAGGCGACGCGACCAGCGCGGCGGGGGACAGCCAGGCCGGCGGCGATGACTGTGCGGGTGGACCGACAAGGAGGCTCGCGGCCAGGACAACCGTCAGAACCGAATCAAGCCGTTGCGCTAACATTTCCGCGACACGCACAGTCTGGCCGGCGATGATCAGTTTGGCAAAGCGGATTGTGGCGCAGATAGGTGTCCCGGCCGCCGCTAAAACCCTCACTCCGGCTTGGGCGCCGGTATCCCGAGCCGTTCCCGCCGGGCGTGGATCGCTTCGACTGTGCGGCCCAGGCGCCGGGCCAGTTTTTCGTCCGGGACCTTGCCCAGCACCACATCTTCTGCCGGCGTCCACCGGCGGCAATAGGAAGCGATGCCCAGGCGAATTCTCCTGGCCTTCACGCATGAGGTGGTCCGCCCCAGCCGGCGGGCGATCTCCTGATCGGAGACGGTGCCTAACATCGCGTCATCCTCCGCCCGCCAGGGCTTTGGACGCATGACTTTTCTCTCCTGCCCGGGCAGCGAAATGCGAAGCTGGTGGCGGCGATGTTTTACGGCTTCCACACCGATGCCCAGCAGCATCGCCACCTGGGCATCCGGGCGCAGCCCCAGCAACTTATCGTCATCGGCTGTCCACAGGTGCTTCTTGGGATCAAACACCGGGATGCCTTTGTGCGCACGCCGTGTTCGCACGGTTTCCAAGGTTCGCTGGAGCCGCCGCGCCAGTCGTTTATCGGGCATGGTGCCCAGCAGCTCCTCCTCCGCGCGGGTCCAGGGCTGGCGGCCGGCGGGGTAATAGTGCGCAATAGACAGTCCTCGCCGGCGTTCCTTGACTGCCTCCAGGGAACGGCCCAGGCGTTGGGCCAGATCGTGATCTTTCATAGTGCCCAGCAACTTGTCTTCCTCGGAGGTCCAGGGCCGGTGCGCGGGCCGCGGCAGGCGCACATGCAACGTTCGCCGGCGCTGAATGACTCCGCTCAACGGATGACCAGTGCGAGCGACGACCTCCGCATCAGGCATGGTGCCCAGCAGTTGCTCTTCCTCGGGCGTCCAGCGGTGGAAAGGCGACTGATAAGCCGCTATGCGCAGCCTGTGGCGCCGGTGCCGAACGGCGCTCGCCGTCCGGTTGAGCAATCGCGCCACTTCGCGATCTGGCATGGCGCCCAGCAACTTCACGTTTTCCGGATTCCACAGAGGGGCGGTTGGCCCGGGCACACCGGCGGCTTCCGGCGCGGCCGTCACCTGCTCTGGTTTGTCGTCAGGTTGCATTAGTCGCTCATTCACACTTTAAGTCCTTTATGATAAAGCCTTTGTGGCACACTCACTACACTCATTTTTTGTTCGTATCCCGTCTTTGTATCCAATAGCTTTTGTTCATGCATTCTCAATCGGATACTCAGCCGAACACCCGCAAACGGGAAGAGCACCTGTCCAGTGATGGCCAGTGGCGCTCGTTTCCCAAGGTGCCGCACCTGCTGCAGTACGTCAGCAACGGAAATTACTATGGCAGAATTAAAATCGGCGGCAAGGTGATAAGGGAGAGCCTTAAAACCACAGTCTGGACAACGGCCAAGTTGTGACTGACGGGTTTTCTCAAGGGACAGCAGGAGGCTCGCGTCCATGCTGCCCCTGCAAAATTCAGTGAAGTTTACAGCTCCTCCCGCATGAACCTGCCGAACAAGCTGACCGTCTCCCGGTTCCTTCTCACCGTCGCCTTCCTGGCGGTGATGTTCTCGCAAGTAAAGTATCACAAGTCGATTGCGCTGGTGCTGTTCATCGCCGCCGGGCTGAGCGACTTTCTGGACGGCGAGATTGCGCGGCGCCGGAAGCTTATCACGAACTTCGGCATCCTGATGGACCCGCTCGCGGACAAGATCATGGTCTGCTCGGCCTTCATCGCCTTTGTCGGGCTGAATTGGATTCCGGCGTGGATGGTCGTGGTGATCGTGGCGCGCGAGCTGGCCATCACGGGGATGCGGTTGCTGGCCGCCGCCAAGAACGTCGTGCTGGCGGCGGAGGGCTACGGCAAACACAAGACCATTTCACAAATGGTCGCCATTATCGCCATTCTCGTCCTGGCCAGCTATAGCGAATGGGGACCGCTGGGCCGCGCGCTCTTCGGCTTCCACTTTCCCGGCCAGACGCCCTGGATCGAGTGGTTCACCGAACTTGCCAAATGGGTCGCCGTGGCGCTCACCTTCACCTCCGGGGCAATCTACCTCTGGCGGAACCGCGCCCTTTATCTACAGGACTTGTGAAGCTCTGGCTCGCTCAAGGCTTCGGCGTCGGGCGTGTTCCCGTCGCGCCGGGGACGTTCGGTTCGGTGGTTGGCGTATTCTGGTTCGGGCTTTTGCTGGGGACGGGAAACCTGTGGCTGTTTACCGCCGGAACTGTTGCCGCCATTGCCCTCTCCGTTTGGCTCTGTGGCGCCGCGGAGAAGGCCCTCGGGCAAACGGACCCGGGATCGGTCGTGCTGGACGAGATTACGGCGGTGCCGGTTTGCTTTTGGGGCTGGGTGGCCATTCTAGTTTGGAAGACTGGCGGGATGCCCGGGTCTGCCGCCTTCTTTTCCGCGCGGACCTGGCCGCTGACGCTGGGAGTCTTTGCCGCTTTCCGGTTTTTCGATGTCGCCAAGCCCTGGCCGGTGCATCAGAGCCAGTCATTGCCCGGCGGTTGGGGTGTGACGATGGATGACGTGCTGGCGGCGGTTTACGTGAACCTGGTGGTGCTGCTGGTGTATGCGGGAAAAACGTTGCTGTAGGTCAGCGCGCGCCACCCACGCGTAGCCGCCGACGGCAATCGGCGCATTTTGCTCAGTTACAGGAATCAGCGCCGACTGCCGTCGGCGGCTGCCCGGACATGAGATACACGGCTTAGCGCCGCGGCCCCGGTGCCGGCAAGGGCAAGGTGTCGCCCGAGGTGCCTTGCGTGGGTTGATACACCGCGGGCTTCAAACCCTTGAGCGGGTTGTGATGCCGCCAGGCGACCCAGACGAAGACCACAGCCGCCAGGGCGATTACGGCGCCCAACCCAATCAACCCCTTTCGCCAGTCCACCTTCGAGAGATGCAACGTGAGGAAATCGATTAAGCCGTGCGGGTGCTCTGCCAGCGGCGGCGGCTCGGCAAATTTCGTAGTTCCCGCCAGTTCGGCTTCCAGCGCCGCCATGACTTGCGGCACGTCCAGCTTGAGCAAAGTAGCGTAGCTGCGCACGAAGCCGCGGATATAGACCGGGGCGGAAAACACGTCAAAATTGCCCTCTTCCAGCGCCCGGAGATGGTCGGTGCGGATCTTGGTGATCTCCACAACCTGCTGCACCGTGAGGTTTCTGGCCTCGCGGGCCTGGCGGAGTTGTTCAGCGACCGTGGACATGACCCCCATCTTTTAACGGTTTCCTGCCGGCCTTGGCAATCCCGGAAAAACAAGGCCGGTTCGAGGCGACCCCGGTAGGGACGCGTTCCACTGTGTCCCCGACTTTGGCTGCAATGAATGGAACGCGGTGGAACGCGTCCCTACCGGGATCTCAAAGGCAAGGTCCTCTCAGTATCCGCGCGGGATCATTGGCTGGCCGGGGAAGGGCAAACGCGCCGGGAATGGCTTCCAGACTGGAGCTTCGTGCGCAGCACCCCCGTCCTTGTGTCGGCGGCTGCGAGGTCCGGGGCTTCGATGGCTCGCGAATACCATTTGCAATGCAATGCTTACAGAGGATCCGGACCAGTTCCGCCCCATCCAGATCGCGCGGCAATTTCATGCCGGAGCCAACACTTCGTCACGCACCAGGTGCAGCCGGATGCCGGTAGGTTTGGGCTGGTCAAAGAAGTAAGCCGAGACGGCCTCCCGCACGTTTACGCGCAACTGTTCCCATGTGTCACCCTCGGTAAAAATGTCATGCGATAGACATTCGGCCACGAAGCCTCCATCGCCTTCCTGGGTCACGTTAAACACGATTTCCATGCCCGCACTATGCTACTGGCCAATACCGTTGGCAAGCAACCGCCCCTCTGGGCAGACAGGAGTGTCCGCGCTCCTGTGGGCGCTGGAATGCGCCCAAACCTGCCCCGCGCGAAAGCCGGCGGCAAGATGGAGTGCCAGAAATCTTGATGCATTTCGCCGGTCTTCTGCTAGATTGTCCGCACCATGCTCATAACCCAGGCAGAACTCCAGAGCTTAGTCGAAGTCAAACAACGCACGCCGCATCAGTTGCTCGGAATGCACCCGCTGGCCGACGGCGCCGGCGTGGTCGTGCGGGCGCTTCTGCCGGACGCGGCCAAGGTCGAGATTGAGCCTGTGCACGAGAAGGACAAGCCGGCCTTCAACCTCACGCGGCTGCACAAGGCCGGCCTCTTCGAAGGCGTCACGACCGAGGCGAATCGGGTTTATGCTTACGACCTGGTCATCACCGATCAGCAGGGCCGTGTCCGCCGCACGCGCGACCCCTATTCTTTCCTGCCAACGCTGGGGGACGCGGATTTGTTCCTCTTTGGCAAGGGGGACGAGCGCCGGATTTACGACAAGCTCGGCGCCCAGTTGCGCACGATCGACGGTGTGCCCGGCGCCAGCTTCGCCGTCTGGGCGCCCAACGCTCAGCGCCTCAGCGTGGTCGGCGATTTCAATAACTGGGACGGGCGCTGCCACCAAATGCGCCCGCTGGGCCTGTCGGGGGTGTGGGAGATCTTTATTCCCGGCGTGGAGGAGGGGGCGCATTACAAGTTGGAAGTTTGCAACCGGCACGGGAAGATTGTCCTGAAGACTGATCCGTACGGCTTCTTCTTCGAGACGGCCCCCAAGAACGCGGCCATCGTGTGGAATAACCGCAAGTTCGAGTGGACGGACGAGGCCTGGCTGGCGCAGCGGCGGCAGCGTGACCCGTTGCGCGCGCCGCTCAGCATTTATGAAGTCCATTTGGGCTCCTGGCGCCAGAACTCAGCGGGGGAATCGCCGGGCTACCGCGCGCTGGCTGAACCGCTGATCGAATACGTCAAACAGATGGGCTTCACCCATGTGGAGTTTATGCCGGTGGCCGAACACGCGTATTACCCTTCGTGGGGCTACCAGGTAATGGGCTTCTACGCGCCGACCAGCCGCTATGGCACGCCCGACGATTTCCAGTATTTGGTCAACGCGCTCCATGAAGCGGGCCTCGGGATCATCATTGATTGGGTGCCCGCCCATTTTCCGCGCGACGACTGGGCGCTGGCCCGCTTCGACGGCACCGCCCTCTACGAGCACGAAGACCCGCGCAAAGGGGCGCATCAGGATTGGGGCACCTTGATTTTCAACTATGGCCGGCACGAGGTGGTGAATTTCCTGCTGGCCAACGCGCTGTTCTGGTGCGACCGCTTTCATATCGACGGCCTGCGGGTTGATGCGGTGGCCTCGATGCTCTACCTCGATTACTCGCGGCGCCCGGGGCAGTGGATTCCCAACCAGTATGGCGGGCGGGAGAACCTTGAAGCCATCGACTTCATCCGCCAGTTCAACCACCTCACGCACACCGAATTCCCGGGCGTGATGACCATCGCCGAAGAGTCCACCGCCTGGCCGCAGGTGACGCGCCCGCCCTATCTGGGCGGACTGGGCTTCTCGTTCAAATGGAATATGGGTTGGATGCACGACACGCTCGGCTACTTCAGCCACGATCCCGTGCATCGCAAATACCACCAGAACGACCTCACCTTCGCGATGCTCTATCACCAGCACGAGAATTTCATCCTGCCGCTTTCCCACGACGAGGTGGTGCACGGCAAAGGATCCTTGCTGGGCCGGATGCCGGGGGACGACTGGCGGCGATTCGCGAACCTGCGGGCGCTGCTGGGCTATCAATGGCTGTTCCCCGGCAAGAAGCTTTTGTTCATGGGCGGCGAATTCGGCCAGTCCGCCGAATGGAACGCCAACCGTGAACTCCAGTGGCCCTTGCTCAAGGCCGGGCCGTATCATCGTGGCCTGCAACGGTTCGTCGAGGACCTCAACAAGCTGTACCTGGCCGAGCCCGCCCTCTGGAAATCCGACTACGACCTGGATGGCTTTCATTGGATTGATTGCTCGGACCACCTGAACAGCGTGCTTTCGTTCCTGCGGCAGGACGCGGAGCACTTCCAGGAGTTGGTGGTGATTGCGAATCTGACTCCGGTTCCGCGACGGCAGTACCGGATCGGCCTGCCGCGCCCCGGCCCGTGGCGCGAGCTGCTGAACAGCGATGCGGCGATTTACGGCGGCAGCAACCTGGGCAACCTCGGCGGGGTGACGGCGGCGGACAAGCCCTGCCACCACCAGCCCTGTTCCGCCGAGTTCATCCTGCCGCCCTTGAGCCTCCTGGTCTTCCGGCCTGAGCGCGCCGCGGACAAAGTGGTGGCCGAGCCCGGGGCGGCACCGGAGAAGACGCCAGAGACACTCCCGGAGAACCCAATATGTATATCGTAATGGTGGCTTCCGAATGCGCCCCCGCGGCCAAGGTGGGGGGCCTGGGCGACGTCGTGTTCGGGCTAAGCCGGGAACTGGAGGTTCGCGGGAATTCGGTCGAGATCATCCTGCCCAAGTACGATTGCCTGCGGTATGACCAGATCTTCGACCTGCAGCGCTCGTTCAAAGACCTGTGGGTGCCGTGGTACGACTACGCCGTGCATTGCAGTGTCTATTTCGGCTTCGTGCATGGCCGCAAGTGCTTCTTTATCGAGCCGCATTCCGACCACAACTTCTTCCATCGCCGCGCCTTTTACGGGCAGGTGGATGACGACCAGCGGTTCGCCTTCTTCTGCCGGGCCGCGCTGGAGTTCATGCTCAAGAGCAACAAACACCCGGACATCATTCATTGCCACGACTGGCAGACGGGTCTGGTGCCGGTATTGCTCTACGAGATGTACAAGCACGCGGGCATGACCCATCCCCGGGTGTGTTACACGCTGCATAACCTCCAGCATCAGGGCCTCACCCGGGAGCATATCCTGCGCGCGACCGGCCTCAACCGGCACGGTTACTTCTTTCACCAGGACCGCCTCCAGGACAATTTCAACCACGCCGCCCTCAACCTGATGAAAGGGGGCATTGTCTATGCCAATTTCGTCGCCACGGTCTCGCCCCATTACGCCTGGGAGATTATGAACACCCCGCACAATTTCGGGCTGGGCCATACCCTTCAGGTCCATCGCGGCAAGGTGGGCGGCATCCTGAATGGCATCGAGTACGACGTTTGGAACCCGGAAATCGACCGCCACATCCCGCGCCAATACAGCCTCAACACGCTCGACGACAAGTACGAGAACAAGCGGGCGCTGCGGCAAAGGTTCTGGCTGCGGGATGCGCTCAAGCCCATCGTCTGCTACGTCGGCCGGCTGGATCACCAGAAAGGCGTGCCGCTTATTACCCACGCCATCCACTACTGCCTGCAACATGGCACGCAGTTTGTGCTGCTGGGGACCAGCCCGGATGGCCGCATCGGACAGCATTTCTGGCACCTCAAGCAGCACTATAACGACAACCCCGACTGTCACCTCGAGCTTAGCTTCAATGAGGAACTCTCCCACCTGGTCTATGCCGGCGCGGAAATGATCGTTGTCCCGAGCCTGTTCGAGCCGTGCGGCCTGACCCAGATGATCGCGCTCAGGTACGGCACCGTGCCCATCGTGCGCGCGACCGGCGGCCTGGCGGACACCGTATTTGACGCCAATTATGCGGAGCGACCGTATCACGAGCGGAACGGCTATGTCTTCAACGACTTCAACAACGCGGGCATCGAGTCCGCCCTCCACCGCGCCATCGGCATGTGGTACTCTTACCCGCACTACTTCCGCGAGCTGATGACCAACGGGATGCGCTGCGATTATTCCTGGAACCACCCGGGCGGGCATTACCTGAACGTGTACGAGCTCATCCGGGACAAGTGACTCGGATCATGCGCGCTGCAAGACCAGCCGGCTGGCTGACGCGTCCAACTGTCCCGTCCGCCTCCCCAGCCGCAACTCCCGGCGCAGGCGCAACCGCGTCCACACGATAAGCCCCACATTCTTCGCCACGAAGAACAGCAGGGCAAGTATTACGGGCGGCATTTTCCCCCGCGCCATCGCCAGAGACGACAAGCGTGCCGGCAGCCAGGCCCAAGCCCACATCAGCGCCACCGCCAGCGCCAGCGGGAGCAGTTGCACCAGTCCCACCGTCCCAGCCACGGCGGTAATCGAATTGCGTCCCCGCAGCCCGAACCGCATGCCCACCCAGCAGAGGGCCACCGCCTCCAGGGCGAGGTTCACGGCGATGAGGAACGGCTGCAAGAGGGACCAGAACTCCCGCTGGTAGCCGTTGGCGAAATCGTAGAGGAGGGAAATGCCCGCCGGCAGTGCCAGCGTCAGCACCAGCCCGAGCGGCCACGCCAGCGCCCGGCGCAACACGCACCATTGGCCGCTCAGGATATGGCGACTGCCCAGCGGCGTGGTGAGCAACAGTTCCAGGTCCTGCTGCTGCCGGGTGTCCTGGAAGAACCGTACGCCTGCCCACGCGATCAGCCCGCCGGAAAAGAGGATCACCGCCAGGCCGACAAAGGACACCAGCCCCCAGATGTCCGCGGACGCAGCTCCGAAATTGAGGATCGAACCCAACGTGCCGAATTGCGCGAGGAAGTTCAAAGCCACCGCCAGCCAAAGCAGGCCCTCCACCGAGCCGAGCCGCTCCACGCGCCACCGGATGGGGTCAGCGTCCCACGGTCGCGGGTCGGTCAGCCACGAAGCGCGAGCCAGGACGGCCACAGGCTCGGGCGCAACTACAGGTCCCTCCGCCAGCAGTGGCGCCGGGGTGCGGATCGGCCATCCTTCGGCTGGTTCCGGTTCGCGGACCTGCTTGTGTGGTTGGTCCTGCCAGGTTGCCGCCAGGGTGACGCTGGCCCGCCACAGGAAGAACCAACCCACAGCGTGCATCGTGGCGAACCAGGCCATAAACGGCAGATTGAAAAGAACCGGCAGCCGCGCCGCAGTCATCCACCCTGCCAGGCCGAACAGGCGAGAGAAGGGCACCGCGGCCAGGCCAAAATAGGAGCCGCCCAGAACCTCGGGGCCAAAGGCCAAGGCGGCCACCAATCCCAGTGTCGCCGGCACCGCGTAACGCCGCTCGCGAAACGCCGTTGACATCCACAGCCCTGCCGCGAGCACGACGAAGAGCGCGTTGAGCAAACCGATCCCGGTCAACGCGGCTTCGCTGCCGGTCACCCCCCCCGCCAGCACCGGGAACATCAGCGCCGGCAGTGATCCCAGAAGCACCAGAAAAGAGGTGAGGCCGCACGACAGCATTTTGCCCCGCACGATTTCTCCCGGGGTAAGGTCGGTCAGCAGCAGCAGGCTCAGCGTCCCCTCGCGCCGCTCGCGGGTGATGCTGTCCGCGCTGACCAAACTCATCAGGAGGGTGGCCAGAAACAACAGCCAGGCCATTTGTTGAAGCGCAGTCGCGCCGGTGATGACCGGTCCGGCCGGGGCCGTCATCATCAAGCCGGGGGCCGGAGACGGTCCCATGACGAAGTGGTTCAGCAGTTCGTAACCCTGGAAGCCCGCGGCCAGCGCCAGCAAACCCCGCAACCAATAAAACAACGGCCGCCGCGCGCCGGCCCGCAACTCGCGCTCGACCAGCGGGGGAAGCGCCAGGCGCCCCAGGGCCGGAAGTCGGAAGTGAGTGTTACGGGACATGGGAACCCGGTTGGGACATTATGCTGCCCATGAACCTGCCGTTCTTAATCTTAATCCTGCTCGTAATCTTAATCGGTTCACGGCCCCGATGCGCCTCCAAGATTGGAGGTCGAAGCTGCCCATGATCTGAGAAAAGGAAAGGTCAAACCAGAGTGCGACTCAGGCTTGGGCAAAATGCCTTGCCGCCTTCCGTTCCTCGGCCTTCACCGCCCGGCGATACGCCTCGAATTGTCCCCGCCCCCTGAAGTGCGTGCCTCCGGGTCCGCGCCTGAAATACCATGTTGACCTCGGGCGCCGCTTTCGGAAGCGATACGATCCCACCATGTTGCGCGGCAGTCTCCAAATCCGTTCCAGGTCGCGATTGGGAAGCCTGAAATTCATCAAGTCCCACCGATGCTTTCGGATGAGCCTGCCATCCCGCAGAAACGGCTTGAGAAGCGGATAGAGGGGACCTCTCTGCCAGCCTGGGTTTAGGCCATATTTCCGCCCCACTGCCGCCCCGGACAACCCTTTGAGGTTCTCCAGGTTCTCCTTGACCCACTGCAAGGCTTCTACCGATTCGCGCAGCCGGCGGGCGTGAGTGGACTTGGGAGCGCCAACCTGTTGCCGAATCTGCCGAAGGCGCTCCCCGCTGAGACCCGCCCCGTCAGCCAACTCGACATTCGTCTTCGACCAATCCAACTTGGACCACTTGGCCAGAAAAGCCTTCCGCCGGAGTCGCATCCTTAACAAACGGTTCATGACTGCCTTCGCTCTGACCGAACTTTATGCTCGCCATCGTGTTTGTGCACGCCCTGAAGGTAGCAGAATCCCGCGATGCTTGAAGCTCTTAAATACCCGGCCTTCCAGGGCGCAGAGCTTGAATTGGGTTGTTGAAGTTCTGCCCGACATTTTGCACGCTGCACTGGTAATCTTATGAAAGGAACAAACCTGTTCTTAAGGGCACTTTGCCTGACTGCTCTGCTTGCCAACCTGCCGGTGGTGCAGGCTCTCGCCGCCTCCAACCCGGTTCCGAACGTGCAGTCGGTGGGGACAGCCTCCGCGCCCGGCGAGCCGTTGAGTCTCTGGTATCGGTCGCCCGCGAGAGTCTGGACTGAGGCGCTGCCGGTCGGGAATGGGCGGTTGGGCGCGATGGTCTTCGGCGGGGTGATTCAGGAGCGCCTGCAATTGAACGAAGACACGATTTGGGCGGGCGGACCTTACGATCCGGTCAACCCGGAGGCGCTGGGAGCGTTGCCAAAGGTGCGCCGGCTGATTTTCGATGGAAACTACCAGGAGGCGCAGCGGTGGATCAGCGAGAAGGTTATGGCGCGGCCGCTGCGGCAGATGCCATACGAAACGCTGGGCGATTTGCTGCTGACCTTTCAGGAGGTGGCAGCGGTGGAGAATTACCGGCGCGATTTGAACCTGGACACCGCTATCGCCACCGTGACCTACAGTGCCGGCGGCGTTGAGTTCATCCGTGAGGTTTTTGCCAGCGCGGTGGACCAGGTCATTGTGGTTCGGCTGACGGCGGAGCGACCGGGCCAAATCAGTTTCACCGCCGGCTGGCGCACCCCGCAGAACGGAACGGTCGAAGCACGCGGCAACACACTGGTATTGCGCGGAACCAACGGCGAGGCGGAGGGGATCAAGGGTGCGTTGAGATTTGAGGCTCACGTTCGCGTGTTGAGCCAGGGAGGCGCTGTGTCGGCGACCGCCGACACCCTGTCGGTCGCAAAAGCCGATGTGGTCACTCTGCTGATCGGTGCTGCGACGAGCTACAAAAGTTACAAGGACGTAAGCGGTGATCCCGAAAGAGTTGTCTCGAATCAAATCGAGCACGCGGCGAAACGCTCGTTCCGGCAGATGCTGAGGGCGCAGGTGAACGAACATCAGAGGCTGTTCCGGCGGGTGTCGCTGGACCTGGGCGCGAGCGAGGCGGTGAAGCTGCCAACGGACGAGCGCATCCGGCGGTTCGCGGGCGGGAACGATCCCCAGCTTGCGGCCCTTTACTTCCAGTATGGCCGGTACCTGTTGATCTCCAGTTCGCGCCCCGGCGGCCAGCCGGCGGGGCTTCAGGGAATCTGGAACGAAAGCATGACTCCGCCCTGGGGCGGCAAATATACCATCAACATCAACACCGAGATGAATTATTGGCCGGCCGAGCCGTGCAATTTGGCGGAGTGCGTCGAGCCGCTGATTGCGATGGTGAAGGACCTCAGCGAAACCGGGGCTCGCACCGCCAAGACAATGTATGGCGCGCGCGGTTGGGTTACCCATCACAACACCGACCTGTGGCGCGCCACAGCGCCCATTGACGGCCCGACCTGGGGCATGTGGCCGAGCGGCGGCGCCTGGCTCTGCCTCCACTTGTGGGACCATTACCAGTTCGGCGGCGACAAAGAGTACTTGGCCAGCGTTTACCCGGTGCTGAAAGGCGCGGCCGAGTTTTTCCTCGACACGCTGGTGGAGGAACCCAGGCACAAATGGCTCGTCACCAATCCTTCGCTTTCGCCTGAGAATCGGCATCCATTCGGGTCCTCGGTTTGCGCCGGGCCGACGATGGACGAGCAGATCATTCGCGACCTGTTTTCAAACACAGTTCAGGCGGCGGAGGTGCTGGGGGTGGACGAGGGGTTGCGGCAGCAACTGCTGGCGGCGCGGGCGCGGCTGGCGCCGAACCAGGTGGGCAAGGCCGGCCAGTTGCAGGAGTGGCTGGAGGATTGGGATGCGGAGGCCCCCGAGCAGAAACATCGGCATATCTCCCACCTGTATGGGCTTTACCCGAGCGCGCAAATCACCCCCCGCCAGACGCCCGAACTCGCCGCCGCCGCAAAGACCTCGCTGAACACGCGCGGGGACATCACGACGGGCTGGGCGATAGCGTGGCGCATCAACTGCTGGGCTCGCCTCCACGACGGGGATCGTGCTTACACCATCCTGGAGCATTTGCTCGAGCCTTCGCGCACCTACCCGAACCTGTTCGATGCCCACCCGCCGTTCCAGATTGATGGCAATTTCGGCGGCGCGTCCGGCATTGCGGAGATGCTGCTGCAGAGCCAGGCCGGGGAGATCGAGCTGCTGCCGGCGTTGCCGAGGGCGTGGCCGAAAGGGGAGGTGAAAGGGTTGCGAGCGCGGGGCGGGTTTGAATTGGATATCGCCTGGGAGAACGGGAGGCTGGCGCGCGCAGCGGTGCGCAGCGTGACGGGGAACAAGTGCGTCATGCGCTATGGAGAAAAGACGTTGGAGCTTTTGTTGAAGCCTGGAGAACGGCGGGTGGTAGCATTTTGAACTGCGCGTTTCGACGCGCAGTTCTCGGGAAAACGATTGGCTGCGATCTGACCCCTAACGATCCCTTCAGGAACCGCGTCGGCGCAAAATCAGCAGCATCGCAAGGCCCAAACCACCCAGCGCGAACAAGGATGGCTCTGGAACGGCCGCGATCGTGTAAACACCAACAAAAAGAGTTCGCACGGCCGAACTGAACGGGGAGGCGTTGTCCGACGTGGCACTCAGACTGGTGAGGGTAAAACCATCGCCGTTGGGGTCGGATTGCGTGCCAGAGCTGCGCAGGAAGGTCATACCGGTGTTATTATTATTATTCAACAACCCGAACGCGTAGCTGTCCCCGGAGTTCAATGAAATTGCATCGGCACCGCTGAAGTCAAACTCCAGAAAGTTCGCTGACCCTAAGGCCGGCGGCGTGAGCGTGGGCGTGCTAATCAGGTTCACCTGAATGCTGGGATTAAACTGGCTGGAGCCCGCATTGTATATGCCCGAGCCTAAATCGAACAGGAAAGGCTGAAAGGTGGCAGTCCCACCACCGCCAGTATCAATGATGCTGATGGCGCTCAGGGTGGCCCCGCTGGGGCCGGTGTAGTTAAAAATCTCGCCGAAGCCCTGGTTAGCCGTGTACCCCTGGCTGGCGCCGCCTTGCAGCGTAGCGCCTGACGGCGTACTCAGAGTATCTTGGAAGAAGAGCGTCCCGTTGTTTCCGCTGATGGAATACGTGGGAAAAGAGGTGGCGCTACCGAGCGAGTTGTTGTTGAGGCTTATCGCGGCTTGGCCCGAAGCGGCCAGCGCGAGCATGGAGATCGCTATTAAAACTTTGACCTGAGGTTTCATAGGCATTAAACCGGACTACTGTTCATGTTTAAGTTTAACCGTACGGCGCTCAAACTATCAGAATCGCCCGTTGTATGGAATGGACAAAACTACGGTTCTTCAAAGTATTTCAAGGGCAGGTTTGGGGATGCGTCAGGGTTCGATTGTGCGGTAGAAGCGGCCAGGGAAATTGGTGGAATTCAGGTCGGTATAAGTCCACAAGCCGCTGCTGTCTGCCGTGAAGACCATGGAATTGTCCACGTTGTTGGTCAACGTGAGCCAAAACACCGGCGGGGTGAGATTCGTCGCCGCCTGCACCCGGTAGTTGTAGCCCGGCACGCCGGCAAAGGTGAGGGTCAGGTTGCCATCGGCGGCAAGGCCGGCGCCAACGACTTGACGGGCCTGACTGTCCAACGTGACCGCAAGGTTGAACGGTTTTTCCACCCACAAACCGCTGGGGTCGGTGCTGCGCACGCGGATGCTGCAATTGGTCTGTACCAGGGCGTCCAGAATCACCGCCGTGCAGAGCGTATTGCTGGTGATGCCGAAGGCGGAATTGTTGGCGCAGCCCGTCCCGCTGACCAAACTGTAGGTGAAGCTGTTGCCGTTGACGGGATCGGAGGTGGTGAACGCGCCCACCGCTGTGCCCGCAGGCAGGTTTTCCTGAATCGAGGCGTTTGAGAGCGAAATATTCGTTGGCGCAAGGTCAGCTTGTCCCACCAGCGTGACCACGCTCGACGCCGGCAGCGCGTAGGTGAAGGAGGAACTGGCCGCGGTAACGACCGTTTGGCTGGCGAGCGACAGCGTGCTGGACGTGATCCACGGGGTGAGCGAACCGGCGGCGGCAAAATTGGTGAGATTAAAAGTCTGCGTGACGGTGGTGGAGCCGGAATTAATGGCGACGATGGCGAAGGCCGGAGAGGCCGAGTCTTTGTAGGCGCTGATTTGCGACGCGCCATTGTTGGCCGCGCCGATGCGATAAAAGTTCGGGCGGACGAACCGGCTGAACTGCCCGAGCACATACATGCGTTTGGCCGGGTTGCCGGAATTATCGGTTAGACCTTCATTGTCGTCATTCAGATCAATCAGCCACCAATAATGCCAGGCATTGGCCTGCGCGACGGTCATGAATTGGTGAATCCGGCCAGCCCAATAAAGCCCATCGTTAATGCTGCCATCAAAGGCCGCGCCGGTTGAGACTTCCGTTTCCCAGGTCGCCTTTCCGTAGCAGGGCAGCGCGACCGGCACGGCAGTGGCGCCGGTGTCGAAATTCACGCCGTCGTAGTTGTGGTCGGCAATAATCGCGACCAGGGGCGCAACGGCAGGATCGTTCATGGCGGTGGTGTAAAGGTTCGTATCGGATTGCCAGTTCTCGCTCTCGGGAAGTATGATCCGGGTCGAGGCCACATTGCTGGCCGCCAGGGCGGCGGAAAGGTAAGGCGCAAAATCATGGAATTGCTGCGCCGACCAGACACACGACTCGTAATTGGTGGTGTTGCAGTCAGGTTCGTTTTGGACGGAGAGGGCGTAAATGTTCACGCCGTAGTTATTGCTCATGCTGGCGACGTAGCCGGCAAGCTGATTGGCATAGGCCTGGTTGGTCGCCGCGCCGCCCAAATAACTCCCGCCGTTAAGCGAGTAAACGCCCTGCGCATTGGCGCCCTTGAAGGCCGTCGGCGGAGTCCAGGGGGCGCTCCAGACCCGCGCGCCGCGCGCTTGCGCCATCTGCATGATGCTGGTTTCAGCGGTAGTGCCGCCGGGCACAATGTGATTGCGCAACAGTGAAAGGCCGATGCCGGTATTGGTTGAAAAAAACATATCGGCCTGGTTGGTGGTCCAAGTGCTTTTCCAGGCTGAAGAAGCGCCAAAACCATCAATGCGCTGATACACTTGGTTCCAGTCCACAGTGCAACTGGCGGTGGCGGTGGTGCCCGTCTGCGAGGAGCCTGTAGCGTAAAGGGCCAGGGCAAAGTCCCTGGCGCTGTTGTTGTTGATCCACGATTGATTCCGGTAGGCGGCGCCGCCGGAATAGGTGTCGGTGGTGGCGCGATACCAGAACGCCGGCTGGGTGTTGAGCGCGCCCCGCAATTCAAAAGCGTACATGTGCCCGGCCTGCAGCGTGACCTGATCGGGTCCGGTGAAGTCCAGCTCGAGAATCCCGTTGGCCTGACTCGAATAATTGATCGTGAGGCCCGCGCCGGACCCGAGCAAGTTGCCGCCGCTAATGCTGGCGGTGTAACAAGTGGGGTTGGTGGCGGTCTGGCTGCCGAGATCGAACAGATTCAAAGTCAGGTTTGTTCCGGCTCCGGTGCCGGAACCGCCGCCGACGTAAAGGTCAATCGTCTGCAAGGTGTAATTGGTCGTGGTGATGGTGAAGGTTTCGGCGAGATTGGTGTTGCCGCCGCCGCCGTTGAAGCTCTCGCCGACCGTCGCCTGGGTGGCAGGGTTTGCGAGGGTGCTGACCAGCGGACTGCCCGGCCAGCTCGTCGCACCGGGCGAGACGTTTTGCGTGACGGTGACGGCCGCTTCAGCGGTGAGGGCAGCGGCTGCCAGCATCAGCGACGCGGGCAACCTGCCCAACCTGCTCTGGAGGAATCTGTTCACGCAATTGTGTTGCAAGGTCGAAGGGCCAGCCCGATGCCTGATCCAAGTTACTTCAGATTTCTGCGTTGTCCATTCGCCCGGACAAGATGTCGGTGGTCCACCCGGCCAGAATGGCGCGCGCCTTCGCTCGGTTGAAAAGCAAAAGCGCCGGCAGCTTCATTTTTCCCGCTGCCGGCACTTTCAAAAGGGGCCGAAGAAACGGAACCGTGTGTGCTATGCCTTCTTGCGGCGAAGGAGGAACGCACCTAACAAAGTCCCCAATCCAAGCAGGGCCATGGAGGATGGCTCGGGCACCTCCACCTGGAAGCCATTCAAGTAGCTGGTATCCCCGCTCTGGTCGCCACTGATGCCGTCACCGCCGTAACCATAGACCGTGATGTCGCCATTGGCATCGGCGGTTTCGGTGAGGACGGCAGGGGCTGGGAGATTGGCGGAGCCGCCTCCGGACCAAGTGATGGTCTGTTCATCGGATGGAGCGTTGAAGGTGTTGTTCCCGACCGGTGAGGGCGCCCACCAGCCGTTCAAGTTATTCGACGTGGTCGGCGCAATCGCCGTCCAGTTCATGGAATGGCCGCCTGAGTTGTCGAATGAATACAGAGCGATTTGGTACGAATACCCGACGGTGAGACCACTCAGCGTCAACTTCAAATAGTTTTCCCCCTGGACTTGGCTGCCGCTGCCGCCGGCGAAGACAAGATCCCGGAACATGTCACCGTCGAGCGAGGCCGGGGGGAGGTAGGTGACGCCGCTTATCCCTCCCCGGTCGCGCGAGTTCAGGGACGCCACGCCGTTGACCGTGCCGTATTTGGAACTGTTCAAAGTCGTGTCAATACTAAGAGTGGCGGTGATGGCGCCGAACGTCGTGGAGATGCTGCTGGCATTGATGGGCGTCGCGGTCTGGCTTGAGGGTAACTGGGTGCCATCACCGCCGGAGTAGGTGTTGCCGCCCCAGGGCGACCAAGTCACACCGTACTGGTCCGCATAGAAAGGCGTGCTGGAGGAACCGTTATAGCCCTCGGTCGGCGCGACAGCCGAGGCGAGCGGTCCGCCGTTAAGGTCCACCGACAAAAACGCGCCAGTCAGCGGGCCGGTGAACGGGCCGGTGGACGCAAAAGCGGGGCTGACAAGGGCCACCGAGAACACTGTGGCAAAAGCTGCAATATATCTTTTCATAAGGTTTTTGTTGTTGGTGTTGTAATGCAACGCCAAATTCTGGCGTTGAGAATATCAGGATTCCCGGCTTTTGGAATGGATAATCCTATGTTTTTTCAGGGGAAATTTGCCAGGCGGCGGCATCCGTACTATTACGGATAGAGGGGTGGAAAGAGAACTGCCGCGAGATTGCAGGCGGGAGGCGCCTGGGGGCGTTTTGGGTGCTACCGTTTGGGGGAGTGGCCGGAGGAAGGCGGTGGCGGCGCCGGGTCGGCGCCCGGGGACCGCCGGAGGAGTGTTTCCGTCGTTTCAAGCTCGTTTCAACCTAGCAGCCTGTCGGACTTAGGCGCAGAAATCTCCATAAGTCATTGCAGTTGCAATATTATTAGCCCTCCTGCTTAACTCATTATTAACACTGCTACTTATTGAGGATGCGTGAGATACGAA
>Ga0187872_10001337_pt1 | contig 25417 bp, 20 predicted proteins | sample June2016WEW_16_4_FD_132973 | JGI IMG/M metagenome (GOLD analysis project Ga0187872, IMG submission 132973) | Peatland microbial communities from SPRUCE experiment site at the Marcell Experimental Forest, Minnesota, USA - June2016WEW_16_40 | ecosystem: Environmental > Terrestrial > Soil >...
AAGCGCGCCAAGCGTCGGTAGCGCAAGAGTCGGTGCTGCATCCAATACCGGCCCGCATCCGACGCGAGCGCCCCGGCATCGGAAACATGCGGCCGCGCTATTTCGTTTGGCTCGACCGCGGCAAGGAATCCATTGCCCCGGCCTCAAGCCTCTAGGGCGCTTTCCAGGATGTCGAGACCTTCGTCGACCAGCGCATCCGAAGCCGTCAGCGGCGTCAGAATCCGGATCGTGTTCGCATTGACGCCACACGACAACAGGATGAGGCCGAGTTCGCACGCGCGCTGCACCACGCGCTTGGTCGCGTCCGCATCGGGCTGATCGGAGCCGCGCTCCTTGACGATGTCGAACGCCACCATGGCGCCCGGCCCGCGGATCGCCGCTATGGGCAGCCTTGTGTTCGAAGTGCGGATCGCCTCGAGGCGCGCCTTCACGCGTGCGCCGATCGCATTCGAACGTTCGAGCAGGTTTTCCTCTTCGAAAATGTCGAGAACCGCGAGCGCGGCGGCACAGGCGAGCGGATTGCCGGCATAGGTACCGCCAAGACCGCCCGGCGTCGCCGCGTCCATAATCGCCGCGCGACCGATCACGCCGGACAGCGGAAAGCCACCGGCGAGGCTTTTGGCCACGCAGATCAGATCGGGCTGCACCGTGAAGTGCTCCATGGCGAACATTTTGCCGGTACGGCCGAAGCCGGTTTGGACCTCGTCGGCGATCAGCACTATGCCGTGCTGGTCGCAGACGCGTCGCAAACCCTCCATCAATTCTGGAGGCGCCATGTGAAACCCGCCCTCGCCCTGCACCGGTTCGATGATGATCGCCGCCACCCGGGCGGGATCGATGTCGGCCCGGAACAGGAATTCGAGATATTTCAGAGATTCTTCGGTGGTGACGTCGAACTGCGGGACCGGGAACGGCAGGTGCCAGATTTCCGGCTGCGCCGGGCCAAAGCCCTTCTTGTAGGGCGCGACTTTGCCGGTCATGTTCATCGCCATGATCGTGCGGCCGTGAAACCCGCCGGTAAAGGCGATGACGCCGGAGCGACCGGTGGCGGCGCGGGCGATCTTGACCGCGTTTTCGGTGGCTTCGGCGCCGGTCGTGAACAGCGCGGTTTTGGCGGGTCCGGAAATCGGGGCAATCGCGTTCAGCCGTTCGGCCAGCCGCACATAGGAATCGTACAACGTCACCTGAAAGCAGGTGTGCGTGAAACGATCCATCTGCTCGCGCACGGCGGCCATCACTTTGGGATGGCAATGGCCGGTGTTGACCACGGCGATGCCGCCTGCGAAATCGACATAGCGCTTTCCTTCGACGTCCCAGATCTCCGCATTGCGGGCGCGCGCCGTGAACACGCCGGTCGAATGGCCGATTCCGCGCGCCACGGCGTCTTGCCGGCGCGCCCACCATTGCTCGTTGTTTGCGGATTTGGCCGTGGGCGAAGTTTTTCTGGCCGCGGTCATGCGGGGCTCCTCAAAATGCGTTCGCCCAGCGTGCACCGCCGCCACGCAAAAACAATCAGCTAGTTTGCACCCGTTAGATGCTTTCCAGGCAACGAACCGGGGCGGCGCCGGTCGGGTCGCCGCAGCTTGACCGCGCGACGCAGCCAGTCCAGCAGCGCGACCATCTCCGGCGCCTCGCGCACCTCAGCGCGCATGGCAAGCACATAGGTTCCCAGGCGCACGTCGGTGCGGCCGATTTCGATCAGCCGCCGCTCCGCGAGATCCTCCTCGACCAGGAGCTGATTTGCGAGCGCCACGCCTTGGCCGAGTTGTGCCGCGCCGATCGCCAAATGGGCGTGCCAGAGGCGAACGCCCTCGAGGCGCTGCTGCACGCGCGCGTCCACGGGTAGACGCGCCGCCTCGAGCCAGCTTCTCCACTCGTCGCTCGACAACTCGTGAATCCACGGCAGTTCGAACAGCAGTTCGATATCCTCGGACCGCCGCTCCTGCCGGTTCGCGAGGACTGCGCTGGCGACAGGCATGACGCGGGGAGTTGCCAATTCGATTTCAACGATGCCATGTCGCGAAGACGCGTCGCCGACCCGATAATAGACCTCCGCATCCGCCTCGCGGCGCTTCAAGTCGGGGCGCGCGAGCGTTGGATGCAGGTGAATCGAGAAATTCGGCAATTGCCGCTCCAATTCGGGCAGACGCGGCAACAAGCGCATGACGGCCAAGCCCGGCCAGCACCAGAGGCGAAGCGGCGGTCGGTGCGGCTTGACCAGCTCCTGCGCCGCTGCCCCGATCATGTCGAAGGCTCTGGCGATCTGCACATGAAACCGCGCGCCGGTTTCGGTCAGCGCGATCGAGCGGCCCTTGCGCTCGACCAGCCTCGCGCCGAGACGCTTTTCCAGATTGGCGACATGGCGGGAGATCACGGTGGGGCTGACCGCAAGCGCCTCGGCGGCCGCGCGCATGCTTCCGGTCGCGCCGACCGCTTCGAAGGCCCGCAGCGCAATGAGCGGCGGCAAATTGCGGTTCTGGTTGCGTTCCGACGGCATTCCGATGTCTAGCGTGCGGAAAAAAACCAGTATGTGCAGTTTTTCTTGAAGAGTAGCAATGTCCAGCGAGCATGACGGCTGTGATCCTCATGATGGACTGATCGGCCGTCGGCGACGCTGCGGCCGCACACAAGGCCAAATCACATTGCAATGCAAGTTTGCATCATTCCATAATACCGACTCGGTCGACCATCCACGGGAGAACACGTCGGAGTTATGGCGCGCAACGCTCGAAAGCCATCCTCGCCGGCCCTACACAGCCAACGAACTCTACGTGTCCTCGGCACCGACATTTCGCTGCTGGAGGCGGTTCGGCTGAGAGCGACGGCGGATCTTGGTTTCAACATCGAATTCGAGGTGCTCGACTTTATCAGTTGCCAACGCAAGGCGGCGCTCAATCCCGAGGCCTACGACGTCTACGATCAGTGCTTTCATAATCTGTCGATTGTTTGGTACTGGGGTGCGCTGCAGCCCATCGACACCACAAGGCTGAATTGCTGGGACAATGTCGGCCCACTGACCAAGTTGGGCGGCGTCGACAAATACGCGAACCGAGGCGTCGGCGACGTTCCGATGAACAAGCTCTATGTTCAACCGGATCATTTCTTGGGACCGGAGGAAACGCGTTACATCGCGATGTTCCCTACCGTGCACAACTTCGACTCCTTTGGGTACGATACGCGGGTTATCAATGCGGACGGCAGGCAGCGCGAGAGTTGGGCGATGCTTTTCGATCCGCGGGCCAAGGGGAAACTGGCGCTCGTTGACGAGCCTGGGATCGGATTGTTCGACGCTGCTCTCGCGGCCGAGGCAATCGGGGTCCTGCGGTTTGAAAACATTTGCAATATGAGTCCCGCGGAGATTGCCGCGCTGTTCAAGTTTCTCAGGGCCAAGCGCCAAGAGGGCTTCATCCGCTGCTGTTGGCGCACGGCCCAAGAAGCGGCGGCGCTGTTCCGGCGCGGCGAAGTGGCCGTGCAAAGCATGTGGTCGCCCGCCTACAACGAGCTTGGCAGCGCCGCTCAGTTCGTGAGGGAGGCGGTCCCCGCCGAGGGATACCGGGCGTGGCACGGAGGTTTGAGTATCGCGCGTCACGTCGCCGGACCGACGCTGCGCATGGCCTACGAGTACCTGGACTGGTGGCTGTCGGGCTGGGCCGGAGCCGTCATGGCGCGGCAAGGCTATTATATTTCGGCGCCGGCGGCGGTCACGGAACACCTTGGCGCCGCCGAATGGGATTATTGGTACGACGGCCAAGAAGCGACCGAGGATCTGTTGGGCGTTGACGGCGAGACGGTGGTGGTTCGAAAGGGCTCCAGGCGTTCCGGAGGCAGCTATCTCGATCGCGCCCGACACATTGCGCTCTGGAACACGGTCATGGACGAGTACAATTACACGATGCGAGCCTGGACCCGTTTCGTTGCGGAAGTGAATGGGAAGTCACGATGAGCGAGCCGAGCGCCCATCTGAAGACGTCCAAGCGCTACGAACTCGTCGCTGCCGCGCTGCGGTCGAACATCGCCTCGGGCCGATTGCAGCCAGGGCTTGTTCTGTTGGAAGGCCCGATCGCCAACCTTATGAAGACGAGCCGCGCTCCGGTGCAGGCGGCCTTGCGAATCCTGGAAGATGAGAACCTGATCTGTCGATTTAACGGGCGGGGCTACTTGGTCGGCGGCGCCGGAACGCCGGTGACGCCGCTGCGCCGCGATATTGGCAAGCTCGGGCTACGCATACCCAACGAAATCGATACTGCGCTGCAGAACCGGGGTCTTTGGGAGCGTGTCTACGAAGAAGTGGAATCGGCCGTTGCCGCCTGTCTGATTTTTGGCGAATTCCGCATCATCGAATCCGAGCTGGGCGATTATTACGGAGTGAGCAGAACAGTCGTTCGTGATGTGCTCGGTCGACTGCACGAGCGCGGACTCATCACCAAGACCCAAAGCTCGCATTGGATCGTCGGGGCGCTCACGGCGCAGTCTGTCCGCGAGCGTTTCCAGCTTCGCCAACTTCTGGAGCCTGAAGCCCTGCGCCTGGCAAGCGAGCGGATCGATCTCGAAACGATCGGACGGGTGCTGCAGCAGGAGAGAACCCGCAATCCGGCTACGCACGGCGGCGCGGATTGGATGCAACTCGACCGCGTGCTTATGGAGTCGTGCATCTTTCAGGCCCCGAATGGACATCTGCTCGACCTCATTCGCCAGAATCAAATGCCGCTTGCGGCGGCGTCGCGCGCCCTGACCAAATTGGGCCTGCCAGAGGATGAAATCGCCGTCACTGAGTACCTGATGCTGTTCGAGCTGATTGCCGCGCGCGCCCTCGATGCGGCGGCGACTTATTGGCGCAACCACCTTGCGGCCTTGGCCGAAAAGAACCTCGCGCGCTTGAAGATCGTGGCGGTCATAACCGGGGCGCCGATTGGAGTGCCCTATCTGACGCCACTCGATTGATTGCATATTGCACTCAATAGCCACTATTTACCGGTACAATATGCCTCTCAACATAAGGATGTGCCCATAAAACAGCCACTGGCAGGTTGTTTTTTCGGCAGATTTAAAATCTGTTGCATACATTAGGCATTTTTGCTTTCATCCTTCTGGCGCTCGCAGATCCTCGGCGACTGCTGACGCGTGAAGGGGGAAATAGCGGTCTTGTCCGAAGAACCTATTTTGCGGCTAGACGGCCTGACCAAGCGGTTCGGCAACCGCGTGGCGTTGAGCGGAGTCGCGTTCTCTGTCGAGCGCGGCGAATATGTCGCGCTTTTCGGCCCGAGCGGCGCCGGCAAGACGACCTTGCTTCGCGCGATTGCCGGATTTGAGATTCCGGACGCCGGCAAGATATTTTTGGCGGGCCGCGAAATCACGCATACGCCGGCTCACGAGCGTGGCGTTGGGTTCGTTTTTCAGAACTTTGCTCTGTTTCCTCATCTGTCCGTGATGGACAACGTGGCGTTCGGCCTTCGCAATGGCGCCAAGCGCGTACCTGAGCGCGAAGTGCGCATGCGAGCGCTCGAGACCATCGGGCTGGTCGGGCTCAAAGGTCTGGAGGATCGCGGGATCGGCCAGATCTCAGGCGGCCAGAAGCAACGCGTCGCTTTGGCGCGCACGCTTGTCATTCGGCCGAGGCTGGTGCTGCTCGACGAACCCCTGGGCGCCCTCGACGCCAATCTGCGCCTGCGCATGCGTGCCGAACTTCGGCGCATTCGCGATCAACTCCAGATGCCGTTCTTGCATGTGACGGGAAACGAGACCGAAGCGCTGGCGATGGGGGACCGGCTGATCGTCCTCGATCAAGGCCGGATCGGGCAGCTGGGAACGCCGGCAGAAGTCTATAACCGTCCGGCATCCGCGAACGTCGCGCGCTTTCTCAATCGGTACAACGTCTTCGACGGTGCGCTCGAAGGCGGTTCGTTCGCCAGCGCGTACGGTCGTTTCCCCTACGGCGTGCGCATGGCGGGTCAGAAGCCCGCTTATGCGATCCGCTACGACAGGGTTGTCGCGAGGGAAAAAGACGCGGTGCCGCAGGGGCCAGTAGTGCGCGCCAATTACATCGCCAGCGAATACCTGGGAGCGGCGATCGTTCATTTCTTTCAAACAAACGACAGCAAGGTGGTGGAGGTCGAGCACCACTTGAGCAACGGTCCGCCGGAGGCGTTCACCGAAGGGCGCGCTTACGATCTTACCTGGAAGCCGGACGATGGCATTGTTTTTGGTTGAGAGATCGGCATGACGTCCTCGGAAACCGCAGGCGGTGCCGTCGAAATTCGCTCCCTGAGTCGGAGCGGCGCCGCTCGCTCCTATCTGCTCATCGCCCCGGCGGCGGTCTGGATTGACGCTGTTCCTCGTCATTCCTATCGCGGTAATCATCTATGTCTCGTTCTGGACCCAGACCACATTCAAGATCGAGTCGACTCTGACTCTAGATAGCTGGCGGACATTCTTCTCGTCTGACACCTATGTGAACTCGCTTTGGACCACGCTGCGAATTTGGCTGATCGTCCTGATCGCTACCTTCGTTCTCGGCTACCCGACAGCGTTGTTCGTCGGCTTGTTTGTGAAAAACAAGACTTTGCAGACCACGCTGCTCGTCCTCTGTGTCATCCCCTTCTGGACGTCGTTTCTGATACGCGTGCTGGCTTGGCGCCCGATGCTTGGGAAAGAGGGCGCGATCAACATCATCCTCATGAAGCTGGGGATCGTGCACCAGCCGATCGAAGCGCTGCTGTTCACGGATCTTTCCGTCGTCATTGGCATGACCCAGATCTACGTGGTGTTCATGGTAGGGCCGATCGCGTTCATGCTCGGGCGCATCGATCCGAATATTCTGGAAGCGGCCCGCGATCTCGGCGCTAATTTCTGGCAGATCTTGCGCAAAATCATCTTTCCGCTGAGCCTGCCGGGCGTGGTGGTGGGCGCCATGTTCGTCAGCGTCATGGTGCTCGGAGAATTCGCGACCAGCGCTGCCTTGTCCGGGCGCAAGGTAAATCTCCTCGGCAACATCATCGTGACGCAGGTTGGCTCGCTGAAGTGGGCGCTCGCCTCCGTTGTCGGCGTCATCCTCACCGTCATCATGGGTCTCGTGATCGCCGGGCTGCTGCGCGTCGTCGATCTGAAGCAGGAGCTGTGAGAGCGATGGAGTCGCGCGTACTCAAGCCCGCTCTCGCGCTATATGTGGCGCTGTTCCTGCTGTTTCTGTACGGCCCGTTCGTCGTGCTGGGAATACTCTCATTCCAGCAGGGACCGGAAGGCGGGCCGCAGTTTCCGATCACCGAATGGTCGATCTTCTGGTACAAACACATCCTAGGCTTGGCGCCGCCTTCCCGCGTCTCGCCGCTCCCGATCGGCATATCGCTGGTCCGCTCGCTGACGCTCGCGGGCATGACCATGATCACGTCGACGGTTCTCGGCGTGATGGCGGCGCAAGCCTTCCGGCGGAATTTTCGCGGCAAGACCGCGGCGTTCTATCTGATCGTGCTGGGCATGATCGTACCGGGCGTCCTCGTCGGATTGGGGTCCGCGCTCGTTGCCACGACCACGGGCGTCGAGCGGCACTGGTGGTCGACCGCATTCGCGACCCATGTGGTCTACACCCTGCCGTTCGCTTTCCTTGTGATGCTGGCGATTTTCAACCGGTTCGACGCGTCGGTGGAAGAAGCCGCATGGTCGCTCGGCGTCCCGCCGGCCAGGACATTCAGGAAAGTGACGTTTCCTTTGATCTTTCCCGGCGTCCTTTCCGCGATGTTGTTCGCCTTCACCCTGTCTTATGACGAGTTTTCCCGCACGCTGTTCTCGTCAGGACGCGAGCAGACTCTGCCGCTCGCGATCTACGCCACGTTTTCCGTCGAGATTCACCCGAACGTCTTTGCATTCGGCGTGCTGACGACCCTGTTCTCGTTCGCGCTGCTGGCCACTTACGCCATTCTGATGTCGTTGAGCGTTCGGCGCGCCAAGCGCGTCGCCATTCAGGAGGCGATCCAATGAAGACCGCCATCGTGACGGGGGCAGGGTCGGGGATCGGGCGCGCCGTGGCGTTGCGTTTGTCCGCCGACGGATATCGCGTGGCGGTCAACGACATTCGTGCTGCAGCGAGCGAGGGCGTCGTCGCCGAGATCGGGAGCCGGAAAGGGGAGGCGATCGCGGTCGGCGGCGACGTCTCGAGAGAAGACGATGGGGCCGCGATCGTCGCCGCCTGCCGAAGCGCCTTCGGCGATCCGACGCACTTGATCAACAATGCCGGGCACGTACACCAGGCGCGGTTCACGGATATCACGCCGGCGGACTTCGATCGTATGTTCGCCGTCCATGTCCGCGGCGTATTTCTCATGACTCGCGCGGTGTTGGCGGCCATGCTCGCGCGCGGCGCCGGCGTCGTCGTGAATATGGCGTCGCAGCTCGGCCAGATCGGTGGCGTCGAGCTTGTCCACTATAGCGCCGCCAAGGCCGCCATCATCGGCTTGACCAAGTCGCTGGCGCGCGAGGTCAGCGCGCAGGGCGTGCGGGTGAACGCGGTGGCGCCGGGACCCATTAACACGCCGCTGGTGAAAGCGCTTTCCCCGGAATGGCGAAAAGCTAAAGCCGCGGAACTGCCGCTCGGCCGCTTCGGCGAACCGGAAGAAGTCGCGGCGACTGTCGCCTTTCTTTGCTCGGATGAAGCAAGCCTGTTCGTCGGCCAGACAATTGGGCCTAATTCGGGAGACGTAATGCTGTGAGCGAGACAGTTGTAGTCACAGGCGCCGGCATCGGCATCGGTCGGGCGACCGCCAAGGCTTTCGCCAAGGCGGGTTACCGGGTTGTCGTCACCGACATTCTCGAGAAGGAAGGCCGCGAGGTCGTCGCCGACATCATCAAATCGGGTGGCGTAGCGGAGTTCCGCAAACTCGACGTGCGTTCGACGACCGAGGCCGACGCGCTCGTGGCGGCCGTGGAAAAGGAACACGGCGGCATCGACGTGATCGTCGCCAACGCCGGGATCGCACACAAGATACCGCTGGCCGCGCTGACCGACGAGAAGTGGGATCACACCTTTGAGATCGATCTGAAAGGCATCTTCCGCGTCGTGCGGCCGGCTCTGGCGGGCATGAGAAGGCGAAAGAAGGGGGCCATCGTCTGCGTGTCCTCGATCATGGGCGTCGCCTACGGTTGGGACGAGCACGTCCACTATTCCTCTGCGAAGGCGGGCGTTGTCGGCCTTGTGCGCGGCCTGGCGGTCGAACTGGCCAAGGACGGCGTTCGCGTGAACGGCATCGCGCCCGGATATATCCGAACGGCGCAGCTTTTGTCCCTGGAGCACTCGCTCGGACCTGTCGGCGCGGAGAAAGCCGGCGAGTTCATCCCGATGGGGCGCATCGGCGAACCTGAAGAGATTGCCGATGTCATACTGTTTTTAGCATCCAACTCCGCCCGCTACATGACTGGGCAGGTGGTGGTGGTCGACGGCGGCTTGTTGGTGGGACGCTATTGAAGCGTTCGCGCCGTCGCCGGGGAAGCGTGGCGAAGTTAAACAGCTCAGGAGGACTATGCATGCCTAAGTATTCAGTCTCACGGCGAACGTTCATGAAGGGAACGGCCAGCGGCCTGGCCTTCACATCGTTCGGAGCCCCGTTCGGCGCCCAGCAAGCCTTCGCGGCGAAGCTTGCCGATCAGGAACTGCGGACCGTCGGTCTTTCAGTCACGGTTCAGGAACGCATTCTCGCGGACTTCAAGGCGAAGTCTGGCGTGAAAGCGGTGGCGGGCAAGGGTGCGATCTTTCCGGATACGCAGACCGAGCTTCTCTCCGGTTCGAACGCCTATGATTGCTGGGAGACTATCGGCGAACGTCTTCCCGCCGTCATCGCCACCAACAAGATCGAATCGATCCCGACCTCGGCGTTGAAGAACTGGGGCAACATTCGCGAGACTTTCACCAAGGTGAACCCGAAGTGGGCCAAGAAGGCGCAAATTGCCGGACAAATTTGGAAGGACGACAAGCAGACCGAGCTGTGGATGGTGCCGACCGTCTACAATTACGACTCGATCGGCTATCGACCGGATCTGGTTTCGGCGGAAGAAGCGAACACCTGGACGGCGATTTTCGACGACAAGTTCAAGGGCAAGACCGGCCTCAACGTCGATCCGCTCATCGCCTTCGGCCAGGCGGTCCTGGCGATGAATTCGTTGGGTCTGTTGAACGTCCCTAATCCGGGCAACCCCGACAAGAAGTCGATCGACGAGGCTTCGAAGTTCCTCATCGCCAAGAAGAAGAACGGCCAGTTCCGCGCGCTGTGGGGTGACTTCGGCGAACTCGTGAACCTGCTCGCGTCCGGCGAAATGATCATCTGCGACGCGTGGCAGCCGGCCGTCATGGCGGTGAAAGCGCAGGGCAAGCAGTGCTCTTACGCCGTTCCAAGGGAAGGCTATCGCGCATGGGCCATCGGCATTTCGCCGATTACCGGAACGCCGAACAAGGAAGCAGTAGTCGCCTATGCCGACTACTGGCTGTCAGGCCCGCCCTCGGTCACGGTGTCCGAGCAGGGTTACTATTCGCCGACGACGGACATCAAGAAAATCATGTCGCCGGACAAATATGCCTTCTGGTACGACGGCAAGCCCTGGAAGGGTCCACCCGAGCGCGGCATCAAGGAAGGCGATTTGCGCGACGGCGGCTCGCTCGAAAGGCGCGCGTCGACGGTCGCGTACTGGCACCAGTGGCCGGATGAGTACGACCATCTAATGAAGAGGTGGGACGAATTCCTCAGCGCGTGATTTTCAGGCGTTTTTGGAAGACGCAATTCTGACGAAAACAGCTCCCCGCGCCTGACGGCGCGGGGAAGGGGTCGATTTTGTTTAACGCAGTGTTCGGAACAGACGCGTGACCTCCGATCTCCAGCTCGCCCATGTCGGAAAGGTCTATGACAACGGCACACCCGCTGTCATCGACTTCAACCTCGAGGTTTCCAAAGGCGAATTCATCGCCTTTCTCGGGCCCTCGGGCTGCGGGAAAACGACGACGCTCAGGATGATCGCCGGTTTCGAGTCGATCACGTCCGGGGACATTTTTATCCGGGGCAATCGCATCAACAATGTGCCGCCCGAGCGGCGGCCCACGGCGATGATCTTTCAGAACTATGCGCTGTTTCCGCACATGACCGTGCGAGGGAATATTCGCTTCGGGCTCGACATGAAGAAGATGCCGGCCGCCGAACGCGACGACAAGGTCGAGCGCATCCTCGACAAGCTCGGGTTGACCGAGATCGGCGACTTCAAGCCGGATCGCCTGTCGGGCGGGCAGAAGCAGCGCATCGCGCTCGCCCGCGCTCTCGTGGTCGAACCGGATATCCTGCTTCTCGACGAGCCGCTGGGCGCGCTCGATGCGAATTTGCGCAAGAGCATCCAGAACGAACTCAAGCTGCTGCAGCGCCGCCTCGGCATCACTTTCGTGTTCGTCACCCACGCTCAGTCCGAGGCGCTCGCGCTTTCGGACCGGATCGTGGTGATGAATGCCGGCCGTATTGAACAAGTCAGCGCTCCTTACGAGCTCTACACGCGCCCGCAGACCTTGTTCGTCGCCAGGTTCATCGGGCGGAACGCGCTGATCGCCGGCAAGGTCAAGTCCGCCGACGAAAAAGGTTATCGGCTGGAAACGGCGTTCGGCGAACTCAGCGGTGTCTCGGGCGGCGTGATGCCTGACGTGGTGACCAACGCCAGCATCGCCGTTCCCGCAGAAGCTATCGACGTGCTGCCCATTTCCACGTCGCCCGATTATGTCGCTGCGACCTACGGCGGCAACCCCGTCAGGGGCACCATCGAGTCGATCGAGCAGGTCGGACACATCGTGCAACTCGTGATCGTCATCGGCGCGGCGGCGGAGCCCATCGTGGTCGAGGCACATGCCGATAAATACGCTGGACGCTTCCACGCTCGGGACGAAGTATTGCTGGCGTGGAAGAAAGATGCAGCCACGCTGATTAGCCACTAGGCAGGGACGACCGGGATGCCATCGATCGAACAACCCTCATTCAGAACCGCCGCCGCACTCGGGGCGGATTTGCGATCCGGGAGGCTTGACGCGTGCGACCTGATTGAGGAAACGCTGGCGGCCATCGCGGCCCACCCCGACAAGGCGATCTTCATTGAGGTGACGGCGGAACGGGCGCGAAGGGAGGCGCGGGCTGCTCGCGCACGCCTCGGGTCTGGCATCGCTCTGAGCGCGCTCGACGGCGTGCCGATGGCGTGGAAGGACCTCTTCGACGTGGAGGGCCGCGTCACAACCGCAGGGTCGGTCGTGCTCAAGGACCAGGCGCCGGCGCGCCGCGACGCGGCGCTATTGAGCGCCGCGGTGCGCGCGGGCTTGGTGACCATCGGCCTCGTCAACATGACGGAGTTCGCCTACTCCGGGATCGGCCTCAATCCGCACTATGGCACGCCGCGCAATCCGTGCGATCGAAAAGTCGCCCGCTCACCGGGTGGTTCGTCTTCGGGGTCCGGCGTCGTCGTCGCCGCCGGTTTATCGCCGCTCGCCATGGGCACCGACACCGGCGGCTCAGTGCGCGTTCCCGCAAGCTTTAACGGCGTCGTGGGATACAAGTCGTCGACCGGCCGCTTCGCTACGGACGGCGTGTTCCCGCTATCGCGGACCCTCGATACGCTGGGACCCTTGGCCCACACGGTCGAGGATTGCGTGCTGGCTGATGCAGCGTTGCGCGGCGTGTTGGTTCCCGAGGCGCGTCGCGGAACGGTCGAAGGCCTGCGCATCTGCGTGCCGGAAACGCTCGTGCTCGATGGCTGCGAGCCCGCGGTGGCGGCGAACTTCGAGGCGGCAATCGAAAGACTGGCGCAGGCCGGCGCGCGCGTCGAACGGCGTCCGTTACCGCAACTGGCAGCTGTCCTGGAACTCATCGCCAAGCACGGTCACCTGCTCGGCGCCGAGGCCCTGCACCTGCACCATCATCGCGTGCTTGGACCGGACGCCGCACGAATGGACCGGCGCGTGGTTCGCCGCATCCTGCTCGCCGAAAAAATGACTGCCGTCGATCTGGTGGAAGTGCAGCAAACGCGCGCGCGATTGATCGCCGAAATTGCTGCGGCGCTAGGCAATGCCATCGTCGCCTTCCCCACGACTCCGAACGTCGCCATGCCCATCGCGCCGCTCGAGGCCGATGACGAGGTCTTCTTCCGCGAAAACGCGAAGACGCTGCGCAACACCATGCTCGGGAATTTTTTGGATTGGTGCGGCGTCGCGATTCCCAGCGGCGTCGACAAGGACGGCATGCCGACGAGCCTTCTTCTATCGGCGACGCACGGCCGCGATGTCGCGGTCCTGTCGGCCGCACTCGCGGCCGAACCCATCATCCGTGTCACGGAGGTTTAAGGGTGACTGAGATTTTTCCACGCCTTTTCTCACCAATGAAGCTGGCCGGCTACACGCTCGGTAATCGCATAGCCATGGCCCCGCTGACGCGGCAGATGGCGGAGGCTGACGGCACGCCGACCGACGAGATGGCGGCCTATTACGCGCGGCGCGCGCGCGGCGGTTGCGGCCTGATTGTCAGCGAAGGCACGTATGAAGAAGATCGGCTCGGCTGCCGAGCCTATCTGTCCCAACCCGGAATCGCCAATGCCAAGCACGTCGCCGCTTGGCGCAAGGTCACCGATGCCGTGCACAAACACGGCGCCGCGATCATCCTGCAACTCATGCACGGCGGCCGGGTCACCGATCCGCGTTGCCTTCCCAAAGGTACTCAGCCGGTGAGCGCGAGCGCGACGAAGAGCGACGGCTGGACGCTCTATACCGACACCGACTACGAAAAGCAGATCCGCAATATCGAGGGAGACTGGCCGAAGGTCACGTTCGGGCCGGCCCGCGCGCTGAGCACGGCCGAGATTCGTCAAGTCGTCGACGGATTCGCCGATGGAGCGAAGCGCGCCATGGAGGCCGGCTTCGACGGGGTCGAGATCCACGGTGCCAACGGCTATCTGCTCTACCAGTTCATTCACCCCAAGACGAACCTGCGGACCGATGAATTCGGCGGCAGCCCGGAGAACAACGTTCGCATCGCGGCGTTGACGTGCGCGGCCGTGCGCAAAGCGATCGGTCCGGACAAGATCATCAGCCTGCGCTTGTCGCAAGACGGCGTCGACGATTTCACCGGAGCTTGGCCGGGAGGCGTGGCCTATGCCACCGCGATCGGCAAGGCGCTGAAGGGCTCGGGCGCGGACGCCTTGCACTGGGCGAGCTTCAATTATCTGGAAAATCGCGATCCCAACTCCAAAACGCCGATGCCCACGGCGCTGCGCCAAGCCTCCGGACTTCCCATGATCGTCAACGGCGGCATCGCCGATGGTCCGCAGGCCGAAGCGGCCCTGACCAGCGGGGCCGCCGATTTCGTCGCCGTCGGTCGGCCGATGTTCGCTCAGCCGGATTGGCCATACATCGTGCGCTCGGGCGCCAACTATCCCTGGGCGGAGTTTGATCGCAAGTACGTCGTCCGTCCGCCGCTGGATTATGCGCTCGCCTATCCGACGGCGATCGAGGATCCGAATTGGACTACCAACTGGTAAGTGAGGGGAAAAGCTATGAGTAAGACAATTCTCTGCGGCTTTGGCGTGGACGTGGATGCCGTTGCAGGCTGGCTCGGCTCCTATGGCGGAGAGGACAGCCCGGACGACATCTCGCGGGGGATGTTCGCCGGCGAGGTCGGCAGCCTGCGGTTGCTGAAGCTGTTCGAGCGTTTCGGGATCAAGACGACCTGGTTCATTCCCGGCCACTCGATCGAGACCTTTCCACAGCAGATGAAGGCCGTCGCTCAGGCCGGCCACGAGATCGGGATTCATGGCTACAGTCACGAAAATCCGATTGCCATGACCCCGGAGCAGGAGGAAGCGGTTCTCGACAAGTGCATCGATCTGGTCACCAAGCTGCAAGGCAAGCGCCCGACCGGCTATGTGGCGCCATGGTGGGAATTCAGCGCCGTGAGCAACGAGCTGTTGATCAAGAAAGGCATCAAATACGACCACAGCCTGATGCATCAGGACTTTCAGCCCTATTACGTGCGGGTCGGCGACAGCTGGACCAAGATCGACTACTCGAAAAAGCCGCAAAGCTGGATGAAGCCGCTGGTGCGCGGGCACGAGACCGACCTCATCGAGATTCCGGCAAGCTGGCACCTCGACGATCTGCCGCCGATGATGTTCATCAAGAAGGCGCCCAACAGTCACGGCTTCGTCAGTCCGTACGCCATCGAGGAGATGTGGCGCGACCAGTTCGACTGGGTCTACCGCGAGTACGATTACGCGGTCTTCGCCATGACCATCCATCCGGACGTCTCCGGACGCCCGCATGTCCTGATGATGCTGGAGCGGCTCTACCATCACATCATTCGCCATCCCGGTGTCCGCTTCTGCACGATGAATGAAATGGCCGACGACTTCGCCAAGCGAAGCCCACGCAAGAAAGCATGACTCCCCTGATTGTCAAATTCGGATGACGGCGTCGGCGGCCGAGCGACCGGCAAGGCCGATCGGTCGGTGCGGCGACGCCGTCGCCCAAGCAATGCACAGTGAGTTCGGTCTTTGATCAGCGCCCGCCGCGCGGGTGGAAACAATGAATGAAAGGGGCGGAAAATGATACGTGTCGGCGTTGACGTCGGAGGCACGTTCACTGACATCGTCTTGGAACAGACGGACGTTGGCGCGAATCAGAAAATTTTCGTGCACAAAGTGTCCTCGACGCCGGCGGATCAATCCGCCGGCGTCGTGCAAGGCGTTGTCGAAGTCTGCAGGATCGCCGGTGTTGCGCCGGGAGACATCGACATGGTCCTGCACGGCACCACTGTCGCGACCAATATGGTGATCGAGCGCAAGGGCACCGACGTCGGCATGATCACGACGCGCGGCTTTCGCGACATTTTGCATATGGCCCGGCACAAGCGACCGCACAATTTCTCGCTGCAGTTCGACGTACCTTGGCAGTCGAAGCCGCTGGTCAAACGGCGAAACCGCCTGGTCGTGGACGAGCGGTTGCGGCCGCCGAGCGGAGAGGTCGAAGTTCCGCTGGCGCTCGATCAAGTCGAGGCGGCGGCGCAGATCTTCAAGAAGCGCGGCCTCAAGGCCGTGGTGATCTGCTTTCTGTTCTCGTTCCTCAACAACGAACACGAAGTGAAGGCGCGCGACATCGTCAAGCGGGTGATCCCGGATGCCTTCGTTTGCTGCTCCCACGAGGTGGTGAATGTCATTCGTGAATACGAGCGGTTCTCTTCCACGGCGATGAACGCCTATATCGGCGCGACGACGGCGCACTATCTGCAGCGTCTGGAAACGCGGCTGCGCGAGAATGGAGTCACCGCCAAAGTGCGGATCATGCAGTCGAACGGCGGCATCTCGACCGTGGAGAACTCAGCGCGTCGTCCGGTCGGCCTGCTGCTTTCCGGCCCCGCGGCCGGCGTCATTGGCGGGCGCTGGACGGGCGCATCCTGCAACACCGAGAATGTGATCACGATCGACGTCGGCGGCACCTCCGCCGACATCTCGGTGATCCAGAACGGCGAGGTGCGGATCAAGAACCCGCGCGATACCGAGGTCGCCAATCTCCCGGTGCTGGTGCCGATGATCGACGTTGACGCGATCGGCGCCGGCGGCGGCTCGATCGCCTATCTCGATCCGGGCGGCGCGTTCCGGGTGGGTCCGCGGTCCGCGGGGGCCTTTCCGGGGCCGTCTTGCTACGGCAAGGGCGGCACGGAGCCGGCCGTGACCGATGCGCAGGTCGTCTTGGGCCGGCTCGATCCCGAACATTTTCTCGGCGGCGATCTCAAGATCGATCCCTCGCTCGCACACAAGGCGGTCGAGCAATATGTGGCCAAGCCGCTCAAGTTGTCCGTGACCGACGCCGCGCTCGGAATCCTTCGCGTCGTCAACAACAACATGGCGCTTGCGATCAACGCCAATTCTGTCGCCAAGGGCATCGATCCGCGCAACTTTACGCTGATGGGCTTCGGCGGCGCGGGGCCGCTCCATGCCGTCGCGCTGGCCGAATTGATCGGGGCCAAGGACACGATTGCGCCTTTGCATCCCGGCATCACCGCGGCGATGGGCCTGCTGCTCACCGAACTGCAATACGAGTACACGCGCTCGGTGTTGGTGGTCGCCAACAAGGCGAGCAAGGCCGACTTCGATCTGGTCAACAAGATCGTCGCCGATCTGAAGGCCGAAGCGCGCGCCCAACTGACCGCCGACGGCGTGTCGGCGAAGCTGCATCGCTTCACCGCCGTCGCGGAGTGCCGTTACGTCGGGCAGGGCTTCGAGTTACGCGCCGCGATGCCGGACGAGCCGCTCAACGAGAGCAACGTCAAGACCGTGATCAAGAGCTTCTACAATGCGCATAAGCAGGTCTACGGCCACGCCTTCGAAGATCAATTGGTCGAGATCATAACGTTGCGCGTCGTTGGCTCGTCCGCGACCGAGACGTTGAAGTTGCCGGAGCTGGTCAAAGGCGGTCGGAGCAATCCCAAGGAGGCCGAACTCTATACCCGCAATACCGTATTTGACGACGGCAAGGCGGTTCCGACGCCGCGTTACGATCGTTCCAAGCTGCTTGCCGACGACAAGATCAACGGTCCGGCGCTGATCGTGCAACACAATTCGACGACGTTGGTGCCGCCCGGATACGTCACCAGCGTTCTTTCGCACGGCGACATGCGTGTCGCCCGCGGCCAGGCTTAGGGGATGAAAACGCGATGACACAGGGCACGACCATGAAAATCGATCCGATCACGTTGCAGGTCATTGGCGGGGCGTTGCACTCCATAGCCGAACAGATGGGCAACGTCCTCTACCGCATGTCCTACTCTTCGATCATCCGCGAGAGTCAAGACCTCGGCGCCGGGCTTTTCGATCGCGACTACAATACGCTGTGCGAGTCGGATTCGACGCCCATGCACATCGGCTCTCTGCCGGGCTATCTGCGCGGCATCGAGAAATCGATCCCGTTGAGCGCTTGGAAGCCCGGTGATTGCGTCATCCACAATCACCCCTACTATGGGGCGAGCCATTCGCCAGACATCGCGGTGGTCATGCCGGTGTTTTTCGAAAACGAACTCGTAGGCTTCTCCGCGAATACCGCGCATCACGTCGACATCGGCGCCGCCACGCCGGGACTGATCATCGACGTGCCCGACATGTTCGCCGAAGGCATGCTGTTCAACGGCATCAAGCTCTATGAAGAGGGCAAACGCAGCGAGAGCCTTTGGCGCTACATCAGGGACAACACGCGCGTGCCCGGACTGGTGATGGGCGACCTTGAGGCGCAGATCGCCTCGGCCGAACTCGGCGTCAGGAGGTTCCAGGAATTGCTGGCCACCTACGGCAAGGACAGGGTGCTTCAGGCCACCCGCCAGCTCATGGACTACACGGAAGCGATGCTGCGCCGCGAGATCGCCAAGATCCCCGACGGCGATTACACCGCCGAGGGTTTCCTCGACGATGACGGCCGCAATCGCGGCAAGCACTTGCCCGTGAAGGTGACGGTCAAGAAACGCGGCGACGGCGTCGAGGTCGATTTGACCGGATCCGCGCCGCAAGTGCCGACGGCGTTCAACGTTCCCTTCGAGGGCTCGACAAAGGTCGCGTGCTATTTCGCATTCCGTGCGTTGTTGCTCGATACCTATACCTGCGAAGAGCACATTCCGCAGAACGAAGGCTCGTTCCGGCCGGTGAAAGTCACGGCACCGCTGGGCTCGATCTTCAATCCGATCGCGCCGGTCGCGGCGGAAGCGCGCTTCTGTCAGATTCAACGCGTCGTCGACCTCATTATCAAGGCGCTGTCTCCGGTGTTGCCCGATCGTTGCACGGCCGGGAACGCCGCCACGCTTTCCTTCGCGGCCTTCTCCGGCGTTTGGCCCAACGGCGAATACTGGGTGTTTCTGGAGGTGAACGAAGCGGCCATGGGCGGACGCCCCAAATCGGACGGCCCCGATACGGTTGAAGAACTGATGCGCAATACGCGCAACAATCCCTTGGAAGATCTCGGCATGCACTTGCCGCTGATTTGCGATCGTTACGAACTGCGCGATGACGTCATGCCGGGGGCGGGAAAGTTCCGCGGCGGGCAGGGCGTGGTCAAGTCGCAACGCTTCCTGACGCCGGGCTTCGTCACCCACGAGTCCGATCGTCACGATGATGCCCCCTGGGGCGTATTCGGTGGCAAGCCAGGTTCGGTCGGGAAGTATGAAATCTACAACGCCAAGACACCGAACGACGTCAAGCAATACCCCGCCAAGTTTTCCGGATTGCGCGTCGAGGAAGGCGACGTCGCCTGCTACTTCTCGCCATCGGGAGGCGGCTACGGCGATCCGCTCGATCGCCCTCCCGAGCAGGTGCTCGAGGACGTGCTCGACGACTTCATAACGCCGGAGCACGCGCGGGAAGCCTATGGCGTCGTCCTCGAGCCTGCCGACAACGGCTATCCCTGGGCGCTGGACGCGGTCGCGACTGTGGCGCTGCGCGCGTCGATGCGGGGCTGAAGCGGCGGGGAGCGAAGCGTGCCTCGTGACGTCGCGCCGGGAAGAACGGCCTGCGACATTTGCGAGGCGCAACAGCGGAATTCCATCCAGACCTAACCCAGGAGAACCGACATGGCCCGCATCATCGATCTCTCGCTTCTCATCGAAGACAACATGCCGGCGCATAAGTTGTTTCAGCGCCCCATCTATACGGTTCACATGAGCCACGAGAGCGCCAAGGCGCACAATCTCGGCGTGCCGGGTGACGCGATGACGTTTCAGACGAATTTCATGGCCATGCTTGACCATGTCGGCACGCACGTCGACGCGTTTCGCCACGTCAATCCCAAAGGAAAGTCCGTTGACGAGATGCCGCTGGACCTCTTCATGGGCAAGGCCGTCTGCTTCGATTTGCGGCATATCCCCGATCTGGGAGACATCACCGTCGCGGACATGGAGCGCGCCGAGGCCAAGTGCGGCGTGAAGGTGAATGGTCATATCGTGCTGCTCTGCACCGGCTTTCACAAGCGGCATTATCCTTCGCTCGACAGCGTCTGGAAGAATCCATTGCTCACGGTCGAAGCCACGCGCTGGCTTTATGATCGCGGCTCGAGGATGCAGGGAGTGGAAGGCCCGTCGACGGACAAGCCGACCGACAACATATTCGCCCAGCATCGGCTCTGCCGGGATCTCGGGATCTCGCATTGGGAATGGCTGGTTAATCTCGAGGAACTCGTGGACAAGAAAGAGTTCCAGTTTTTCGGTGTGCCGCTGAAGTTCAAGGGCGGGTCGGGCTCTCCGGTCAGGGCGTTCGCCGTACTGAACGACTGACGCGTTCGGTTCGCTGTCTTCGCGACGGAGGGACCTCGATGTCCGCCGATTTCGATAATATGACGGCGATAGAGCTGAAACGGCGCATCGCCCGCCGTGAGGTGTCGCCCGTCGAGGTGACGCGGCGGGCGCTCGAAAAGGCCGAGGCGACGCAGGCGACGCTGAATTGTTTCTCGGTTATCGTCCCCGAGGCCGCTCTCGAGGCGGCCCGCCGCGCCGAACAGGCTGTGATCAGCGGCGCGCCGCTGGGGACTCTGCACGGCGTTCCCTTCTCGGCGAAGGACCTGATCTCCGTCGAGGGGCTTCGCTTCGCCTCGGGATCGCGGGCGATGGCCGACAACATCGGCAAAGTGGACGCGCCGGCGGTCGCCCGCGCCAAGGCCGCCGGTGCAATTCTGATCGGAAAGACCACCACCAGCGAGTTCGGTTGCAAGCCCGTCGGCGACAGCCCGTTGACCGGGGTCACGCGCAATCCTCTGAACCTCTCGCTTACGCCCGGCGGATCGAGCGCGGGTTGCGCGGCGTCGGTGGCTGGCGGGATTACCCCCTTTGCGATGGGTACCGATGGCGGCGGTTCGATCCGCATCCCCGCCGCTTTCACCGGGACCTTCGGCATCAAGGCCAACTTTGGCCGCGTCCCGGTTTGGCCCACTTCGGCGACGCCCACGTTGGCTCATGTCTGCCCGCTGGCGAGAACCGTGGCGGATGCCGCCTTGCTGCTGCAGGCGATATCGGGATACGAAGCGCGCGATCCCGCCTCGATCGCCGAACCGGTTCCCGACTTTGTCGGAGCATGCGATGCGCCGTTGGGCCGCTTGCGCATCGCCTGGAGCCCGACGCTCGGCTACGCGACGCCGGAAGCCGAGGTCGTCCGCGTCTGCGAGGCCGCGGCGAAGCGGTTTGAGGAGGCCGGCTGCACCCTCGAGCAAGTAGACCGCGTGTTTGCCGCGGATCCGGAAGATATTTGGACCGCCGAGTTCTACGCGGGCGTCGGCACGCGGTTGCGGCCGATTCTCGAGAACCGCCGTGAGCTACTCGACCCCGCCGTCGCCTCGATCCTCGAGACGGCGCTGTCACAGGACATGCGCAGCTATTATGAGAATGTATTCAAGCGCTACGCTTTCCGCGACGAAATGGTGGCATTTTTCGAGCGGTATGATCTGCTTCTCAGCCCCACACTGCCGGTCGTTTCGCTGGAGGCGGGCAAGAATATCCCGGACAGTCTCCGGGAGCGCAATCTCGTATCTTGGGTCTTTTACACCTATCCATTCAACCTGACCGGGCAGCCCGCGGCGTCGCTTCCGGCCGGCCTGTCCTCGCAAGGTCTGCCGATCGGCCTGCAGATCGTGGGGCCGCGCAACGACGAGATCAGCGTCTTGAAAGCGTCTGCCTGCCTGGAGCGCCGTCTCCGCGGGTGACGGCCTCGTTCCGTCGCGCCGTACGTGCTCGACGTTTGCCGAGCGCGAGTTCGGCAGCAATGCACTTTGCTTCGTCGCGAGCCTCGGCGAGCGAAATGATCGAATAGCGGCCGATCGTAAGGCGCCGCCGATCGGCGCGGCGCCGAACAACAAACCTCTCCGTGTCGTGTCCGAAGCGCGGCGGCAAAGACCTCCGGTCATCGCGAAGCTCTTTCCGGGAACGGTACTAAGTAATAGTGCATACGGATTTATACTTTCAATGGACAGTATATTTTCTTATGTAAAAGTACATACTCAGTACAGATTCACCATTATGACTTTATATTGTTTACTGACGCCAGTAATTGACTTATGAATTCGGTCTCGGGGACTACTCGATGACCACAGATCCATTCACGGACCGTCTCGCCCGCGTGCGCGATCGCTTCGCGACGACGCTCGCCGGCAAAATCGAGGAAACTTGCGCTTCTATCCCTAATCTCTCGGATGCCGCGCCGGCGGCAGCCGCGGCGGTGGCGGAAGCCTATCGTTGCGTCCACGGTATCGTCGGGGTCGGTCCGACGGTCGGTTTTCCGGCGAGCGGCGGCGCGGAGCGCGCCGTCGAAGACGTGCTGCGGCCCTCGCAGCAGCAGCGGCGCGGGTTAACGGCCGACGAAGTCTTGCTGCTGAGCAACACACTCAAGGTGTTACGCGAGGTCGCGGCCCGCGAGTTGCAATCCTTCCACTCACCCCCGTCGTGAAACGGTGATCATGAGAGTAAACATGCGTGCTTGCTTCGTGCCAGTCTTCGCTCTCGCGCTGTTTCCCATCGCGGCCCAATCGCAGACGCGGCCGCTACCGCTACCGCCAACACCGCACCATACGGCAACGTCGCGGCCGCACTCTGCCGCGGCGGCACCGGCGGCGCTCGCGGAACCTGCCGCCTCGGCGCCGCGGCCGAACGGCCTCCTCGCCGAGGTGACGATCGCGGATGTCGGCTTCATCAACGGTTTGCGTTTCTCCAATCTGGGTGGTCGCCACGATATCTTCATGCCGCTGCCGGAGGGCCGCGGGGTGGCGGTGAACGACCTCGTACTGGTCCTTGACGATGTCTCTGCTTACGATGCGCGGCGCAATCTCGAAGTGCAGGTCAACGACCGCACGGCGACCGCAATTGCGCTCGACGGCAAGAGCCATGGCCGCACGATCCGCGTGCCATTGGGCAAGACCAAGCCCAAGGACGGTTATCTCAAACTCTCATTTCTGTATTCCGGCGCTGCGACACTCGATCGCTGCATCGACGTGCGCTCTATCGGCGATACTCTGACCATCAGCCCGGCGACGGCGGTCGAGGTCGATGTCGGCCCGGTCGGCGAACTCGACGTTGCCACCACGGCGGCGCTGATGCCGCGCGAGGTCGCGATCGTGCTACCCGGCCGGCGCGTGGCCGAGAGCGAGATGGCGACCGCCGTTACGATTGCTCGGTCGCTGATCGCCAGTGGCCGGCATGTCTCGTTTCACCACGGCTATGACGCATTGACGGACCTTGCCAAGCGCGACGAAGCCGGCCGCTGGACGCGCGGCATCGTGCTTGTTGGGCCGCTCGCCGAGGCAGCCGCTGTCATCGATCCGCCGCTCGCCAGGGTGGCCGGGACGGTCCAGCCATTCGGCACGCTTGCCGCAGTTCGGGTCAGCGGGTTGCCGGCGCTGTTGGTTTCCGACGCCGACGTCGTGCGCGCCGGCCGCTTGTTCGCCAGTCCGCTGCGCGCCGCGACCCGCGGCATCGCGGCGGCGTCGGTGGGCGAAGCCTCGCCGATCGATCTTCCCACCGACCGGGTGAGCTTCGAGCAGCTCGCAGTGCCGCTGGCGCAGGCCGATGTTTTCGGCCGCGCCGATCTCACGGCGGTCATCGATACCCGGCGGCTGCCCGCCGAAACCCGCGCCAAGCGCCTGCTGCTCGACGTCATGGTTGCGCCCGACGGCGCCGGCGAGAAGGCGGTGGTTAGCGCCTTCGTCAATGAGCGTCTGCTCGGCAGCATAGTCGCGGCGAACGCCGAAGCGACCCATCTCGATCTCGCCTTGCCGGATGGGCTTGTCGGCACCATCGCCAACGTGCGCGCCGTCGTTCAACGCGACAGCGCGCAGGGCAATTGCCGCTTCGAGCCCCAGGGTTATCCCGCGCAAATCCTCGCCTCGTCGGCAGTCGTGCTGGCGAGCGCGGAAGGGGCGCCGCACGATTTCTCCGATCTCACGCCGCACTTCGGGCGAGGAATTAAGCTTCTGCTGCCGGCGGCAGCCGCCGATCGGCCCATTCTCGTGCTCGGCATCCTCGCCCAGGTCGTCGATCAACTATCACCTGAAGTCGCGCCGCTCAGCGTCAATTTCACCGCCGCGAACGGCACGTCGGCGCCGGACGCCCCCTTCATCGCCGTGAGCGACAAGCCGCCTGCGGGCGCCAATCCGCGGGTGCGTTTCGATCGCGGGCGCGTCGATGTCACCGACCGCTCCGGCCACGCGCTTCTTGATGTCGGCGGCTTCGTCGGCGGCGCGGTGGCGCAGATCGTGACGGCGGGCGACTATCCCGGTCTTTGGATCAAGCCGCTGGCGGCCGACGGAGCCGCGCCGGCGCCGAGCGACCTTCATCTCGATCACGGCGACGTGGCCTTCATCGATGGCAACGGCGTGGCGCTCGCCATGTCGACCGAGCGCGACACGGTGGTGCGGATTTCCTATCCGGACCAGGTGTCATGGCTGACCGTCGCCGAGCGCTTCCGGTCCTGGATCATTGGCGGGCTATGGCTGCTCGCCACCGCTGCTCTACTGTTCCTCTTGCAGCGGATGTTCCGCCGCCGGTCGGCTAACCCAGGCGAGTAGCCGATGGCGCTATCACCGTCAGACCGCACGCTTGGCAATCTTCTGGTCGGCCGGCGCGTCATCACCCTGCCGCAGCTCGATGAGGCTGTCGCGCTGGCGGAGCGATGGAACGTCCGGCTCGGCGATGCGCTGCTGTCACGCAACTGGATCGATCCGCGACTCTATTACGAGACCTACGCGCAAGTATTCGATCTTCCGTTCGTCGATCTGCTCCGCGAGCCGCCCGACCGCGCGTTGTTGATTGCTGCGGATACCGACCTCTATGCCAGCCGATTGACGATGCCGTGGCGGCGCCGTGACGGCCGGCTGTTCATCGCCACCGCGGCGCCCGGCCCCGAAACCGTCTTGTTCGCACGCGGCCGCTGGGGCGCCGACATCGAGTTCGTGGTGGTGGCGAAATTCGACATCGTGGTCGCGGTGCAGACCGCCTTTGCCGGCGCGCTGTCCCGCCGCGCGGTGTTCGAGCTGGCGGAGTTCGATCCGCAAATGTCCGCCCGCACGGTGTTCACCACCGGGCAAATGATCGCGGCCTACGCGCTGCTGACTGCGATGCTCATCGGCCTGGCCTTTGTCCCGCTCGGTACGCTCATCGTGCTCAACGTCGCCATCAGCATTTTTTATCTCGGCAACTTCATCTTCAAGGGCATCCTGGTGTCCATTGGCGGCGGCCGCTCCGCCGAGATCGACGAGAGCGTTGCGATCGAGGCACGCGCGCTGCGCGAGGAGGATCTGCCGGTCTTCACCGTCCTGGTGCCGATGTTTCGCGAGGCGGCGATGCTGCCGCAGCTGGCGCAGGCGTTGCGCAATCTCGACTATCCGCTCGGCAAGCTCGACATCAAGATCGTGCTCGAGGCC
>Ga0187872_10001340_pt1 | contig 25341 bp, 22 predicted proteins | sample June2016WEW_16_4_FD_132973 | JGI IMG/M metagenome (GOLD analysis project Ga0187872, IMG submission 132973) | Peatland microbial communities from SPRUCE experiment site at the Marcell Experimental Forest, Minnesota, USA - June2016WEW_16_40 | ecosystem: Environmental > Terrestrial > Soil >...
TCGTACCAACAACCCGCTGGAGCGGATCATGAAAGAGATTCGCCGGAGGACCCGTGTTGTTGGAGCGTTCCCCGACGGCCAGTCATGCCTCAACCTGGCGGCCGCGCGGCTGCGCTACATCGCAGGCACCGCATGGTCCGCCAAATGCTACATGAACATGCGACCTCTCTATCAGCCGCAGGTCATGCAAACCGAAGCCGTCGCCTGATCAAATGTGCGAAAGATTCTTGACACTACCAGGAGATGAGACGCCCGGCAGTCGGGAACCGGCTCATGTCTGTGCCGATCTCGGAGATGATGACCTGCGCACTGAGCGTGCTGATGACAGGGATTAAGGTCAGCAGTTCGACGCCGGTGCGAAAAGGGCGCCAGGTTGGCATCCACCTCCCGATCGATCTCGGCGATCGCCGCGTCCAGAGCGGCGATCTGTTGCAGGTGCAGGCGCGGCATAAAACGGTGATGGCGCCTGACCCTTCCGGATAGCGCGTCGCGAAGCTTGTGCCGTGGGCTCCTGATCCTGGCGTCGGCAAGCGCCGCCAGCTTGGCCGGATCGCTCTCGCCTGCGATCAGCGCATCGATTATCGCCCGACCACTTTTGCCCAAGAGGTCGCTGACCAGCGAATCGAGCTTGATGTTGGCATCCTTGAGCGTCTTCTGCAGCCGCTGGATGTGGCTCACCTTCTCAAGCGATCGTTTCCTATGCGCGGGCACGTGGGCGGCAGATTTCCGATCCGGAGCGGTTCGATTACACGACAGGGCAGTGATCGATTTTTGTCCCCACAATAGTGAAAGCTGACTATCCCGCCTTGCACGCAGATCGGCACGGCTCGCGCCTTGATGGTCAGAGTGCGAGAAATCCCCCGTCGACTGGCACGATGGCACCTGTGACGTATTCGGACATGGGCGACACGAGGAACAAAACAGGCCCAACAAGTTCCTGCGGCTGAGCCAGCCGCCTCAGCGGAGTATGGGCCATAACGGCGCCGAGCCTCTCGGGATCGTTACGTAAACGTTCGATCATCGGGGTATCGACAAAGCCGGGGGCTATCCCGTTCACGCGGATCCCGTCAGCCGCCAGATCAACCGCCAATGACTTTGTGAACTGCATGAGGGCTCCCTTCGTGGCGCAATAGCCGGGGACGCTCGGGCGAACCACACTGGAGCATACCGAACAGATGTTGACGATACGCCCGCGCATTTCCTTTAGTTGCGGCAGAAGGGCCTGAACCATATGCATGCAGCCATGGACATTGACATCAAACATAGCATGCCAATCCCTGGTGAAATCTTCGGCGTCCACCTCGCCGCGGCGCAAGATGCCGGCGTTGTTGACGAGGATTGAAACCGTTCCCAATTCGCCGATCACGCGTTGCGCGAAGGATGCGCACTGATCGGAAGAGGTCACATCGAGGGCAGTAGCCCACGCGCGACCGCCCATGCGGCGGATTTCTTCGGTCACCTCCTCCGCGCCCGCCTCGTTGATGTCAGTCACTGCGACCGCCGCCCTCTGCTGCGCAAGTCCGAGAGCGATTGCGCGGCCGTTGCCCTGAGCCGCCCCGGTTACAACGGCAACGTCGTGCTGAAGCATGGAACTATTGAGCATTACCCCCCCATCTTGGTTATGTCCGATATGGCTGAACTCAGCGCATTGGAACTATTGAGCATTGAAAATACCACCATCTTGGTCAACCGTGAGGACAAGCCCACTGCGCTTGCGCCGTCAGTGCGATATGACTGCGCTCGAACAGCGTGCCGACCGTCACGGGTAGTGTCCAGAGTTTTCACACATTTGGTTTGGGCTGAGCAGCACGCCAGCGCATCCTCGAACGCTGGACTTCAACCCACGGCAACGCCCCCTGGAGGGCTTCAACGGACTCTTCCAGTTCCAGGCCGCCCGCGCTCGCGCCAGGGGATACCGCAACACCACAACCTTCCCGACCATGATCTACCTGATCCGCCGCCCCGCTCGGCGACCTATTCAAATCCACCTGAGGCGTCGATGAACCGCCAAATTGCTACATGCCCTTATACAGTCTCCACTTGCCATCCCTTACAACCACGAGCGGATAGCAATCCGGTCCAAGTCCGTTATGGTTGTCTGGTGAGTAGTTGAAGATTCCGTTCTGACCAACAAACCCTTTTATCTTCTCAAGATTGTCACGGATCTGTTCACGGATTTTTGCGAGATCTGCTTGTTTTTCAGGATCGAGATTCGGGTCTACTTTTTTGAGCGCCTCGGCAACAAGATGGGCTGAATCCCAAGTGTGGCCGGCATACTGATTATAGCCGCCATATCTCTTTGTGTACTCCCGGTAAAGCTGGACAACCACCTTCTTCTGAACATCACTGTCCGGAATATCTTCGGCCACAATCGCTTTTTGCGCGACAGTTACAATACCCTCCCCGTATTTTCCCGCGAGTCCGGGAAATTCGGGCGTGCCGATCGCATAGTCACACATGATAATGCCTGAAAACCCCATATCTCTTGCGTTCTTGAGTGCTGCCGCCGTGTCGATCGTGAGACCGGTAATAAGAATCGCATCTGCCCCCGCACTCATGATATGCGTGATCTGAGGAGTTACATCATGGCTTGCAAACTGATATTTCTCTACGATAGCAGGCGTCATATTCATCTTCTTCATGTTTTCTTCAAAGACCTGCTCCCCTGTTTGGCCCAGGAGGTAATCAGCGTAAAGGTAGGCAATCTTTTTAGCGCCTTTTTTCTTCATGAGATCCAGGATCTGCGGTATAGAGGATTCTCTCTGGCTGCCAACCGTATTGAATAACCATTTCTTAGTGGGCTTCCAGAGAATTTCTGGGGCTGCTGTCGAGACCATGGCAATCTTGTTATCTTCAAGCATCGGCAGCGTTGCCATAACTAATGGTGAAAGAGTAAAGCCCACAAGCACCACCGACTGCTCCACCTCGATCAGTTTTTTTGCAAGGATCAGTCCCTTTGCAACATTCGTCTCTCCGTCGTAGTAGATTGCCTTCAATTGCCTTCCGTTCACGCCACCTGCGGCGTTAAGTTCTTCCAGAGCGATCTCCAAACCTCTCTTCGTCCCTATCCCAAGATTCGAATAAGCCCCCGTCAACTCTGATTCGAAACCGAGTACGTACGGCGCCTTTTCTTGGGCATGGCCGGTCACGCCAAAGGAGACCGCACCAAGGCTTGCCACAATAAATATCAGTACCCTTTTCATGCTAACCTCTCCTAGTTATTCAAGTCGGGTTGGTTATCGCGGCTATCAACTGCACTTGCTTATGGGACGATTTCCGCCTTTTTTTTCAACTCAATTGCGGTTGCCTTTGTCCTCTATCTCTTTAACTCTTCAGACCTCACTCCTTCCGGATTCTTTACCTTCATTGCTCATTGCTTTCTCTCCTCTTGTCCTAAGCTCCGCGCAACTTCCGTTCACCCGCCTAAATATGCGCTCTGGATGATGGGACTTTCAATCACGTCCTTACATGCTCCTTGGAGCACCACCTCTCCCCTCTCCAGCACATATACCTAGTCGGCGATCTCGATGGCCGCCCGGGCATTCTGTTCCACCAGAAGGACGGATACCTCCAGGGTGTCGCAGATCTCTTTGAGGGGGCAAACGCTGACGTACGTGAGCTCCGCGAGACCGTGCGAGACCGAATACAAGCAGGCCAACCAGAAGCGCGCTCTGCATTGACATAAATCAAAACCCGCCCCCTTGGAGGTGCGTCGCAGCAGCCGGTTTCTATGATACCTTCACATCATCTCTGTCCGCGAGGGACAGGAGAGTGATGCCATGAGGATGGGAGAAATCGAAATCCACGACTACGCGCGGCAATTGTTGGCTGGAGCTCGGGCGTTCGGGGGGCGAACGCTGGTGCGGCCGCCGCGGCGCCGGCGGCGATGCTGCGGTCGGCGCGACGGGACAATATTGGTAAAGAACTCGACGGTGGGGAGTCATGAGGAATGGTGGCGGGAGTGGCGTCACGATCGGCGGCACCGCGATCGTGATCCAATCCTCGCGCGGCCGCTCATGGCTAGCGCTGTTGCGAGTGGCCATGCCGCCGCGCATCCGTATTGGCCGCTTCCCGTGTTCCACGGCGCGTTCGCGCTTATGCTGGCCCAAGGCAAGGGGGCGCGTTTCGCAAGCGCCGCGGCCGCGTCGGCTGTCCCGCTTGCTCTGAAGTGGAGCGGTTTCAGCGCGAAGCTTGATGTCGCATTTTCCCTTGAGTCGGGAACACCTCGGGATGGCTCGGGATCGCGGTCACCCAGCGCCTCAATGAACTCGTGGTCTTCGACAAGCTCGATTTCGCAGTGCGCGAGAACGAGTTCCTGTGCATCCTCGGAAAGGAACCCGCTATTCGAGGCGGTTGCGGCGGGAATCCAGGAAGCGGTTGTGCGCCCCATCGCCGCTAGCGCCAATGTCAATTCGCGCAACGAGGATGTGGAGACGCCGCTGTATGGCGGTGGAGAAACGCCATGGGGGAGCTTGTCGCCTTCCTGCTGTGCAAGGGCGCGGATGTTTAGAGTGGTTGGATCGTATCAATTTGGTAGTTAGGGCGCGCCAGCGCACCCTGCGGGCTACCTGGCAGTTGCAGCCGGACGCCGGCGCAACACCCGCAACGCCGCGCATGCCGCGCCATAGCCGTTATCGATGTTGACCACCGTGACACCGGGAGCGCAACTGGCCAGCGCACAGCACAGCGCTGCGCGCCCGCCCTCGGCGGTGCCGTAGCCGACCGAAGTCGGCACCGCGATCACAACGCCGGGCACCAGACCGCCGACGACGCTGGGTAGCGCCCCGTCCATGCCGGCGGCGACAATCACCACGTCTTTGTCCCTGAGCTCGTCGAGCCGCTCGACTAGGCGCCACAGGCCCGCCACGCCCACGTCCGCGACCCAGGCGCTCGGATGCCCGTAATATTCCAGCGTCCGCGCCGCTTCGCGACCGACGCCGACATCCGAACTGCCGGCACAGGCGATCGCCACGCGCGGATGTTCGTAGGCGAGTGCACGCGCGCCGAAAATCGCGGTGCGCGATACCGGATCGTAGTCGAGCGCGCTGCGCTGATCTGCCAGCAGCGCGCCGAACTGCCAGTCCGAGAGGCGCGTGAACAGGCGCCGCGCGCCGGTTTCGACGGAATGCCCGATGAGCGCGCTCAACTGCGCAGTACTCTTACCTTCGGAGTAGATCGCCTCGTCGAAGCCAAGTCGCTCGTGCCGCTCCAGATCAAGCCTTATGCTGTGATCAAGCACTCAGCTTCACCAGGAAGGCGCTGCCGATACGGTATGGGGCCAGGCTGACCTCGGGAAATTTCAGCGGCGCCGCGAGCACCGCACTCACAGCCTGCGTCACGTTCTGCTTCTGTTCCTGAGTTAGCCGCAACAAAGTGGCGGCGTCGATTTCGATGACGACCCCGGCACGGCGTATGCGGCAGCGGACGGCGCTAGCGCTGATCCTGGCACGCACCGCGTTCTCCGCTACGTGCACTAACCGCAGCAGGGATGGGGTGATGCCGATGCCGGTTTCCACTCGGCTCGACAGGCAAGGCGAGGGTGGCAATTCGGCGATCGCACCCAGACCTAGCGACCGGGCTATGCTGCGGATGCCATCCTTGGAGATACCCAGTTCCGCAAACGGATGGCGCACTCCACGCTCGCGGGCCGCGTCCAGCCCGGGACGGTACTCGTGCAGGTCGTCGGCGTTGGTTCCGGAAACGATCTGTGCCGAAGTGCTGCCGATAATCGCTTTGATTGCCAAGTAGAGGGACTGCTTGCAGTAGAAACAGCGGTTCACTGGGTTGGAAACGTATTCGTCGCGGTCGAATTCCGCGGCGTCGATGAGTTGCAGGCGCCAGCCTTCGCGTGCGGCAAAGTCGCGCACGCGATCAGTCGCCTCGGGCGGCACGGCGGGGGAAACGGCATGGAGCATGGCGGCGTTGTCGTGCCCGCGGCCGGCGATGGTCGCAAGCGTCAGGCTGTCGATGCCGCCGCTCACCGCGACGGCAACGCGAGCGAAGCCCTGCAGCATTTCGGCTACGGCGAGTGTTAAGGTGTGACTCATGATTTGTTCCCGCCGGTGGCCTTGTGCTGCGCCGTACGCCTGGCCTGGTCGCGCACCGCCTTGCCGCCCGGAAGCACTGCGAGGTCGTCCATTTCGGCCTTGGCGCTCACCTGTCCTGAGGGCCGTGTTGCCAGCTTGACGCGCACGGTGGGCGTGTCGATGGACACCATGGAGCGCGGCAGCAACTTTCTCGATACGCGCGCGAGGCGCAGTCCCAGCGTCGAGGTCTCGGCGAAGCACAATTGCGCAATCGCGTCGATGTGCTCTGGCCGGGCCAGTATCTGGACCTGGGTCAACATTCGGCCCTTTTTGCCGAATACCGGCGCCTGGAACACTTCCAGCACGCCCGGCGCCTGGCGGACCCGGTCCAGCGCCAGCGCCAAGTCTTCGGCGGTCTGGTCGTCGATCTCGAAGCTCGCCACTGAGATTTCCTCTTCGCGCGCCGCACCGCTGGCTTGGGCAAATGCCACGCAGCGCAGGACGTTGGAAATGCCGGGCAACGTTCTCGTGCCGAAGCCGTTTCCGGTTGCCGACATGACTAGTGGCGTGGTGTCGCGCGGCGTTGGCGTCCTGGCGCAAAGATATTTCAGGATGGCCGCCCCGGTGGGCGTTACGCGTTCGCCTCCGATGCCGTCATCGATGACTTGCATGTCGCGCAGCAGCAACGCGGTCGCGGGCGCTGGCAGGGGCAGGATGCCATGGGTGCCGCGCACACGGCCGCCGCCCAGTGGGACCGGCGCGCAGGTCCACTGCGCGGCACCCACTGCGTCGATCATATAGGCCGCTGCCACGAAATCCACGATGGAATCCCAGGCGCCTACCTCGTGAAACGCGACCTCGTCCAGCTCGATGCCGTGGACTTCGGCTTCGGCTTCGGCAAGCAGGGCGAATAGCCTCAGCGCATGCTGGCGCACGGGCGCGCGCAGCGGCGCCTCGTGCAGCAACCTGCGGATGTCGGCGTAGTCCGTGTGTGCGTGAGCGTGCGCGCCGCGCTCACACGTATGACCGCCGTCGTGGTGATGATCGTAATGGGCCGCCGCGGGCGAGGCAGGCTCGGCCACCTGGAACCGGCGCCCGCCGAGGACCCCATCGCGGTGCTCGACGAAGCCGATCTCGGCGCCGGCTGGCGCAGGAAGCTTCTTGACCTCTGCGAGCAGGTCGACGATCAGTGCCGGAAACGCGTCGGCCAGGGCCGCGACGAACATGTCGCCCGCAATGCCGCCTATCGGGTCGAGGTGGATACGCTGTGCGAGGTCGGCCACGGTCTCAGACCTGCCGCGAGCTTGATGCACGGCTCGCTCCCAACGGCCACGCTGGGACGGGCACCCATGTATTTCTTCGCCCTTTGCTACGCAGTGTCGAAATCGGCATAATCCAAAAAGGCGTTCTCGAAAAACTTGATTGCCTATTTTCAAGCTTCCGGTCAAGGCAAAATCGTGCAGCCGCGCAGCTTATGCCTTGAAACACAAAAATTTTAGGTCTTCGCCCGCTAAAGTTCAAGTCCGAGAGCATGTCTCGGCTGAGTTGAATCGAGGGATTCCGAAGGCTCTTCGCAGAAACCATGTTCTTTCGACCTGCGCGAGCGTGTGCTTGAAACGGTCGAAACGGGCGCATCGCGGCGCGAGGCGGCCGAACGTTTCGAGGTGAGCCCCCAAGCCTGCGCTCAGTCCTCGATCGCAGCCAACACCGCATCGGTGGTGCGGCGACGAGCGCAAGGTTCGACGCGCCGATCAGAGGGGCCCGCCGCGGGTTGAACACCGCCAGTCCACAGTCCGTCATCGGCGCAAAATTCATCGGCAGGCCAATTATACAGATAGCCGCTCTTTTCGGCCGCACTGGGCGAGGACCCGGTCGACCATCGTTCCGCAATGGCGCACACTGCGGCGATAGTCGAACAATGTCTCGACCTCCTCGACCTTGAGATGCACCATGATGGCGGGCCACTCGAGGATGATATCCTTCAGCGAGCGGCTGGTTTCGCGCGCGACCGCCGCGGCCTCATAGACCAGCCGATGGGCGCTTTGTCTGCCGACGCGGGGCATGAGTGCGAGCATGACCTCTTCCGACAGCACCAGACCCCGGCTGGCGTCGAGATTCGCCCACATGCGCTGTGGATCGACTTCAAGATTAGCTACGAGAGACCGGAGCTGAGCGAGCGCCTTGCCGGCCGCGAGCGAGATCTGCGGCAGCACGTGCCATTCCACTTTCCATGATCGACCGTCGCGTTCGTGGTCGTGAACGAGGCTTTCGGCGATCATCGCGGCAGTGTGGCGCGTGATCCGCGCCAGCGTGCCCAGATGTTCAGCACGCTCCGGATTGCGCTTATGCGGCATGGTGACGCTGCCGATGGTGCCGGGAACGAAACGCTCGCCGACCTCGCCGAGCTCGGAGCGCTGGAGATTATAGATTTCATGGCCGATGCGATCGGCAGTGCCCGTGATGAGAACTAGCAGGTTGCACCATTCAGCCAGCACGTCGCGGCTTGACGTCCAGGATATCGCTGGAGAGCGCAGCCCAATCCGGGACAGAAAGCGGGCCTGTATCTCGAACGCTCGCGGTCCGAGCGATGAGAGGCTCCCGACACCGCCGCAGAGCTGCCCGACATCCATCCGCACCGCGACTTCCGCGAGGCGCTGCCGATGGCGATCTACTTCGGCGATCCACCCCGCGACCTTGAAACCGAAGGTGATGGGCAGTCCCTGCTGCCCATGGGTGCGTCCCGCCATGACCGTATCGCGGTGGCGCTCGGCCAATCGTCGCAAAGCCTTTTCGGTTTCCGCGAGATCGTGCGCATAAATCGCGCGGGCATCGCGCAGAGCTCCCATCATCCAACTGTCCGAAAGATCCTGCACCGTGGCGCCGCAATGTAGCCATTCGCCGCTTGCTCCCTCGCAGCGGTTTTGCACGGCCAGGATCAGACCTTGCGTCGAATGACCGCTCGCTTCAAAGCCCTGGCGGATCTCATCGAGAAAAGCGGAATCGGGCTCAATGCGGCGGCAGCTTGAAGCGACGAGTGCGGCCATATCGGCGGGAATGAGGCCGAACTCACCCTCTGTCTCGGCCAATACGGCCAAGATTTCCAGCCAAGCCTTCACGCGCGCTTCTTCGTCAAAGATAGCGCGAAGCTCCGGCGTCCCCCAGGCACTGCCGTAAATGTGCGAATCCATGAACTGGGACGCCATTAGCTGCCCTCTGCCATGCGGCACGCCAACGCAAGCAATGCGTTCTCGCTGGTCGCGAGGCGGCCCGACGTCGCGGTCTGCCAGTTGGCGTGGGCGGCGAGACCGCTTCGGCATTCGGCGATCATGGCGCCGAGGGCTTGGCGGGCCGCACCGCCGATTCCGGTGCGGCGCGATACGGCGATGACCGGATCGACGGCCTGGTCCAATTCCTGCTGCGAAAGTCCGAGCGGGCGGCCGATCATCGCCTGAGCGACAGCGTCGAGATCGCCACAGGAAGGCTGGGAGCCGCGCGCACCACCATCCATCATCGCGCAAACGAGTCTCGCGACCAAGCGATGAGCCGTTCTGAAGTCGAGGGCTGCCCTGGTCATAATCAGCTCGGCGAGATCGGTCGCGAATGCGAAGCTTGAATCGAGTGCGTGCCGTGCCCGCGAATGACGGAAAGTGAGCTCCTTGACCAGCCCGCCCATCAGCTTCGCGGCGCTAGCGGCGGTACCGAGCGCGTCCGGCACGTCGGCATTCGCCTGCATCCGGTTGTCCATCTGGCCGGATGGGGTCCGGCCGCAGACAGCCATGGCCGTCTGCATGCCGATCAGCCGATTGGCGACGGCACGGATATAACTAAGCGCAAAGGGATTCTTCTTGTGCGGCATTACCTTGCTCGCGCGTGCGTAGGCGTCCGCGAGCTCCACGAAGCCGAACTCGCCCGTAGAGAAGATCATGAGATCTTCGGCAAGCCTGTCGAGATTGACGACCGCCGCTGAGGCGACCGCGAGGGCTTCGATGGGCAGGTCCGCCTCCCACATGGCGTCACGCGCGTGCCGGACGAGACCATCGAATCCGAGCAGCGCGGCAAGCCGTTCGCGGTCCTGGGGCAGGATGGAGCCGTTGCTGCTTCCGCAGCCCGCAGGGCTGAGATTGATGCGCGCAAAGAGCGCTCGCGCACGATCGAGGTCGCGCATTAGCGCGCAGCCGAAGCCCAACAGGAAGTGGCCGAACGTGGTCGGCTGGCCGGCCTGAAGGTAGGTGTAGTCCGGCATCAGAGAGTCACGATGGCGCTCGGCGCAATCGACAATCGCCCGGCCGGCCTCGACGACCGCGCCGATCATGTCGAGCACGCGCCATCGCGTGGCAATGAGGTATCCGGTCGTGGTTGCCTCACGTCGAGCCCGGCCGGCGCCAAGCCATCCCGCCGCAAGTGTGCGTGCCGAGAGCCAGACCTCCCGGTTCGTATAAAGATCACCCAGCGCTGGGTTGGGCACGAAGTCGCGCGGGCGGGGTTGCAGCTTCAGCAGAAACGAGAGCAGCGCCGCTCCGTCGCCAGCCGGAATGACGCCTGCCTCCATCAGTATGATGGTGTAGGCGAGGTCGGCAAGGCCGATGCCTTCGAACAGCGCATCCTGCTGCTCAAGCTCCGCCGCAAAGGCCGTCAATACCAAGTCCGGCGCTGGCGAGGAGCCAAGCCGATCGGCCACACCGAGCACGAGCCGCTGCGCGTCAGCGATCGTGCGCTGCACAGTTAGCGGCTCATCCATCGATCTCCACCCTGAGATCGTTCTCGACCTGCTCCGGCTTCCACTGGCCCAGGCGCAGCCGCTGCTCGACGATCGGCTGCAGCGTTTCGAACCTCAGTCCGGCCCGGAGCGCCTCAAGGGCGAGGACCCCGGACGGTTCGATATTGCCGAGGCTCACATCATTGCCAAACCGCCCGACCAGCGCCGCCTGCTGCGGCTTAAGCGGCGCTTCCCAGATCAGCCGGTCGATCTTATCGCGCATAGCGTCGGCTATGCCCTCGAGCAGTTCGTTACAGATATCGCCGTTCCGGTCATAGATGCCGACGCACTTGCCTGACTCGCGGCCCTCGACGACCACCCAGCTCGCGCCCCATTCGAGATCCTGCAAGGCGAGATCGGCAAGCTCGCCCGGGTCCAGCTGGGCGGTCGGGTCCTTCTTGCCGACCTCGGTGATGGCGATCAGCCCCCCGTCGATGGCGCAGCGGATCACGTTGCGCCGTCGCGCAAGCGGCAGCGGTAAGGTGCCATCGGAGATCTCGACTGCGCTGAATCCCAGCTCGCTGGCCCGCTGCATGAAGACCCGGCAGTGCTGCTGGACGATCGCGACCTCAAGCAGCGTGCCACCCGGATAGGTAAGGATGCCCTGGCGGGCCAGGAGCGCATTCTTGCGTCGCAACAGGTCCGGCTGCACCACGGCCGAGGTTCCGAACCCGAACTTCCAATGATCGATGTACGGCCCGGCGGTTTCGATCAGATCGGCTGTCGCTGCCACCCCGAGACCGATATCGATGACCATGGTGAGGCCCTTGCTACGTGGCCGGCCGCCGCGCGGCACCCAGGCATGATCGATGACCCCTGACCAGGCAAGCTTAGGCATTGTAATCAGTCCTCTCTACGAGATTGCGAAGCGCTTGCTCCACCATGCCAAGATCGGCACCCCAAGGCACCACCGCGACGTTGCCATGCCGTTCGGTATGGAACTCCAACAGACAGCATTTGAGTAGTGTGATTTGATTGCGCTCGCCAGCGATAACGCGTGGACACAATTCGACGCGCGGTGGCTCGTCCCCGTAGTAGTGCCGATGAAATTGGAGGCTGCGTTCGCAGCCGATCATGGTCCAATCCTCGCGCTGCGCCGGACGCTCGTCGAGAAAATAGAGCGGCGCGCCGAGGTCATCCAAGCCTCCACAGCGGCAAGGAACGAGAAAGGCCTTGGCCTTCACCTTGCTGCACAGGTCGCGCAACTCGATGCGTTCCAGCTCCAAGCGGATCGGCGGCAAATCCGCGTAGCTCAACACACGGCGCGCGAGGTCGTAGAGCTTGGGTGGCTCCGGCGGCGCGACCTCGATAATGCGCACCAGCAGCGGGTCGGGCCGGTGAATGAAATTGACATGGTCGTAACGGCCCCAGACCACCAGCGTGCGATCAGACCCGACGCCGCGCTGGTGCGCAAGCTCCGCCAGCGCCGAGCGATTGCCGCAATCGGTCTCCGGCGATCGAGCGAAAGCACATTCCTCCGGCAGGGCTAATATCTCGACCTCCACGATCTCCGAGAACAGCGCCTCTTTGTCCCGCTTGGCGATCGCTACCACAGCCATCGCATCGACTTCGTCCCGAAGGACGATGAATTCGGTGCGCCGATAGGCCTCGCGCCCGAGCAGGTGCGCGATGAGGGCCTGCTCGGTGAAGGCCCCGTCGTAGGGCTGCATGCTGACATTGCGATAGGGCAGGGGAATCAGATTAGGCAGTCCCCGATGGGAGAGATGAGAAGTCGGCTTTACCGCGAGCGTGCTCATGATGCCTCCGCCACGTCGGGCTGCCGAGCGGCAAAGCACCGCTCTTGGTCGTGCGGCCGCAATTCCCTGAAATGGATGCCGATCGGGTCGAGTCGGCGAATGATCGAGAGCGCTTCCGAGCCCGGTAATGGCGCGACCGACAGCTCGTCCGCAACGATCAATTCGAAGCCGGTGCCGCGGCGAAGGAGGGCGCGCACGGCCGCCATCGGGACCCGAGATGACAATCCGCCGCCGAAGGCCGCGCAATCGCCGTCGCGGACATGAGCCGCGAGCGGGTCGAGATCGACTCGCTTGTCGCTCGCAGTGAAGGAACTGTTCATATCGTTCACACCGCCGTCATCCCGCCGTCGACAGCGACCGCCGCGCCGGTCACGAAGCTCGCCGCATCGGAGGCGAGGAAGACTACCGCCTCGGCGATCTCAGTTGGCTTACCGAACCGCCCAATCGGATAGTTGGCTAGTCGCGTGGCCTTTGTCTCGGGACTGATGTCGACGCTCAAGATGGCTTGACCCATCGCAGTGTCCGCCACCGTGCCCGGGCAGATGCAGTTGACGCGGATGCCATGACCCGAATAATCGGCAGCCATCTGTCGCGTAAGGCTGACCACAGCCCCCTTTGCGGCGCAATAGGCCGCCATATTACCGATTCCGGCCAGGCCAGCCACAGATCCGACATTGATGATGGCGCCGCCACGTCGCTCCAACATGCACGGCAACACCGCGCGCGAGACCAGAAAGGTGCCGCCGACGTTGGTCGCCATCACGCGGTCCCAGTCGGCGATTTTGGTTTTATCGACCCGGCCGAGGCAAACCGCGCCGGCATTGTTCATCAGCGCGTCGGGCGGGCCGAGCTCGTGCTCGATGCCCTCCACGGCGCTACGGATGGCCGCATGGTCCGTCACGCTCGCGACGAAACCGGCCGCCTCGGCGCCACCCCTGCGTAGCTGCTTCACGGCCCCATCGATCAATCCGCCGTCGAGATCGATGATCGCCACGCGCGCGCCTTCGCGCGCGAAGGCCAGGGCGGTCGCAAGTCCGATACCCGACGCTCCGCCAGTGACTATCGCGCACTTGCAGTTCAAGCTTCCCGGCATGATCGCAGTCTTCCGCTACACGGCCGCATAGCCACCATTCATCAACGGGGCCGAGCCGTTGAAGTAGCGCGCCTCCGGGCCAGCCGAGAATGCCACCGCCAAGGCGACATCATCGACCGAGCTGATGTCGTTCCGGGGAATGCGCGCCAGCATCTCGTCCGCAGACCGGCGCCCGTCCCCACACTCACTCGGCTCATAGGTCGACCAAGTTCTGCTGTCCTGCCCGCAGTCGCGAGAGTTGGATGAAGTGGGTCGGGTTGAGGAAGAGCTCATCCATCTCGCCCAACTGGTCGATGGTCAGACCCTGCTTGATGAGTACGTTGAGGTACTGAAAGGCGTCCTTCGCTCCGTATCCGACGTGATGTGCGCCCAGGACGCGGCGCGTATCGCCGTCGATGACGAGCTTCTGGTAGCCGGACATATGAGGCTTGGCGAGCGCATAAAGCATGGTGCGATCAGATGCCGGCAGCGCCACGTCGAGACCGTTGGGGTTGTTGGGTGGCATCTTGATGATCACGACGTTTGAATATTTCGCTCGCGCCTCCTCCTCGCCGAGGCCGAGCCAAGTCACCTCGTAGTGGGTGTGGAGGAAGTCAGGGAAATCCTTGGGCTCGTAATAGACCGTCGCGCCCATGGCGTTGCGGGCTGCGTACACGCCGCTTTTGCGCGCCTTGAACATCTCCATGGGCGCGCCAATCAGGTCACCGACGGCGTAAACATTCGGCACCGTGGTTCTCAGTTGAGAGTCGACGATCACTTCGTTCTGCGGACCGACTTGGACGCCCAGCACCTTCGCCGGCATCTCTGAGTTGGGAATTTCGCCGAGCGCCACGAAGACGAAATTCGTCTTGATCCGCTCCTCACCCTCCGGTGTACGGATGACCACGCAGGCTACCCGCCCATTGCCGTCGTCCTCGATCCGGACGACCTGCGAGCCCTCCCAAATTTCGATGCCCTGCTCCTCCATGCGGTCGCGCACATAGCCGCGGATTTCGTCGTCGGGCACGATTTTCAGACATTTGGAACGTACGGCCATGATAGTGCGCCGGCCTGTCGCGCTGAAGAAGGAGCCGTATTCGACGGCTGTCTTGCTGCCGCCGACCACGACAACGGTTGCGGAAGGTTCGTAGTCGAGCGTCTCGACCAGACTGACATTGGTGTAGACGCCCTTGAGGTCCTTGCCGGGAACCTCCAGAAGCTGCGGCCGCGACCCCAATGCGAGGATCAGATTGCGCGCGCGGAATTTGCGCCCCGCGGCTTCGACTGTGTGCGCATCGATGATGCGGCCGGGCACGTTGAGGATGTACTCGAGATCGAGCTGCTCTTTGCTCTGATAGTTCATAATTGCGTGCGGGCCGATGCGGCCGCGGCGGAATAGATCGACCACCTCCTTGATCGAGGTGATCACGCCCTCCATCGGCGGGAACCAGAGCGAACCGCCAAAGGTGCGCTGGAGCATCAGCTCCGCCGCGCAGTCCGAGAAGAGATGATGCGGCACGCAGGCGTTATGGGGACAGGAGCCGCCGAGAAACGGCCATTGATCAATGATGAGCTGCCGGCCGCCCATGGCGCGCAAATAGGCGGAGCCGAAGCGTCCGCTGGCGCCGCCGCCCAGAAAGATCGCGTCGAACTCCCTATTGTCATCGGCGTGGAGATTGAAGATCGCAGCGCTGCTCTGGCCGTTGAGCAAGCTTTCGATGCGATGCCCCCACTCCTGGATCGTCGGCTGCTGGTCGGCTACGTCAATGATGCTGAGGTCGTTCATATTAACTGGTGCCTGATTTGGCTCGTTGCACAAGTCGCCCCTTCAATTTCCAACCAGCCCCACTACGCCACCTAGATTGCGGCCACATTGATCAAAATCAAAACGGGTTAGCTGCTTTGGCCAGTATCGAGAATGGGCCAACGCCCGCGGCCCAAGCCGTGGCCGCGCCCCAGAGGATGCGATTCCGGTGTGGCGTTTTTGAGCGGCCTTGCGCCCTCGCCGAGACACTGCGAGCAGATCCATTTTTCTGGCGGCTTGGTACCGGCGAGAACTCGATCCCTTGAACACGTGCCCACAATCCGGACGCCCCAAGGTTAATACCAGCGTCGCGCACGCCGCCCTCACAATTCCCACCTCGCCGTTTAGCTGACGAGACTGCGCCCGGACCGTGACGTCGATACCACGGTCCCGTTGCGGAAAGTCCGATTGGGCTGCGACGCGGGAGGCTCGACGCGCACCAAGTTCGTGCCCTCGACGATTGCAGCTTCTCGACCGCTATCTGCGGCTGTGACACGCCTGGGGAAGGTCGGGCCCAGCGGCACTTGCGTCAGAGGCGGCCCGCGCGTCCAAGGCGGCGAATCTAGTCGTTCGGACATCCTTGCCCCGGCATAGAAGGGACCATTTCTGGCCGCCTGCCAACGCGATCGGCAATCTCAGTGCCACGCGTCTCGTGGGAAATCCAATAGCCGACGATGAGGGACAGCCAGATCAAGGCCGATAGCTGGATCGCATGCGCGACGCCGATCGAGCCCGCCAACATCTGGGTGACGACGGGCGCGGCGATGGAGACGATGCGGCCGAGCCCGACGCTCCATCCGAAGCCCGACGCGCGGATCTCCGTCGGGAACTGCTCGTTCACATAGATGATTCCGAGGGCCCATTCGAAGCCAATAACGAAACCGCCAGCGCCGGCCAGAGTGCAAAAGACTGGCAGGGACCATAGCGGTCCCCACCACAGAAATGTGACGACGATACCGACGGTCGCGACGGCGATCGCCGGCCGGACGCGGCCGATCAAGTCGCCTGCAAACCCGCCGGCAAGCCCGCCGATCAGCCCGCCGATCTCAAAGATCATCGGGACAGCGATGGCTCCGGTGGTCGGATCCAGGTGATATTCTTTGACGACATAGGCCGGGATATAGAAGGCCATCGCGTAGTATGCGTAAGTGAGAGAGACGAAGATCAGAAATCCTACGAGCACGCGGCGGCGGAAGCCCGGATCGCGTGATGCCTCGATGATGCCGACGCGGCGGCTGTTGGTGCGGCGAAGCTCGGAAAGCACGGCGCTGAAACGTGGCGATTCTTCGAGGCGGAAACGCAAGACTAGGATGATTAGAGCCGGCGCTAGCGAGAACAGGTAGACGGCCCGCCAGCCCCAGACCGGCGTTACCAGCCTGAACACCAGGATCGAGAAGAGGTATCCAAGCGGATAGAAGGCGAACATCACGCCGATGCCGATGCTACGGCTGTTGCGGCCCCAGACTTCTGTGACGTAGGGGCTGCCGATCGAGAGCTCGCCGCCGCCACCTAAGCCGGTCAGGAATCGGAACACTGCAAGCGAGCCGATGCCGCTCGCAAGCGCGGTGAGGGCGGTGACGAGGCCATACCCGATGACCGAGATGCCGAGCATGATGCGGCGTCCGAACCGATCGCCGCAGACACCGAAGCCGATCGTGCCGATCGTATAGCCGATGAGGAATATCGAGCCGACCAGACCGCTCAACATGTCGGTCGCGACGTGAAAATCGGCGGCGATCAACGGGATGGTGAGCCCATAGATCGTAATGACATAGGCATCGAAGAACCAGCCAAGCGATGCGGCCAGCGTCACCGTCCAGCGTACGGAACGCAGTGTCTTCCCGGATAGCAAGGTCTCGTCGGAAAGTCGTGTCGGTGTCTCGACTCGCATGTCGGTAGATGTTTGCAAGCAACGGGGAGATCGCCGATCCTTGCCACGTACTCCTGTCGCTGTCCATCACGACCCCGCCTTCGAGCACACCCATCTTGAGGCCTTGAGCCATTCTCGAAGCAGGCGCATGCTGCGCGGATCGCCGATCGGTGCTCTACAAACGGATCAGCCGGTCGTGGCTCTTCGCCGGGTGCAGAGCGAAAGACGATTCGAGTGTTTCCAGCTTTAGCCGATCGTACGGACACGAGAGCTCATGGACAATGTGGGTGGTCCTCGACAAGATCGTTTTTCGCATTGCGCGAGAACGAGTTCCTGTGCATCCTCTGCAAGAGTGGCAGCCCAACACCACGTTGGCGAACCTCATGGCGGGCCTGACGCCGTGCTCCAAGGGCGCAGTCACTATCGACGGCGTCCCACGTAGACCCCAAGTATCACGAGATTGAAGTCGGTTTTCCAGGGATCCTCGTTCTGGCCATGGCGCAACGTCGGCGACAACATCCGCATCGTGATCGAGATCAAGGGTATTCCGGGCAGGAGGTGAGCGGCATGTCGCCGAGATCATCGAACTGGTCGGGCTGCGCGGATACAGGGACTATCTATTACCCATACCAGATCGCCGGCGGCAGGAAGCAAAGGGTCGCGATCGCGCGCCTTCTCCGTCGATGACTCATGGATGCGCCTTTTACGGCACTCGACGCACAAACGCGCCAGGAGATGGAGACGGAGGGGTTAGCATCTTGGAGAGGCTCAAGCATACGGTGGCGTTCCATCGGTCACGGCCTGGGAGATGATCTCCCTTGTGGAGCGCATCATCGTGCTGAGCGACAACCGGCGTTCATCAAAGGAATTTCCTCATCAACCTGCCGCGTCAACGGGACTTCGCGCATCCCAAATTCATCGCGCTGCCCAAGCGACTGGGCGAATTGATCGGCGATCCGTTGAACAAATCAGTAACGGCGACCCGATCGGCCCCAGGCGCAGCCAAGCCGTCTCACGCCAGCCCGCCGCCTGCGAAGGCGAGGAATTATCTTTAGCGCGAGCATGTTCCCGACTCAGTGAAAATGCGACATCAAGCTTCGCGCAGAAACCGCCCCACTTCAGAGCAAGCAGGACAGCCGGCGCGAACGCCCGATCGTTGAGCGCGGCCAGGGCGCTGGCGAAGCGCAAGGCCTTTGCCGGCACCCTGCTTGGGCCAGCATGAGAGCAAAACTTCCCGTGAAACACCTCGCTGGGGGGGGGTGTCGACTCCGGCACATCGCACGCAGAAATTCTGCCTTGACACGAGGCGGACATTAAACATTAATTATATTAGATGCTTAGAAAAAATAGAGTGCCGAGATTACCTAACTAGGGCGCCATGCGGATTCCCCGGAGGAGATTTATTGCAGGCATCGGTGGCGGCCTTGCGACGCTGGCGGCGCCCGTCGTCCGGGGCCAGTCGAGCCAGACCATCAAGGTCGGTCTGATCATGCCTTTTTCCGGGCCGTTCACCGAGTGGGGGCTGCAGTTCCGCCGAGGCGTCGAGGTATATATAGCTGAGCACGGCAAGCACGCAGGCGCCGCCGAAATCGAAGTGATATACCGGGACGAGCGCGGGCCCGATCCGGAACACTCGCGCCAGTTGGCGCAGGAACTCTGCGTTCGTGATCGCGTCGACTTCCTCGGCGGCCTGGTGTTCACGCCGAATGCCATAGCCGTGGCGCCAGTGATCACCGAGGCGAGGAAGCCGTTCGTCATCTTCAATGCGGCCCAATCCGCCATTACGCGGCGCTCGCCGTACTTTACGCGCACCTCGTTTACGATATGGCAGGCAACTATGCCGGCGGCGAACTGGGCGGCCAAGCAAGGCTATCGCGATGCCGTGATCGCGTACTCGGATTACGCCCCCGGCCAGGATTCGCGTGACTGCTTTCGAAAGTTTTTCGTCGCGACGGGCGGAACGATCAAGGAGGAAGTGCCGATTCCGCTGAACGCGGTCGATCCGGTGCCCTACGTCCAGCGCATCATCACCGCAAAGCCCAACATCGTCAGCATGTTCCTACCCACTGGCCCTTCGTCGGTCGCCTTCTACAAGACGTTCTCAGATCTTGGCGGGCACCGTGCGGGCATCAAGATGATCGGCACCGGAGAACTCAACGAGCTCGATCTGCCCGCCATCGGCGAGCCCGCGCTCGGATTGTATTCGGCGTTCTACTACTCCTGGGTATTGAACACGCCGCGCAATCGAGAGTTCGTCGCGTTGTACCTCAAGGTGCACGGGCCCGATGCGATGCCCGACCCCTCCGCGGTTAACGCGTACGACGGGATGCACATAATATACGAAACTACGAAGCGGCTCAGCGGAGCTATCGACGGCGAAAAGGCGATGCAGGCTATCAAGGAAATGAAGTTCGAGAGCCCCCGTGGTTTTATAGCCATCGATCCTGTCGAGCGCGACATCATTCAGGACATTTACATCCGCCGTGTCGAGAAGCGCGACGGCAAGCTCGTCAACGCCGAGATCGATAAGTTTCCGCAGGTCAAGGATCCCTGGAAAGAGCAGAACAAGGCCTAGAGTCCTTGACCGACTGAAATATGGTGCGGATGAGTCAAGTTTTACCGCCTGAGGTCAAACATCATTCTCCCCGATCGCGAGATATCGCGGAGGCAATGGTACGCTAAACGTTTCGGGCCGGGCCTGCGCTCTGTTCGTAAAGCAGAGTTGGATTAGACGGGGAGTGCCATGGAGTGGCGATGTCCCCGAAGGGAGCCTAGAAACAACTTGGCAAGCCAAGCTGTCGTTTGACCGTCGTTCGGAACCGCGTCGATGAGCGAGCCGAGCCCTCCACTCTGGTGGAAACATTCTACACGTCTCGTCGGTCTGAGGCGAAGTCTCGTTAGCTCTGCGCGCTTCTCGCGCCACAACGTCCGGCGCCCGTATCAATGGGAGTAGATCTGTCGTCGCTCGCGTCAACCGCGATCAACATACTGCTGCACGGCGTCGCTTACGCGATGATCCTTTACATCGTCACGGTGGGTCTCTCGGTGACGATGGGATTAATGGGTTTCGCAAACCTGGCACACGGCGTGTTCGCGATGGCGGGCGGCTACGTCCTGACCCGATCGATGCAGCATTTTGGGGTGCCGTTCGAGCTGGGGCTCGTGCTGTCCTTTGTTCTGGTGGCCGCTGGCAGCGTAGTGATCGAACGCATGTTGTACCGGCCGTTGTACACGGCCGGCGAGCTCGAACAGGTGTTGCTGTCGATCGGCCTGATCTTCATTTCCATGGCCGCGGCCACATTCCTTTTCGGGCCCCAGACCGAGCAACTTTCCCTCCCCGGCTATCTGCGCGGCTCGATCAGCGTCGGCGAGCGATTGTTCCCTTCGTACAGGGCGTTCCTGATCTGCGCCAGCGTGGCCGTGATCGCCGTGCTGTGGGTCGCGATCGACCGCACCAGCATCGGCGCAAAGGTGCGCGCTGCGGTGGACAACACGGCGATGGCGGAAGCGATCGGCATCAACACCGATCGGCTGTTCACCCTGACCTTCGCACTGGGCAGCGGCCTGGCGGGCTTAGGCGGAGCCATGGGTGCGGAGATCCTTCCAATCCATCCTTCCTATGCCCTGCAGTATCTGGTCATCTTCCTGATGGTGGTGTCGATCGGCGGTCTGGGCTCGTTGAAAGGCCCGCTCGTGGCGGCCTTGGTGCTCGGCATCGGCGACACAACAAGCAAATTCCTGATCCCTGATCTGGGTGCATTCTTCGTTTACGTCGCGACGGTTGCGGTTCTGCTGTGGCGGCCGCACGGCCTGTTCGGGCGCGCCTGGGATTCCTGATGAATCCGCCCCCCGTCGAGGTGCTCGCCGCCCGCGGCCGTTTGCACATCTTCGAACTCGCACCTTGGGCGCTGGCGGTTGCCGTGTACTTCCTGGCGGACAGTTACCTGACGGTGGGCGCTCAAATCCTGGTAACGATCCTTTTTGCGCTGTCGCTTGACGTCATCGTTGGCTACGCAGGCATCGTGACCCTCGGCCACGCGGCTTTTTTCGGGCTGGGAGCCTATACGGCGGGAATTTTAGCGGTTCGCGGGTTCGGCGAACCCATTACCGGGTTACTGCTGGCCGGGCTGGTGTCGGGCGCTGGCGGCCTGATCTCCGGCGCAGTCATCCTGCGCACGCGCGGCCTGACCCTGGTGATGCTGACCCTGACGGTGATGCTGATGCTGAATGAGGTCGCGAACCGCGCCTACTGGCTCACCGCTGGCGCCGATGGCCTGTTCGGGTTCCAGATCTGGCCGCTATTCGGAAAATTTCGCTTCGACATCTACGGGCGTACCGCCTATTGGTACTGCTTGGCCGTGCTGTTCCTCGGCTGGTGGTTCGTCCGCATGCTGGTCTACTCGCCGTTCGGCCGTTCGCTGACAGGTATCCGCGAGAACACGAGGCGCATGTACGCAGTGGGTGCGCCGGTGCGCCGTCGGCTGGTGATGGCGTACACGATCTCGGCTGCGCTGGCGGGCATCGCCGGCGCGTTGCTCGCGCAGACGACGCAATCCGTGGCGCCGTCCATGATCAACCTGGACCGCTCCGGCACGGTGCTTGTGATGCTGATTCTGGGCGGTGTGGGCCGCCTTTACGGCGCTTTCGTCGGCGTTCCGGTGTTCATGCTCGCCGAAGACACGCTGGCCAAGCAGGATCCGACCTACTGGCTGTTCTGGATCGGCGTGGCCATCGTGGCGCTGGTTCTCTTCGCCCGCGGCGGAATCCTCGGCATTTTCGATCGGTTGCTGGCGGGGACCCACGCATGGAGGCGCCTGTGAACGTGGCAGTACCTGTGCTGGAGGCGAGGCAGCTATCGAAGCACTTCGGCGCGCTGGCCGTCACCAACAACGTGAACTTTTCCCTCGCGCTCGGAGCGCGACATGCGCTGATTGGGCCGAACGGCGCGGGAAAAACCACCTTCATCAATCTGCTGAGCGGGACGCTCAGGCCATCGGCCGGCTCGGTGTTCCTCGCTGGCGAGGACGTCACGCGGTGCTCGGAGGCACAACGCGTCAAGCGGGGTCTGGGCCGCACGTTCCAGATCAATCAACTGTACGTAGGTCTCACGGTCCTGGAGAACGTGCTGATCGCCGTCGCGGAACGCGCCGGAATCGCGTACCGGCTGTTCCGCCCGATTTGGTGGTACCGCAAGCACGTCGACGAGGCGTATGCACATCTCGAGCAACTGGGCATCGCTGAGGACGCGCTGAAGCCGGTGCGGGAACTATCCTACGGGCGGCAACGCCTTGTCGAGATCGCGCTCGCCCTGGCGTTGCGGCCCGCCGTCCTGCTGTTAGACGAACCGGCCGCGGGCGTTCCGAAGGGCGAGAGCAGCATCATTTTGGATGTGATCGGCGCGTTGCCGCGCGACGTCGCCGTTCTGATCATCGAACACGATATGGACATCGTATTCCGCTTCGCGCAGTGCGTCACCGTCATGGTCCAGGGGGTCGTCTTCGCCGAGGGCATCCCCCGCGAGATCAGCGCTGACCCGCGCGTGCGCTCGGTCTATCTGGGCGAACAGCCCCATGGCTGAGCTGCTCCTGCTCGAGAACGTGGTGGCGGGCTACGGAGACGCGGTCATACTTGACCGCATTTCCCTGTCGCTAGAGCCCGGACAGACCCTTACCGTGCTCGGCCGCAATGGCGTGGGCAAGAGCACGCTGCTTTCGACCATCGTGGGACGCACCCGCCTGCACAGCGGGCGCATCCGGTATGGGAGCTCTGACCTGTCGGGCGCGCCGCGCTGGCGCAGGGCGCGGCTCGGTATCGGCCTAGTACCGCAGGAGCGCGAGGTCTTCCCTTCGCTGACGGTCGACGAAAACCTGCACATCGCCCACCGTGGCACGCACTGGTCGCTCGAGCGGATCTACGATTTGTTTCCGGCGCTGGCGGAACGCCGCCGTCACCACGGCAACGCGTTGTCCGGCGGCGAGCAGCAGATGCTGGCGATCGGTCGCGCACTGGTCGGCGACCCGTCGCTGATCCTGCTGGACGAACCCCTGGAAGGCCTCGCACCCGTGATCGTCGAGAGGCTCATGGCGGTGCTACAGAAGCTGCGCGGCGAAGATGGCCTGTCAATCCTGCTGGTCGAACAGCATGCGCGGCTCGCGCTCAGACTGGCAGACCGGGCTATCGTGTTGGATCGCGGGCGCGTCGTCTATCAGGGACCCTCTTCAACACTGCTGGAGGATGGCGAGCGCACGCAGAGCCTGCTCGGCGTGACAAGCTAGGGGGCTAGGTGCTACTGTGGATCCGCTAGCAGCGAACGGGCGCGAATGTACGCGGTCAGCACTATTGGACAGAATAGGCTAATGGAATAAGAGAGAGTTTCTGATTACTATTTTCAACAAAGGGCGGGATATCCTGTTCGGGCAGCGGTCAAAAGGAGGCATTACGTGTGGAAAGAGGTGAAGATAGACCGCTGGGAGGGCCAAATAGAGATCCGGATCCCGCAATCCGCAAGGATTATTCAATCGGAGGCGAGGGCTGAAGAAGGGTACAATCCCACACTAAGAATTAGGAACGCTTTAAAGAATCCCTTGGGGATGGAGCCGATTGGCAAACTGGTCAACAAGGCGAGCAAAGTTGCCGTCGCCTTTGATAACCCCATAAAGGTCTGTCCGAGCGCCCTGACGATCCCGATAGTACTCGAGGAATTAAGGAAGGCGGGTGTCAAAGAAGAGAACATCGTCTTGGTGAGTGCGAACGGAAACCAGAGAAAACATACACCCACCGAATTCTTCGACTACGGAAGGCGGGGGTATGGTTTGCCGCCGGGCAAGGGGACAGTTGCCGTTCCACGTGAGATCTTTGAAGAGTTCTGGCCGCATCGGTTTATCCGAAACGACGCAGCCGACCCAAACAAGTTAATAAATATGGGGTTTTCAGAGCTCGGTGATGTGGTGGAGGTCAACAGGGTAGTGGCTGACTACGACCTTGTCATCTATACGGGCGGTGTCTTCCCCATGGCATGGGGCGGCTATGGAGGCACCGGGGTCGCCATCGGTCTGGGCAGTGCAAGAAGTGTTGCCTCACACCATACCGTCAAGGTCATCGGTCACAAGGATGCGTGTCACGGTAACCCGTCGAATCACTACTTCCGCCGCCACAAAGATGCGATCATGAAAAGGATTGAGGAGTATATAGGAAGGAAGGTCTTTTATATCGAGGGCGCGCTGAATGGAGCGAGACAGTGGACTGATTTTGCTGCGGGCCATTTCAAAGAAATTCAAGGACCTATTTGGAAAGCTGCCGACAAGGACCGTATATACCAAGTCGATCAAGCAGATGTAGTTGTACTTGGAGTTCCGAAATGGGCGCTCTACGACACTAGCCGCAACCCGCTCATGTGTATCAACTCCGCCGCAGCCATCCTCAGAAATTGCCTAGAAAAACCACTGCTACGGGAAGGAGGCGTGATGATAGTGGTCGCGGTATGCGATGGAACAATAGATACGGACGCCCTTCCCTCCTATCCAGAGGTTATTGATCTGTACGGAAAGATGGGCAATGCTAATCGACTCGAAGAAAAATACCTGGAAGAATTCTTATATCACAGACCTGAGTACCTTAGAAAGCATATGGCAGGGAATGCAAATCATCCCGTACATCCCTTCTGGTTATTTGCAGAAACGCAGTTCCTTCAGGATCACGTGGGAAAATTGATCATCGCCACGGCCGAGTATCCTGAGGCCGCCCGGAAGCTCGGCGCAGCGTGGGCTGGAGATTTTGATCAGGCCTGGAAAATGGCAGAGCAGATAGTGGGGAAGAATCCAGACACCGTCGTTCTGCCTAACTTCTTCACTAACGCGCCCTTAAAATTCGGCGTGAAATAGCCTCCACTTCCATATCCTGCAAATGAACGGCGAAAGCTACAGGCTCTGTGTCCGCCGTCAGCACTCATGAGACAGATTGGGTGGGTTGAAGAAGGGAGGATTTCTGGCTCATCGTAGCCCTCTCAAGGAGCGAAGATGAGACAGAAATCCGTGCCGGGGAAAGAACCGGCGACACA